>JAABUH010001317.1_pt1 | contig 28628 bp, 31 predicted proteins | sample 5559121 | NCBI WGS metagenome assembly JAABUH01 (sample SAMN10711871, study PRJNA513364) | rock metagenome | isolation source: Antarctica rocks | place: Antarctica: Victoria Land, Battleship Promontory nord | collected 2015-12-28
ACAGCATCGTCATCACTTGGTACACTGCGTCCGGCATCCCGCACCCTCCCTGTCAGTCCCGGTCCGAGCAACCAGACTGTACAGGATCGGGCGCGCGGGATGCCTTTCAGTTAGCGAAAACTAGAGAGGAATACCATTGAAAGTGATAATGCCTTCTATGTTTCAGCCACAGCAGCGTGACTTCTTGCTATTGGTGTCAAGCGGAGTTGTCAACAGCCTTGGTTCTACTGTGCTGTCAATAGCACTACCTTACTATGTTTATACGCTGACGGGTCTAGCTTTGGCAGCAGGGGCAGCCTTCGCGGTTGCTACACTGCCCCGCATCCTGCTTGGATCCGTCGGTGGCGTGTTTGCAGATCGGTCGAATCGGCGGCAGTTGATTGTCATAATAAACGTGGTGTCGGCTATCGTTTACCTACCGTTACTCCTTGTGCGCAGCTCGGATCTGGTCTGGTTAATCTATATCGTTTTATTTCTCGGAGCCGCGCTCAACCAGTTCGCATCCCCCGCTGAGCGAGCGATGCTACCGATATTGGTGGGAAAAGACAGACTTGTTCAGGCCAACGCGCTGTTTACGGTTTCCGGCTCAATGGTTAGCTTACTTGGTCCTCCGCTCGGCGGTTTATTGTTGGGAGTTTCTGGCTTTGCCACGGTGGTAATTATAAATGTGGTGTCATTTGCATTGGCTGCAGCATTGATCGGGATGATTCAAACCGGAGATCGTTTGCACACTCAAAACGGAAGCAACATAAATGTGCGACTAGCACCAAGTAGTACGGCATGGCGCGATTGGTTAGATGGTCTGCACCTCATTCGCCAAAGAAAGATACTTCGCGTCCTTTTCACAGTTAGTGCAATCGCGATGATCGAGGAGGGAATCTACAATGCTATCTGGGTAGTCTGGGTAAGCAGTGTCCTCGGAGCTACCTCATTCCAGCTCGGTCTACTCGGGAGCGCCCTCGGTCTTGGAATTCTCCTAGGAGGGGGAGGATTTGCGCGCTTAGGAAACAGGCTTAGCACAGGTGTCGTAGGAATAAGCGTAATATTAATGGGTGGATTTCTTGCGGCAACTGTTAGTTTTCCGATACTATGGTTGGCACTTGCATTAACCGTTCTACGAGGGATTGTAGTGGTTGGATTTTTTGATGGTACCACTACCTTAATTCAACAGCGCGTAGAGGACGTATATATTGGGCGAACAATTGGCACCTTCAGTACAGTCAAGGCAGTAATGCAGTTACTTGGTACCGCCGCTGCAATCGCCGGCACCGACTTAATTGGTGCCACTTTTATGCTCAACGTAGCCAGCGCATTTTGCCTACTTGCTGGTGTAGTTGCACTTGTGTTATCTGATGGCAGCGGCTCAGACCGCTTAGGTAATTCGAGGGTTGCAAAAAATTGATCACAATCGAAAATTGGGTCTTCGGCGAACTTGGCGACGCCAGGCCGACCGCGAGCAACGCCGGTCGGGTTCCGTGCGAGCGCGGGAGCCCTGGTCGCGGGCAGCCCGAGCGTGCGCACGACCAGACCGCAACGGCGCTGGCCGCGCGGTGCCAGGATCACGCCGCGAGCAGGAAGCGGCGGCGGAGCAGCGCGAAGCCCGCGCGCCCGTACATGCCGCGCTTGGGCAGCTTCAGCCGGTTCATCTGGCCTTCCACCTGCCCCGAACTCCACGGCTCAGTCAGGACGGTGGCGATAGCGGCCAGATCGCGGCGGAGCTCCGCAGCGAAGTCCCGGAATTCGCGCATGTCGCTCGCCTCGGCCCGCGCGAACCAGGGCTCGAGCGTGGGCGCGGAGGAGCGCGACGAAGTCTCGCGCCAGGTCATGAGCGGTCGCGTAGCGCCGGATGGTGCGCCGGTCCAGGCCGAGCTGGCCCGCGATGGCGCGGTCGCTCATCCCCTGCGCGCGCAGGCCCCGGATCGTCGCATGGCGCGCGACGCGCTCGCGACGCTCTCGCTCGGCCCGGCGCGGTGAGCGCGGTGCCGGTGGCCCTGCGGCAATGTCAGCATGCGTCTCGACCGCGCGGTCGGGGGCTGGGGCGGGCGGGGTCGGCACCGTCAGCCGCACCTGCGCCAGCGCCGCGTTGTGCCGCGCCAGCACGCGCTCGAGCACGTCGCCGAGATTGGCGAAGAGGTGCCAGCGATCCGCGACCTGGACCGCATCGGGCGCGCCCTGCCGCGCACCGTCGGCGTGGGCCCCGCCCCGGTCGCGCGCCACGATGGCCACGCCCGGGTGGGCCTTCAGCCCCGCAGCGGAGCGATCGGGGAGTAGGTTGACCGGGCGACGCGCTTCAAGATCGACCAGGATCGTCCCGTAGGTGTGGCCTTTACGGATGCTCCAGTCGTCCACCCCGAGCACGCGCGGCGTCGCGACCGGCGGCACAGGGACCGCGCCGACCAGTCGCCGGAGTGTGTCACCGCTCACCGCGATGCCGAGCGTCGCGAGCAGTCGCGCGCCGGACAGGCCGCCGACCGCCACGCCGAAGACGAGGAGGATCGCGGCCGGGCGTTGCGTCCGCCGCGCATGTGGCGGGGCGACGGTCGCCAGGCGTTCGGTGAAGATCCTGCGGGCGCAGCGCGGATTGTCGCAGCGCCAACGGCGTGTGCGGAGTAGGATCGCGACCGCGAGCCCTTGCCAGGGGAGATCGCCGAGCTGGCGCGTATACTAGCTATGGACGCGTGTGGCGACGCCACCACAGCAGGGGCAGCACGCGGTCGGGCGGCGCGCGCGGAGGACGAGCGTGACACCCACCTCGTCGGCGACGATCTCCTCCAGCGTCACGGCGACGGGGTCGGGCACGAGACTGGCGGTGTGCATGGCACTCCTCCCACGAGCGGCGATCCGAGGAGGGCCGACTGTCGCACGGGCGGGGCCGGCCAGCCATCACCAAGTTTGATACTTCCCTGAAAATAATTGCCTCATGTCCCCATGGCTGGGGTTTCCACCGGCGTGCCTTGGCCGGACGCGGCGGTGAGGGTGACGTCATAGCCTAACTGGCGGAGCCGCCGCATGAGGCGGTTCGCGGTGGCGGCTGGTTGCTGCCGATCGAAGTAGTCGGCCCCGAGTTCGCGATACGGCTCGCGGCGGGCGATGCGGTGCTAGGCGATGACGAGCATCGAATGTGCCACGGCGAGGATCGCGCGCTTCGCCCCGCGGCGGGCGGCGATGCGCCGATACTGCGCGCCGAGGTACGACTGCTTGGTCCGCGCCGCCGATTGTGCGGCGACGACAAGCGCCGTCCGCAGCCAGCGATTGCCCTTGCGTGTCCGCCCGGACCGCTGCCGCCCGGCGCTCTCGTGGTTGCCGGGGGCGAGGCCGGCCCACGCGGCGAGGTGGGCGGGCGTCGGGAACTTGCTCATATCACGCCCCAGATAATACCCCTGGAGATCGCACGGCCTCGCTGTCCGAGACCGTGACGGTGACCGATCCGGCGCATCCGCTCTACGGGTTGACCTTGCCGTTGCTGCGCGTCGGCGTGCAGGAGCGGGTCGGGCGGATCTGCGTGGTCCGCTTGCGCCCCGACGCCGAGCGCCGGATTCCATTGGCGGCGACGTCGCTCGGTGGCATCGCCATCCCGGTTTCGCCTGCCCGTCTCTCCGTCGCCGCGGCGACGGCACTCCTGGCAACGGTTGCTGCCATCCCCGGGCTCGCCGCCTCTATATATAAGGACGGCGACGATATTCACGGAGTGCAGGAGGGTCGGGATGGAGCAGCCACGGTCGCAGGGACAACCACATCCGCGCAGTCACCAGCTCGCGCTGCCCCTCGCCTCCCCAGGGCCGGGGCACCACCCGCCGCCGCTCCCGGTGGCGACGCTGAGTACCCGGCAAGTTTGGGCCAGCCTGGGGCCGTCCGGGCAGGGAGAACTCCGCCAGCATCTCCTCCGGATTGTGCAGGAGGTGCTGCATGAACGGTCTGCGTAGCACGCCGGTCAGCGCAGAGAAGATCGCTCTCCGGCACCAGGAACAGCGGGCCTATGTCTACGTGCGCCAGTCGAGCCCGCAGCAGGTGCAGCACCACCGGGAGAGCCAGCGCAACCAGTACGCCCTCGTCGAACGGGCCGTCGCCCTGGGCTGGCCGCCGGAGCGCGTCCACATCATCGACGCTGACCTGGGGCAGTCCGGCCAGGACGGGCAGCGCCCGGGTTTCCGCGAGCTGGTCGCGGAGGTCTCGCTGGGGCGGGTCGGCCTCATCCTGGCCTACGAGGCCAGCCGGCTCGCGCGCAACAACGCCGATTGGTACGCCCTGCTCGACCTCGCCGCGCTGCGCGGCACCCTCCTCGCGGACACGGAGGGCGTCTACGACCCCCGCAGCCACAACGACCGGTTGCTCCTCGGGCTGCGGGGCATGCTCAGCGAAGCCGAATTGCACCTGCTCCAGCTGCGCCTGGCGGCCGGGCGGCAACGCCAGATCGAGCGCGGGGACTACCGCCAGCACCTGCCCACCGGCCTGGCGGCCGGGCGGCAACGCCAGATCGAGCGCGGGGACTACCGCCAGCACCTGCCCACCGGCCTGGCCCGCCTCGAGGACGGGCGCGTGGTCAAGGATCCTGACGTGCAGGTGCAGCGCACCCTCGCACTGGTCTTCGCCCGCTTCGCCGAGCTCGGCTCCTGCCAGAAGGTGCTGCGGCGCTTCCGCGACGAGGGTCTGCGCCTCCCCCGTCGCCAGACGAGCGGGCCGGAGGCCGGTCTGCTCGTCTGGAAGCCCCCCGCCGCACACGTGCTCTACGAGATCCTGCATAATCCCGCCTATGCGGGTGCCTTCGTCTATGGTCGGCACCGCCGCCATCCCGACAGCCGCCCCGGGCAGCACGCCCCGCGCATCGCCTGCCCGCTGGAGGAGTGGGCGGTCATCCGGCGCGATGCCTATCCGCCCTACCTCAGCTGGGAGGACTTCGTGGCCAACCAGGCGCGCCTCCACGACAACGGCAACCGCTATCGCGAGCGGACGCGCGGGGCCGCCCGCAGCGGTCGGGCGCTGCTGGCCGGGCTGGTCGTCTGTGGCCAATGCGGGCGGCAGATGCAGCTCGAGTACAAGGCGCACCATCGGTACGTCTGCGCGGCGCAGGGGAAGGAGCGTGGGGTCGGCCTGTGCCTGCACCTGGACGGGCCGAGCATCGACGCGGCGGTGGTCGCGGCCTTCTTCGAGGCGCTCCGGCCGGCCGAGCTGGATCTCCTCGACGCGGTGCTGGCCGCCCAGGCGGCGGATCGCGCGCGCCTGGCGCAGCAGTACACCGACCAGGTGACGCGCGCCGAGTCCGCGGCGCGCCTGGCCCAGCGCCAGTACCTGGCCGCCGATCCCGACAACCGGCTCGTCGCCGGCGAGCTGGAGCGGCGCTGGGAGCTGGCGCTGCGCGCCCTGGCCGAGGCGCGCGAGGCGGCGGAGCAGTTCGTGGCGACGCCTGCGGTGCCCGGACTCGACCCGACGATGCGGGCGCAATTACGCGATCTCGGGCGGCACCTGCCCAAGTTGTGGGCCAGCGGGCAGCTCACGTCGGCGCACCAGAAGGAGCTGCTCCGCTGCCTCATCCGCCGCGTCGTCCTGACCAGGCCCACGCCGGATACGGTGGCGGCGACCGTCGTCTGGGTGAGCGGGGCGACGACCCTGCTCGCCGTCCGCCCGCCCCTCAACCGGACCGCCAACCTGGGCGAGTACGACCGGCTCGTCGCCCGCCTCGGCGAGTTGTGCGCCGTCGGCTATCAGGACGGGGCGATCGCCCGCCAATTGACCGCAGAGGGCTTCCGCTCGGCGCGTTACGACCACGTCCCGACGACCCTCGTCACGCGCCTCCGCCGGCAGCAGGGCTTCCCCTCCCTGACGACGCAGTTCCGCCGCCAGGCGCGGCTCGATGGCCAGTGGACGGTGTGGGGGTTGGCGCGGGCACTGCACGCCGACCGGGACTGGCTCTATGCGCGCATTCGGGACGGGACGCTCGCTGCCACGCGCCACCCGGTCATCGACCACTACCTCATCCCCGACGATCCAGAACTCCTTCCCCGGCTCACCGCGCTGCTGTCCGCAGGCCGTCCGACGTAGGAGGGTACTCTCTTGACACCGACATGTCCGTGCCGATCTCCGCCACCAGCAGCTCGGCCGTCCCGCGCGCGATGCCGGGGATCGTATCGAGCAGCTCGACGACGGCCTCCTCGTCGTTCGCCGCGCACGCACAAGCGATCTGCTCGTCGAACCGGGCGATCGTCTCCTCGACCGCATCGACCTGCACCAGCAGTTCAGCCAGCAGGAAACGGTGATGCGGCCGGACGCGCCCGCCGAGGGCCTGCGCCAGGGCGTCACGCTTCGTGCGCAGACGACCGCGCGCCAGTTCGGCGAGCAGGGTCGCATCGCTGCTGCCTGCGGCGATGGCCGCGAGCATGGCGCGCCCGGAGACGCCCAGCACATCGGAAACCACGGACGCGAGCTTGATGTTCGCGCCTTCCAGCACCTTCTGCACCCGATTGCTCAACGTCGCGCGCTGCTGCACGAAGTTGGTGCGGTGCCGCATCAACTCGCGCAGCTCGCGCTGGTGGCGCGGCGGGATGAAGCTGGGGCGCACGAGCCCATGCCGCAACAGCTCGGCGATCCACTGGGCGTCCTTCACGTCGGTCTTGCGGCCGGGCACGGCCTTGATGTGCTGCGCGTTGAGCAGCCAGACCGCGAAGGAGCCCTCCAGCAGGTTGTGGATCGGCTTCCAGTAGTCGCCGGTGCTCTCGATCCCGACATGGGTGCAGTCATTGGTGCTCAACCAGTCGGAGAGCTGCAGCAACTCGGCGGTGGTGGTGCCGTACGTGCGGATCTCCGTGACTGGCTGCGTATGCTCCCCAGGCGTGATGAGACAGACGACCGCCATCCGCTTGTGCACGTCGATCCCGGCACAACGCGCGAACACCGTCTCCATGCAGTCCTCCCTCCTCCGTACGCTCGTACTGCCATGGTCGCGGGCGGGGCGGCGACCCGATGGGACAGATTCTTCCCTACGCGCTCCCGCAACATCGCGGGGCACCAGCTGGCGGTGCCTGCGGGTCGCCCGATCAGACTGCTGGACAGGCTCACGGCACCAGTTATCGAAACGACCTCGGCCCCACACCCACGTCCGAGGAGAGCATACCCCCATTTTCATCCGCGGCGGTGCGAAGACAACGCATGACGACTGCTGGCGAAGTCCGGGATGCTTAGGCCGCGACGAAGCGCGCGAAGGATGTGCGCTGGGTGGTGGCGCGCGGGATGGCGCTCAGCCACTCGCCGAGGCGGACGAAGTTGAGTGCTGTCGCGATCACGAGATGTTGCAGGCGCGTTTTAGCGAGGCCGATGTAGCGCGCCTGCCGTAGTTTGCAGCGGCGCACGCCGCGCGAGAGGGTGCCCTCGATCCCCGCCCGGCGACGGTATTCGGCGTCGTAGGCCGGCTCGCGGGTCCGCGCCCGTGCCGCGCGCAGGGCGTGGAACGCCGCGTCGTGCTGGATGGTGAGGGTGCGGCGCGGCGGCTTCGTGGCGCGGGTGCAGGCGGCCCGGCTCGGACAGTGGCGGCAGACTTTGCTCGAGAACTTGATCTTGACGACCGGGTTGCCGCCGCGATCCGTTGCCGGCGTCCAGTTGCTGCTGGTCTGGCCCTCGGGGCACGTCGCCTCCTGGCGCGCCCAGTCGATCTGAAAGTCGGCGACCGCGAAGCCAGCCTTCTCGCGTGCCTGCCAGTGGTAGTCCCGCCTGGTTGGGCCAGGCAGATCGACCGCGTATTCTTGCTGACTTGTCACCAGGAGATCCGCGTCCAGGAAGCCGGTGTCGACGATGTGGACGCGCGGCAACAGGTCGCGCTCCTCGAGGGCCTTGTGGACGAGCGGCGTCGCGTCGCCGTCGGCCGTCGAGGACGGGGTCGTCTCGACGTGGGTGATGAGGGGCGGGAGGTCGTACTCGCAGGTTTCGGTGACGTGGACCTTGTAGCCCACCCACGTCGTCTCGCACTTGCGGGCGAAGTGGATGTCCGGATCGAGCGGCGAGCTGCGGAAGCGCGCGGGCGGTGGCAAGCCATCCTCGGCGGTCCGCCAGCGCAGCGTCCCGTCCACGAGCAGGTATTGCTGCACCCAGATGTGGCGCAATGTCGCGATAACTGGCAGGCCACGCAGCCAGTCGGGGGACGTGTCCGCGTACACCGCCTCGAGCAGGTGCCGCCCATCAGCGCCGATTTCCTCGGCGAGCGCCTGCCGCCCGGCCTGGCTCGCGGGCAGGCGGTACTTGTCCACCCGGCGGGTGGAGCGGTCGACCCACTCGGCCTGACAGTGTCCCGCCAGCCAGTCGGGGGCGGCGACGGCGAGCACATCGAGGGCGTGGCGCACGGCCTCCTCGACGAGTTCCACCCGGTTGAGCGCCCGCACCGCCGCCAGCACCTGGGTCGAGTCGGTCCGCTGCCGCCCGCGCGCCGCGAGCAAGTGTCGCCCGCGGCACCACGCCAGCAGCGTCTCCAGGAGGAGCTGCTCCGCGCCACCGGCGATGAGCCGCGCGCGAAACTCGACCAGCACCGAGGCGTCGAAGCCGGGGTCGTCCAGCGTCAGGCGCAGCAGATACTTCCAGTCGAGCCGGGCGCGTACCGCGTCGGCCGCCTGCCGGTCCGACAGACCCTCGGAAAACTGCAGGATGGTGACCAGCGCCAGCCGCCACGGCGCGAGCGTCGGCTGCCCGTGCGAGGGGAATAAGGCGGCGAAGGTCTCGTCGGTGAACAGCGCCCCCAATTCGTCCGTGAGGCGGAGATAGAGGTTCCTCTTGGGGAACGCGGCGCGGGCCACGCGCGCGGTTTCCTCGGGGATCGGGCTGATAGGCTGCGGGCGGAGCACGGCGGCCCTCCTCACGGTGACAACCGGCGGCATCTCGTCAGATCCGCCAGGCTACCAGCGTCGAGCCGACTTCGCCAGCAGTATCAAGTTCGCCGAAGACCCACTACTCGATCGGAGAGTACATAAGTGCCGACGCGCCCAGTCTATGCACTGGACGATGCGCGAAGATCCCATAGCGCAGCATATCTCTGGAGCGGCCTTCGCCGCGAAAGATGTTAGGTTCAAGCCGCTCACACGTCTCCCATACCTACGAAAGATCGCCTCCGGCAGATGTGCGACATCCACGGCCAACACATCGCCGAGTGGCAGCGCACTCTAGTTTCGCGGGATTGACCTGTGGGTGGTTATTGGGCCACCAATTGTTTCCAGTTTACTCGCAGCCAATTGAGTTGGCTCTGTAAACGTGCGCATTGTTCTATGGCCTGATCGATTCCTTGCATCACTTCATCGTTGCAGTTGTTTATCAACTCCATCTGCCGTTGCTCTGCCCCGCTCAAGACCGCCGCCCGGTCTCGTAAGCCATATGAGTCGCACCATAATCGCAGGCGTCTCCGCTGTTCCGAAACATGGAGACCATTTCTACCAAGTCCGAGCCATAACCAAGCCGCATAGCCGACGTCGCGTATTTGAGGGCCGGGCGCAGCCATATCGAAGTCGAAAATAGCATATGGCAAGCCATTGTCGTTCCCCGAAAATACCGTATTTTCTGGTGACAAATCGTTATGGCATACCACTTCTTCTCGGTGCGCCAGCACCGATCCTGCTGTAGCGTCATGCAAACGACGAATTAACTGTGCGGCCGCAATTATCTGTTGGTCTGACCATACATCGCGCTCAACCTTCCCACCCCTTGCTATAACGTATTCAATGTCGTATCCCGATATATATGATAATATTTCCCGCCCTTGCTCGTCGATGCCGAGAAATCGCGGAGCCGCATCAAAGCCTTTTGCTTCAAGATGCAAAAGTAGCTCATGCACAAATGGGGACCGGGACTTCAATGGGCGGCGAACGGTATCGCCTATCCGCACTACTCTTGTACCTGTTATGCCAGCCCTAAGAACTTCTTCATGTCCACAACTGGAATCCAACACACTAAGGCTCCTTTCCTGTAGTCACTCTGACAGCATAAAACCAATCGATGCTTCATCTCAAATGGAAGACGACTATGTCACGGCGAGCGAGATCGGCGACTGGCTGTACTGCCGACGCCAGTGGTGGTACGCGCGGCGCAGCGAGCCCACACTCGCTGCGCCGCTCCTCGAGCGGGGGAGCGCGACGCACGCGGCGGTCGCCGTACAGGTGCGCCGCGTGGAGCGGCTGCGCACCGTCGCGGTGTGGCTGATCGTCACAAGCGTCGCCTGCCTCGTGCTGATCGGACTCTTCCTCCTGAACAATCGATGACGATCGTGGGCGTCCTCGTCGCCTTGGCGGCGCTGGTGCTGCTGCTCGGTGTTGCCCTGCACCGGGTTGCCGCGCGCCAACGCCACTGTTCGGGCTTTCCGCCGGGCCGGTTACGATTCGCGGACAGCGGCGAGGTGCGCGGGAGCCTGCTCTTCGCCCGCACCATCGCGCTGCGGGGTCGACCGGACCTGCTCATCGAGGACGGTGGCATGGTGATCCCGGTCGAGGTGAAGACCGGACGCACGCCGGATGCCCCCTACCGGGGACACATCATGCAACTCCTGGCCTACTGCCTGCTCGTGGAGGAGACGCACGGCCGGCGCCCGGCGCACGGTGTCTTGCGCTACCCCGAGCGCGATTTTCGGATCGCCTACGACGCCCGCAACGAACGGGAGTTGCGCGAGCTGGTCGACGCGATTCTGGCCGAGAAGCGAGCGCGTCGCGAGCAGCATCGCAGCCACCGCCAGGTGCGGCGCTGCGCGGCCTGCGGATACCGGGATCGCTGCCCGGAGCGGCTGACCGATTCCCTGCCTGCCGGGGAGTAGCCCCGACCATACCCGGATCGATCCCGCAGAGAGATCGGTGCGCAAGAAAAGGCCCGGCGTCGCGACGACAATCGCGATGGGCAGTCTGACCGGAGCGTGCTGCCGGAGTTGCAACCGGAATGCTCGAAGATCGTGCGTCAGAAGGCCACTTTCTCTACTGTATGGACACTTTTGATTCATATGCATTGACAAGGTCAGCCTTGCTACCTATTCTCTAGACCAATTTCCATACGTACGCCAACCCCGGCGCGCGACCTTTCAGTCTGACGTGAGCAGCGATCGCCCACGTCTTGTATTGCTCTTAAGCAGCAGGTCGCTATTCCCGATCGATTGCGCGCTGGTTGCTATGGCGATCGGGCGTCATCGGTGTCGCCATCGTCCCAAGGTGAGGAGAGGACCATGAAGCGGAAGGTTCGACAGGCTGAACAGTGGGACGCGGGCTACCCGCGCGTCTCGACCGACATGCAGATGGAGCGCGACGCACTGCAGAATCAGATCCAGGCGCTCGAGGGTCACGCGCGGGCGGTCGGGCTGAACATGCACCTGTACCGCGAGGAGGGGATATCGGCGAAGGACACCGATCGCCCCGCCCTCCAGCGACTCCTCGCAGACGTGCGAGCAGGTCGCGTCCGGTCGGTGACGGTGACGAAGCTCGACCGCATCAGCCGCTCGCTCCACGACCTGCTCGACCTCGTGAAGGTCTTCGAGCAGTACGAGGTCAAATTCCTCTCCCTGCGCGACAACATCGACACCTCGGGGCCGGTCGGGCGCTTCATGCTCCATATACTCGGCGCGATTGCGGAACTCGAGCGCGGGATCACCGCCGAGCGCGTCGCCGAGGATATGAAGCTGCGCGCGCGGCGCGGTAAATGGAATGGTGGCCTCGCCCCCTACGGGCGCGCGATGGTCAACTGGCGCTTGATCACCGTCCCGGAGGAGGCCGAGACGCTCCGGCGTATGCGCCTCCTGCTGTTGCAGCACCGCTTGTGGCGCGGCGTAACTGTCGCGCTGAACCGGGCCGGCCTGCGCACGCGCGGCTGGGAGCCGCTCGCGCGGGACGGGCGCACCATCCGCAAGGGCCACGCGCCGGCGGAATGGACCGCGGTCTCGGTAAAGCGCGTCCTCCTCCAGCCGATTAACGACGGCACCCTCGTCTACAATCGGCGGCGCGTGATCGGGCGCGTGGCGGTCGACCGACCCGAAGACGAGCACGTGGTGATCGAGGGCTTTTGCGAGCCGATCTTCGCTCGCGAGGAGCTGGCGGAACTGCGTCGGGTAGCGAAGGAGATCGAGGGCACGCCCCCGCGGCGCACCGGGAGCCCGCACCTGCTGTCTGGCCTCCTGCGCTGCTCCTGCGGCACCAAGATGTACGGCGTGAAAAACCAGGTCGTCACGAAGCGCGGGCGCTATGCGGTGCGCTATTACCGGTGCAGGCGGAGCGCCCTCGCGGGCACCTGCTCCGTCAGGCAGATCCCCGCCGACGTGGTCGAGCCAGTCATCGTGCGGGAGCTGCGCAACCTGGGCCTCGACCGGGACCGCCTGCGTGGCCTCGCCGGAGAGGCTCAGGCGACGTTCGAAGCCACATTGGGCCCGGCGCTGGAGCGCCGCGCGACGGTGGCGAAGGAACTGGCGCGGGCGGCGGATCGCTCCGCCGCGCTCATCGAACTCGCGGAGGATCGCCTGATCGGCAAGGCAGAGTTCGCGTCCCGGCGTGCGGAACTGGATGGTGAGCGGGCTGCGTTGGCGGCGGAACTGGCGCGGCTCGATATCGAGGCGCGCGAGCGGTCCGCGTCGGCGATCGACATTGAATGGACGCTGCGGAGCCTGCACAATCTCGGGGATATTTTTGACGAAATGCGGACGGTGCCTGAGCGGCGGCAGTTGCTCGCCACCTGCCTCGATCGCGCGGTCCTCAAACCGGGCGAGATCGAACTGCACGTGGTCACCAGCCCGCTCGTCCTGGCCCCGCCGGCGACGGGCGCCGGGGCGGCGAAAGTTCCCGGATCGTGTGATTCGGGGACAGAGAATCGGGAAAATCAGGCGGCAAACGGGTGGGAGTTCCCGGATGGTGCGATCCGGATGCCCGCCGATGCGGGCGAGAACGGCACCCCAATCTATGGTATTGGCGAATGGAGCGATGCCCCTGTGGCTACGTCGGCTCGCTAAAGGTCCGTCTACGAACAACCTATCCGATTCCGCTCCCGGAATTGGTGTCCTACCTCGGAGAAGGAGAGGCAAAACGGATAGGTTATTAGCTCGACTTTGGCCGTTCGGGGTAGCTCAGGCGGCGTAGCAGAGCGCGTCGGCCATGTGCTCCAGCCAGGCGCGGGGGATTTTGACCACCTCGGGTGCCGAAACCGACATGCAAAGACCTGTTTGCGCCCAGAGTTCGCGGCGCATGAGGGCAAGAGCGTCGGAGAAGGTCGGTAACGGCTTGTGGTACCAGGCGGCCTGCCGGACGGTCCCGCCAGGCGACCCCAGGTGGGGGTGGGCGTCGAGGGTAACGAGCGAGAACAGGCCGAGCAAGGCGGGGGTCGTCCGCAGGATGGCCCGGTCGGACCACTGGCGCTGGGTCTCGACGCCGAGGTGCCGCCGGGCCTCCTCCAGGGTGACCTCGACCTGCCAGCGCAGTACGAACCAGGCGAGGATCTGGGCCGGGTCGGTGGCGAGGTCGGTGCAGAGCCGCGCCTGGGTGGCGAAGCCCCCCTGCGGGTCGCGGATCAGCACCCAGCGGATCGGCACCGGCGGGAGGCCCGTGTGGTACCACACCGCCGTGTCGGAGGCCACCTCGACGGTGCGCGCCCCCGCCCCGTACCAGTTGGCGACGCCGACGGGCGTCCAGGCCGTCGCCGCGTCGGCGAGGCGCGCCGCCAGGGTGGGCAGGCGGCGACCCTTCACGCGCGGGCGGCCGTTCTGGCGCGGTCGGCGCGGCGGGGCCGGCTCGTCGAGCGCGGCATCGAGCCGTAGCCGCGTGATGAGCGTGACGGGGTGCGCGAGTCGGGCGCAGCGCGCCAGCAACGCGATGGCCGCGTCGCCGCTATCGGCGACGACGACGAGCGGACGCTGCGGGAGCCAGCGGCGCAGGAGCAGCAGCGCCTGCCGCGCCCAATCGGTCAGCGTCTTGTGGCGACGGCGGCGCGCGCGGTCGTGCCGCTCGGACGGGGCCAGCACGGTCAGGAACGGCACGGCCCAGGCCCGCCCCGCCCACGGGATCGGCACACGGAGCAGCAGGCAGCGCCCGCGCCGCCCGCTCACCTTCACGAAGTCGCCCGTGCTGGAGCGGACCGCGTCGCGGGACAGCCCCTTGGCCGCGATCCGCGCCCCCCGGCGCCGCTCGATGGTCTCATCGAGGCCGAAGACGAGCGGCCCAGTCGGGGCGAACGCGGCGACCAGCAGCCCGAGCAGCACGCGGGCAACCGCGAGGCCCGACCATTGCGCCCGGCTGAGGACGCGGTGATAGGACGTCCAGCGCCTGGTCCGACTCAACCCCATCGCCCGCAAGGCGCCACAGACGGTGCACTTGCCGGGGGCGAGGATCGTCCCGGCGACCAGCACCAACGCGTGCCCCCAGACCCGGCGACTGAAGAGTGGCGCGAACGGGAGCAGTGGCTGTAGCCTGGCGGGCGGTAGGGTGGGCATCGTCTCCTCCTCCGGCAAAGAGCGGTCGACGAGCCGACCCTACCACTTCCCTCCAGCTTCCCAAAAGGCCAAAGTCGAGCTAAGTTCGGTGGGTGTTGGAGGCGATCCGGGCAGCGGAAGTGTCCAACCCCAACCCGCCAGCAGCACGGCCTGTACTGGTGGGAAGGCCCGCATGCCCGGTGGCTTCACTTGCGGGGGTCAGGTCAGGGTCTTTTTCGTTGCCCTGCCTGGGCAAACCGGGGTGGGCACGACTGGGCTCGAACCAGTGACCTCACGGATGTGAACCGTGCGCCCATGCGTGTCACCCCGTGTCGCCACAAGCCAGGAACGGCTTGCCAGCAAGGAAAAACGCGGTTGCCAATGTCAAGCACTGCCGCTCATTGTCGCCTTCTGTCAGGCCGTTGGCAGTAACTTTGGCAGTACAGGCAGTCTCACGCGCGACGCGGGTAGTTCGGTTCGCCTTCCCAATCCTCTGCCTCGCTGCATGCCGTCGGGTAATAGTCGCTCGGCCATATCCGGCACAAACCGGTCGTGTTCCTCCTATCGTCTGCCCCCTACGCTGCCGATCGGATCGAGCCGTCGAGGGCCGCAATTGGTCCCCGTCGCGCTCCTGCGGTGCCGCTGCGATGTACTCGCGTTGTACTCACGAGGCGCTCACAATGTACTCTGGCGTCGGTGCCCTGCCACTCAACGTAGTACTGCGACTGCGCTGGCATTGCATGCCAGACCTGGTCACATGCTGGTTACGAAGACGCTACGGCCATCACCCGCCACGCCGCGGAACGGTGCGGGGCCGGTACGCGCCATGTCGGTGCCTGGCGGTCTGCACCATGCCTTCCGGCGTGCCGCGTAGCAGTGGCGGACGAATTTGTAGCCACGACAGCGCCTGCTGCAGCGCCAGCGGCCCCGCCCGCGCCGGCTGACCCGAGGCGAGCAGCTGACCCTCGCCGTCCTCGCCGCCGCGCTCGCCCGGCTGACCACCGGCCCGCGCGACCGGCTCGATCAGTCTCTACTCTTGTTCAAGCCGGACACGATCCTGAGCTGGCACCGTGAGCTGGTCCGGCGCACGTGGACCTATCGGCGGACGAAGCGGGGCGGTCGGCCCACCATCCCGGCCGGGGTGGACGCGCTGATCCTGCGGCTGGCGCGGGAGAACCCGCGTTGGGGGCACCGCCGCATCCAGGGGGAGCCGGGCACGCCCGGCCATGCCCTCAGCGCCGCTGCGGTGCGCGCGGCCCTCCGGCGGCACCGCGTGCCGCCCGCACCGCAGCGCCGACGGGCGACGACGTGGCGGGACTTCATCCGGCGTCACGGGGATGTGCTCCTCGCCTGCGACCTCTTCACGGTCGAGACCCTTCTCCTCAAGACGCTACAGGTGGCGTTCTTCGTCGAGTTCGGCACGCGCCGCGTGCATCTCGCCGGCTGCACCGCCCACCCGACCGCTGCCTGGGTCACGCAGCAGGCGCGCAACCGCTGCTGACGCTGCAGGAACGGGGCCGTTCATGCCGCTTCCTCATCCACGACCGCGACGCGACGTTCCCACCGACCTTCGACGCGATCTTCGCGAGTGAGGGCCTGGAGCTTGTGCGCACGCCCTGCCGCGCGCCGACGGCGAACGCGTACGCCGAGTGCTGGGTCCGCTCGGTGCGGGAGGAGTGCCTCGACCACCTCCTCATCGCCAACGAGGCGCACCTGCGGCGGATCCTGGTCGCCCACGTCGCGCACGACAATCAGGCGCGCGCGCATCAAGGGATAGCGCAGCGCGCCGATCCCCCGCGACGCGCGCACACGACATGGTCCCGTCCGGCGACGAGATGTGCTCGGTGGCCTCATTCACGAGTGTGACCGCGAGGCGGCATGCCCCTTCTCTCCGGCCTCAGAAGGGGTATTCACACCCTACAGGTGAGGGCTCTGTCACGGCAGCGGCGCGGACTGCGGAAAGTAGATGGCCCCCCGCCATCGTGGGACGATCGGCGCCTAGACCGTATCGAGTGGCACAGACCACGCATCACGAGCGCAGGCCAGGGTCGTCCCCGGGAACGGACGGAGTGTGAACGAGTAGAGGAGGGGGGCGGATGGAAGCGGGAAGCGCGGCGTATCAGTTGTACGTCGGCGTCGACGTCGCGGCCGAGACCTTCGTGGCCGCGTGGCTCGCACCAGGCGGGCAGCCGACCTCGCCGTTCACCGGCGAGCAGACCCCGGCGGGCTTTGCCGCGCTACAGCGGCGCCTCCAGGCCACGGGGAACCCGCCGACCGCCACGCTGGTGGTGCTGGAGGCCACGGGCACGTACTGGGTGGGCCTCGCCGTCGCCCTGCACGAGGCGGGCTACCGAGTCGCCGTGGTCAACCCCCGCCAGGCGCATCACTTCGCCAAGGCGCAGTTGCGCCGGGCCAAGACCGACGCGCTCGACGCGCGGGACCTCGCGCAGCTCGCCGTGGCGCTGCGCCCGGCCCCCTGGACCCCGCCGCCGACGGTCTACCACGAGGTCCGGCAACGCCTCGTCACCCGCGACGGGCTGCTGACGATGCGGACGCAGGCACGCAATCAGCGCCACGCCCCCCTAACTGGCGCTTTAGTGATGTGTATCGGAAGCTCTGGCCGGGCGTGGTGTGGATTGATCGCCGCGTGACGGCGGATGTCCGCCCCCCGCGATGTCAGTCGCCCGCCCGTGCGGTGTCCTCGCGGGAGCGGAACCGCACCACACCCTCCACCTCGAGCCCGAGCGCCTGGGCCACACGCTGCAGCCGGTCGAGCGTGGCGCGGGCGTACCCGCCCGCCTCGTCGCGCTGCACCGCCTGCTCGGCGACCTCCAGCCGCTCGGCCAGTTGACGCTGGGTTAGCCCAGCGGCGATCCGTGCCTTCACCAGCGCGCTGGGCAGGTCGGCCAGGCCCGCGACCGGCACGGCGCGCACACCTCCCGCGCGTAGCGCCTCGTACTCGGCGATCTCCGCGTCGACCTGGGCGAGCACGCTGTCGACGCTGGCGACGAGCCATTCCTGCGCCAGCGGATCCTCCTGGGGCTGGGCCAGATAGGTGGCCCGGACCGCCAGCAGCTCCCGCTGCCGCCCGCGACTCACCGCGTACTCGCGCTCGTTCGCGATCATCGGTCGACTCCTCCCTCCGCGGGTACCAGCACGACGATCCCCTTCCGCCGCGCGTCGCGCGCCCACTGGAACTGCTCGACCATCCCCGGGGCGAGGGGCTCGCTGACGGCGAAGTAGTCCCCGCCGTAGCGCCGGTGCCGCACCGCAGGCGCACCGGACAGCGGGTGGAGTTCGGGGGCGATGGCCGCCAACCGGGCCAGCGCGACCCCAGCGATCTCCCAGCAGACGTCCACATCACCCGGTGGACGGCCCACCACGCGCTCAACATCGGTGACGAAGCTGCCGTCGAGCCAGGCGCGGTGGCAGCCGCAGGCCGCCAGCAGGTCGAGTGCGCTCCGCAGTCCGGCGAGGAGCCGCTGGCGCTCCGGGGTCTCGCCAAAGCGGGCGACGACCTCGCCCCACGTCGCCTCGTGGACGCCCGGTGGCAGATGGCCATACTCGTCGAATGCCGGGATCGCCATCGGCCTCCTGCCATCGCCCGATCTTAACACACCATGAAAGTAGTGACCACGTCTGCCCATGTCACTGCTCCCAGGCTGTGCCAGCCGTTTACTTTATCCGGCCCGGACGGCTGGCAGTTGACGGTCAAGAGTGCTAGTACAGCTTCGCGGAAATGCGTGCCGGGTTCGTCTCTGCGGGAAGAATGGCGCAGGCACACGCCGACGGCATGACCACCCGACCTAACCCGGCACGCACTGAGATTGGCCCGATAGCACGGACAGCATAGCGTTAGGCGGCGTGGTTGGACAACAACAACACTTGCCGTTCATGGGCGACGGGCGTCAGGTAACCGAGCGTGGAGTGGCGACGCTGGCGGTTGTACCAGACCTCGATCCACTCGAAGATGGTCGTCCGTGCGGCGGCGCGCGTCGCCCAGGTCCGGGTATCGACCAGTTCCGCCTTCAGGGTGGCGAAGAAGCTCTCGGCGACGGCGTTGTCGAGGCACTCGCCCGCCCGGCTCATCGAGACCGTCACGCCCCGCGCGGCGAGCACCTCCCGATATGCGGCGGCGGTGTACTGGCAGCCCCGATCCGTGTGGTGGACGAGGCCGGGTGGCGGCCGCCGCGCCTGCAGCGCCATCGCGAGCGCGTCGAGGGCCAGCTCCGTGCGCAGGTGCTCGGCCAGCGCCCAGCCGACCACGCGGCGGGAGTGCGCGTCGAGCAGCACGGCGAGATACAGCCAACCCTCGTGGGTCGCCACATAGGTGATATCGCCGAGCCACAGGCGATTCGGGACGGGGGCGGCAAAGTTGCGGGCGACCAGGTTCGGGGCGGGGGCTTGGGCCGGGTCGGCGACGGTGGTGCGCACGCGCCGTCGGCGGGAGCAGCCGACGAGCCCGGCGGCGCGCATCAGCCGGGCCACCCGCTTGCGGGCGCAGCGCACCCCGCCCGCGCGGCGCTCGGCGTGGACCCGCGGCGCGCCATACGTCCGCCGGCTGCACGTATAGATCGTTGCGATCTGCGCCGTGAGCGTCTCGTCTGCCCGGGCGCGGGTCGAGACCCCGCGTCGCGCCCAGGCGTAGTAGCCGGACCGCGACACCCGTAGCACCCGGCAGAGGCTCAGGACGGGGGAGGTGGCCCGCGCCGCGTGGATGAACCGCTACCGGCGCATAAGGTCCCCCTCGCGCAGGAGGCCGCCGCTTTTCGCACGATCGCCCGCTCCTGCTGGAGCGTCTGCACCTCGCGGCGCAGGCGGCGCAGTTCCGCCCGCTCGTCGCTCGTCAGGTCGCCGGGCTGGCCCCGGCCCGCGTCGGCGTCATCCCGCCGCAGCCAGTGGCGCAACGCCTCGGACGAAATCCCCAGGTCGGTCGCCAGCGCCGGGCGCGACTTGTCGCTGCTCCGCGCAAGGCGCACCGCCTCGGCGCGGAACTCCAGCGGATACGGTGGGCGAGTACGCGGCATCGAAACACCTCCTTGGGCTCACGCCCAATGTTCAGGTGTCCGCAGCATCGGCTCTTCCGCGAATTCCGTGCAGCATGTTGCCTCGGTGCAAAAAGTGGGGGAAGTCGACCGGAATTCGTGCGTCTCAGACCCTTCCTGGACAATTTTCGCTGGTTTTAGCGCCCCTCGGCCCTATTCCAGATCCTGCTGCACGGAATTCGCGGAAGAGCCGCAGCATCGGGTCAAGCCCAGTCTGCTGGACAGCGGCGCGGTAGCCAATCAGGGTAATCGGTGTCAGGTCGGCCAGGGCGAGTGGGCGCGCTTCATGGCGCTCATACCAGGCGAGAAAGTGACGCACCGCACCGCCGTAGCGCTGGACCGTGCGCGCGGCGCGGTCGGCTTGGAGGTCGGTGAGCCACGGATCGAGGAGGAGCAGGATAGTCAGGGTCGCCGCCTTTCGGTACCGCTGTTTTCGCGTGCGTTATTCTCGCCGCATCCACCGTCTTCACGCGACGACCGCATGCGGCAAAACGCGACCGTGCGGCGAGTATAACGCACGCGAAGCCCCATTCGCGTGCGTTATACTCGCCGCGATGACCGCGTGCCACACCCGTCGTGCCTATGGCATATTTTTACACGTATTTGGGCTGTACCCCAGAAAGGGTTAGCGGGGGTGGCGGACACCTGCGGGACCCCCCCAGAGCGGTGGCACGCCGCCGAGCTCGACGCGTTGCGGGCCGCCGGCGACCAGATGATGCGTGATGGCACCTGGGAGCGGGCGCAAGCGGACGCGGTGTTGGCCTACTGGCAGGGGCGGAGCGAGCCCTTCCTCAACGGCGACCTCACGAACTGGTTCCTGGGGCGTTGACTGCGGCGGCCGAGGCTAGCCCGGCGTGCGGCTGGAGTGTTTGGCGCTGGTGCGAGGACGCGATCTAGTACTCCGTTACTCGTGATTTGTGGGGTAGAGGCGCCAAAGTTTGATACGGGCGTCGTCCGTGGTGAAACGCCACTGGAGGGGTCGGCCGTCGGCGTTGCGGCGGTCCTGCCAGGCGGTAACCTCGGCCTGGAGGGTGGCAAAGTCGGGCAGGCGCCGGTCGAGGCACTGGCGACGCAGCACGCTGAGCTCGATCTCGGCCATGTTGAGCCAGGAGCCGTGCTTGGGCGTGTGGTGGATCTCCAGCCGGTCGACCAAGCGCTTCGCCTCTGCGGGCGGGAAGGCTTCGTAGAGCGAGGCGGGGCTGTGGGTATTGAGGTTGTCCATCACGAGCACGATCTTCTCGGCATTCGGGTAGCGGACGTCGACCAACTCCTGGATCTGCTGCGCCCAGTCGCCGCGCGTGCGCCGCGCGGTCACGTCCGCCCAGCGCTGGCCGCCCAGCGGCTCGCAGAAGAGGGACAAGTTGGCGACGCCGCCGCGCTCGTATTCATAGTCCTCGCGCGCCACGTGGCCGGCCCGGACGGGCAGGGGCGCGCGGGTGTCGCGCAGCAATTGCGTGCTGATCTCGTTCATACACACTTGTGGGCGCTGGGGATCGTAGGGGCGGGTGTAGACGTCCAGCACGTCCTCCATGTGCCAGACGAAGTCGGCGTTGGCCTGCGGCGGGATGCTCCACTGGCGCTTCCGCCACGGCTTCAAGTCGTTTTTTTTAGAATCCGGCGCACGGTCTGGTAGGAGACCTCCTCGGCGATCTCTAGCTCGATGAGCTTGTCGACCAGGAGGCGCAGCGACCAGCGTTTGCGGCCCACGGGCGGGGCACCGCAGGCGACCGCGACCAGCCGCGCCTCTTGCGCCCCGTCCAGCTTGCGCGCGTAGGCGCGGCGCGGGGCTTGGCGGTCGAGGGCCGCCTCCAGCCCTCGCTCGACGAAGCGCTGGCGGATCCGGCGGACGGTCGGCTTGGGCCGGGGTGGCGGGGCGGGGGCGGGCGGGGGCAGGGTCGGCGGTGATGCCAGGCGCGCACCCGTCGCCCCACCCAGCGCGAGCCCGATGCGTTGCAACGCCGCGCGCCGGACACCGGTCTGCCGGGCGTAGCGGTCGACCAGGCGCGGGAGCCGCTCGGCGAAAATGCGCCGCGGGCAGGCGGTGTTCCCGCAGAAGAAGCGGCGCACCTGTACCCGGAGCGTCACGGGCACGCCGCCCCACGCCACATCGGCGACCGTTCGCGCATAGCGGCTGTGGATGCGCTGCGCGGGGAGCTGACATGCCGGGCACGGGGCGGTCGCGGCGGTGGCGGCGACCCGGAGCGTGATCCGCTCCGCCGTCGCCGTGTATTCGTCAATACGGAAACCTTCGAGATGGGGCAGGAACGCCGGGACATCCACGCGCTACTCCACACTGGCGTGACTACGACACAACCGGTAAGCGTAGCGCGAATTGCCCCGGATGGCCCGTCGCGATCATCGAATGGCGGCAAGACCCATGATGCGGTACACATGCCTGGTCATTTAACCCCGGCGGCGGGAGCTAAGGGGTTGAGTGGCATATCCGGGTTGCCTGATGGCACACTCCTTCTCTATGAACACGCTTATTGCCGCTCGACGCGATCTGCAGGCCTTCCGTGACGCCTTCTACCGCTGCCTCGACCGGCGTGCCGACGGGCTCTTCGAACTGACGGATGCCGCGCTCGCCGCGGGGCCGCAGCCCTCGCTCGCCCATCTCAGCCTGGCCGGCCCCCATCGGCGCGGCTGGGGCAGCCTCTACGCCGCCCTGCAGGACGGGCGGATGGATATGGACGACCTGCGGGCACTGCTCGCGGCGTCCGCGCCGACGGCCGAGCAGCCGGTCTACGCCGTCGATGTGAGCGTCTGGCCGCGCAACGAGGCGGAGACCAGCGCCGAGCGGGGCTATTACTACCACCCCTCGCGGCACCTCGACGGCCAGCCGATCGTCAAGGGCTGGGCCTACCAGTGGGTCGCCCAGCTCGGCTTTGCCCGCGACAGCTGGACCGCCCCGGTCGATGTCCGCCGCATTCTCCCGTCCGAGAATGCGGCGGGCGTCGCCGTGGCGCAGGTCAAGGCGCTCTGCCAACGCTTACGCCCGATAGGCCGCCCCCCGCTCTTCGTCTTCGACGCCGGGTACGATGTGACCGCCCTGACACATGCCCTGATGGACGAGCCGATGGCGTTGCTGGTCCGCTTGCGGGCCGACCGCTGTTTCTACGCCCCCGCGCCCCCGGTGGTGGGGGCACGTAACGGTCGGCCCCGGCGGAACGGCGCCAAGTTCCGCTGCGACGACCCGACGACGTGGCCGACGGCGACGGCAGTGCACACGGCGGAGGATGAGCAGTACGGGACGGTGGTGGTCCGGGCCTGGTCGGGCTTACACACGGTAGTCCGGAGTCCGCTCGCAGAGCGGACCTATAGGCCGCGGCCCCATGTCACCGGGACGGTGCTGCGGGTGACCGTCACCCGCCACGCCGGCCGCGCCCGCACCCCGCTCGAACTCTGGCTCTGGTGGCAAGGGCCGGGAGAGCCAGACCTTGACCTCTTGTGGCGGGCGTATCTGCGCCGGTATGACATCGAGCAGATGTTCAGATTCCTGAAGCAGACCCTCAATTGGGTGACGCCCCAGATCCGGACGCCGGAGCAGGCGGATCGCTGGACGGGGCTGCTGCTGGCGGCGTACACCCAACTCCGCCTGGCACGGGCCGCAGTCGCGGATCTGCGCCTGCCGTGGCAGCGCCCCCAACCGTCGCCACGCCTTACCCCGGCGCGCGTCCAGCGCGGTTTTTCCGCACTGCTGCTCGCGCTCGGCACCCCGGCCGCTGCGCCAAAACCCTGCGGGCGCTCGCCCGGGCGGCCGCAAGGGCGCCTTTCGAGACGTGCGCCGCGCTATCCGGCTGTCAAGAAGGCCGCCTAACCGCCAGCCGCCGCCAGAACCAATAACTTTCCGGGCGCAATGATACTGTCGCGCGCTTCGCCATGCTTAAATAACCAGACATGCCTGGTCATTTAAGCAGGGTGAGGCACACGGCGATGTCAGCCGCAGTCGTAGTGGTGATGGATGTCGGCTTCTTCGGCCGTCAGGCCGCCTTCTTGACGGCAGGGTAGCGTGGTGCGCGACCCGAGAGCCGCCCTTTCGACCGGCCCGGCGAGCGCCCGCAGGGTTTTGGCGCGTCCGCAGGGGTGCCGAGCGCCAGCAGCAGGGTCGAAAAACCAGATCGCACTCGCGCCGGCGTGAAGTGGGTTGGCGCTTGTGGGCGCTGCCAGGGCAGCCGCCGGTCTGTGACGGCGGCGCGCCCTAGCCGGAGTTGGGTGTAGGCCGCCAGCAGCAACCAGGTCCAGCGGTCGGCCTGCTCCGGCGTGCGAATCTGTGGCGTCGTCCAGTTGAGCGTCTGTTTGAGGAATCTGAACAGCTGCTCGATGTCATACCGCCGCAGGTACGCCCGCCAGAGGAGGTCCAGGTCGGGTGCGCACGGCCCCTGCCACCACAACCACAACTCCAGGGGTGTATGTGCTCGCCCAGCGTGACGCGTGACGGTCACGCGCAGCACCGTGCCGATGACGTGTGGCCGAGGGCCGTAGGTCCGCTCGCCCAGGGGGCTGCGGACCACCGTATGCAAGTCGCCCCACGCCTGGACCGTCACCGTTCCGTACTGCGCGTCCTCGCAGGTGTGCTCGGCGGTCGGCGCCTGCCAGGTCGTCGGGTTGTCGCAGCGGAACTTGGCCCCGTTGCGGCGTGGCCGACCGGTCGGCGCCCTGCCGGCTGGCGACGGGCCATAGAAGCAGCGGTCGCGGCGCAAGCGGACGAGCAGCGCGACTGGCTCGCCGACCAGCGCGTGGGTGAGGGCGGTGACGTCGTAGCCGGCGTCGAAGACGAAGAGCGGCGGCGTGGGCGTCGGTGGCAGCCGTCGGCGCAGCGCCTTGACCTGGTCCGCCGCCACGATGGCGGCGTTCTCCGTCGGCAGCAGGCGCCGCACATCGGCGGGCGCGGACCAACTGTCCCGCGCAAAGCCGAGCTGAGTGACCCACTGGTACGCCCAGCCCTTGACGACGGGCTGGCCATCGAGGTGCCGGGCGGGGTGGTAGTAGTAGCCGCGCTCGGCGCTCGTCTCCGCCTCGCAGCGCGGCCAGACGCTGACATCGACCGCAAACACGCGCTGCTCGCCGGCAGGCAGGGCACCGCTGAGCAGCGTGCGCAGGGCATCCAGCCCGATGCACCCGTGCTGCAGGGCGGCGTAGAGGCTGCCCCAGCCGCGTCGGTGCGGGGCCGCCAGGCTCAAGTGCGCCAAGGAGGGCTGTTGCCCAGCAGTGAGGATAGCATCGGTCAACTCGAAGAGCGCGTCGGCTCGCCGGTCGAGACAGGCGTAAAAGTTGTCGCGAAAGTCGCGCAGGGCGGTAGTGGTTAGATCTGTAGTATTCATGAGGGAAGTGTGCCACTCGCCTCACGCGTCTTGCCAGCAGGCTATCGACCCCGATGCTACGGGGTTAAATGACCAGACATACAGCGTGTTGAAAAAGACCAGGTTCTCTACCTCGCCCCGCCCTTGGGTATTCCTACGCACGAAGTAGCGCGAGATCGCGTCTGATCGATACGGCCCCTTGGTTATTCGGGAAGTCTCGCCCGATCTTCGCGAGTCGGCGCGCCAGGGCGCGAGTGGCAATCAGCAAGCTGGCGAAGCTAATGCGCTGCGCGTAGTCGACTGGCAGCGGGGTCACGTCGGCATAGCCCTCCAAGAGCCAAGGGAGTCCCAACGTCGGCAGCGTCTCGCCGTCATGCATGCGGAAATGGGCCAGGTCGTACCACTGATCGCCGCCGCGGATCTCGCCGAAGTCGATGATGCCGGTGAACCGGCCGTGCTGCTGCATGATCGGCGTCACATCGAAATCGCCGTGGGCGAGCCGCGCGTGCTCGACATCAAGCCAGGGATCGTAGCGCGCCATCAGCCCGCGGATCGTGGCGACTTCTTCGCCGGTCAGCACGTTGGCACCCAAGATGGCGAGGTCAGCCCCGAGGTGTTCAAGGGCGAAAGCGCGGTAGGCGGCGTGCTCGGCCGTGATCTGGATGCCCGTGTCGTGGTCGCGCTTGATCCAGCCAAAGCCCACGACCGGGATACTATTGATCGTCGCCAGCGCTCGCCCGGCCTCGACCAGGACATGCTTGGTCACAGTGGCGAGGCTGCCGGCGGCGAGGGAGTGCCCTGGGATCTCCGTCGTGACCATGACCGAGCGCCCCAACGTCGCGTCGCGAGGCTCGTAATAGATGACCTCGGGCACGGGGACGCCGCGCTCCCGCAGGAGGCCGAGGACCCGCACCTCCGGGGCGAAGGTAGCACCGCACTCCGGCAAGATGCGCAGGTAGAAGCGCGCGGCACGGTAGCGGACGCGGTAGACGTAGGTCGACACCCCTTCCGGCACGCGCTCGACGGCGGGCGCCACCCCGAGGCGGAGGCGCTCCACCAGCGACTGGATCGCGTACAGGGGCGGCTCGCTATTTTCCATGATACCCTCTCCCGCAGGCGGCGCCAGGACGCCGCACGCGCCATGCTGGCCGGCAGTATATCCGCTCACGGAGGACGCCGATGATGGGCACGAAGCAGCGTGACTTTGCGCCGCTCCCCGACCTGACACTCGAGCATCTGGTCCCGGCCGACCATTTCTACCGTCACCTGGAGCGGTCGCTTGACCTCGCCTTCATACGCGAACTGGTGCGGGATTACTACAAAGCGGGCGGGAGGCCGAGCGTCGACCCGGTGGTCTTCTTCAAGCTGCAGCTCATCCTCTTCTTCGAGGGCCTGCGCTCGGAGCGGCAGCTCATGGCCGTCGTCGCCGACCGGCTCAGCTTGCGCTGGTACATCGGCTACGACTTCGACGAGGCGGTGCCCGACCATTCTAGCCTCACCAAGATCCGCGAGCGATATGGCCTGGAAGTCTTCCGCCGCTTCTTCGACGCCGTGGTCGAGCGCTGCCGGGAAGCGGGCCTGGTGTGGGGCGAGGAGCGCTACCTCGATGCGACGAAGGTCGAGGCCAACGCCGCCCGCGCCTCGCTGGTCCCACGCTTCGCCGTCGAGGCGCACCTCGCGCAGTTGTTCCCGACCGACGAGGAGGGCACGCCCGGAACGCCCGACGGGGCGCTCGCCGACGAAGGGGCGGCGGCGGTGCCCGTGCCGCCGCCCCTGCCCGTCCCCCGGCCTGCGGCAGTTCTGGAAGAACTCGCGACGGCGAACGCGCAGTGGCACGACTGGCTCGCTGCAGGCGGGGCGCAGCAACGCGAGGTGCGGCACCAGAAGTACGAGCGCAAGGCCGACTTCGTGGTCAGCACCACCGACCCCGACGCCACCTTCATGTACCGCCGGTCCGGCGGCACGCACCTGGGCTACCACACCCACTACGTGGTGGACGGTGGCAAGGCGCGCATCATCCTCAAGGCCCTGGTGACGCCCGCCGAGGTCCACGAGCCGCAGCCCGCGCTCGACCTGATCTGGCAGACGTGCTTCCGCTGGAAGTTGCGTCCCCGCCACGTCACCGGCGACACCGCCTACGGGACCATCGAGAACGTCGTCGCGCTGGAGGATGCCGGCATCCGCGCCTACGTCCCACTGCCGGAGGCCGACGCCCGCCGGACTGGCTTCACGCAGCAGGACTTCACCTACGAGGCATGCCAGGATCGCTACCGCTGCCCCCAGGGCACGGTGTTAACACGGCGGCAGGCGAAGGCCGAGCGGGAGATTATCGTCTACCAGGCCCCGGCCGTGGTGTGCAATGCCTGCCCCTGCAAGGCCGCCTGCACCCCGAGCGACGCCGGACGCGCGGTGCAGCGCCATGTCGATGAGGCGTATCGCGACCGGGTGCGGGCCTACCACGCCACCGCCGCCTATCGCAAGGCCATCCGCAAGCGCGCCGTCTGGGTCGAGCCGCTCTTCGCCGAGGCGAAGCTGTGGCACCGCTTCCTGCGCTTCCGACTCCGTACCCTGCAACGTGTGGACATCGAGGCGCAACTGGTGGCTACCGGGCAGAATGTCAAGCGACTACTGACAAGAAGTGGTTGGGGGCGGCATCCCTGGCCCGCTGGTGGGGCGGAACTCGCTACCCCATCGGCCACGACTACTTACGCCTTCGCGTGACCCGCGCTCGACTGCGAGCCATGTCGTCGGCGCGAGAGGGTTTTTCAACACGCTGCATATTCCCTACAGTGCCACTTCGCGGCATCGCCCAATGTCGCGGACGACGTGCACAGCTCCCGTAACGCTACCCCTCGGCACCGCACGCGAAGCTGGCCAGTACGTACTTCACAAACCAGCCGTCACATGCGGTCTGCAGCGGAGGTGAGCGTCCTGAGACACGCCGGGAAGGGCACCCTTCGATGAAGAGGACAAAGTGGCACTGTAGGGATATTTGCACCTACGATGGCAGAACTTTGGACCGAGGTTTGGCGTTACTCCGCGATTCGCAGGCCGAAAAGGGCGAGATTTTCTGCCACGGCAATGATCCATCTGTGTAAAGCATGTTGGGTCTTGCCGACATTCGATGATCGTGCGTCAGGCGGCGGTCATCGAGGCCGCGAAGTTGTCGTGTGCTCATCGGGTGGGCGGCGCAGTGGTGAGGCGGCACCGGGGTGCCGAGTCGGGATCATGCGGCGACGCGCAGGCCATCGGCGAGCCACGTGCAGGTCGTCACGGTGGCGCGCGCCCGCGCGTGTGGTCCGGCACGGTCGCCGAACACCGTGTCCGGCGCGGTCACATGGCCCCGCCGCACCGCCCGTGCCAGCTCGACACCTTCGATCGCGCGTTGCCCCGTGCGGACCGACTGGAGCCCGCGCATCGGCCGCAGCCGGTCCTTCATCGGGACGTGGGACCGCTCGATCGCCTTCTCGATCGCACGGTAGCGGTAGGCCCACTTCCCGCCCACGCGCACATACGTCTCGTCGCACCACCAGCGCGCGCCCGGACGCGTCGCCGCCCGCCGCCCCGCCCGCGCCAGCAGCGGGGCGAATTTCTGGACCCAATACAGGACGGTCCGCGCGGAGACGTCGACGCCCCGCTCTGCCAGGCGGTCCCGCACGTCGGCGGCGGACAGCCGGAAGCGCAAGTACCAGCGGACGGCGGTGACGCTGATTTCCTGCGGCCAGCGATGCCCCGCGAACGGCGTACCAGTGCGGGCGATGAACGTGCGACAGCAGGACCGGCAGCGGTAGCGCTGCGTCTCGCCAATACGGCCGTCCTTCTTCACCTCAGCCCCTGCGCAGCGCGGGCACGGCGGCATATTCCCCTCCCTTACAGACGGCTCCGGTTCGCCAGCAT
>JAABUH010001318.1_pt1 | contig 28595 bp, 35 predicted proteins | sample 5559121 | NCBI WGS metagenome assembly JAABUH01 (sample SAMN10711871, study PRJNA513364) | rock metagenome | isolation source: Antarctica rocks | place: Antarctica: Victoria Land, Battleship Promontory nord | collected 2015-12-28
GATCATTCATACAGCTCGCTACGGTCTAATATACGTCTCGCACGAACTACGTCTCTCCTGCGGTCTCGATCTCCGTGCCCGCATGATGACCAAGCATGTGTGACCAACACTCCAACAGACCGTAGGGGGGGAAGAGCTGAAAACGCACGCTTAGCACGGTACGAAGAGATCCGTCAGCCAAGCGATAGCGCAGCTTGAAGGAAGAGGTTGAGATGGGTCTCGTCGAAGCCAAGACAAAGCACATGGCTGGCGATGATGAAATCCTCTGACTACAATAATCAATCCAACCAAGGCTGAGCGTCTCGGTTTATTGTATCATGACATCCTTCCACTATTGAACCGGCTTTCCCATAGGATGAAACATCTCCATTCAATTCCATCTTCTCACTTGAGAGGGTCCGGATCTTTCGACCTCTCGCTCGTCATTAGCGTGATGGTCCCACCCTGTGCCCGACGGGTCGTCGTTTGAGAGCATCCCCTCAGGGAATACTCGAAATTTCCACGACAGGTGGGTTCAAAGTTAGCGTCCTTCGGTGGAGGAAGGCGCTAGCGAAATTAGCGTAATGTGCGTCCAACGATTCCTGATTCGGGTCGTAGTGAGGTGTTACCGAATAATAGGTGTGATATTCAGGATCCTTTTGGAATGTGCGGCCGAGGATTCCATTGCAACGCAAGGTGAAATTGCTTCCGAGGGAATTCAACCCTTTCAAGGGAATCCGACTTCGCCGACAGGTTGCTTGATGATCTGTCCATGATGGTGAGTGGTGGCGACGATGTTAAATGGTTATCAGCTGTGGGAGTGAAGCGTTTCATTTAGGAAGTGACTTATCTTTTATCCCTCAGGAAGTGTCTTCGACAGCTTGCAAAGATGAATGGACGGCAGACGTTAGCCTTACATCGTTGAAAGGTGGTAAAAGTGGAGGAGACTCACTTTACTCCTTTCTGGGGTCCTTTGAGGCTTACAAGCTGGCAGTATATATCATCACATGGCCAACAAATCAAAGGGTTTTCATCGTATTGCCTTCCATTCTCGGCCAGTCCGAGACTGACAGTGGTCGTAGTAAGGCTCCTAAGGTCATCGATAAAGCGAGCTGAGGTTTTTGGATCGTCGCCCCGAGATAGACGGTGGAGACAGGCCGAAAAGACAGGGGGAGATGGCGAGTTCACAAGACTAAGAAATATTGTGCTTGAGGTATGTAGACATGCACAATCGGAGCTCGGCGTCGCAGCCTCGCGATCATCGTCGGGCTGTATACGCAGTTAGTCAAGCTACGTCCTCTCATTCTTCCGCAGCTACTGCGCGTTCTAGTAAGGGGATCTACATATCGGAAGCGCTGCGTGCGTAGTTCCTTTGAGTTATCTGATCGTTTTGGCATGTAGTCCAGCAGAGCGCTGATAGTCTTATTTGCCTTGAACCGACTGATGGCAAACGGAAGAAGGATTTTCCCGCTAGATGTGCGAAAACCCTTTCAGATACGGAAGGATTTACACTAAGATCAACTAGACCATGCTTAATGTCTCAGATCCGCTTAGGGGTATCGATGCATTTGATATCAAGGTCTAATAAAGCTATCTTGTGAACTAAGTGAAGGTCAGCAACAGACCTGTAGCCTATAGACGCTACCCACCTGAATATCATCGATCCGTAGTATCAACGCCACCGTCTCCGTCGCCAGCTCTATTGCGCTCGTCGATACCAGTAATGGCTGTACGACGTTCTCGTCCAAGATGTTTGATATAATGCCCTGACTTACAGTCAGATCTCGATGGTCATCCCTTTCGGTCGCTCACCTTCTTCACATTGATCCCAGCGTTCCGCTCTCCGAGAGCATGCTTATTCCGCAACTCTGTAACGATAGCAATAGGATGTAAGCCGGCGTTCTCGGCGAGGGTTGTAGGGATAATTTCGAGCGATTCGGCGAACGCTTGGAAGCAGTACGCTTCTTTCCCTTTGAGTGTTTGAGCGTGTTGGGTTAAGAGACGGGAGACGTGTATCTCAGGTGCGCCGCCTCCGGCGATCAAAGCCCTGAGAGAATCAGTCAAGATCCCGGCGAAGCGGTATCGCTCACCTCTTCTTCACCAAACACCGCACTACACATAGCGCATCATGCAAAGATCGCTCGCTCTCCTCGAGGACCAACGCGTTCGCACCGGTACAGACCACGCTGACCGTCTTTCCCGCATTCTTCACTCCAGTCACCTTGACCACCTTCGCTCCGCTCTGACTCGCCTCTTCCACTAACTCCGCATATCCTAGCTTGTCCTCGGTGAATACATCAATATCCGCGACCGGCTTGCATCCTGTCGACTTGGATATGAAGTCGATTTCGTCCCGCTCAACGTCCTTGATGACCATGATCTTCAGCTTAGCGAGGAAGTGAAGGGAAAGATCCGTGACCGCGTCTCGTAAGATTGACTTTTGAAGGAGCAGGACGTTACAGCCGGTCTTCTTGATCCGCTTGCACAGGTTCAAGAGATATTGTCGCTCTTCTTTCAAGATCTTGTCCATTTGTCGGTAGTCATTCACCACGATTTGGTTGTCCATCTGGAAGAGGCGAGTGGAACGTCAACACAAGGCAAGTGGCGATAGCCTCCGCACATGGAGGCCGGAGGTACACTCACATCTGGCTTTGGGCTGCTCAGCTGGAACTGTATCAACCCTATCCGAGCCTTCTCCATCCTCGTAGGTCCTCCCGCACTTGTGATGACGCCTTGATTCAGTGCAACTCCCTCAACAAGCTCGGTGTCCTCGATCGTCCCTCCGACCTTCTTGACGATCCGGATATCTCGAAGGTCTACATTGGAGGAAGAGGAGGTGACGAGTCGAGTCACGGCGGACACGGCGATAGGTGCAAGGGTGGAGGAGTATTGTGAAACGATCTGCATGGGTGAGATTAGTATAAGTTCCCAGCTCCACGCAGCTTTCAAAGCGGCAGATGTCCAGCACACGATGAAAGCTGGTTGGTGAGGAGCTGACCTTTGAGTTTAAACTAGTCCCAGCAGCGCAAAGCAAGCTCTCCCGGTCGTTCAGGTCCACAGGCGTGCTCATCTCCTCCAAGTACTCAACAGCCTTGGTAGCCGCTTTCTGGAAAGATTGCGCTATTGTCGTTGGATGTATACCTGTCCACAATCAGCGAGGACCCCCTTTCAAGGAGGAGGTCATACCCTGATTGAGCAGTTTCTCAGCGGCTCCAAGCAAACTCCCAGCCAGTACTACTACACTCGTCGTCCCGTCTCCGGCTTCGATATCCTGTGCTTGTGAAAGCTCGACGAGCTGAAGAATGCTAGTCAGCTTTGACGCCCTCGGCTCCATTGTCTCTCGATACGAAAGACAGCAGCCCGGGGAACTGAGCGAGACGTACCATGCGAGCAGCTGGATGTAACACCGCCATATGCTTGAGGATTGTCGCGCCATCGTTGGTAATGACGACCTCTCCGGTTGCTGTTTGAATCTACGGGAAGATGCCTCATCAGCTTCGTTCTTCTCGACAAAGTTTTGCAAGAAGGTTCTTGCAGCCTCCGCCGAGCCAAGAAGCTTGAACCCACCATTTTATCCATCCCCTTTGGTCCTAAACTCGTCCGGACTGCATCGGAAACAGCTTCAAGGCATCGGGATCAGTTTGTTCAGCTGCGCGAGAGTATTGATGAGTCACCTTTCGCAGCATTCAAATTGGACAGCCGAACCTCGGTAGGCTTCCCCTACATCATCATCAGCGGGTTGCTCAACTCAAGCTTGGTATAAGATACCTTGTCATTGAACGAGCTATCCGAAATGCCAACTCCAGGACCAGCGGAGTAAGTCGTCGCCATCCTTGATGAACCACCTGGCTGACTGTAGACGATAGCAAGCTGTGACAATGCCTAAAGGACGATACGGCGGAAAGTAGAGGATCTTGATGCGGATTGAAGAGATCCAAGAAGTTCACGTCGCGTGGGGAGCAGAAATACCATCGGATAAAAAGAAAATAATCCTGGGGGTTAGATATTCCTGCTAGGGGGTCCTTGGTGGAGGAGGACCCGAAATCTGTCGAGCTACCAGCGTATCAGTCTCGGTTCCCATTCGTTGACCAGGATGATGCTGCTTTCCTCGTTGCTTCTGATTTTCGCTCCCATTCATCATGCATTCCCTTCGACTTTGGGAGGCTCATTTCACGAGACTCTGACTCTCCATCCTCTACCCGACGGAAAGCTCTCGGTCCTCTTCGAATTCACGACTTACTTCACCTCACCCAAGTTATCCTCCAGGATCTGTAAGCACGCTATACACCTCGTCGATGGAGTCTGAAGCCAATCTACAGCTCAGTCCCATCACTCGCTCACTCCGCCATCTCTACTCCTCCCTCTCGAGTGCAACAACGTCTCAGAGTTGACAATATCCTTCGTCGCTGGACAGTGGGATCAGCTTCGGTCGGGAGAGGCCGGTCCTTTGCACTACGAAGCGGGCGGAGGAGGTGGAGAAGTCAGAGGATGGCTCAGATCTGGTGAAGACCCGCAACGGTGCATTGATCTTCTTGATCTAGGTCTTAGCTTATGCAGCTGGTCAGGTCAGCGAAATCATGGACCGCTGTCACCCATGCTCTAGGGGGTCTGTTCTGCGCTGGACTGGGTCCCGATGAAGATGGGGAAAGTGTCACGTCGTTTGGTGGGGTACATCCTCCGCATCATGATCAACCCGGTAAGTCATCGCTAAGACACCGGCTTCACAGCCAAGCACGGCTAGCGTTCCCTGCACGAAGCAGCTGACAGTCGACTTCTTCCAGGTCAGACGCACTACCTCCTTACCCACCCCTTCCTCAACCTTTGTACCGAGAATCTCACCCCTTTTCTCTCGCTTCTCCCGTCGAAAGGCCTATCAGGTCTATCCGCCCTTCTCGCCCAACCTGGAGTCATCTTCTCCTGGGGGTTCAAGACGGAAGGCCTCGAGGTCATCATGCCCACCCTCGAATCTCCGCAAGCTAGGTGGCGCGGATGGTGGGAGGGTGTGGTTGATCTCGTACCGGAGCGAGGGGGCAGTCGGGCGTTCTCCATGCGGAGTTTATTTGGGAAAGGTCTGCCGGGACCGTTTCCTGAGGCAGAAAGCTCGGTGATGAGGGTCATCATGCCAGCAGGAGGGGCTCTCTGTTCTGAGCCGGAAGAGGGATATCGGGCAAGTCGTTGGTTCGAGGGGAGATGGAGGGATGTCGCGGAGTGGGACCTGATGGACGAAGCGATGACAGGAAAGGATGTGCGGTTCTGGTGGGATGGCGAGGATAATTTCTCGTATCGTGAGTGATTCCATCCGTCATCAAGGAAAGCCTGAGCACTCCTCATAGCCCGGACGATCACTCCTCCTGCCACCAGCGTATCCCGTACAGTCACCTCGCCCCATTCATCTGACGGTACCTTAACCGTTCGTATCGTCAACAAGGGGACCGAGTCACGACGAGCTATATACAGCGAGGTATGGCCATGGTGGGTGAAAGGGTGGATGAGCGAGATCGGAGTCTCGCTCGACGGAGTCAATCGGACCGAATGTACGTTTGATGGCCATGTGCGGAGGTGGGAGAGCTGAGTCTGTCCCAGCCGACCTGCTAGAGGGCATCGGCTATCATCCGTCCACGCCGCCAAAGATATCGACCACCACCATTCACCTCACCCTTTCTATTCCAGCACAGTCCACTCTCGTCCTCACGATCCCGTTCACGAAACTCACTCTCAAGTATACCGAGCACCGACCTGACGCCGAACGAGGGGTTGAGATCCCTTCCGGTGTACTCACGCTGCTCGATCTGGAAGGCGAATCACCGGATGAGAACAGTACCGAACCGTATCTCGGTGAAATCCGACCACGCAAATCCGGTCGTCAGCGCATTTACACTTCGCGTGTACTGCTCGACGTCCCGACACCGGATTTCTCGATGCCTTATAATGTGATCATCATGAGCTCGACTGTCATGGCGGTCTTCTTCGGGTTGATGCAGGGTGGTCTGACGCGGCGATGGGGTTGGGTCGAAGTGGGAAAGAAGGCAGTACTCACTGGGGGACTTGTGGTGGAACCTGTTGAAGGGAAGGAGAATGGCAGTGTCAGATCAGTCGGGTGATAGGGGTGATATAGAGAATATACCAAAACGATGCCGGGATGCACCTCTAAGAAAAGTCACTCGCGTGATGAAAAAGTTTCGTACGGATCTCGCACATCGCCGATACCGGACGGGCTCAACATTCCTTGACTATCTATCCGTCCATGAGGATAGCCTTGAGCCTGAGTCGCCGAATAGTCTTCTTGCGATCTGGCATCCGTCTCGGACGAGCTCCATCGAGCGCTACATTAGGCTCCTTCCGCTGCTACAGCTCAAAGCAGTTCTTCATCACTTCCTCCCGATCCATCTCCTCGCCGACTCGATCAGCCATGTCCGGCTCAACGGAAGGTGTCGGGAGTGGAAGGAAGGCAAAGATCATAGATGGGACTGCCATAGCCAAGTCAGTCATGGTAACATTAACTGTTTACGCTCAATCTAATTATCGTCAGGTCCATTCGCGCCGAGATATCTCAATCCATATCCGACCTTCAAACCTCCTACCCAACCTTCAAAACCCCACACCTCTTGATCCTCCAACTAGGTTCCAACTCAGCTTCAACGACTTACATCCGGATGAAAGACCGTGCCGCCCAAGAGAGCGGGATGACGGTTCAGCATATCCAAGTAGCCACTACTACCTCGGGTTCTGAAGGTGGAGTAAAGAAGATCCTGAAATTGGTCAACCATGCGAATCAAGATGAAGGGGTTAGTGGGATATTGGTTCAATTACCTCTAGAAGGTGCTACGAAGGATGAGGAGAAGATGGTTGTTGAGAGTGTGAGAGTTGAGAAGGATGTTGATGGTTTCCACCCGGAGAATATTGGTTTACTCAGCTCGAGGATTGGGGAACCTTGGTTTACACCTTGTACCCCTGCTGGAGTGATCAAGCTCATCGATTCCACCGGGTTCGAGTTGACCGGATCGGACGTGGTCGTACTCGGTCGATCTGATATTGTCGGTACTCCTCTCTGTGCGTTATTGAGGAAGAGGGACGCGACTGTCACTCAATGTCATTCGAGGACGAGAGGCCTAGAAGAAATCTTGGGTCGAGCGGATGTGGTCGTTGCGGCGATTGGGAAGCCGGAATTTGTTAGAGGAGAATGGTTGAAAAAAGGTACGGTGGTTATCGATGTTGGGACGAATTACCTACCCGATTCGAGCAAGAAATCAGGTCATCGGTTGGTTGGAGACGTTCATTTCGAATCGGCTTCGGCGGTGGCGAGCTATGTCACACCTGTACCTGGAGGAGTCGGACCGATGACAGTCGCCATGCTCATGAATAATACATTCAACGCTGCGAAACGGACTTGGCAAGTTGTTAGGGATCGAAAGGTGGTTACTCTCCCTCTCGAGCTCAAGGAGAAAGTCCCATCAGATATCGAGATTGCCCTCAGTCAAACTCCGAAACCCGTCGCAAAGATCGCTACGGAGCTTGGTGTGTTACCCGACGAGGTGGAGAGTTACGGCAAATACAAAGCGAAGATCGAACTTTCCGTCTTGGGTCGATTGGCTTCACGGCAAGATGGGAAATACATCGTCGTAGCGGGTATCACACCGACTCCTCTAGGCGAAGGGAAGTCGACGACAACCATCGGTCTGGCTCAAGCTCTTGGTGCTCATCTGAATAAGACAGCTATCGCTTGTGTCCGACAACCGAGTCAAGGTCCGACTTTCGGTGTGAAAGGTGGTGCAGCGGGTGGTGGCTATTCACAGGTAATCCCGATGACCGAGTTCAACCTACATCTCACCGGGGATATACATGCGGTCACCGCTGCGAACAACTTACTGGCTGCTGCTATCGATGCGAGGATGTTTCACGAGGCGACGCAGAGCGATAAAGCTTTATATAGCCGCCTATGTCCACCCAAGAAAGGAGTCCGATCTTTCGCCAAACCGATGCTAGCGAGACTAAAGAAGCTTGGGATCGACAAGACCAATCCGGATGACCTTACTGAGGAGGAAGCTGCAAAGTTCGCTCGACTCGATATCGATCCCGCAACATTAACTTGGAACCGAGTACTCGATGTCAATGATCGGTATCTCCGCTCCATCACTGTCGGCCAAGCGCCAACCGAGAAAGGTCTCACCCGTCAGACGGCTTTCGATATCGCCGTAGCATCCGAAGTCATGGCCGTCCTCGCTCTTAGCAAAGATTTGGTCGACATGCGATCACGTCTCGGTCGGATGGTTGTCGCTTCCAGTAAATCAGGTGATCCAGTCACAGCGGAGGATATCGGCTGTGCTGGTGCTATGGCGGTTCTCATGAAAGATGCCATCAAGCCTACACTCATGCAGACATTAGAGGGGACACCAGTCTTCGTCCACGCCGGACCATTCGCAAACATCGCTCATGGGAACTCATCGATCATCGCCGATCGAATAGCACTCAAACTCGCAGGGATCGAGCCGAGTGACGACGAATCTCGAAACGGGTACGTCATCACCGAAGCTGGATTCGGTGCGGATATCGGGATGGAGAAATTCTGTAATATCAAGACGAGGGTCTCGGGATTGATGCCGAATGCTGTGGTCTTGGTGGCTACGATAAGAGCGCTCAAGATGCATGGTGGAGGACCGGCTGTGACGCCTGGGAAACCTCTGGATGCGGTTTATACGAAAGAGGATTTGGAGTTGCTTGAGAAGGGGTGCGGGAATTTGGGGAAACATATCTCGAATGCGAAGAAGTTCGGGTTGAAAGTGGTTGTTGCGATCAATCGCTTCTCGTGAGCTACCCAGTGCATACTGGCAACACAGCTGACAGTAACTAGGACTGACACTGACGCTGAGATGGACCTTGTGCAGAAATTTGCTCTTTCCGTCGGAGCAGACTACGTTGTCCCTGCGAACCACTGGGCACAGGGCGGTCTCGGTGCCATCAAACTCGCCGAAGCAGTCATCGAAGCATGCAAAGACGAATCAACCTTCCGATTCCTCTACGACCTAAACATCCCACTCATCGAGAAGATGAACATCATCGCGAAAGAGATGTACGGTGCCGATGGGATCTCACTCTCACCTGAAGCCCAAGCCGAAGTCGATCGATACGAACGACAAGGTTATGGTGGATTACCGATCTGTATGGCGAAAACTGCTTTGTCGCTCTCGGATGATCCGAGTAAGAAGGGAGTTCCGACGGGATTTACGTTGCCGATTAGGAATGTGAGGTTGTCAGCTGGGGCGAGCTTTGTTTATCCGTTGGCGGGGGATATGAGCACGATGCCTGGGTTGACGACGAGGCCTGGATTTTATGATATTGATCTGGATCCGGAGACTGGTGAGATCGAGGGGTTGTTCTGAGCGGGGATGCGGGGGATGTACGAATGTGCGAGATAATGGGAACAGGCGAGGAGGCGGGTGGGAAAATCGAAGGGAGAAAAGGAAAAGAGGATAAGCAGAACGACATCGACGACCAACATTCAACATACATACCCTCATGTGCACGACCGGTCTGTAAGACGAACCTGTTTCCGAGTATGCATATGCCTCAACGGCCAAACTGGGTGCCGCAAGCTCTTGATCCCATCCGGGTGTCTCACAGAGTCAGCGTACAGTACAATCCGATTTTCAATCACTTCTCAGCTTTCGTGAAGAAGCTGGTGCATTCGCCAACCTCTAAGCGTACGTCTGTTTTTGTGCACAAGTTCCAAGAGCATTACGTCGGAAGGGTTCTCTTAGCTTTTGACTTGCCGTTGAGTACACTATCGAAACTTATCTTGATCGTTGCTGAGGGAAATCCTCTGCCACTTGGTCATTCTGCCTCAAACCCTTGAATCTCGTGACGTGGAAGATAGTTCGCAACAACAATAAGTTACGGAACCGAACCTTCCTCTCAACTTGCGCTCAATGTTCCGTCTCGGATCGTCATGTATCCCAAAGTCCTTTCGAAAGCCAATCAGGGTACGTTCAGCATGTCATCGACGGTATGCGAGCGAAATCTCCTCTGCTTCGAAGCGAGATGACGAATGGGAGACAGTCATCGGACTGGAGATCCATGCTCAGCTAAAGACCGGACGAAAGCTATTCTCGAGTAAGCGGCTTATAGACCACCAGTCACATACAACTTATTCGATCGTGTAGAGGCTTCCTTGTCATACGCTGATCAAGCAAACACCCATGTCGAGCTACATGACGCAGCTTTTCCCGGATCATTGCCGGTACGTCGTTTCCCATATGCTCCTTGACTGGAGGACTGAACGAGTCTAGGTGCTCGACAGAAATGCGATCCGATTATCCCTCTTGATGGCGTTAGCACTGGACTGCACCGTCGTATGTCCCTCATCATATCCTGCAAGCAATTAGTACTTGTGACTGAGTTTCCATAGAACCCTAGATCCACATTTGAGCGGAAACATTATTTCTATCACGATATACCCGCTTCATACCAAATCTCACAGCATTACAGTACGATCGTCTGGTCAATAACGAGGTGTATAGCCTGATGACACGTCAGATCCTCTGGCTAGATCTGGTCGTCTCAGGATATCAGAAGGAGATAACGGATCGAAGCGGGCCTTCAATGTAGGCATCAAGCAGCTCCAGGTTGAGCAGGTACTCCGGTCCTTGCTAGCCCTTGCTTTCATGCTGACATGCGCATAGGACACCGCGAAAAGCCAGATCGTGGGGGATGAACGGCTTGTGGACCTGAATCGAGCTGGGACCGGGTTGATGGAGATTGTCACCGAGCCAGATATACGGTAAGTCATTAAGCTGCCGTGGCACTCACTTCGCAGTTGCGCTGAGCTGGTCTCCCGGTCGCAGGTCAGCGGAAGAAGCAGGAGCGTTTGTCCGGAAACTACAATCACTACTCAGACGGCTAGGTTCAGGGGATGGCGACATGGAGAAGGTGCATACCTTCAGCTTGGTGCTATCAGAGCTGACGAGGTGCAAGGGCAATCTCAGAGTCGACGGGAATGTGTCTGTCCATCGTCCTGGATCACCTCTCGGCACACGTTGCGAGATCAAGAATATCAACTCCGTTCGCTTCCTCCAGCAAGCCATCGGTATGTCCCCCTCGTCTACTCTTGCGCAAAGCTAAGTCTAGCAGAGTCGGAACGAGAACGGCATATCGAACACTACGAAAAGTCGTCCGCGCCTATCAAGCAAGAGACTAGAGGGTTGAACGAGCTGACTGGGGAGACCTTCTCGTTGCGGATGAAGGTGGAGACGGAGGATTATCGATATATGCCGGATGCGAATTTACCCGCCATGGTAATTGATCCCGTCCGTCTTCGTCATTACCTATCGCTCAAACAAAGCTGAAAGGGAATCAGGTATACCTGGATAAGCTGAGACTGTCAATACCCGAGATGCCTTGGGAGACGGCGGATCGATTGGTGAAGCAGTTCGACCTGCCCAGGCGGGATGTGGAGACGCTTGTTGGCTTAGATGAGTATGAAGGGCAAGGGTTGAGGTACTATGAGGCGGTCGCGCAAGGGGACCTGAAGATCGGGAAGAAAGCGTTGAACTGGTAAGAGCGGTTTCCAATATGAGTATGAAGGTTAACAAGGGCTTAGGATTACACATGAACTGCTCGGTCAGCTGCATAAGGCGGATAAGGTGTGGACGCCAGAGATCGTGCCTGCAGCAATGATGCGGGACCTGGTGACTTCTGTCGAGAATGGCACCAATAATGGTGAGGACCCGTGGCAGATGCTCAGCCGTAACCAACGACGAAGCAGGTACTACGGGCAAGGCCATCATTCGCCACCTTATCGACATAGCCCCAAACCAATCCTCGTCTTCTTTTTCAGACATCCTCACGACGCTGAATCTCTCTCCCACCTCTTCTGACGATCTTCGTGCCACATGCGAAGCAGCCATCGTCGCGGTTCCAGACGTAGCGGAGAACGTACGGAAAGGTAAGGAGAAAGCTGCAGCGCGGATCGTAGGGGAAGTGATGAGGCTGAGCTCAGGACGAGCGGATGCGAAGCGAGCGAGGGAGATCATCCTTGAGATCCTGAGATGATGCATGATGATATTCATTATGATTTCACCGCCACGGCTAATGAATTCCAGAATGCCTCGTGATCTGCTGAAGGACCGGCTTCTATCCATTGACGCGAGAGAGCACGCATTACTTCGCCATGTGGTGCGCCGGCGAGAGCGGCTTTTGCGTTTGACATGTTCGACTTAAGGTAGGCTGAAGCTTGTTAGCACCTATCAACGGAAAGCAGGGGTGTCTAAAACACCTTGGAAAGCCGTGCCAGCTTTTGTAGCGAAGAGCGGTTCGAGGTCACTTTTACATCTCAGACAAGAATCGATTTTCGGGTCAATCGCTACATCCCATCAGCGCTGTGACTCCATCTTCGGATCCTCACATTTCGAGTGCCTCTTGTAACTATCAACCTCGTCAGCTCTTCTCAACCCCTCAGCAAAGCACTCACGTCCTCCCGCAAAGTTTGTGAACACACCGCCACTGATACTTATACTGGATCTCGTACTTGTGCGTCGTCTGGAAAGGTCAGCTCCGCTCGCAATAGAAACGTACGGTAACCTCCATGTCTCGTCGTACTCGCATGACTTTGCGCCCCCTAACGAATCAGAGTCAGGACGAACCGATCCTCAGGGACACAATTTGGGCTTACCAGCTCTTGAACACCTTTCCGTGGGGATTCTTCCGTTCGTTACTGATGACCCAGCAGGCCACTGCAGAACTTTCGTAAGTCGTGACTCAGTTGTCAGGCCAGTATGATCCGTACGATGGCACATCTCGTGCGCAACGGTGTTGAGGACTTGATCTGTGTTCCATCGTCACTCCAACACTCGTTGAGATGTGCGTAAGCTCACCTTCCGTCGCAAGAACCTTCTCCGACAAGACGATCTTCCTCTCCTCAAGCTTCGAGCCATCCTTCTGGCGCACACTGCCACACCACATCAGCCTGCATCCCGAAATGAGCTTATCTTCCCCGAACCTCTTGGAGTTGGCCGTTCCAGCTGTGGTCAACAGCCTCTTACTCCACTCGATGTTTGTACCCTTCAACTTCCCTTCAAACACCTTCTTGTCGAGCTCGGCAAAGACGTCCGCTGCGATCCGCTTCCGTTCTGCCTCCCATTGTTTGCGAGATGTTTTAGTGCTGATCGGAGGTCGGGAGCGTGAAGGCGTACGAGGCGGAGAGTCGTCGACGGATAGTGCACCAAGATCGGGCAGGTCGAGGATGCGAGAAGCGTGAACCGGACGACGAGGTGTGAGCACGAACGCGGGTCGACGAGGCGATGAGGTAGTCTCATTGTCGTCCACCTCCTCCTCATCGGATTGAGCGGATTCAGACACATCCTCTTGATCGTCCACGATGAAATTGCGTAATGAGCCGTAGGAATCATCGTAATGTTTGGCGATGTCGTACCTGCTGTACTCGTCATCCTCGTCGTCCTCGTCGTCCTTCTCTTCGTCCTCCTTGTCCAGCTCTTCCTCACTCTGCAAGTTATCCACCCTACTTCCATCCGACCACTCCCCTTCCGATTCGGAATCAGGATCCCGAATGACCCTCCTCCTGCCTGTCCCAGGTGTCCGACGTCGACGGGTCCACTTATCATCGCTACTATCGGGTATTTCGATGATTTCTCGCTTCACTTGGTCGGGAGTGGCTGCGTGTGGAGAGGCCTCCGGAGTGATACCGTGAGATGACGGAGTTAAGGGGGATGGCGAGACTCTGATCGAGCTGAAATGGTTACCACCGTCAGCCAGGTTTCGACGGTAGGTAAACTATCGCATACGTTTGATCGCCCTCCACGTCTTTCACGTCACACAACTCATGCATCCTCAATTGCGGTTCATGCTTGACAGCTGGAAGAGGCACCGCTCGTTTGGACCCCTTGTGCATCTCATTCGAGATGATCAGCCCTGCCCTACCCGAAATCAGCCTGTATCAATCATCCCGATGATGACAAGCTTACAAAGCTAGCTCTAGCTCCTCTTCCACCTTCACTCCCACTCTGGACGTGCCCGCTTCTTCCAATCCAGGTTCGAGCCTGACCCTGGCCCGCTGATTCTGCTTCTCGCTCCCGTCCGTGAAATCAACCTTCTTCACAGGAGTCGGCACAAATCGTCGCCGGGGTGTAAGCGGTGTTTGCATACTCCTCGAAAAGTCGACCTTCCTCGGAGGCGGTGAGACGGCTGACATGGTCGCCGTGTGACCAGGGGACGTCGCAACGATCGATTTTTGAGCGAATTTAGGGGGAGTGAGGAGACGAAGGTTTGGTTGACCGAATTGTTATTGTTTTGCATTCGGGAAAAACAGCCGCGCCGAATATTTACTTCTAGGATTTAATCTCGATTTATCCCAACCCTACCAATATCCTCCTCTCACCCAATCCCCTTGCCCCCGCCCTCCCTCTCTCCTCCTCTCCTCCTCTCCTCCTCTCCTCCTCTCCTCCTCTCCTGTCTTCAGCCTAGACCAAATGAATGCAGGACACGCGGCATGCGTTAAGATCTAGAAGATTGCGCAGTTATCCCTAGGTTCGGAGCCTTTTGGTCCGGGCTCGTGTAAGGGCAACGAAGGAAAGAGAGCGGTTGTAGCCGGACAATTGCGGCGTTATCGTATTCTCCAACCAACGCTTGTAAGATGAGAGGGGGTCCGGAACCAGTGTATCCGGAGAGTTGCGACGTTATTTATGCACTCACATGAGAGGTTCGCCATAATCCCACAAAAGGCGTGAAGGGAACAGATCCCATGCGGCCGCTGGTTTTAGGATGACCTGATCATACTATTGTACAGACTCCACAGGTTATACATGGTATGCAAAGACAAACAGTTTCTGATCACCCTTCGACATCGCCGCGCTAGCTACCGACCAGCACATCCGCATGACCGTTCGCCTCTACTCCCACGAGCTTACATTCACGTCGCGGTCCCCAGATAGTCCTTCGTTCAGTGAGAACCACGTCCTGCTCTTCGAGAATAGTCGTCCCATCCTTCAACTCTCCCACGCGGAGCCGCGCCTGATGATATACCGTCTGGGTCTCTTCAGCGGCTTCAGGATTGGGATATTTTGGTTGAAGATGGGTGTTCAGTCGGTGTTTCGTGACGGTTGTAGAGATCTCATCGGGAACATGGTCTTGCTGTGACCATGGCCTAAAAACGGTCAGAGAGAGCTGTTTCTTGTTGACGAAAGACAAAGGACGGCAGCTCGAGTTGAAGAGGAGGAGGGGCAAGTACCACGATGACCGGGTTGGGAGCCGAATTGTCGGATTCGCGGGAGAAGGGGTCTGAAGGGAGAAGAGGTCTGAAGGGAGAAGGGGTTGAAGGGAGAAGGGGTCTGAAGTTTCGACAGGCGGGATGACTAGACTCACGCTGGATTAAAATGCCACTTCCGCGATACGGGCTGAGACATGATCAACCCCTTCGCCTTCTTCTTTGCGGCCGCCGATGCTTTCCGCTTCACATTGACCAGACCTTCACCCTCCGCAACTGCTTCCTCACCATCATATCCGCTTGGAAGCTCCCTCTCAACCCTCCACTCTAGCTCTTTCGCCAGTCCAGCTGCGTCCCGCACGGTCTCGCTTGGAATCTTGTCGTAAATTGCTTTCCGTCGCCTGTCCTCCTCATCGGGATCCTCCATAATCGTAATCTGGCTTAGGAGGAAACGCGCCAGATGATATAGACCTTCGAGTATTCGAGGATGTGGCGGTGAAGCCGGTGAAGATTGTGCCCGAGGACGATATGCTCGAAGATGTCGCAGGTCGGTGCAGTATTTATCGGCGACATACCAGCACAGGCTGCGAGTTCAGTATGTAACCAAACACGTCGCTTACCGATCGAAGTGGGGAAAGCGGAACCGCAATGAAACTTTCGTGTCAATTTCAATCTGTCGTAGACGTAGTTCTGCGAGCAGTGAGTGTACGTTTCGGAGTCAAGGCAGCTAGTTACGCGTAAAAATATCGTAAGAATGCAAGAAGTTCCCTCCGAAAACAATGGAATCGACAGGGGTGTACTGCGACACAAATCAGTCCTCATTGGCACGGCAGTGGCCCACTCACAACAGCATGTATATATCCCGAAGGTATTATCCTATTCGCGGATCAGCACATCAGAGTGGTGACAATAGCCCGGAGGGGGGAAAATAGAGTGCAAATACAGCACGATCGTCCTCGACGAGGTTGGGATTGAGAGTGTGGTATGTCAGCCTTCGCCGCTTGCGATACCCTATTTACTATAAAGGGGAAGGGGCGGAAGCTCGCCCTTTCGAGAGACTGAGACGGAGAGGTAGGATGACTATCATCGTTCCGCGGAAAGAGGACAGACAAGGCCAGGGCGAAGCGCGAAGGCGACGGATACAATGCAAGAGATAACTCACATGGTGTCGCCAGCATGCAACGTCACTTTTCGAACCTCGTCACACATATCGCCCAACCACTCCTGCTGCTGCTTCTCGTAGGATCCTGACCCTATTCTGATCAGCGAAACAGCACTGTGAAGCAGTCACTCACATTCCGCATAAGCAGCAAGGTTCTTTTCGGTCGGGCGAATGAAGAAGAAAGTCTTGTACCGAATCAGCGATGTTGAGCAGGACAAAGCGTACTAACCTTTGCACCAGTATGCACTGTATAATACACCGAACTTGCCGCGAAATCGACATGCCAATCAGTCCACGACCCGCGCATTCCCATCTACTCCCATTAGCAGGCGACGCATAGACATGTCTTTTCACTCACCAAGCAGTACAGCTGGACCTTTGGCCACTCCGCCTTTGCTTTCCCCTTGTCCAGTCGATGCCCGTTCGTTGAATCGTTGCTTTCAGGCTTCGCATCCCCATTGCGCACCTCAACATCCCCGTTTTTCTCCGTCTTTCCTCCCGGACCGAAATGCCACAAATTGTCTACCCAGTCAATGTCCCGGACAAGTTGAGGTGGACGGACACGTTTGGCCAGGTCGGTACCGGTGATCTCGAGGGAGATGATGTTGTATGTCTTGCTCGAGGAGCCAGCATCGGAGGGACGAGATCGAGCGGAAGCGTATTCGGCCCATTTGGATAATGTCCATTGGGATGATGATTGTGTAGCGACATCTGCGGTATGTCAGTAAGGGGCGATGTCGCTGACGCACCGATGACATCCACCATCCTTTCTGGCCCGACTAGCCTCGCTACATCCTGAACAGTCAGATCTTTGCTTGGCAGCTTACCGCCTAGGCTTTCGAAGCCACCTTCTTCCTGACCGATGACCAGTGGTTCTCGGTTGGGACCGTAGAAGAGAGTTGGCGGGAGCTGAGAGGGACATGCGATGGGCTGAGGGGCAGGAGCGCTGGGCGAAGGGGAGAGCGGAGACGTTCGCCGTGAGGAGCTGGCGACTGGTACAGTCGAGTTACCTTCGGGATGAACAGGAGGTGATGATTCGATCCAGGATTTGGATACAAGGTGACCTGGCAGCCGAGGGAAACCGCCTGCCCTGTCATCAGCAGGTGTTATACCGTCAACTAGTCTGACTACTCACCTTCCTTGATAGTCCTGCCGAACTTCCCTGGGTCAGCGATGAGTTCCAGCCACTTTGCTGTTGGCGTCGCGATATGATGATGGAGAGCGTTATAGTCCGGACGATTGAGCGCGACCTGTCGTTTAGGTCGGTGTGTATCCCCTTCACCAGTATCACGGTTCAGCTTAGAGTCTCCATTGGTATGGATATCTCCATTGGTATGGATGTCTCCATTTCGAGGCGAATCAGCCGTTCCTTCTAAGCCAGTGGTCGAGTCCCCAACCGAGCTCGAGTACATGTGACCGTTGGTTCCGAGCTCTTCGCTTTGCAGCTCGCTCGTCCGCCTTGATTCTCTTCTCATCCGCTTGATTCCCGGTGAGGTCCGACGATAGTCGGTGAGCGCGGAGCTGGACGAGCGTTTGATGCTTTTCCGTGGCTTAGGTGATTGGTATCTTTGAGATTTTGGAGTTGGATGAAATCCCTTCTTTAGGGTCGGGCGGAGAGGATGATGAGGCTGATGTTCATTCTTCGAGTCGATGGCCCAAGATGTACACTCCAGGCAGTACCTGTATTGAGATCAGCTCTGATTGACACCCCGGTGCACGAGCTTACCATCGATCAATCCACCCCACCCAATTCGTCCAAGCACCTTGCCCAGAGTGATTCAACTCAACCTCCTCCCGAACCTCCACAGGAACCGTTTGCCGAGTCTCCTCGTCGGCTAAGAGAAGGCAGACCGAGTGATACCAAGTCGTGCACTTGTCGCAAGAGATCCAAATGAGATTCGAGCCGACCTCTGCATGAGAATCCATTGCAGCCGCTGCGAGCAGGTCCAGAGCAGTGGCCAATGGAGGTCCATCTGACTTGCACAAAGCACAACGGTCTTCTACCTCCGTCTCCGCTGCCATCATGCAAGGTAACACCACTGACAGTAAAGTGAAGTTCGTACAGTACAACGCGAAGACCCGTACAACCCGTAATCATCGTACTCGTACAGCCAGTGCGGATTGACTTTGCTATGAACTTTACGTAAGATATCAGATCCGGAGTGTCTATATGAGGTCTTGGTAGTAAAGTGTACTTCATTATTTTCGACTCCCATTACCAACGCGAGAGCTCTCCAGGAGCTCGCTCTGCCACCGACTACAAGTACTTATATGCCCCAAGACCTATTCCAAAGTCTTCTCGAATCCGCACAGAACATCCCACCACCCGATACAGAGGAAGAATTGAACGATGAGCTCGATACCCTTCAACTCGCTACCCCATCGTCCCGCGTCAATGGGAGACCAGGGAAACGATCCCTGGCTTCCGTATCGAAGAGGATAGGCAAGTGGAAAGTCAAGGGCAAGCCGCGCCTACATGATGGTATCGAGGAAGGGGAATGGTGAGTTCTGGTGCGGAGAACGTGCGCTTACAACAGCTACCTCCTGGGTCTGCCCGAGGATGTACTACACGCGCTACTCACTCGTCTACCCCCGAGATCTTTGCTCTCTCTCTCCGTCACTTGCAAAGCCCTTTATGAGGAGCTGAAGGGCGAAGCGATCTGGAGGGGGAGTTACGTCAATCGGTACTTATGGGATGGCGCGGCGAGGTGGGCTTTGGCCAAGGAGGACGTGAAGGTGTTGGTGCAGCCATGTACTGGGATCGAAGGGAAAGGATGGAAGAAGGAGGCTCTAGAAAGGGAGATGGTTCTTAAGTGAGGAGTCCCCAAATGCTGAAAATCCCTCACTGACCAATGGCAGCCGATGGACCGCTTCGAAGACATCTATGGTGATACATCACCCTCCAGTCGGCTTGATACACTCCTTGTCCCTTTCTTATCCTCCCTCCGTGGCTTCCGCGCCGAAAAAGCTCGTCGTGGGCAAGACCCATACGACGCCGACGAAAGCCGGTCCTACGCGGAGTCAGCCTGACTCATCAACGCCTGAAACACCAGAACACAACGGGGACGGCTCACCCACGCCGAGCAAGATGACCCATCGGCAAAAGTACGAAGCTCTCCTTGCCGCCACGAGTCGACCACCACCGTATATCCTGTCTGCAGGCTTGGCGGTAGGCGGAGTCGCGCGGAGCGATCCAATAAGCGGGAAGGTCTCCAAAGGGTTCTGGGGTCCTGGTCGTGATGGTGGGTCGAAGCATAAGTTCAAAGCTGATGGCAGCCAACTTCCACCTCCGTCCACACCTTGATCACCAGGCCCCGCCCTCCGCCATTTTCCTTCCCGCTCGAGAGCAGACCTTGGTTCTATGGGGTTTTTTGACCGGGTCATGCGTACATACAACAGTCTTATCGCGCCACCACGCAACCCACGGCGGTCGGGCTGCTTCGTTGAACGTTCAGTGCAATCCCTTCGATGCGCACGAAGGTGAAGTCCGCGATATTTGGACGCCGGAGACTACTGGCGCTACCATCCGCTGGGTCACAGCGGGCGCCGATGGGAGAGTCAAATATTGGCAACTTCATCCCGGTCAGAATGCGAAGTCCGGGAAGCGATCACCCGCATTCGAGAACGAATCAGGCTCGATCACCTGCTTGTTCACCTCCAGCGTCGTCGATGTGCCCTTGTCGAATCGGTCCGACGGGGTGAAGAGGCGACAAAACGCTGCCCCAGACGCTGTGATCCTCGCGAGGTGTGACATCGAGCACGACGTTGTGTCCGGCGTCACCGAGGACGGTGATTTACGCCTCTGGTCCGATGCGAGCACCACAGATCGTCGGGAGGTACGGCTGGATGTCGGCAGTCAGGAGGTGTTTGGAGGTGTCAAGCGATTGGAGCTCGATGTGCAAGATTTATCGAGCGGGCTTGTCACTTCAATCTTCATTCATCACAATCGCGCTTCCACATTTAACAGATACGATGTCAAGGATACGCGAGGAAGCGCTACGAGCGTCTCCGTCCGGACATTCGCTTCCTCCGATAACAGCCCTTTGACCTCTTTGTACACTTGCCTCAACCCGACACCCCCGATATCTAGTCAGCCTCGCCCGCTGCCAGCTCTATCGGTGCAGATCGCTCCAGCGGAGAACATCGGAACAGCTTCGTCGCCTCCATCGCCCGGTGGCGATCCTGGGAGGAAGTGGTCCCGCTTCGCTGATCAGTATGGCCGCTTCGTCGTCGGCGGCGATCTCTCTGGAACGTGTCATGTCTGGGCTTGGGATGCGGATGCCGAAGACACGAAGCCACTCCGATCGTGGCAAGCTGTGCCAGGCAAGGTCACCGCCATGGACGTCTCGTGTGGTCTTGTCGGTGTCGGCAGGTACGTCGTAGCATCTTCATGTGATGTTATTTCTGACGTGTGCAGCTTCGACGGGTATATCATGATCTATGACCCACTTCCCACTCCGCCAACACTTCTGCGCACGTTCCACGCATCCCACCTGTCACCAGCGAATGCTTTGATCGCCGCAAGCGCCGAGTTTGATGCGCTGTACTATACGGTCAACCAGATCATCCTTGAAAGCGATCTCGTGGTAGCAAGCATCGGGCGAAAGATCTTTGCGTGGCGGGCTGGAACGGGCAAAGGGCGACAAGATGGCAAGGGCGGGGAGAAGCGGCGGGCGAGTGGGGGTAAGGGAGAGTTTAAGGGAAATGGGAGGATTCTCGGTATGTGCTCTATGATTAAGGCATCAAAGCTGACGAACGCAGATATGAAGACTTTGCACCAAGACGCGGCTGATTCACATTCTGAGATCCGAGAATACAACGCCGCCATGCGAGTCCCGAGCAGTCACGAGCGACAACATATAACTGCGATGGAGGATTTGGGTTTGGACGACGGGGAGGACGCGGTGCAATACGCTCTGATGTTGTCGGTGGAACCGGAGAATGGATCGTCTCGAGCGGAGGAAGTGGATGACGAGGAGGAGGAGGGGGAGATCGATGAGGATGAGGCGCGAGCTTTGAGAGCTGTGGAAGCGTTCAGGAGGTCAGATGAGGACGGGTTGAGGGAGGCGTTGGAGAAGATCAGACAGGTGGAGGAAAGGGAGGGATCAAGCAGGTTAGAATAGATTATATGCCATCGACTAAAATGGAAGGACGGATTGGTAGATTTCGTCCACTATACGAGTAGGATGAGCAGCGTAAGGGGTGAAGGTTCGCTAGGCGTATTCTAGAAATACATGTCAGGATGGCTAAATGTTATCGTTAAGGGGTATCTTCGCAATAGAGAATAGCCGTGCTCCAAGGATTCGCTCCGAATCAGGCATCACGATTTTCACTATGAATGACGTGGCGTCTGGACTATCAAATCATGTGCTCACCTCCCGCGAATCTGTCCTCTTTCCACTACTTTCATTCTTGGTGACATCCATAATGTCCGCATCTCCAAGCTCATCCATAGCACCAGTACCCATCCGATCCTCACGAACAAGGATAAAATCTCAACGAGCGCTCGAATCGGAATTCACTGACCGGTTATTCTCCAAGGGAAAGGATAAAGCCGTCGAAGCGGACCCTCCACCTAATGCAAACACAAACAATGCGACGAAGATGAAAGCGAAAGGGAAGGCGCCAAGGAAACGTGGTGGGAAAGGGAAGAAGGAGGAGTATTGTATTTGTCGGTCTGATGGGACTGACGGGAGGGCGATGATTGAGTGTGGAGTCTGTAGTGATTGGTGAGTTCATTGGTTTCCCTGTATAGCGCAGGAGCTGAACCTCCTTTCTCCCTATCAAAGGTTCCATTTCGATTGTGTCAACCTCACCGAACACGAGGCCGAGCGAATCCGTACGTCCACCCTTCTCGATAGTTCGATACCGATGACGACGTTCTTCGTCGCAGATAAATATGTCTGTCCTGGTTGTGAGGAGCGGACTGGAGAGAAGTCAACTCGTAAGTTTGGGCAGGACTTACTCACATCCTTTTTGTTCCATTCTTCATGTCTGTGACGGATGTTCCTCGCTTTGTATTTAGCTTTTGGTCATTGCATTGCATGCTAGGATGTACCGTCCATCATGCCAAGTGCAAGCTGCCATGGCATATCAACCCGTCTTTCAGCTACGGAAAGTCGGGCTCTTGACCGCCCTTGTCTGAGCAGTGGTATCGAATCCCAGCCTTGTCCTCGGGTATCCTTGGCAATTGGCACTCTAGCTTCCTGCTTCTGGCATCCTCCTCCATCTCATCTTGTATCTCCTGTCATCCCTAATCAAAATACTTTTCCGATCAACTCATCTACGAGAGGCAAAAGGCTGACACTCTACTACAGAGACATACGACATAACCACCTTCGCTTCACCGTCACCTCCTCCTGGCGTCACTAAGCCTCCGACGAAAAGAAAACAAAGCAAGAAGGCTCCGGTACGCAATAGCTTGCCCCTCTGTTCCTGTCATTACTGACCATTCTATTCAGTCCATCCCGAAATCCCATTCGAACACTCCTAACGGTCAATCAGACACTGACTCGGACGACGAAGGATCGTCAGTACACGCCGAGTCCGCCTCGGAGTCGTCTGGGTCCGAAGCATCCGCCAGCTCATCGAAAAAGCCCGCTACGAAACGACCTCGCACCAAGCCGCCTTTGAAGGATGTCAAGCCGAAGCGAGAGTCGATGGATAGAAAACCATCCGTCAATCTTGCTCCAAGCTCGTCTGCCGACCCGCTCCCCAAAGCTCGCAAGCATGTTCAAGTTAGGATGACTGAGGTGATGATGACTTTCTTTGCCGGTACCCTGGGGGAGAGGGAAGTGGCCGCATATGCGAACGAGCTGGAGGCGGCACTGTGGGGTTCTTTCAAAGATATGGTGAATGGTAAAGAAGCGACTGGTGGTCGATACAAGTGAGTCAGCGAAGTTGATAAAGCTGACAAGCAGGGCGCAATTCAACCTCTTGAGTTCTTCACTATCCCGGTCGATTCGTCCCGAGCTCCGCGGTTCCATCTTAAATCGCAGTCTCACTGCATCACAGGTTGCCCTACTCACGCCCGGAGATCTCGCTTCGGCTGAGCGTCTCGAGGAGATCGAGAAAGCCAAGCAGGCGGCACTGCAGCAGACCGTCAAGTCGAGAAGCGACATGGAAGTTGGAGCGATCCGACTGGGACGGGACGGGTTTGAAAAGGTGGAAGACCGGCATGAGAAGGAGATGAGAGCGCTAGCCCAGCAAGAGGAGGCCGCGAGGACCAGTGAGAAGAGGAGGGAGTCGATCGCAGCACAGGTTGAGACGAAGGAGGAGTTGCCTAGAGTGACTCGCGAGCCTGATGAGGGACCTCCTGTGTCTGTCCTTCATAAGCGGTCTGAATCGATGGACACGTTGCATTCGCCTACGAAGCAGTCGTTCTCGCTTACCTCCGCATGGGGTGATGCGAAGCGTGATGAAGAACCGTCAATGGTGTATGAGGCAGATCAGTCGGCTCTGGACTTGAGTGATATCGTCGCAGAGCCGGAGGTGGTAGACTTGGTTCCTCCAGAAGAGGTTCTTGAGGAACCAGAGGGACCGAGTGAGATTGAGATGTTTGAGAAGAGGCCAGTCGTCTGGTCAGGAGGTGTAAGCTGCAGTTCATTCCGTTAGTGGCGCTTATATCTCCAGATTGTCAATCCGGCCGCTCAATTACCACACGTCCCACCTATATGCGCTCGACTAGCTTCCTCCACCCCTCAACACCCTCCGAGCTACTGGACCAATCTCTTGCCGCACAATCCCATCGCCGTCACAGGTCGCGTACCCACCGACAAGGCTCTAAGCTACCTCTCCGATAGCCGATTGAGTCCAAACAAGGACCTCGTCGTGGTCGCCTTTAGCCTCGATCCGACCGCCTCGGGGGATCAGAAGAGGAGTTGGGAAGAGATGGTGGAGTATCATATCGGTCGAGAGTAAGTCCCTGGTCTAGGCACCGTAGCTGACGGATTCAGTCGGCATGGCGTATACCTTCCTTACAGTAACGCCCGCCTCCCACCCAACGCAGCAAAGGAGCTTTACCTCGTCCCCCTTCGCCCTTCCGACCCATCGCCAGAGTTCACCGATCTGATCGATGGGTACAACCTCCCTTCCTCGCGGAGCTCGCATATCTTCCTCGGCGTATTCATCATCAGTAGAGAGACGGCTGAGATGTCACCGATAAGATCGCAGAGTGTCTCAGTGCTGCCAGTGTCGATCCCACCTCCGCCAGCACCACTTGTTCGGCCGGCTGCCCCGCCAGCTGCGGTGATACAGAACGACAAGCTGAAAGAGTTAATGGCGAGTCTTAACCCTGCGGCACTCCAAGGTGTTTTAGGCCCAGGGACACCATCATCAGCTTCAACGACCCCTGTCCCAGCATCGGCACCCTTCCTCTCGAATGCTTATCAAGCGTTCCCTCTTCCGCCGCCAGGATATAACTCGCCATATCGACCTCCTGCTGTACCAGCTCCAACAGGTCGTTCGTCCGCAGCACCCATGTTTCCAGGTCGTGAATCGCCATTGCAGCAGCAAGGACCGTGGGTCTCGAGAAGAAGAGATGAGAGGTCGCGATCTCCTGACAGGTCCAGAGGATACGGACGAGGAGGACCAGGGAGACCGAGGGAGAGTGATAATGGTTGGGGGAGTAGAGGTAGAGGATCGGGCGAGAGGTATTGAGTGTGGTCATCAGTTCAGCATCATCATTCAGAGCATCGTATAGTCCGGTTGACACCATGTAGCATGTACAATATGGATGGAGAGAGTAGTAAGATCCATTTGACATGCACTCAAAAGGGTTTACGCGCTGGAGTAAATACCGACATTTCTCCGAAAATAATCGCGAGCATCAACCTCCATAGTTCCACGACATGGGCTCCTCTCCACGAGTTTCTCATGAACTTTCTTCGTCCACCTTCCGAACCCCTCGAAACCGCGTTCAAGCTGTCGCCACCACCTTCCACACCCGCTCACTCAATCTTCAATAAGATCTCCCGCTTCCTCCCAGGTAGATCACCGAATCCCAAACCAACCGAACCAGAACCAGAACCAGAAGACGAACGACGACCGGAAGCCAAGGTCGAGACCGAACCGGATACGACAATGCCTCCGCAGAAATCCAAATCCAAGTCCAAGTCTGTGGAAGTGATGGAGATCGATCGAGTTGAGAGAAAGGAGGATGAGGCGGAGGTTGAAGGTGCTGTTGAAGAGGGAGAGGCGGAGGTGGATGGGGAGGAGCAGGGGGATGAGGAGGATGAGGATGGGGAAGGGGAAGGGGAAGGGGATGAGGGGGAGTATGAGGTTGAGGCGTTTTTGGATCATAAGCATCAGCATGTGAGTATCTCGTCTTAACTTATAGGATTGATCTCTTGCCAGTGGTAGCTTAAGTGCTCACAGCGGTACAGGGGAGGTATACTTGTGGGTCCCGTAACGGTTTAATGGCAAGTGTACTTCCTGACAGGCGTAGATCTCGTCTCGTGGAAAGGTTATGGACCGGAGCACAATACCTGGGAACCAGAAGAACACGTGTACGCTCAATTTTTTCCTTCACCCAGCCTCGTCTGACCAAGGTAGGTCCCACGCCAACGACGTCCGCAAGAAATATTGGGCAGGTCGACCGAAAACCACCGTCGTCCAAAAAGGTAAACGAGGTCGACAATCCACCACATTTACCCGATCCACCGAACTCGGTTCTCAACGCAAGTCCAAGATTCAACGTACCGCTCCGAACGGATCTGCGAAACGTGAAGCCGCTCCTGCGGTTGAGGATGATGAGGATGAAGAAGATGGGTTTGAGCTGACTCATGTGGATGAAGTGGATAAGTATGCGGATGTGATTAGCTGGGAGGAGTTGGTGGAGAGTGTGGATACGATCGAGAGGGGGAATGATGGGGTTTTGAAGGTTTACTTCACCATGTCAGTAGGGGAGTATTCGGTTCACAGCGAAGGCGCTGCTTTTTCATCGTCGCAGAATGTCCTGCTCACATGTTGACTTCCTTTTCAGGACTGGAGGGGAGAAGGTGTCCCAGCCAACGGAAGTCGCTTACAATCGCTGTCCCCAGAAAGTGAGTAGACGCATGCACTGGCAGTCTTACATAGTCAACTTAGCTAATGTTGCGCTGAAGATCCTGAAGTTCTACGAGGCTCATCTGAAGTAAGGCTTTTCGAACCCAGAAGAAAGCACCCGGCAATACGCCCCGTGCCTCCGAGAATGATGAAGCTGACACCGTCAAAGGTGGAAGCCGATGGCGGCGCAGTGAGACGAGATTTCTTCGACTGGTGATACCCGCTTTTGGCCTCTCTGGAAGCCCCGTCTGTTTCTTTTTTCAATGCGAAACTACATTCCACGCTGCCCCAATCTTTCCTATACACTACTTGAATCCATACCTGAATCCATAAATACCATGAACCAGAATGAATGCCCGAAGCGATGCCTCACTCCTCCAATCCATTGTCATCTCCACTTTCATAACTCACCCTTGAAGCTGATGACGTATCAGCTTCGATTCAGGTTTAAATGAGCTACTCACCTCGTGGTCTTTTCTCGAGTGCAACGTTAAGAGGTGTGCGCCTCCGTAAACCTTCTGACATCCCTCATGTGGACACATGTGTACTCCGTGGACTCGGGATTCGTGATGCTGAAGATATCCCTCCGTCTTGGTTGAGTAAGAGCAGTGTAGTCGATTGCATCTGCACAGGCTGTGGGGATTCGAATGCTTGATGTAGGTGTTAATGTGCTGACATAGCCCTTTTTCGTTCGCGTATGTATAGTTGCACGAGAGATATGGGGCATATGAAAGGACGGGCGACTTGGTGAACCGATATGCTGTGTTTGAGCAAGTCTTCGCCGGGGAAAAAGAATTCCAGCGAGCATCCGTCGATCCTACAGACGTGTTCACCGTGACCTCCGCGGCCGATCTTCAGATGTGCGCGGAAACCCTTCGTCTTGGCATAGGTGGCGTCGCAATGATCACAGGCGTAGGGTGCGGGGGTGTAGGTCGTGGTGGTCAAATCTTTCATGATGTGATTGGGTCCTGCGGAGAACCATCTCAGCGACCCACAGGCCATAGGAGGTGCCAAACTCACAGGTCGGAGATTCGATCTGGACTGGTCACAGCAAAGTTTTAGCAAAAGTCACTGGATGTGAATGGCAGCCGAAACGACGGAACTGCGAGTCTTCACATGACGAGTCAGCTTCCCTTCATCTGCTTCCGCCCCATGGCAAAATGCATAGCTTCGTCAGTTATAAGCTTTTCGGTATTCCCACGCTATACGGCCCGGAAGATGTCAACAGAGTACGAAGTGAGGCACACTTAGATAGATGGAACCCCACCGAAGGGTTAAGTTACCCTGAGCCGTACCTTATTAAAGTCACCGGCGATCATCCCGAATCAGTCTCACGGCAGATGCTTCCCCTATGTTTCTTCAGCTATGATGGTTCGCATATCTGCTCGCTTTTGTCGGCAACTTGAAAATCTTCATCGGTCTTCTGATCCTTTCACCTCCGGGTCGTCTTCGACAATCAGCATTGGTCTCTCGTATGCGTCCAAAAACTCTCCACCATTCGTCTCCACCATCAATCCCCCTCAATATGGCTTCGCAAACTTGCGAGATCGGAACGGCTTCATGCCAAAGGTCACGGCTTTTGTGGAGGATACGCTGTCGCGACGAGCCGGTCGAGGGGTGCTGAACGGAGCAGCGATGGGTGGATGGGACGATCGAGTTTCGCTGGAGACACGACGATGGGGAGCAGGAGAGGACTTCTTTTGCATATCAGACAGACAATGGACTGTGAGTGTTCTCTTTACTCCTCAAGGTTTGAAAACCTCAGAGTTGACGCTCGAAAGGCCGATGACTACGCGAAAAGCCTGCACGACCGTCATCTACACCTCGCAATATCTGACGGTGTTGGTGGTTGGGGCGATACCGTCGACCCATCACTCTTCCCTCAAGTGCTCATGTACCAATACTCCCAACGTGCGGACCGGAGGCCCTCATCGCATCCTCGACAAATAGTGGAAGAGGGGTACGAAGGGGTGATTAAAGCTGAAGAAGTCCCAGCGGGGGGAGCGACGATCTGTGCCATCGCTCTTGATGGTGAGGGAAGACTTAGGGGTGTCAAGTGAGCCTCCAAGTTAGGTACAGCTGATGACAGTATGGGAGATTCGGGATGCTCAATATTGCGAGGAGGGAAGACGGTCTTCACTACTCCAGCTCTTACGCACTACTTTAACTGTCCGGTAAGCCCTCCTACGCCAGGTAAAA
>JAABUH010001320.1_pt1 | contig 28578 bp, 29 predicted proteins | sample 5559121 | NCBI WGS metagenome assembly JAABUH01 (sample SAMN10711871, study PRJNA513364) | rock metagenome | isolation source: Antarctica rocks | place: Antarctica: Victoria Land, Battleship Promontory nord | collected 2015-12-28
ATCTTCATGTATTCCTCACCGTTTAAACCTCAGTTTCGACCCAAAGGAGCCCCCCGCAAGATATTTAAGGCGGCTGAAAATGGCCTCATAGCCTACCTAGAAGATCAGCCATGGGCCATGCAGAAAGAGATGGTCTGGTACATATGGGAGGAGTGGGGCATTAACGTGCATCAATCCACGATATCAAGGATTCTGAAGAGGAGACGCTGGAGTAATAAGAAAGCACAGCGTGTAGGGGTCGGGCAAAACGATGAGCTTCGTTTGAATTGGGTAGCAGACATGCTCCGTTTGACGGCCGAGCAGCTCGTGTTCGTGGATGAGTCTTTATTCAATGAGACCACAGGCTGGCGTCATCAAGCCTATGCTCCCGTTGGTCAGCCAGCTCGCTATCAAGCCTCTAGAACGAGAGGGCATTGCTGGAGTGTTCTTCCGGCCTACACGAAAGATGGATATCTACCCTGTACCGGTATTCGTGAAGGCTGGTTCAACGGCGAGGCTTTCTTTCGATGGCTAGCAGATGAACTGCTACCTCTATGCAGTCCCTTTCCGGCTTCGAAGAGTGTGATCATCATGGATAATGCCAGCGTACACTGTAATGCTCGTATCGAAGAACTCATTACCTCACACGGATGTCAGGTAAGCTAAGCTATTTGCCTCGTTGAGTTGACGATCTATCACTGATATGTTAGGTGCGATATTTGCCTCCCTATTCGCCGGATTACAACCCCATAGAGCTCACCTTCAGTGTATTAAAGGCCTGGGTTCGTAGGCATTTTGACGATACATGGCCCCGCTTTGAAGGCACCTTTGGTGACTTTCTTCATTACGCCGTTGAACGAAGCGAATGTGATAGATATCCGAGGCAGCACTTCAAGCATTCAGGCTATATCTTTGAGGCCGATATCAGAGCTTTGGAACGAGAATTGGAAGTAGAAAATCAGGAATTTGATGCATTAGTTTGACTCTATTTAACGACTCAATTCTAGTAGAGTTCTGGCCTCACGCCAGACCGTTTTGAAGAGCTTCAGATCTTCCTTAAAGGCACGAGCCATTCCATCTGGCACTCCTGCCTGTATAGCTGTTCGATAGATAGCAGACGATGAGTCTGTCATATCTTTCAAATCTTTCGTAGACCACACCTGTGCATCCACTATGATCCTCACCTCCGCGAGCTTTTGTTTGAGTGTGTGACGTGAGGTCTTGTTGATCTTCCAAGCGAAGAACTGATCCAATATCTCCCCCTCTTCTGATTCTTCGATGGGGCTTGATCGCTGAGCTGTGATCGCAGGCTGAGGAGGAGGAGGAGGAGGAGGAGGAGGAGGCGGAAGAGAAGGCGGAGGCGGCTGAGCTGATGAAGGTTGCTGCCACTGAACGGACTGTGAAGGCTGTTGCCAAGGTGAAGGCTGAGGAGGCTGCTGCCACGGCTGGTAAGGCAAGGCCTGATAGGGAGAATAGATAGGCCAAGGTTGATGGGATGGTGGATGAGGTTCTGAAACCTTTGAAGCCTTTGACGCTTCTGTAGCTTTGACAGCTTCTTTTGCAGCTTTTGCAGCTTTAAGAGCTTCTGCAGCTTCTGCAACTTCTGCAGCTTTAAGAACTTCTGCAGCTCTTTGACGTGCGTTCGTTCGTTTTAACTGATCAGCCATTGCCTCAGTCATTCGCATTTCCATTTGCTGTTCATTGAACCTTGTAAACTTCGTCATAAAATCCTCCTTTTCCACTCGCTCTGCTTTGGCGTTCATTCTTTCCTCATGCATATCTGATCGACGAGACAGCGAGGTAACAGAGCCCTGTTTGTCACTCCAAAAGTTATATAAAGAGGTAGGAGGTCGTTCGATGCTGACGTTTGCGTCGCCGTTAGATATCGCCTTACCCCATAGAGACTGCTGGATGTGATCCATATTATAGTGCTTGCCTGCGAAATCCACGAAACAGAAGCCATTCTGATTTCTACAATGCTCATCGATGCACTGCCAACGGTTGAGCAATGCTCTATCAAAGTTGCCGGCGTCAGCGAGTGTATCTGCTCTGATCCGAGCTCGATCCAGAAGCTGATCGGTACGAGTGCGTCTTTGGCGAGGTCTCTCATCCACCTCAGGACCTTCAGAATCAGCCGGTCTCTTACGAGTAGACTTTTCAGCCTCTGCGCTGACCTCTATCTTGATTGTATAGTCAGTGGCTCCCTCGTCAGCCAAAGCGAGCAAGACCTTATCCCATTCTATCTCACTAAAGTCAACGATAGACTGCTGCTTTCGGGTGGCTCTTGGCTTATTGGCTTTGATGACGACTATTCGATTAGTGATAATCCAGCCCTTAACATCACCATCTTGCGTCTTAATAGCCTCATCTAAGGTCTCTTCAAAGCTCCAGATCTGAAACTTCGAAGCCAGCATCTGAGCAATGTGACTAGACCACTCAAGCCTTCGATTTACACGAAGACAGGCTGATATAGAGAGCATAGGATCACCAACCCGATCTTCAAAGTCCATAGCTTCAAGCTCAGAGGTAGGCAACTCCTCTGCCTCCTTTCTAGTCTGACGATCCAGACGACGACGACGTATAGCCTCTTGTTCGCCATGCTCATCAATTTCCGCCTGCCATAAAGCCTCTTCACGAGCTTTACTGTCTCTCAATCTTTGAGCAGCATCATTTCAATCCTGTTGTTCTTTTTGACGCTTTGCACGAGCAGCAACTCCTGCAGCTGAAAAAGCTATTGGTCTTCCGGCTCTATCCTTAGGAATGCCGGGTTCGTCCCCCCAATATCTAGGACGCGCCAATGGTGAGGGTGAATCAGGTCGTCGACGTCTTGGTGGAGGTTCAGGTCGTCGAGGAAGTGAAGGCAACCGAGGGGAGGACTGAGGCGAGGATTGCTCAAGAGGCGAAGGCGACCGGGGTTCATCTACATCCGGTGGAGTGAGAGCTCTATGGCGACGGCCGAAGGGAGCAGCAGGGGTCTTCGGCTGTTCAGCAGTCTTCTTCGACTGTTCAGCTCGAGTCGTCGCCTTCCTACGTCTTCCGGATGCTCTAGAGGGGGTGAGGGGTTTATCCAGAGGTAGATTTTGACTCCGACGTTGGGGCATTTCAAATAAACTAATACAAGAACGTCTGGAAAGGTTCAACTAACAAAGAGGTCTAGATAGCTTCAATTTGGAGCGAATTTGGGCAATTGGGGGGCGGTGGGGTTGATTTTGGAATCCCCCCTACAAACGGATCACCGTGGGGCAACGCAAAAACGAATGCCAAGGAATGCAGAGCTTTCTGCATACGCTAATACTCCTACTCGAACCTATTTCAAAACCTAAACTTTTCAGCCGCTAGGTTCACCGATCAAAGCACGCAAGGTGTAAGGGTACGTGACGTGTTAGAAACCTCTATTCAATCCCGATTAACCTAAAACATCTGAATAAAAGCAAGTCGAATATAAACTTTCTCTGTCCCTCAATTACGGAAGCTTCAACATGTGCCTTCCTGTTTACACCAAAAATTGGAAAAAGCGTCCAGAAAAGCGAGTCATGATCAGATTTCCTCTACCATACAAGGTAGGTGAGGAGATTTCCTGGCAATGCGGAAGAGAAGCCACGTTGTGAAGCCGCAACCTACATTTGGATTCAAGAGAACTGCCCCGACGTTCCCATTCCCTGGGCTTTGCTTTCCGTGACAATCAATGCGTAAAGTTATGCGAACCCTGATACTCGGACTCACTAGAAAGCATCCCTTGGTACGTCCGACTCACAGAATGTTTCCGTCGGTAATTACTCTCCCTATTTCGCTATCCTCCACTATGCCCATATATATGCCGCCACCAACCGTATAGCCTAAAGTCTGGATATCTTCTTATCGAGTACATCGAAGAAGAAGGAAGAAAAGCGACAAGATGAAAGTCGGAGAACCAATCTATTCAGAGACTTGTCCAGAATTATACTTTCACGGGGTCTTGACACGGGTTGGGTCTTTCACCCTGGATAACACAGGAGTGCTAAGTCTCGCCAATCGACCCTTGACTCTGCAACTTCAAGAGTTGGAAAATGGAGGGATACCGATTAACATTGCCAGAGGGAATACCTACACCGCCGTGGAACCGTACATACTTGATCTCTTGGCGTATCATGATAGTCGACTACGATGTCAACTTAATTCGATCAATGACGAATCGGATTGCCGAGCACAGATGGCCGCTATAACGGGAATGCGCGCGGTCTTGCCTCATTTTCTAGATCGCGATCTTCGTGATAGACCTTTCCTCTTCACCCTTACGGATATTCATCAAAGCAACATCTACGTTGACGAGCAATGGCATATCAAGTATCTCATAGACTTGGAGTGGGCATGTTCATTGCCGATACAGATGCAGAATCCTCCGCATTGGTTAACCAGCCAGGGCGTGGATCATCTGAGAGGAGAGCATCTTGCTAAATACGACAGAATTCGTGAAGAGTTTATGGAAGCTTTTGAATACGAAGAGAAGCTAAAGAACGGATGGAAGCTACAAAGAGACATCTATGAGGAGAGCATGGGAAGTTGGAAGCTTCTTCTACTTTCAAGCCTTATTTTCGACCACCGGGCTTTTCAATTTGTGGGGACGAAATAAATGAATTGAATCAACTCTGGCACCCTATTGGTGCGTTGACGCAGAGAATGTTGTGGCTGCAAAGATGAAAGATGGAGAAGAATACATCGAGCAGCTCCGGGCCATGTTCGAAGCCAAAACATAATTGTCAAGAAAGCACTCGGTTTCTCCAGTCCACCGCCGTCAAAACCTTCTGCCGCCCGTTTCCGGCTCTTGTTTCAGCAGACTTCCTACCTCTGCATCATTTCTTCTGCCCCGTGCTGCTCTCCTGAGAGCCACTCTTGTCTTGGTTCGATGACTTTACGGGTGCCTTGTCTTCTTTCTGTGCTTTGTCTCGTCTGTCTTCTGGACAGCTGTTTCAGAGACTTCACATTCCCAGAGATGCCATAATTCGCCGCCTGCTTTAGGTGTTGTGATGTTAGACGCTTGTCAGCCATTTTGACAAGAAAACAGCTAGCCGCAGGTGAAAGGGGTCTGCCGAAGGGGAGCTGTCAGTTAATTTAATTTGCGGATAGAAGAGTCATACTCGAGAACATTATTATTTCCACGCACCTGTCAAAACAATTAGAGTACGTGTAGGCATATCAAAATTCGCTTGTCTCTGCTTTTGTCAACCCGAGTCTGTTGCCTGGAGTGGCGTGATTTTATTCTTCTAGTCTTGTAGCGTAGATAATTGGCAATGCTTCTGCATGGACGGAAGAACGATTGCCGGGACGACGAGGAATGAACTTTCAACCACCAATAAAATCACCGTGGGCGCTTGGCCCGTGCGATTGTGAAATAGAAGTGAGAATGAACGTCTCAGGATCGCACGACAGGAATATCGAAAGATATTGAGAGATGATGTTCACCTGTGAAGACTTCATCGTTAGACCGTATCCAGCATTTTCCATCTATATTTGCATCGCTGCCCTCGGCGACAACGTTGTTGCAGCACTCGGCAAATTCGGTTCCTCTCCGTCATAAATTGCCCGGTATGCGTTGGTACCTGTACCCAAGATTTCTTGAAGCATTCGACAGGATTCGGGTCTCGAGATATTCACCTGTCCTCGGTGTGATACAATCCCTCTCCCAGCTAGGAGTCATCGAAATCTACTCTATCAATGACGGACTACATAGCTTTTTCCAGGTACAAACGCTGCAGAGCTGAAAGCCCTGGGGTCGCGACTACTTTCATACGATGGTAATCCTCAATTCTAAGCTTCTAAATCCATTACTAATGGATTCCCAGGTAAAAAGTCGTTTTCAAATTCAATGTCGCGTTGAAAACCTTCACAGCAGCTCTGTTTCTTCGTTCGCGGATTGGGATTGGCGACAGCTGTGTTCGACCTAGTCGCGCGCACAAAAGCCATACCGCAACCTACAACCTCTCCTCAATCCCACCCATCATTTGCATCCTCGTTCGCAGATGCATCCGAGCACAGGAAGCAGGTCGATGATGTACTGAGAGAAGAACTCCTCCCAACCCTTCGAATCGATATCCCTGATCTCATCCCCGCCGTTTTCGGACATATCCCCCCGACTCGACGAGCTAGCAGGCGGTGTTCGATCGATTTCAAGATCAAAATACCCAGCTCTACACCAAAGTCAGCGGTTGGACCGAGTGGCCTCCGAGTGTCAAGGAGCACCTCGTCCTGGAATTGCTGCAAGAGCTTGTTGAATGTTTCATGGCGTGGGTCACCGAATGTGGCGTGCAACCTGCTGCTTCCCGGCAGATCTACAAAGGACCAAGCACCTACCTTGATGGATCCCCCATCAAACGGAAGATGGACGTCGGTGTTATGGCACGTCATCAGACTGACCATGGGAAGACCCTTAAACCAAAGCCTAATAATTGGGCCCGGGGGCGAATCTTCAAAAGACAAGGTACATAGATCTGCTAGTTCATTTGAAGGCGTACGGACATGTTTTAGTTATCTAGAAAACATGAATTGGCTGTTGATTTACGCTTTGCAATTCAAGTTCAGCATGAGTGCATGCTCACTGAAACGCTAAATATATGGCGGAAATATTTGGACTGTCCCATCAGAGAAAGACTGCGGTCGCCTGTCCCCCTCTACAGTATCGATATCGCCAGCTTAGCTCTTTTCTTAGAAGTGTGAGATTTTTGGGTTGGCGGATGTTGCAGCCAATTACTCGCCCTCTCATCCCAAATGTCCATCAGTTTGTTTGCTCGCTATGGAAGCCTAGATGAAGCGTCACGGTGGGTTCTCTCTGTCTCGATGCTAATTAGATATCACCGTAGAGGCTTTGGACGATCTAGCGGCCAGGATTTGGTGTGACAATCACATCTGCTAAGTACAAAGACTTCCGGTGAAATGCGCTTTAGTGTTTTGAACTGCCAGGTTCGTTGTCGAGGCGCAGAGAAACAAGATGAAGAGAGGTGGGCATTCAGTGAAGAGATTCTTCATGGCGTGAACGACCTACATGAAGATGGTTAGAGATTGCTCAACAGATACACACTGAAGTCATCGAAAATGACATATACAACATAAGCTAACCAGACAAGATGACTGCAAAAGTAATTGAGTCAGGAGCAGACGATAAGCGACAACAAGTACGGTCGAATCGACGACAACAAGTGAGACGTTAAATGCTTACCTTAGCAAAAGCGGTTGAACTAACCTGTTCCTCTTTACCCAATCTACTTGGGGAATTCCAGCTCATTGATTGCAATCTCGTTGGCTAATTCCCTTCTCATTTTCTCCTTCCTACCCAAGAGACTCCATCTTCTCTTTGAGCCACTTGGCTAGGCCACGCTGCTCTATTGGCTCATGCTCCAAATCCCAGATTTGTACACTTTTGATTCCTCGAACAGAGCAAAGTCCACGGATGCCAGGATCGGTTTTAAAGGCGTCGGGGGATATATTGTTTATGAGATCGCTCTCGAAACATAGGCGCAAAAATTGAAGCCTTTTGCACTGCTTGAGCAGCTGGACACATTTTGCGGCGTGAAGGGTGGGCAATGTCAAAAATAGGTCGTCAGAGTCCGGAGCCTTGTCCCATTTTAACTCAGAGTCGGCTCTGCTTTCCCAGGTGAGCTTCAGTGATTCGATGTTGTCGCGACCAATCTTGCCGACCGCAATGAGTAGCTTAATGAGGTCATCCATATCATCCAAGTGGAAGACCGTCCTACGATACGCAAGGGGCAGTGTCTCCTGGCGTATCTGTCTGTCAACTCTAATGACACTGAGTTCGCTGCTCAACGGGAAATAGAAACCACTAGGATCACCGATGCTTCCAGTGAGTTTTAGTCCATCGCAGTTGCCCACGTCTTCTCCTTGCCATTTCCCCGTAGGAAGCGCGAAAGCATAGATCTTGTCGCGAATTTCTCTGGGAAGTCTGAAGAATATTGAAGTTGCGCTGCAAAGTCTTTTCGGTTGCAGCTATGCATCGACTCAGTTCACTTCTGAAAAGTGCCAGCTCAATGCTAACATACCTTTGCAACGAAGAAGATTCTGAATGCTTCATCGCTGCTGAATAGCAGCAGCAAGTCGAATTCGCATCCGTAGCGAATATCCACGGTAAAACTGTAGAATACAACACAATTCCTGCGCGTGACTGTAATTGTGTGCTCACCATGTGCAATCGTCTATGACTGTGTCAGCTTGACGAATCTACGGTCGAAGTCTGCTTACTTTGACTACATTCAACTCTGGAAGGACTTCCTCTGAGTCGATCCTCTCGTCTTGACGGTACATATTCCCCTCATATTCTTTTCTAGTTTTCTCGTATGTACTATTAGGAATCGGTCTGAGATCGGAGTAGAAGCGCTTCGAGCTCTCGTCGGGATAAGTCAAGGAGTTCACTTTGTATCCCAACTTGCTTTCCATTTCCAAAAGCGTCAGTGACGGTTTAGCTTTGGCCATGTGGAATGATTTAATCAGTCAACTCTTTTCGTATGGTCTGTGATGCTGAAGATAAGTGATGTCTTGCGCATCATGCGTTTGCTGTCTGGAGGATTGATAAGAACTTACCTGCTGACTTTAGCGCCTGTAGCGCAGAGAATAGGCCCCAAAATTCTAGGTCTTGCCCAACTGCTTCCACACCACTGCCCCTCCTCCCACACCAGCCCAATCTTATTAGGCTTGTCTCACTTTGCATTACGATCCTCACTTGTCGAGGCGATCCGGATACTGTCAAGTTGTGTGACACGCAAGCCTAAATGCGTGTCTCATTGCTCATGATCACAGGCTGTTCTCGAGATGCTCTTATATTCATGTTTTGTCCACATTTCAAAGCATCAAATATGAAACAGACAAACAGCAAATGGTCACCATTGCCAAATTCACCGATAGTCTTCACGCTTCGCATTTAGGACATAAAACATCCCTGATCATCTTTACAGACAATCAGGCAGCAATCACCTCCTCCTCGGAGCCAGGCACTCGATCGGGTCAAGGGATACTGCGGGTCCTGGCCAGACCTCCTCAGGTGGAGAGGTATAGAAGTTAGGGTTCACTGGATTCCGGCTCATATAGGGGTTCCAGGGAACGAAATGGCAAATAGGGCAGCAAAGCAGGCCCCTCGTCAACACCTATCCCTCCTAAGTTCAACATTCCCTTTGCAACACTGCGATCATCGATTAAGATGAGGCTAAGAAAAAGGATCTACTCAGATTGGGAAGCCCAATGGCGGGGGGGGAAATTAGGATCGATTACCAAAAGGCTTATCGAGGTACCAGCAAGGGCAGCGCTCCGCCTACACGTAGGCCTTCGCCGAGCTCTGAGCTCAGCGTTGATTCAACTACGCACGGGGAAGATAGGCCTGAGGGACTACCTATACAGTATCAAAAGAGCTGACTCGAGGGAGTGCCCGTGTGGATAGGGCAGGCAGACAGTCAAACATGTTCTGACTGAATGTCCGACCTATCGGCGCACTCGGCTGAATACAATATGGAAGGGATCCCGGGTCCAGGACCTGAAGAAAATACTCAGCACGCCTAATTTGGCAAAAGAAGCTGCTAGATTCGTGATATGGACGCGTCTCCTTGGCCAATTTGGGAGCGTTTCTATGGAGCGTCTAAAAGATTAACGACGGCAAGTCAGAACTCCGCTGGTATTTCAGGCAAAACGCACCCGGTGATGTGGGCCGTGAATGCAAGGGCAAAGAATTTGGGCCGCAGATCAAGCAATAGAAGGGGCAGTCACCTCAGGGAGTTCCGGGAAGCGGTCAAAAATCTCCATTCCGTCCTCCAAATGGCCCACATCTCACAGAATCACATTTCCACGTCTGTTGTGAAATAATAGCGGACTCTATTCCCATTTCCGTTATTCTCAGAGCGCTAGTCCGCAGACCTTCCTCGTAGAGACGTCCAATCTTCAAATTATATGTATTAAGGTCGTGTAGTGATCAGAGCTCCTAAATTCTCTGTCAGAATGTCAATATATGCCGCCTCAAACGTTTTCCCGAACCTTTCTTGACAACTATTTTCAGCGTCTGTTGGAAGACCTGATGAACATCACATGTCCACCCAGAGCCAGCGAAAGCTCTGGCATGCGGCCCCCCCCGGCCCCACGCCAGCGATCAAGCCTCGTTGCGAAGTGGGGCTAGTTAGTGCAAATCATGAGCGCATGTATCGAGGAGCGCAGAAAATCTCAACGTTATTGCTGTGAACCTGAGCTTTGTGCAGTACAATGATACGCTGTACGCACCAAACGCAGAAAACCATTCGAGGCGTGAATATCGAAGGGATATAGAGTTCTTGTTAAGTGGAAAAGAAGTGTGAATTATGAAACTAAGGGTAAGCTGAGCTTGATCGCCTCGAGGTCGCTCGTGCAGACGGCTCAACACCTCATGCGCCAGCCCCGCCGCGCCATCTTTGGGTTCCAGCTCGCCATACCTCTAACTGGCCGTGATGCATTCATCAAGGCCTTATCCCTTCACCTCTTCCCCGTGCCTTCCTCACCTCCTCCAGCTCAACCTTCAAACGTGATCCTTGCGAACAGGCCCATTACCAGCGTCGCTAGGAGCCCGTCTATTCTGCTATGATTACGAGGTACAAAATTGGAAAAGAGCGTTCAATCCAATCGGTTAGATGATAGGAGAGAGAGGCCAAAGATGCCCCAAGGTTAGCTCAGAATTCGAAAGTACCACTCACTCCTTTCATGTCTTGAAGGAAATATAAGATTCCGCAGCGGACTTCACTCCACCACCTTCAGCGTTGCAATTACCAGATCTATGATTCCATACAATAAACCAAAAGCCTTCTGAACACATACGATCGGTGATGACCGAAAGACATGTGTGTACAAGATATCCCGGTTTGGAGGCCCTTCCAGAGCATGTAATCCATGGGTACAGCAGGTGCAGTCATGTTGAGTTCTGATGTTCAGTTTTATGAACTAGTAAGATTAAGTTTTAAGGTTTCGCAGAACTGAACATGACTGCACCTGCTGTACCCATGGATTACATGCTCTGGAAGGGCCTCCAAACCGGGATATCTTGTACACACATGTCTTTCGGTCATCACCGATCGTATGTTCAGAAGGCTTTTGGTTTATTCCAACGTCCGTCGCGATTCGGTTAGCATCTTCGATCGTAATCGCGTCCACCGTACTATAGCCTCGCCCATGGTTATCTTTCCGAACTCTATAAGTGGATTTTGTGGATCCTTGTATTCAAAGGCCTTTCATTCTTTGCTTCTCCGATCTCGATGGCGTGGCGACTATCAGCATCGCTATGCAGGCCTTACGAATCTGGTACCAGCACATCCGAATTCCGGCTTGATGGCACGCTGCGTATTAGAGGTAAAATCCATAGACCTTTGCGATTATTAGGACTTGCCACATCCTTGACTATGGATGAGAAGAATGGTAGATATGGTTTTGACCGGTACATCATCTACACATGCTGGTCACTTTCAAACGAGTGAAGCGAGTCGATCAAGGAAGTCTTCCGCCCTCCCCGCCATCAACCTCTACACGATATCAAGGAGGCGTCGGCCCATATGGAGTCGATCTCCTCTTGGTCGACCATTACCCTAACCTCTCACCCAGCTATATAGTCAGAGCCTTGTCGCAGCTCGCAGTATGCATGCAGAGTTAGTTGCCTTGCGTCTGCCTCTTTTTAAACCCAATCGCCGGAGAGGACTGGACACCTTAGCTAGGCCTAGACTTTTGACATGGCTATTTCATTGAACCGCTCTCTTGCTTGTGGCTCCGTTACGACCTTGATCAATCTACCATCAACTCCAGGGGCTGACTTAACCAAATGGGAATCTGTAGCAAAACACATCCTCCGCGGCTATGACATTCATGATATCCAGCTTCTCTGTGGTTTCTTTCCATTCGAAGATACAGATATTCTCTATTCATTGCTGCGAAATCGATGGGTACCCTTTCTGAACGCCTTCGTCATCTACATAGGAGGTGGAACGTACACCCGGAAGTTTGTGGATACATTGAGCGTTGATCAAAAGATCCAATATATATTCAAGTCACTTGAAATACCCTTCTCTCCTCCAGAATCTCGATGGGAATGGTCATGGACGCCGCACGAAGCTTTGAATGAGATAGCAAGCACAATTGCATTCAACATTGACAAGGACAGTTGCTCGCAATTTGCAAAGATTCCTTTTAAGGATTTGGTCAAGCAAGCACTCGGCGATGATGTCAAATCGTTGCTGGAATTCATCGCCCAGCACGTCCGTCTAAGCATCCAAATATCCCGATACTTGCGAGAATACCCGTACGCGAGATCAAAGTATATCCAAGTCGAGAAGGTCAGTCGTCTTCTTGAATACATCTATACAAATGTAATTTGCTGAATGTGATGGCAGGAGTTAGAAATGCAAAGTCCATTCGCGCATCGGGCATTGTCTTACGCTCTCCAGCCTGGCCTCCCAACTTCATTCTTCGAATTCTATAAAATTCTGAATTTCTTGATCAAGCCAGTCCAGAAACTGTTCAAGGAGCGCAATACCAGGGAAGCATTGAGACTACTGGACATACTAGCGGTGCGCCATCAACATGCTTATCAACGTCCAGGAGCGATCGATTGGAGGCAGGATTTTCAAACGGACACGGAGTTTTTCGACCTTATCACCAGTATGGGTCTCATCGAATTGGCCGATTTGCTCAACGACAACGATTACAATGAGTTTCTCCAGCTCTCCCTGCAGGATACCGTGAAGAATAGTCATACCTTACAACTTTTGCACCGACGATGGAATCATCTGTGCGAAAGGGTCAAAGAGTGCGTCGTTGCTGATAGAAACCTAGGTCTTCGTATTAGAGAACTTGCGCAGGTGAGCTTGATCTAACCTTCTCCCTTTAAGTCGCTGAACCATGGTAGCATCTATACACTCTGTCAAACTTCTATTCTTCGCTTGCTCTGGTTTCAGGTCTTCGAGCGGCCAACTACATCGAATCATCATTCCTCTTCCAGCTCAGCGACTCTGAAGATTGTTATACAGCTTACTTGGAAGAGTTTGCACTACGTGGAGGACTTCCGTTTCTGATCCCTCATTTCTTAAAGCACCAGATGAATCGGGACAAGGCGATGGCGGAAATATTTGCTTTTGCGACACACACAAGAGTACCTCCGCTAGGGCGTCGCGTCATGCCTTTGAGCCTTCGTACTTCTGCCGAGGAATTTGAGGAACGACGTGATCCACGGAGTTGGACAACTTGTGGGTCTTGGATCTTGACGGCTTTCACATCTTGTTTTGGTGGTCTATAGATTCACTAATTGTATAATACATATGTAATTTTGAGTCCATTTGTCTACTCTGACGCACACCGCCCCCTCTACAACTGCATAATCGTTAACGTTGGTCATCCTTGTGTCTGCTGTCTGAATAGTGGGATCATTGAGGCTTGTCGGTAATATAGAATGTAGTGCAGATGGGGAACTCTGACAGTCCCTACGCCAGCCTCCTCCTGTCAAACATGTGGGTCCCTGCAGTCTTGACTTCGCAAATTACACGTTTGGTACTGCTGCGGTGGTCTCAGCGTGCAGCAAATTGGGCTAGAAGCAACCGGCCTAGTGCGGTAAGGCCAGGATTTTGGAACGTAGGTAAAGGATCACTAGAGATGTCGAGGGTTATATTTTCCCCCTCCCCGCTTGATGTATCCATCTAGCGCTCCATCTTTCTATTTCGCCAGTTACTATGTATTGCTTTGTTGGGACAGAATTCCGTTATGCATAGGATCACAAACAAGGGAAAGGAGATCGAGTCAATGCTCCACCATTCTGTACATAATACGCCAATGGGAAGATCAGCGCCGTTCGTCTCTATGAATGAGGCGAGAAGGAGAGACTGTCCCACAGCGCTGGGAGCAGCTGCTCGTGAGGGACTCAAGCGACAGAATACACCCGTCAACCACCACTCAAATCTCAGTTGAGCCCGCCTTCTTCAAAGATTATGCATCATCGTACTGTTTCAGTCAAAAGCTTCCCGAGAAGACCTCAGAAACGCCTTCAGCAAGCTCGAAACCTAGGCGCATCGCCCACACATGTCGAGCTACGCTCCAAGGAACGGGCCTTCGGGACACCACTCTACAACAAGAACAAGTCGACCCTCATAAGGGCGGTAGAGCACGAGGTGGGCGGCAACACTATAAGGTACCCCAAATCAGAAGTTCTTTGTTGTGTCTTCTGCATGAAGGATTTCGTGCCTCACTGCGACGTCATGTGCATTAGAAGCTGCTATCACGTCTTCTGTCGGGGGTGTTTGAGCAAGGTATGCCCGGGGTGTTTGTGTTGTATTATACATGCTGACGCTTGCGCCAGTGGATAGACCAAGGTGGAAATTTCTGTCCTTATGACCGACAGCTAATTGTTCATGTCCGAGCGGGGACGTGGTGCTGGTGCCAAGCACACCCCGGATGGATCGAGTGTTTGGGGTGGCGCAAACCCGAGTTCAGAGATGTGTTATCTTCACCACGTCCTCCCTTGGAATTTTGCGGTGAAGAGGGTTTGACACACGAGCAACATGGTGGCAGATTTGTTTGAGTTGGTCGTAGTGCGTATTCAGCACCACTACAGCCCTCGCTCTGAATGGTGTGGACGGTGGTGACTGGACTCTTGCTCATCATATCAAGCCTTTCTGTTCCAGCTCTGTCGTGACCCAGATTAGCCTGCGGTTTTGATTTTCCCTATAGAACGCTCGGCTTACCACATTGACTCAGGGAAGATAGCGCAGACAATTCCAATGCTGGCCTATTCGACCCCAAATAATGAGCGTCATCGAACCAGTTACGAGATTCAATGCCGCCGTCATCACTTGTGCTACCAAGACTATTTGCCACCCATGATGACTTACTAGTGGAATTGCTCTCTGGAGCTCGACTATGTCTGGACAGGTATGTCGCTCATCTGAACCAATGCTTTCATCTACCCGCTTCGGACTGCTGGTTGGACTTTGGCGTTAATAATACCCCGTCCCACACTGGGAGAGCAAGGCGGGTCACCTGCTGTTGCCCTGCTCCGCAAAAACCCCTGTTTAACAAAGTGGTCCAAGAGCTTTAACAATCCAACGACAACCTCCTCGCTCTGCAAAACCGTCAACTATACGTGGGCCCTGACTAGAGACGCTGGCTCTGCTACCACGGAGCTCACCTCGTTCAGCTACTTTCGTAGCTAAGGCGGAGTCGCCTATAACAAAGCGTAAAATCTCCACAAGGACATCTTCGCCACTGCTCTTCACGACCATAAAGCCTTTTCCAACCCTCAATTCGAAGCCTTGGACTATTCGCAATCGCTTATTGATCGCTGGTACCAAACGAATCATGCAGGTGCTCCGTCCTACCCCCACCAGAGGGATCAATTGCGGGAGGCTCTCAAGCATACTAAACAACGGGTGTACACCGGTCTGAAAGCCTCAAAGAACACCTCTTTTGGGGTGCGACAAGAGTATCGAATTACCTTCGAGCTGTTCGAGTCTCTTGACTTGAACAACGACCCCTACTGCGAGTCTGTGCGCTACGAAGCGGGCGACCCTGCAAATTCTCCAAAACACCGCCCGTACTTTCTCCTACCCGTCAAGGAAGTCAACGAGTATTTGGAATTCGACGTCAACCGATATCTAGCGCCTGAATGATCTCATGATGAGCGCTCTGACCGGATCACTGCACTTGAGCCTAGGTGGAGGCAATCCAGAACTTCACCGAGTCTTGTGGTTAGGCCGTTGAACTCCTAAGGCTTGACGTCGTCGACGGATTTGTAACGCCAGTCAATCGAATGCTCGAGATCCTGTCAACCGACGACAAGGAGAACGAGTTGGGCTCAACTTTCGAGACAGTGTTCGACACACAGGCCTGGCTTGGTTCCCCCGCGACCTGATCTCCTGGGAAGGGCTACCCACATTCCGATCCTTTGCAGTCAAAAGACTTCCCTTTGCTCTCAATGGTCTTCAACGCACGCTGGGCACCCGTAACATTCAGGCTACGCTGACTGAGGAGGATCAACTACTCAGCTTATTAAGAAGGAACCTTCGGACCGTCAGAGGCCTTGCGCCCGATGATGGTGGGCCGGATCAACTAACCCGGCTCACCAAGTCCCCCACCCCAGAAGAAGCACAAGGGTTAGGCGGATTGACGTACGCTATGGTGGTGAACCTACTGATCGAACTGCCCAACGTGGTAGAATCTCCGGCGATCGGGCCCGACGGCCAAAGCCGCAACGATGTCGCTCATTCCGAACAGTACAACAACGGACTCTGGTGACGCAAGCTGACGGCCTTGTTTGAATGAAAAGATGACTCCAAGCGTCAATGGAGCAACAAAACCTTTCGGGTATCTACTCGCCGGGTGCATGGGATCGTGTTGCCGAACTCGAGGATGGCGAGCCGGAGATCGGCGTTCATTTCATGAAGTTAGTGGCCATGATCGCTGTCAAACATCTATTCATCATTCCGTTTCAAACCGAGTGACTCGGTCCCTTCACCGCTTGAGCGGATCAACTGAATTATGCCAGAGCTGCATGATGCCACCCTCACAGCATCTATGAATCGGTTCCCCCGAAAGTACGGTCACCAATCCCCGGAGCAGATTACCCTCAAGCCGAAAGAGGTGACGCTGAAGCAAAGGATCTGACAGGCCATCAAAGAAAGTGGGAAGCTGCTGGTTATGCGATCGGCCGTTCGCTCTCAGGGACTGCTGAAGGATTTGAAGTTTTATGAGATCAAAGCGAACTTTCGAGATATCTCGCGGTTTCAAAATAAATTGAAACTCGATAGAAAACAGGACAGCATCGACGATGACGATAACAGTAAAGAAAGTGTCAACGAGGAGGAAGAGAATGAAGATGAGGAGTGGGACAAGGAGTTTAACATAGAATAACCCTTCATTCATGCATGTAATTTGGTTTACGAAGCATTCAAAGTTGTCAGCTGTCGACTTAATCTAGACCTTACCTTCGAATACAGTTCGCCTTCATACGTAAAGTGACTCTATTGTTTCTCTGCCCACCCGCGTGAAAGTTTAACTCAAGCTTTCGTGCAATTAGCGTGTGCAGAAAGGTATCGAATCCTTGGCATCGCAATTGTCGCGCCCCCCCTCAAATTTGTATAGACTTTTCGACATTTTAACCCCTCAATCACCTTATCGCATTCAAATAGGTGAAAAAGTGAAGCTATTCAGTACTACTAATCAAATTCTATAGTACCGGCTTCAAGGTCTCTTTCCAATGCTCTAATATCAGCCTCAAAGATATAACCTCCGGCGGCGCTATGCTTGAAATGCTGTCTCGGAAACCTATCACATCTGCTTCTTTCGACAGCGTAATGGAGAAATTCACCAAAATTGCCTTCAAAATGGGGCCATATCTCCTCGAAATGTCGTCTGACCCAGGCCTTCAAAACACTAAAACTGAGCTCAATAAGATTGAAGTCCGGAGAGTATGGTGGTAGATATCGTACCTCACATCCGTGTGAGGTAATGAGTTCCTCGATACGAGCGTTACAGTGTATGCTGGCGTTATCCATGATGATTACACTCTTCGGGGCCGGAAAGGGACTGCATAGAGGTAGCAGTTCATCTGCTAGCCATCGAAAGAAAGCCTCGCCGTTGAACCAGCCTTCACGAATACCGGTACAGGGTAAATAGCCATCTATCGTGTAAGCCGGAAGAACTCCAGCAATGGCCTCTCTTTCTAGAGGCTTGATAGCGAGCTGGCTCACCAACTGGTGCATAGGCTTGATGACGCCACCCCGTAGTCTCGTTGAACAGAGTCTCGTCAACGAAGACAAGCTGCTCGGCAGTCAGGCGAAGCAGATCTGCAACCCAGTTTAATCGTAGTTCATCATTCTGTCTGATGCCCACACGCTGTCCCTTTTTATTGCTCCAGCTTCTCTTCTTCAGGATCCTGGATATCGTGGATCTATGAACATGTATACCCCACCATCTCTTTCTGCATGGCCCATGGCTGTTGCTCCAGATATGTAATTAGGGAGTCTTCAGCGGCCGGAAAGACCTTTCGAGGAGCGCCTTTGGGTCGAAACTGAGGCCTGCACGGGGAATGATATATAAATAGATTCTCTTGTAAATTATAAACGGTATCAAAATGACAGTGAACCTCTTGGGCGATAGCTTTGGGGCGCCAGTGTAGTAGTAGAAGGCGTACTATTTTTGAGCGAATGGATGGATCCAGTGTGCGAGGCATAGCTATTTGACAGGTCAGTACGGAGTAAACAAGTGCTTTTGAATAGCTTCATATTTACCTGTTTGATTGATGTTTCTAACGCGAAAACAGGCCTTGAAGGTTCGAAAATATCAAGAATGTCTGAATTTCAATGGTAAATTTGGGGGGGGCGCGACAATTGCGATGCCAAGGATTCGATACCTTTCTGCACACGCTAATAATACGAACATGACAGGGAAGATCGTGCTAAGCCCCACGTCAGTGCAGACTGACGAAATCTTTCTTCGATAACCACCTCCACGCCGTTTTGGGACGTTGAATGGACGGACAACATGCCGATCTCCCACATTCAATCTTCAGGAGTCAACTCTATCGAAGCGGATAATGCGAAGAAGGAATTGGAGGAGTGGGCAAATATCTATCGGCCAGACTTGAAAGATGAATCATCTACTCAGCCATTTGAGCCTATTCCAATCAGGGCGCAGAGCACTTCAATATCGGAGAAATTCCAAGTATGTAACGAGCGCGCACTGAATAGAAATCTACTAAATGACACGGGAGATCAGCCGCAAGCCAGAACGCATGCTGCAGAGATCTTAGGCTGTTCAACAGATCAGGTCTTTTTCACTAACCACATTGCCATGAGATACTACAAACTCAATTCACCGAAACCCTGGGTGTCTGCAGCACAGAAAGGAAGGGTAATAACGATCATTGCTCTCGGCGACCTCGACTCTGATAATGGCTTGCCCGGATTTGGTGATCCACCTAAATATTCCAGTCTCAAAAGTGGGCAGGCTCTACATGCGTTGGCAGATGCGCCCCAACATTTCAAGGGTCGTTCAATCGGTTGGGCACTTGTTCTTTCGTGGACTCGAAGAACCTACGATGCCCAGTCACTGGCAAATACTGGGTCATAGAGGTTCGGATCTTTTTCTAGCATTGACCAGTCATCGCCAAACAAGGGGTCGTAAAGTCCTGGAAAAGGTTCTTCTGCTGCGGCAGTTGAATGATGAGATTGCGCTTGTACTGATTTGGCTTCATCTGATGTGGTTGTTGAGTGATCCGAAGGAACAGTAACTGAGTTCATGAACGATGATAACGACGTATTGACAACAGGCAATGTCAAGTCCGGCGATTGCTGCAACCGAGCTAGCTGCTTGTATGACGTTCCTAGCAATATGAGCTAGAAGTTTAGCAAGACTAGCGACTTACATACCTTCAGCTGCTGCTGCTGAACGATCATCGATTATGTATGGGAGTTTGAGCATCTGGCAAACCGATTGGTGACTTCGCTTTGTTGTTAGCTATCAACAACGTAGCCCTCTTCTCTCCTTTCCTTGGTGTGAGTTTTCTACTTACTCCATCTTCATGGCAGTACTGATCAAAGCCGCTGGACGCCAAATTGGTCTTTCAACTGAGACTGGCGGGCCATCTTTACAAAGCTCTCTCGCAATATTTTTCGCCATGAAGGATCTTCGTTCTGCGGACAATCTTCCAGCTCTGGTTATTCCGGATCTCGTACCTGTTATTGTCAATATCTTGTGTCGCTTGAGGGAACATAGCGTTCACTTACCAGCGAGAGCTTGAATCACCAAGTATGCCTTGGAACCCCACTCGGACGATAACTCAAGAATAATTGCACTGATCATCGAAGCTGCGGTACGCCAAAGAACCCGATTCTTGGTACTGATAGTCGGTATGGGGACGGAGTCCGTCCAGCTAATGTGCTTCTCAATCACGGAAGTACGTAGCAAGAAGAAGTAAGACGCGAGGAGACGAAGATACCAGATCGATCGATTTGATTCGACTTTGATGGAAGCAGATTGCCGCCATAAAGCCCGTTCCCATTCAACAGAAATACAGATTTGAGCGCAGAGCTGATCGCTTGTTTCATCGGGCAAGCCTAATTCTTTTTGAGTCTCGTTGGTTTTTGGTGTTGGTGGAAAAGATATTTCATCTTCCACTGCCAGATCTTTCAAACCCTTACGGATTTTCTTGGTGATGTTTTTCGTTGCTAATTTGTCCTCGTCTTCGTTTTGATTCACGCCGGCATTCGTTTGTTCGCCACTCACATCATGAAATGGTCTCCGACGTCTCTTGTGTTCATTATTCTCTTCGCTCTCGGATGCAGTTCGCCGACGACGTTCTCCTTGACGTACGTCGACAGGGTCAATCGACCTTGCTCCGACGTGGTCTTGCGTCGTGGTAGAGACGAGGTTAGAAGCGGACGGTGATGACTTCCGCTGAGGGCTTGGTAACGTTGAACGTCTTGACTCATCAAGCCTCGCTTCTATGGCCTGCTCACAAGACAATTCCGGAGAGCGACATATGGCGTCCCTGTCCGATGCCGGTTAGAGAGGGATATAATCTTCATGCTCCTTTGGTACGTACGAAATCTTAGGCGAGAAGTCCCATTGCCCAGGTTGATAATAGGTGTCGTAGATGGTCTGGACGTATTCGGCAATCAATGACGGCGTGATGACAGACTCCGAATGTGTGCAACATAGAAAATAATCATAGAAAGATGAGAAAAAGATCTGCCCTTGATGTTCTTGGACATGAAATGGATGGATGGTTAGATGAACAGCAGCAAAATGGCTGGAAAGACGCACATGCAAAAACGCATGAGTTGGTTGGGACTGTGATACTGCATGCCGTGTGGATTTCACTTTTTGTTTGGCGGAATTGATCTTTCGCTGGTGATCTGGTATGATGAAGAGAGTCGGTTGCTCTGAGCTGCCCATATTTGTGATACCGGTACGGTATAAGATCAGTAGAACGCTGCTCGCCCATATTTGATAGGATCCAGCCACTTCGCAAGGATCTTTGCACGAAACCGTTGCGTGCAAAGATCCTTGCAGGAGCCCGGGCGAGATGCCGCCTCCCACCGGGCGCCCTTCCTAGCACCCGCATGAGCCGTCATCTCTCAGTTTCCCTTATCGCCATGCCAGGATGTTGTGCCAATAACGGCACCAATGCTTGAAGCCAGACGATGCTGCAAAAACATATACAGGAGAATGTGTCATTTTGTTAAACTAATCAAGTTCCCCGGACCCTCTTTCACGTCTCCATGCTGTCTTACATTACGATACCCTCTCTTGGCTGCGCCTCAGCACGCCCGGCTGAGATGCCGCATCCGTATATTCAGTATCATTGGTCGAGCATCTTTCGCTTCCTTTTCTCGGTTGGGTGTGCTTGTGTGAATCGCTGATCAGCGACTCTGGTCAAATCAGATCGGGAGGGATTATCAATGTGTATGTCCGTCTCTATAAAGTATTCAGCCTTTCTCATGGAGCTTGTAAAGATTACCTCGGATTTTATCTGCCTTTTTTTCAGTGCGATGTACGCCTTGTTTCAGGCAAAGTCACTTGTAAATCGAGAATCTCCTTGTCTCAATCATTGGCGATGCCAGAGCCTTCTCAGCCGCACAACGCCGTTTATACTGAAATCTTGGGAGGGCTTCAACTGAGTACTTCTCAAGAGGGCGTCGACTTTAAGTCTTCAGATGTACTGTACGCTGAGGATGCATATAAACTGAGAGTAGACGGGAACAGTGATAAGACTGTAGAGGTGAGAGCGAATTTTCTTTCTGTTACGATGGCTCACGTCCTAATTATCTTCTCAGGAGGTCATACAGCTTCCCCCTTTATCTAGGAAGATTGTCCGCTTCTCAACCGCTCAAACCATAAAAGATGATCTTGAAATCAAACCATGGCTTCGGACATTCGGGATCGCTGTTCTCCATATCGGACGCAAATACCACGATTTTTGGGATCTTGTTGTCTACGACACGCCTTTACCACACAAAATCCCTTTGAAGACCGATCAGTTTACGATAGAGGACGTTGACCCAACACAATCAACCTGTTGCGAGAGAGAAGTATACGATACCTTCGTCGCAAGAGAGAAGGCCTTGGATCGCTTCTTAAAAAACGTCATGCACGCAGACTCTCCTACAGAGGATCGTGGCGCTGCGTCGTGCTATTGTCAAATTGCGAGAAATAATGGCCTTATCGCTCGGCTTGAGATGTTGAAATTCTATTTCCTCTTCAAGGCAACATCATCGACATTCTCTATTCGAAGCGCAACCTGCTGACGATCCCCAGACCTCTTCTCCTACGCTCCAAGAAGCCTATGCACGAAACGCTCTTATCATCTGCTTGAACATGCTGGGAGACTTCGAGTCTCCTGTCGCTCATGAGCTTATCCAACGAGACCTGGATAATTGGTGTCAACAGATCATGAATGGTGTAAAACATCTGCATGAGCTTTCCTTGCCCTCCCACCTCCAGGTCACCAATCCGAAGGATCGAGAAGAAATAGAACTGCAAATACTTTCCTTGCTTCGCGAGCTGTATTGTGTCTCTGGCGGCGATTTGGCACGCGATCGGAGCAAATTCAATCCAGGCTTGACAGACCTTACACCGTTGGACAACTTGATTCTTTATGGTCTCGCCTTTGGAATTCAAACGCCTACCGCACAGCAATTCGGTACATGCGATCCCTTTGAACTACAAAAAGCCCTCTCAAGATCGCGGATGTTTGTCAAGGTCACAAATCTCAACCAAATTCGCTCGGCAACTCTCAAACGTGTTCAGGAATGGAGCTCAAATCTCAATAAATTCTTGCCAATTGCTTTTCCAGACTTGGTACGGAATTGTAATCCTATTCAGTGAAATGACGCTGATAAGCAACGAAGGGTCTTTCATCACAAGTGTTGAACGAACTTGGGTGTCGACAACTGAGAGACATTCAAGTGTTTCGGTCAGTGATCAGCTCTCAGAGGCCCACAATACCAATTCTAACGAACGCAGTGCGCATACTTACCACGAGCTTCCGTCTCTGAGCCATCCTGAGAATGACGTTCTTCTACTTCTTGTATGGAGTTCTGACTGTCACGGTCGAGCCCTTCGGGCACTTCACGCGTGGGCGATATCAGAAGATGGCAAGCGGCTGTATTGGAGGCTGGTCCACGACCTTCGTTCTGGGAAAGCGCCTGCTCAGATTATGTTAAGCTTAGTCGCCTTTGTGTCTCTTTTACGACTCCTGCCCTACGGGTCCGATAAACCTCCAGCCGAAGCAAATTATCTCAGGGACTTCCTTTCGCTATTGAAAGGCTTTCCCTGCAACAATATACGAGCGACCATGGAACATATGATCTGGTCCGTCTGGACGGCAATATCACCTCAGGTTAATGTCACTGAGGGTCAAAAGGTCTTTCGAATCCTAGCCCACATCGTCGATCCACCTGAATTTGTGTCGGAGCGTGGTGATGAACATTCGGTTACTTATTGGAATCGCAGATTCAATCCCCTTCGTAGTAATGATGAGGCTCTTTCAACCATTCCTGAAATCTTGGAAAAGCTCGGAATAATGGCCACATCAGTCCTGCCAGCGGAGGAAGAGACAAGTACACACATCAAACCCCAGGGTGCAAGTGATCGTTTTACACAGACAGAAGGGAGTGAATCTTCACGAGATCTACTGCGAAGGATGGAAGAAAAAGGCAGGAAGAAAAGAGGGTGTTGGGGCGTGTGGTGGTCTTCAAAGGTTGGAATATGGTCTGTATTGTGTTGAGAGATTTGTCTGCATAGTATCATCTGGGTTGACCGTCAGCCCATATTGGTGTCAATAATTATCCTGATAGTCATACTTCAACTTCCTTGCAAAGTTTATTGTGCTCGAGGGGCTAGAGCGGCGGCTTTATTACCGAATAGTAGCATTCGCTTTTCTCCCGTCTGTCAGCAATCCTTCACATCTTTTCGAAGAAGTGACTGCGATTTGAGGCGGAGTCAAGGCGAGGCCTTAAATCGAGGCCGTCAATTCATTGCCCTTACTCAACTCCTGCTTTCAACGAAGAAGCAGATTTTCTGTAACATTCAACTTAGAGACATCAAGCGCCGGGTGCAAACTGCAAAACTCCCTAACCTTGACTTTGCTCGCCTTGCTCTTGTCGAAGACACAGTGGCTCGAAATTGCCGGCAGCATAAATGTCGAGACTTTGAAGCAAAATCAACCGCTAAGACTGAGACAAAAGGAGGGTGGTAAAGGGACAACATTCAGCAATGACCTCGCAGATGGCTTCCGTAGTGCAACAATCTCGCTGGAACAAACGACGGGATGCTCTCGTGTGACATTGTGATCTAGTTCTGCCTCAAGTCGTCAAAGATTTAATGCGTTGATCAACAAATCTCACGGCTTTTATACTCTCAGTAGTATCCAGTTCCGGCCCATCTGGGAGTCTATTCTGGAGCTCTGGGAGAAGAAGAATGGAATCCAATTCTGTGACCTCCGCATCGTGTTCTGGTAATGTGGATGCAGATGAGAACACTTTACACAGTTTGCTGAGAGAATAGGATTTCTTAGGCAAAATTATGTTTGTAAGACACCGGAGGGGTAATCAGACCTGACTGTTCGATTTAGAGCATCCAAAAGCAACGCGAAGAAACGATATCATGAGACTTCATTTATAGATGCTCTCATGAGCATCCCGAATATGGTGAGAGGCTGAATCGAGAGAGCGTTGTCGCTACCAAATCTGGATGCCGTCAATTTTCGACGTCGCCAGCTGTGGATGCTGCCATTTCGTTCGCCGTTTGATAACGCAGCTGGTTTCGAACATCTTGATTCAGTCCCTCGCAATTGTTTCATGAGACTTTGTCTTCGACACGCAATACGAATTGGACAGGAATTAAGTATTAACGGCTTTGGCAGCTTCTCAAAGCATCACTTAAAGATGACAAGAGTGACGAATGAACGACGACTTCTGGCGTGGATGACAGAGTCAAAGGTACACATAATCATCCAGCATAACGATAGATATCATACATTAAATCGACAGAGGAGATCAACTGGCCTCCGTCCGGAGAAGTCACACCGGGTTCATCTTGGGACATCATTGAACATGATAGGGAAAACATCAAACGAGCGCCAGTCGTCCAGCAGATTTCCAGGACCCTATTCCGAAGATAGTGAGGGCAATACGTCAGCCAGTTGTGAAGAAAGGTCAGGATGCGAGTTGTTCCGTTGTTGAACGACAAGCCTTGTATGCGGTTCACACAGAGTCAAGTGTGCGAGCAGAGTGGGCACGCATGAGATCTCCTGTGCTATTATCGCTCGGGTATCTCATAGACTGGTACTGGAGAGTGTGAACGAAGAGGGAGCCGCTGGAGGCCAGCAGCTTGGAATTCAGTGGTACTTGCCAACCACATTTTCTTCTGGGCTACAAAAGTGCTATTCCTTGGGGAGGATGAGAGCCACCGAGCAACATCTAATTTCTCATCATGATTATTAGCCTATACTTTTCAAAACTTTGAGTCGTCATAATCTTCTGTTGCACAATGTACTTATTGCCGGCCCATGCTTTTACTTACGGCACCCGATTGGGATCTTGCACCCGATTGAAAATATCTCGGATTAGATTGGCGCCCAATCATTGCTGGTCGCCACAGATCTGTTAGAGAGAGAAAACCACTAATTACTGCATGCCATTGACCCCTTGTCTGTATAAGTATATTTTTTCAAAGGCGTATCAGGATTGGAGGATCACGAGCTTTTACTTTCAGATTAAGACGGTTTCCAAGATGGCAAGAGAAGATCTCGCGGAATCAATGAAGGTGAGCCGAGATTCATCTCCTTGAATCTCCAACATCAGTAGAGCCACTGTAGATAGTTGTATCAGAAGCGGTCCTATTAGAATGCTAATAGAATCTGCAACTGTCTTTATTGGGCATACACGACAGCGCGGCGTTGGTCAGTATGATCTGCGCGCCCGGGCTCAGAAGCCCACTCTGTTCCTACAATGTCGATGATAATGGTATTCATAAAGTGTTGGGTTGCAAAAGCGATTTGGCAGCAAAAAACTGAAAGGTCAGGCTCTCCATTATACCAGGACAGCGTAAAGGCTTGCAAAAAGCCTCGAGACTTGAAAGATTGGCGTCAACACATCTTGGATGATGAGAGACATCTGCACAAGCTTCCCTTGCCGCCCCACCTTCAGGACAAGAGTCTCGAAGAACTCCAAATACTTCCGGCCTCCGGTACGAAGAGGGAACAGCCTTAGCGATTTTCTGCACAATAGCGATTTGGTTTTTCGAGTACACCCATACATTAGGAGATCCTGTACTTCCAGGCGTAATCCAATCGTCAATAAGCTTCCTTGCTCCACCAACTACCTAGCTAGTTCTCAGTCACGCAAGCCGCTCCACCCATAGCCGCTCCACACATAGCTGCTCCACGCATTCCAATATTCGTGGGGAAATACGCCTGCCTCCCTTGTGCGTCACTGGGTATGCTCGTTAATCCATCGTGTCCCTAATGGAGAGGATGGCCTTTATTCTTTCGAAAATTAGCCCTTGTAGATGCACTTGGATCAAAACAAAGATAGACCATATGCGATGTACCAGTGAATGCGCATCAGTCTTTGCTTGGTCTTTGCCTGCATTGTTCGTGTTGATAAGCTCAGATCAATCGACCTGCAGATTCCCTCATGTCGCTCCTCTGATGCGCAAGATAGAAGAGTATTGTCCCCGTTAGAATGTATCTTCGGCCTCAAGTCCATTCGTCGCAGTCTGGGCAATCACTTTTCAGCAGTTCTACTACGATGGCAAATTTTCCTTTCCACAAGATGTGTTATGCTGTTCTTAGTTCGGAAGAAATTGAAGAAATTGAAACTCACTTCATCGGTTTACAATATCAGTACGACAAGAATGGTTGCTTCATAAATTCTGAAGTCGAACTACTGAGTATCATATTTTCTGCAAAACAACTTAGTGATCACATTAAATTCTTGGTCGGTAAATGCGAGAGCAAGGTAAATAAGTATGATTCGACTCATCAAAAATATACTAACACTTGCTTGCGTAAAGAAACAGTGCTTAAAGAAAGCAGATCAAGCAATAATGACTTTGCAGAAGAACATTGATGACATGAAGGAGAGCGACAACTCACCGAAGCTTACATCAACCATGACGTTGAAAAGGGGGAAAATCAACGGAGAAGATGTTGGACTTGACATGAGGAACGGAAAAAATGCCCCATCAGTGTCATCTAGGTACTGATGTCTCTCTAGTGTATATGGTGTGTCTCAATATGCTAAAACTTGACGGACGTAGGGAAAGCTCATCATCATCCTCAACTATTACGACTGAAGATAAAAACGCTCAGCATCGCTGATCGTTAAATGACTTCGTGTGAAGAATCGATAACACGATGACTCGGTCAAGGGACCCAAGAAGGAGAGAAAGACCGTGTTGACGAACAACATCAGTAGGGTGTTCGAGATTAGCCTGTAATGAGGGAGAGGTCGGAGCCGGACTTGATCGTCTGCCTTCAAAGCCAACTGTCATCTTCGCGCCAAACCTGGCTCCCGATTTACGCCTCAAGCCCAACTTCCATACGCCCGTCGGACCCACTTTCCAACCACGCCCCAAATCCACCTCCCATTCACCCCAAATCCACGATCTCTCATCCTTCAAATCCAGCCTCAAATCCAGCTTACAACTCTCAAACCCATCCTGTACCCTTCTATTGTAGGACGTAATCTCTATTTGAGGGGCGAACATGGATAACGGAATCTCTGGGGCATGAATGGGAGGTGTGTTTGAAGGGTACGAAAATCAGTCTTGATCAGGCTTCGAGGAGAGTTTATGGGGAGCGGTTCGCTCAAGACTTGAGCAGGACTGCTCGCTCAAAGCGTCAGAATTACAACCTGAATCCTTCTTAGCGTTATACCGGAACAACCGTCAAATGCCATATCGATAGTCATACCACTTCAACGAATCCCTCTGGTTTGCCTGGATGGTCTCTGTTTGTTCCAGTTGGATCAGTGGCCATTGGTAGGCTGCGAAGTGTGCCAGATTTTCCCCCTCGGCAATGCGACGGTGTGAGTACGCTACCAGAGGGAATAACAAGTTGGCTTCGATTCCGGTCGATTTGCGCTTCAGGAATGTGGCTGTCGAGTCTAAATGATTCCCCTGGGATAACCTGGCTTTCGCGGATTATCTCGTCTATCGCGTGCCGAAGCCACGCAGTATTAACGCATCCCTCCATGTTCTGCCATTCGGTCTGTTAAAACCCCGCTATGGCGAAGTTGATCATCCTTGGGGGCAAGCTCGGCGGCCGTGAACTGCGACCATATCTTGACTAATAGCATCGCGCAGAATGAGCAGCGAAGAAGTTTGTCAACGCTGTTATCTGTGACCTGAACTTTGCACTGCAAAAACCCCGTCAAGAAATTCTGTGAGGCTCCCATTGTTGAAACAAGGCATAATTCGCTAACGCAAGGTGACAGTGCCTCAATAACAACTCACCCTTTTTCCGTTCCTTTTCCAGCTTGACCTTGACCGAAGGAATTAGCGTGTGCCAGACTTGTCAGGGGTTGCTTCCATTTCTTACCGATGAATGATTTGGTCAGGATGTATTTG
>JAABUH010001321.1_pt1 | contig 28575 bp, 41 predicted proteins | sample 5559121 | NCBI WGS metagenome assembly JAABUH01 (sample SAMN10711871, study PRJNA513364) | rock metagenome | isolation source: Antarctica rocks | place: Antarctica: Victoria Land, Battleship Promontory nord | collected 2015-12-28
GGAGATGGATATTGATCGATATGTAAGAGGTGTCCCATAAAGGGGGGTGTCCCAGAAGTAGGGGAATGACGTTACAACTTTTTCATTGCAGCACGTCTCACTTTTGCTGGCCTCATCACCCTCTTGTGGTTTAATCCAGTAATGAGCGGACTGAGCACATGCGATGTCCTATAGCACCAAGGTCCCGCTAATCGATATAGACATTTTCCTCGCTCGCATCCAGAAGGATCATCACTACTTTCTTCATCGGGCCAACGAGTGAATCATCCGTGTCCCCTTTGAACGCATCATACCACTACTGTGAATGATGTGATCCCCATCACACCAGGACCGCATGATCGAGGACAGGAGTGGAAAGTGCGGTGGAAGGGTCTGGAACATCGTGTGAAGAAAGTTCTTGGGTGATCGTTGAGCGGGGTGAGCGGGTTCATGGAGCTGAGTCTGCCTAATTGGGCGTATCCCTCCAAAACCCTTCACATTTCTCCCTTTGACGACATGGGAGCGTATGGTCAAGTCTACAGTTTTTGTCGCGTATGATCGGGAGAAGATGCACAATGGCAGATGTCATAAGGCCAAACATATGCCAAAACGATCGCCTGCTTGTCCCATTTCGCCTCACTGACCGCACATCGTTCGGACCTTATCCATCTCCTCCTCCAGTTCCCATGACATCACCTCTTTCCCACAACGAGCCATATCGAAGTCGATCAGGCGCAGCTCCTCTGTAAGCCGTCGTCTCCGAATATGCCGGAGCTCGACATCGCCGTGTAGAATCCCTCTCGCGTGCAAGGATTCGTAAAGGCAGATGACGATGTCCCTTGTTGTGAGAAATCCTATCAGCGAATACAGCCAAAGTGTATACCGTGTGGGACCCTCACCGTTCTCGCCAACCGAATCCCATTTCCAAGGCGTCCCCAACATCCTCTATCATCATCCCCCAAACGTCCCTCGTCACGTCGAATGGCCCGTCCACCTTGAGTATCCCGGCCCATAAGCCGTAATATCGCGGCACGACGGTACCTTGGATCGTTTTGAGCGGTCCTCTGTAGAGGACGTCCTCCTTCACGACGGCGCGGCGCATCTCATGTTCCGAATCTGTGTCAAATCTGCAACCAGGTTGAGGGACCAGAAATTTGATGATAGCGGGCAAGGAGGGTCTTGCGTTTGGCAAAACCAGATCGGCGTGGAACACGTCCCATAATCGTCCGGATGAGAGGTAGTCGCCCACTTGGATCCGTTCAGGCGTGGGGAAAGGTAGGTCCACCGCAAAGGTCGTCTTCCTCGTCCTATTTCGTCGGGCAGGAATGATGACTCTGACGACCTCAGATGAAGAGGAGTCGGCAGTTGAGGGATCAGGGCTCGCCGTACCATCGCGTGATCCAGGCATAAGGTATGGAAGGTGTCTTTCGACCCCATCGTACGGCCCATGAAGCATACCGGGGAGAAGGGGTGCGGAGAAGGAACGAAGGTCTTGAGAACAGAACGAGCGACGTCCTTGAAATTCGAGTAGGACGTGTGTTGGACCAGCCTACGAACTTGTCATGAGCTGGATCATGGAAGCAACGAAAAGAGTGGAATGGAGGCATACGTCTGCGAGCGGGAGGAGCCCAAACGGTGTCATTGGGATGGAATCTTCCGAAGTCGATGACAATCCGGGCGGCCGCTGGCTCTCGGTCAACGATTGACGGGAAAGGGCGACAACGCGTTGGGTAGGGGTAATTACCTTGGAAGGATGACGGGCTTGCAATAACTGAAGTTCTTTCCTCTTACCGCCCTTCTCCTTGGATCTGTTCCGCGAGCCGCCGCTCACACCCGATCCTTCGGCCCCTCCTGTCGTCCGTACGATTAGTGTCGCATTCCTCTGAGCATCTTCAGACCTGCTCGCACTCGTACACAATCACTCACCGTTCGTACCTTCCTAGGCGTGGAATTGGCTGCGGTCTTTAGTCCGGGCAGTCTGGGCAACTGATAACCACCGTCATCCATCTGCACGTCCAAAAAACTAAAAACCTAGCGGAAGCTTTCCTCACCTCCTTCTGTCTCGGACGATCCTGCTCGTCCCCATCTTGATCACCCATGACACACATCGCGCACCAGAGTCCGAGCGGGTTATAGGTCAACGGATCGCTTGGAGCGCTTGGAAAGGGTTCGAGATCGGTGTCAGGTGTGTTTGGATTGAGGCGACCCCGATTCCCGATGGGGGGGGATATGTAAAAGAGGTTGGAGTAGTCGTGTGAGCGTTGAATGAGGTAGTAGAGGGTCCGGTCGGTGATGACGTTGTACTCGGCAGGATGGCAGTGAAACTCGTTGATCAGCTGAGGGAAATTCAAAAAGGCTCTTCAGCTTGGTTTGTTTGTCTGAAAGGAGGGAGAGAAACGACGACTCAACCTGTTTCATCACCGACAGCACCCTCGAATCCTGCTCATGGCTGTTCGCTTCATCCTCCGAGGATAGAAACCCGACCAGATCGACCTCGGCCCGTCTACTCCTCCGGTTCAAGCAGAACCCGTCCCTCGTCGTCCCATCCTCCAGCTCGAGCCGGCCCTTTGCATCGGCGTTCCGATAGATCGCCTTAAAGTGACCTCTCAGAGCACCCCGCACCTTGATCTCGAGCATCGCCCACACGATCGTCAACCACACCCAGACAAAGTCAGCCAAGCCCGAACCCTGACCGAACCCGCTCGTCTGGGTGTTGTCCCAAGATCCCGGATGTGTTCGCCGTCTCTCATCGCGCGAATAGAGCTGAGCGAAACGTTCGGATATCGCGTTGAGATTGCGATCGACATCGGTCATGAGCCTACCCTCCTGCCGGACCAGGACGGGATCACGCCGGGAAGAAGAGTTGATGATGACTCGCCAATCGTCGTCGGCCACCGCATCCAGACACGTTCTCGCCTCCAGGATATCGTGACAGCGGTCGAGCATGTCTGGACGTGACTCGAAGAAGTAGATGTCATGCTTCCAGCGCCTGACAGACTCGCGGCTGACCCGAGTCAAGGATGACAACGGCCGGAAAGTCGCGTCGACCGGGTCGGGCTGAGAGTAATCCCGGATCGCTTGACGGACAGTGGGGCGAGAGGAAAGATCAAGCCTATCAACGCGTCAAACATCGCTGCGAGGTCATGACGAGGTGGATGACATGTTGAAGAGTTTTGGGGGACGGAGCGGGAAGTAGGAAAACAGAAAAACGGGTCAACCTTTTGTGGAATGGGGGGCCACTTCATAACACCCCCTTCTGCGGCTAACTTACCTTTGAGAATCTTGAATCTCCTTGATGCCAATCCCCGAAGACATCATCACACCTGAATCGTCCTCGCCCGATTCGACCGCTACGACCATAGAATGTCCCCACGGATACCGCGATCGATCTCTCTCAATCCCTCGGTCCCAAAGACATCACTCGCAGAATCCGCTGCCTATCCCTGTCATCCTGATACCGCATGCTCTCATCAACCTTCACAGCTCCCCAGGCATACCGATACTACCTCGATTCCATTGAGGCAGTGTATCCCTATACCTCGCATCACGTCTTTGTGTCTTCTCCTTCACCTTTTTAAATTATTATTACCCAGTTTCACCAGGTCCCCGGGGTAGACTCATATCTGTTCGATCCACACCGGTAAGGGTCGTGTCTGTACGACCCGACACCGCTCTACATGTGTCTTTCCACTCTGATGCCCTGGACCATACTGTGACTCTTTTCCCTCGCATCGTGCTTATGTTGCTTCCCACTGACAGATCCGACCACTCAATCTCACACTCGCCGTATTGCCACGAGCTTTGGTCTACCTTGACGGTACCCTCGCATTCATTTACCTGATTATAAGGTCTTATCAATCCATCTCATGGACTGTACAGACCCTCGAGGACTACGCCTATCTCCCTACAATCATTATCGATGCTTCGCAAGCAAACTTGATCTAAACTTCATTTTTTTTACTACTAAACTCCCGCCGACAATGCCAACATCGGCATACATGACGCCCTGTTCGGCTTGGTACAAATTCGCCCTTGCCAGCGGGCCTAAGCGATGACGTTCCGGTCGAGAGAGACGATGCGAGACTGGAATGGCCGGTACTCACTGGGGATTGAATACATTGCAGCGTTTGTGTGCCGCTTGTTTGGTCGCCAGGCTCCCGATCATCGCAAGTTGCAATACCCAATGGAGTTGGGACCACGAACGTTTCATCCCATCGCTCGTCTGTTGTCCAATCTTCGCTTTCTTCCTGACCTGGCAGCAATATTTAATGTCGTGGAATTGGCCAACGGGAGCGTACCATCTTTATGAATTTTAGGCTGAGGGTATTGAGTACGATGAGTGAGGATGGAGGATGTCGGGTCGAAATACCACGTTCGCTATCATCACGCTCCACCTTAAATCGCTATCTTAGACGCTTCCTTTGCCCATGAACACGCCGGTGACAAACACCGAGCACCATAACTCGCCGAACCGTCATTTAAGGAGGCTGAATGTGTCTCTACGCAAAAGTGACGACTCTTGTTGCTCCTACCGATAAGTCCTCGACTTGATGTTACATCCAGTCTCGTTCACCTTGATTGCGTCCCTCTCAGCCATACTCGTCGATGCTTTCCCGCTATTGAGCCCTCAACACCCACTCAACCCTCTTGAGGTTCCAGGCTGGGCAAGACACGCGCGGATCGTCATCCCTGGCTTATGTCCAGATGACTCTATCGTGAGCTCTGTCCTCACCGCCGTCAATCTCAATTCACCAAGGTTTGTTTTTCGTGCTTCGACCAGCAATACTCTGGCTATCTTCACGACTCCCAAATCTTCTTCTGGTTCTTCCCCTCTCGCTCCGACCCTTCGACAGATCCCATCGGACTATGGACGAATGGAGGACCGGGCTCTTCCGCTTTACTAGGGATGGACGATATAGGACCTTGTCAGCTAGTCGAGGATGGTCATGGTGGATGGGAGATGAGGAGGAGGGAATGGAGTTTCAACAACAAGGCGAGTATATTGATGATCGATAACGTGAGTGGGTCCTCGATGAGTTCACGTTTTATGGGTCACTCAAGCTGATGGATCTCAGACTAGAGGAGCAGGCTTCTCATACGCGCCTTTCCCAGCTGTTCATAGCGTTTTCGATTCAGCTAGAGATACCTACGACTTCCTCCAAACCTTCTTCAAGACTTTCCCAAAGTACGCCTCGAACCCCTTGGCGATCAATACGGTGTCATATGGTGGGTGAGTTCTTCGATTTCCCCTCATCGAAGTAATCCGCTCCAGACTCCAGCTGATATCATATGGGTCCACAGCCATTATGCGCCAGCTTACGCCTCTTACATCCAACATATGAACGCCAGACTCACCGATATACCTTCGTTATGGGACGATATATGGCCCGAGCCCGAACCAGTCGATCAGACTCGATTCAAGGCCTACCGGCTGCTGAATCTCACCAGCATCTCCGTCGGGAATGGTTGGATCAACAGCCGGATACAGTATCGGTCTTGGGTGGAGTTCGCTTGCGGTGGTGCGAAGGTGAGTGGTGTACCCCTGCTCGCATCGGAGCGAGAGTGCGAGTGGGCGATGGAGCGCTTGGAGGAGGGAGAGACGATGATGGACGGGTGCAGCAGCCGGGCAGAATGGTGAGTAGGTTTCCAAGGAAAAGCAAGCAACGACGGGGACATCCAGGCTGATAAATTCCTCTTCTGAGGGTTGATGTAGCGTAGCTGCCGGATCTTACACCAAAGAAGTTGCCTTCTTCCCATACGAAATGACCGGTCTTAACCCGTACGACTATCGTACACATACACCTTACGACGAATCGGCTACGATCGGTTTCTACAACAACGCTACCGTTCAAGCCGAACTCGGGGTGATCGCTCACCCGGCAGAAAAGCCAAAACTGTGGGAGGTGCATGCTCGGAGGGTCATGATGGAGTACGTGTATTCGGGTGATTGGGATCGACATACCGATCTGCTGTTCGAGCGGTTGTTGAGGAGCGGAGTGAGCATCTTGAAGTATGAGGGTATGGTCGATTGTGAGTCTCGTTTCGTTCCTCTCCCCCTGATGACTGGCTGAGCCGCTCTCATGTATAACCAAGCTGACCGAGTTGACTCGGGCGCATAGGGATCTGTAACTACCTTGGTATCCGACAGATCATGTCCAACCTCCCGGGATATAAAGACCAAGCCGCGTTCGACAACCTCACGGTGTCGGACTGGTACCCGGAACCTGCAACTGACTCGTCTGAGACTGAAACTGGGAAAGCACCTGGATCCTACAAGTGTGTGTTGGCTGCAGAGGGATCAGGGGAAGGGAACCTGTGTTACCTGGAGATGGAGGGGGCGGGGCATGTTGCTAGTAGGAATAAGCCGAGAGAGGCGAGTTTGATGGTTTCGAAGTGGATGCGGGATTTGAGGGTTTAAGATTGGGTTTGAGAGAGGAAAAGATCTTGGAAACGAGTACGATGCACGGGGACTTCATCTAGGATACAGCGCGCAACAACACGTATTCTTCGCTTCGATGTCTAACACTTACACTGTGCTAACTTACGGAGATCACCAGATCCGAAGGGATTATAAGAACTCGTTCGTGTCGATTTGATTCGCAAGAATTATCTCCATCTGCGTGTGCATTGAATCTTTGATGGTACGAGTACAGAATCTCGTGCTGAATCCGGTATCCGATCCCCTGCTGCATCAAAGGACACCAACGGACGTTGACCTTCGACTACATTACCCTACGCTAATAGCGGCCTAACAAACGTTATCGCGAACAAGATCGAGTGGATGGCATCGTCCGATAATCCAGCTAAGACACGTTGAGCTTAAACAACCAAACAGCTCAATCCCTCACTTCCCAACCTACTCCTCATAATCAGCTGTCTTCTCCAGCCGTGACTCAGTGCTCGCTCACCTCCCCAGTAACCACCCAAACCCGATCGACCAGGTAATCTATACCCCAAAGGATACCCCGTCAGAAATCTAATCCCCTCGATCAGCTTTTCTCGACCTTCATTCCCTATCGGTATCACATCGACACGAGCGACCGATCGACTCACCCTCCGAGACCGTAGTATCGTCTCCAAGCCGCGGCGGTATCATCGATCCCAGTCCCGACACCCCAAGTCAAGGGACTACCGAGTGGGTGAGGCATACCCATACCCTATTCCCCATCGTCTCACCGATTAGTACACTGGATAAGGAGGGAAGAGGAAGAGGACATACGCCTGGACCTATACCGACGTTAGGACCTCGGTAGCGGGTTTTGACGGTCGGGTAGATTGCGAGGCGACCGCCACCTGGAAGGACGACGGTTGGGAAAGGGATCCTGGGTGAAGGTTTCAGCTAGGATAAGGGAGAAGGAGGAAGCGGGGAAAGGCGACTCGCTCTTGTGGATTGACGTGAGGGTGGTGGATGAGGTATGGGTTGATGTTGGTCGGCATGTTGGCGGTGAGTGCGGGTGGGAGAAAACGGGAAGGATGGAGGAGAGTAGGAAAACAGACGCTGAATGCAATCTGGCCAGGAATATTCGTTGCGGATCCTTTACGCTCCTTTGTCCTCCGTCATTCGCAAATACCCTCAGGCTTTCGTTCGTCCATGGGCTTTCCTATGAAGACCTTCTACACTTCCAGGATCAGCTGATGGCCGGCTCATCATCTTGCTTGTAGCGGACGGTACTCTTCCCGGTCGGCTCGATGCGCAGAGGACGGCGCCCGTGTTCGATGCGTTCGAAGCGGTTGACTGAACCAGGCAGGATCCCCTCGCCTTGCAGCACTAACCTGTTGAGCTAACTCCCCTTACCTTACGCGATTGGCATGTATGCCCTGTTCAGCAGAAGGAAATCCAGGTCATGTACGAAATGGAATCAACTACGTCGCGTTGTGCTACTTTCCGATCAGCAGGGATCATGAAACACCAGTACATCTCTAATAGGCGACAAACTCGATCGTGTACTTGGATTGCCATGCTCTCTCCCTCCTCCCCCTCAACCGATGGTCATTCTCCCAAGAGTATCCGTCGAGTCGCTCAGCCGCTCCCTCGACCTGCTTCCGCGGTATTGGGAAGGTCTGCGGCGTCCAGTGGAGGCATCTGAAGGCGGGTGACTCTCCGTCTTCATGCGCTGCTTGCCTGACTGTTTTCCGCTGTGATCATCCAAGGTGCTTGGGGCAGTGGTTCCCCGGGTAGTGGGGGACGGTCCTTTGCGCCGCTTTGGGTGTTGGAAAACGCGATAGTCTTGCTTCGGGAGGTCCGTCGCTAGGCTTTTCAAAGCGCGAGTCGCTTCCTGAATGGCTTCTTCAGTGGCCATCTTCTTGATGTGATTCTTGATACCGGAAAGCATGCTACGTCGTGTCATTCAAGCTCATGCGGACAGCGAGCGCCCAATGCGACATACACTGAATGATTGCCGCCACTGTTGCCCGAGGCCTTGGCACTGTGCTCGTCCTCTAAACCCCTCTCGCTATCTCATCAGTAAGTCGGAAAAGTATTCGAAGAACGCCCTTACTAGATGAGCGCATCCTCCAGACTGAGCGCCGAATCCTCCAAAGCAAAACGATAGAGAGCGGCCTTCAACCGTGCAACACCTTTGGCGCTCCTATAAAATTTCAATCAATACCATCAGAGGATGCCAAGAGACCCCTTTGAAAAGAAGCGATTTACTTGACATAGTCAGGCAAAAAGTCAGGGGTCCTGGCAGTGACAGAAGCTAGAGAACTCCAGGTCCTGAGGGAAATTTCGTCGAAACGCCGTTTGTATGTGAGATTCGTATGATGTATTTCGCAGGTTGCTACACCTCCCGATGGCAACGGGCTGTTTTCATTGCTTCCACCATCGATGGTGTCATGTGAAGCCGTTTCAGGCGGGTAAGCAAAGGCATTGGATGTTGTCCTCTGCTGCTGCCTGTTGATGCTCGCTGCTGCTTTGTCTGCTGCTCGGCCCTCCTGGTGCCTCGTCTGTCTAGCTGCCATACTTGAGTGTCCCCTTGTGCTCGAGTGTCAGTATGAATATCAGCTATATGAGGAAGGTGGATTGTATGGCTGGAAAATGTACGTGACCATCCTCAATGAGAGGAGAGAGAGCTGCCTCAAGCATCAAGCCTCTGTGAGAACGAAAATCGTCTGGCATGATTGCTGTGCAGATGATCAAAGGAAGGAATTGATTTATGATGATGTCACTTGTGTTATTCTGTGCAGAATATGTGATATGGTGCTCCTACTTCATAAGGATCTGTTTTGCCACTGATCAATGGTTGTTGTGCAGGAGGAGGCTAGGGGGTCTTGTGTGTTTCTCAGACTCATATTCTTAGATCTCATATCATAGGTTTATTTGTTTCACACTTGTTCATTTTATATAGACATTGTGTCGTGCCAATGTGTATGAGACATTGCTAGTGGAGCAATCCCGGGAGACGTTGCCATGAGACATTGCTGCTGTCACAGTGCTACTTGACCAGCTAGTATGTCTGAACACTCAGCTCCTTGAGTTGTTGAGGATAGGCTAATTTTGAGCATCTTCCATGAACGGTTTCACCGACTTCTCATGGCGTTATTTGGCAATCTATCGCACGTTCTTATCCGCGTCAGCTTGATGCTTCGACAAAGTGGGGGAAGCGTTGCAGGGGGTGGAGAAAATCAGCGTGGATGAAAGGAGCTTATCTCTTGGACATGAGAGAGCGGTCAACGGACTTCTGATGGCGTGGTTTCGCAATCTATCGCACAGTCTCGTTCGTGTCAGCTCCTTGTTCGGATAAGTGGGGGAAGTGTGTCGCGTGAGGTTAAGTAAATGAGAGTGGTTGAAAAGAGCTTATATCGTCCACTTAAGAGAGCAATCAAAGTCTCGTCAATCTGTCGTTGAGTGGATGACTGATGGGGCCATGAGTATACGCCGAGATTAGTTTGACACGATTTTGAACAGCCCTGCACGCAGAGGGTGGGCCATCGCTCGATATGCGTTTCCTCGAGCAGTGTACACCACGATAAATGGGGCTTTGCCGTAGCATCGATAAGACGGGTTCTTAAAAGGCGAAAGGCGAAGGATGGGTGAAGTGAAGCCCGTAGTTGATACGCTGCAAACTCGACGAAGCTCCAATGACGAGTGGCGGATAGGTTTCCAACGCGTACAAGCGCTGACTGCGCTCGACTGACTCTGCGTATACTCCGGTCCATTTCTATTTCGGAGCGCGAATATGGAGACAAGTAACGCTACATCGTGTATGAACCTACAACCGCGTATAAAAGATCCCCTCAATCAACATCCTCCCCTTCCCTTCTGCTCAAAGCCTAACAGCATGGAATGGGAATGATGCAGATGTCGCACCTATCAAGTCAATCAGTTCACATAGCTTCGCTTCTTGTCGAGAATTACTCACGCGCAAGGCAAGATTGCTGTGGGGATAAGATAGTAAAGTCAGCTAGGGTCTTCCATGCGTTGACGAGGTGGGATCGGGTAAAAGAATCAGGTTACTCACGAAGACCGCAAAATTTGCCTATAGAGCCATCCCCGGATCTCAGCGAAAACACAAAAAGAGGTGCGAGCGGACATACCGGGACATCCTCCTCGTAGCCGTAAAGTGTCCTCGGTCTGCTGTGATTCACCCTTGGTTGGGCTGATGGCGCCTAATGTTCGGTCAGCACTGACTCTCCACGCTTCGCTTCCGCCGGGACGAGCTGTTGAAAAGGCGGGATGGACGTGGACTAACTCATGCTCGTACGCGCTGCGGGTTGCTGGGCAACATACTGCTCGATCGAAGGTTGTACAATTCGTTGGGACTCCATCTCGTATGTTGTAGGCGGCAAGAATGTGATGTTTAACTGAGGCGGGAGCGAAGGTAAAAAGTATAGGATGGGTTCTAAGTGACGAAGCAGAGACAACTGCCTTTCTATTCCAAGGCGGGAGTATAGGATGACGTCAGGTTTCACTTAAAGCGGTAAGTATCAGAATAGTATGGAACGCCGAAAGTGCCACAGCTCCGAAATAACTTTTATTTTCCGGCCAGCTCAAACATCGTATAACATAACATTGAATTCACCGATTCCATTTCAATTAGCTAAATCTCATTGAATTCTGCACATAAACCTCAGATCTCTTCGGAGTCTGTCTATGCGAGCACAGAAGCGCATATCCTAGCTTCAAAGCGGTACTTTTCGACTGATCTTACCTTTCCCCATGGTTCGTCGCCCTTTCTTCTGTCACGGTGCTACGTCGACCAGCAATATGGCCCAACGCTCAGCTCCTGGAATCGACTACAGTTGACTCGGCTTCGTGAAGTTAGGGTACCGTTGTCAAACTTAGCTTGGAGTAAGTCGAGGACACAAGTGGGTGTAGCCGAGTTACGTGCCGGTCGAGTAACGTAGGCTAAACAGTGCGAGGGCTAGATCAAATACGGCAAAGCTAGGTAACTATGAATGACTCTCGTTAACTTTCAATCTCAAATCGCTGGTTCTCCCGTCTCTCGAACTCATCTCTCCTATACCTTCTTCTCCTGGCCTATCTTCGGCTTGTCTTGTTTCGAGGTCAATGGTGTTTTTGTCGTAGGCAAGGGGAAGGGTGTTGAGTACAATGGATTGGTCGGAGACAAAGGGGCGAAAGGTAACCTTGTTTCGGCGAACAACGAACATGGCCGAAGTGAAGGATGCTTATAGTCGGCGATATATCGGCGTCTGGTTCCAAGATCAATAGTGTGTTGTTGTAGGCATGGGGAAGCGTGGTGAGGACAATGGGGCTGAGTTGGGGACAAAGGAGCGAGACGTGGCCTTGTTTTGGCGAACAAAGAATAGGGTCGAACCTCGTTTGAGACTACAATGTCGAAGTGGAGCACTGGTTGCTTGTTGTCGGCAATATTCGGCGATGCTACCCGAGCTTCGATTTACGATCGTGACAGTACTCGAGTAAATCGTACAGTTGCAGACAAAGAGATTCTTGGTTTTTGACTGTGGCGCTACTATCCCATCCGCAAACTCTCCTTCGTCATATCCTGGAACAAAACGCAAGAGCCTTGATGACAAGTGGTAGTTAGACAAGATTCTTGTACCTGTGGTGGGTCCCAAAAAACTTACTATGACACGGACACCCATAATCTGCTTGTGGTTGACTATGTGTTACGGTCCGGCCAGAGCTTCGTGCTGATCACCGCAGGTCGGGTGAAAGAGCGAGCAGAGTGATTATGGAAAGAATGGGCAGTGCTGGTTGTGGATAAACGATCGTTTGGTGTCGTCGACGATCACGTGGGGTCGGTCAACGGGTGGAGATCACAATGAAGCTGGCCCTAGTCGGTATTGACTAGCCTACAACATATGATAGTGACCCAAAGGTCGTACAAACATAACTGGTTCGCTATTTATATCAATCACGGGGAAACATCGCGTCCTGGGTGTTTGAAACACAGAAGGGAAAAGGGGCGTCCCGCTAGGAGTGATCACGTGGTCTGTCGGATCGTCTCGATTCATGACACTATGGTAGCGACTTGTATCTCAAACACACATTTCCCCCTGTCAAAGATCACCTTGGCATCTCAAACTTAATAGATCCTGCCGCTTCCCCAGATCGGGATCCATTTGAGCACATGTAGGCCATCACTCAGGACAGGTTTGAGGTAGAGCATAGAGGGGCTGTAAGCTTAGCAAAGCTGTGGAAGAGGATATGGAGGAAAAGGGGGAAACCCCTTTGCAGCGGTGAACATGCTTATTAGGTCAGTGAAGACCGCACATGGATTGTCTGTACAAAAAGAGGTCTCTCCAGAGGCTACTAACATTTATCTGCCATACTCTTATTTTATCACAACGGCTGGAACTTTATAACGGAAGTGCTTACTGAGGGTTGTCCGGAATAGCGCCCACAATCAAAACCCAAAAAAAACTTTACGTCCACAACTGTATGACCACTGGATGGCATTCGTACGGGTCTTTTCGTGACTTTGCTTGACCTTGACCTTTGGGCTTCGACGGTTCCCATTCAATCAGGATAGTCTACCCATTTCGTCCTCATCCGCGGAGATCTGTGCTCCTGCTGATTTGAACAACTCTGACAGCCAGCGAGAATATGAGCTCTCATGCTTGATGTGTTCTTTGCGAGGGATTGGAAGCCGTGCCAGCTGCAAAAACCCTTCGCGCTCTCATTCTGTAGTAGCGGCAGTGTCGATTGACTCTTTATCAACCCATGACCGTCTTGTTCGATAATACTGAGATGGAAGATGGCATAAGAGTATAGCGAGATCCTACGATACCTCGGCTACCATGACCCTCTCCTCCGTCGTACCACAAACCTCGACTAACTCAATCCTCGGTGGGTTCGACGAGATCGTCATCACGCTACTCGTCCCGACAAACTTCGTGCCTACCGACTGATCAGCCATCCTCGCCCAGGGCGATTCGCCTGTCTGACTGACCTTCCTCGACGCCAACCCGATTGCAGGAGACGAACAGCACCTCCTTCCCCTCCCCAGCTGCTGCACCGGACGAGTCGTACCCCGGAGACGGGTCGTGCAGGGGTTGTAAGCGAGAGACCCAGTAGTTAAGCGTGCTTTCGCGCGGGGCATTCTCGTCCGGCGATTCGGGGTCTTCAGGCGGCTCTCCAACCTGGACCCATGCCATGCTGGAATCGTCAATATCTAGTGAGGGTGGAATCAGAGGGAGGACATACGGGACGACGAGCATGTCACAAGCGTGATTACGGCAATATGTTGCGAGGTCGTAGGCGTCCCACGGAGCTGAGCTTTTCCGTCGGCTCGGACGAGGATAGGAAATGATGGACGTACCGAGGAAGTCTTTCGGATTCATATCTAGCTCATTCAGCTTCGCTTGACCAAAGGGACTGGGGACGAAGACTTACCCATACATATCCCGACGGCCACCCGTCCAAGCGGCTCCGGCATATCAAAGTGCATAAACCCATCACCTTAGCTTAACCCGTTAGCGACCTTTCCCACTTGGGTTCGAGTCGAGGCAACGAATGATTCGACCCACCCTCACTCGCCCAATTCTTGTCCGTCTCAAACAAGAACGTCTTTCGATAGTTCCCCACAACCTCTCCATCAGTTGCGACCACCACCGCCGAGTTCCATCCCACCGCTTCACCTTCACCTTCTACCTCTTTCGATATTCTCCCGGAAGTCGAGGACGAACCCTTGCCGTCCGAAGTCGAACACATCTCCTCGGGATAACCCGCTATGACATGACATCGTAATCTCCGAGCCAGGGATCGAGCGAGGAGAGAGGTAGGGCCGATACGTTGGGGTTCGAGGTAAGGTAGGATGGAAGTTGGAGTTGTGAAGATGTAACCTGATATCGCCATTTCGGGTAGGACGAGAAGGTCGATGGTGCCAGGTCGAAGGCTAAGTTTCGCTCAGTATAGTCAATGGAGAGAAGGATGTGTTCACCTCTTCGTCATCGTCTCGACCTTTTCGACGTTCTCCTTGACTCGTCCGAGCTAGTGGACTTCATGAGTATCGCTCTCAAAGCAGGTACGGATTCCGAAATACCTTCGGGTCGAACTGGACACACGCTATCCGCATCGGTGATCGGCGATTGAGCGGTGCAGGCGATGTTCGACCACCGGGGAGGGGGAAAGACGAGCTCATCTTACGACCGCTTGGCCGTGATACCAGTCGGCGAAGCAGGGTGTGAGAAACGATCAAGCTTTGTCAACGGAATCTTTCGCGTGTCAATCGTGTGCTCAGCCAATAAAATAGAAAAAGGTGATCTCGATCCAAATGCAATAGCAGACAGGGTGACAGGTCGGGCTACTACTTCGGATTTGGTATCCTGGTGACTGAAGGACTGAGCTGCATTTTGGCTGCAAACCTGTCATGAATATTACATGACCACTGGTAATATCATAAAACAATATCACTTCCTTCTACCGCTAAGCAAAAGGCGTCATTGACCGGAGCTGTCTGGTTCCCGGCTATGTGGTTATATAGGAGTCAAGTCTCCGACATGACAGAACCATACCGCCCGGTACCGTATGGACACAGACCATACTTGTCATGTCGGAGACTTTGACTCCTATGTAACCACATAGGTCAATGACGCCTTTTGGCCTGGCGGCAGAAGGAAGTGATCTTTGTTTTATGATATTACCAGTGGGTTATGTAATAATTCATGACAATACTGTTGGAGACCTATACCTATCGACTATGTTTGGGCTGTGCAATCTCCAAAGATACATACTAAGGTCACATAAAGGTCAAGGTCTGCAACCTTTGTCCTACCTGGTTGATCGTTGACAACTCAACGTCCTCCAAACGTCGGTCGTTGGATGTTACAAGGCTCATTTCAACTAATGAGGAGAGCTACCAAACAGAGGACCCACATGGGTAGCCAGTCCAGCGTCAACGAGTATGGTCTGCTCTTGGTGAGCCTTTGCATACACACCGTAAGCTAAGGTCTATCCAGAATTTTGCCTGATCCTTATATCGTTCCTACATTTGGCTACCGGTCTACTATTGGCTCCACAGCCCAATGACCGTTTTCCATCGAGTTCTACCTGTTTCCTTTGAGCGAGTCTCCACTTGGCCTCATACCTCGCCGAGTTGTGGAACTTGCGCAAGCTTGTAGTGGTTGGTGGAGGCCAACTAGAGGGTTCTTGTGTATCCTGGATCTCTGCTATTTTTGCGTGTTTGGTCTTTGTCCACAATCGAGCTAGAGACGCTTCGTAAGTTGAATTATGGACATACAGTAGTTGTGATAGGTAGTCTGACGTGTCAAAGGTCGATAGGAACGCATGATCTGTTGATGACGTGTCCTTGATAAGGTTGCGTATGACTTACAGTATGGACATACAGTAGTTGTGATAGGTAGTCTGACGTGTCAAAGGTCGATAGGAACACATGATCTGTTAATGACGTGTCATTGATAAGGTTGCGTATGACTTAGTCATCTTTGCTTGTCATGATGCAATCATGACACAGACCACCTGGTACCATATGAAACTAGCCCAAACCCCCTGACCCGATAAGCTGCCCCTCAACACAGCACAAGGTCTTCCCTTTTTACCACATCTACAACCACATTCACGATGTCGAAAGCCCATGAATACGCGAAGTATTGCAATGAAACCTACTCCACCTCCTCCGACTCCCCTATCCATACCCTCCAACCCGATCCAGGTCCACCTCCAACCTCTCAAACATCAATCATCACATGTATGGACGCCCGTATCGATCCATTCCGGATGTTCAACCTCACCCTCGGTTCCACCCATATCATCCGAGTCGGTGGAGGTCGTGCACCCGACGCCCTTCGATCCCTGATAGCTTCTCAACATATCTTAAACACTACGGAGGTCATGATCATCCACCACACCGATTGTGGATTCTCAAAGGCACCAAGCGAAGATGTCGTGAGGGAGTTGGTTAGGAAGAGTTGTGGATTGAGCGTTGGACATGTTAATTTCATGCCGATCGGTTGGATTGGTGGGGTTGAGGGGAGTGTGAGGGATGATGTGGAGTTTTTGAGGATGAATCCTTATGTTAGGAAGGGTGCGACGATTTCGGGTTGGGTTTATGATACGTCAAAGGGGACTATTGAGGAGGTGAAGTGTTAGGTGGGTTGGGGAGGGTGGTGGAGCTTATTCGGGTGAAGGGTACATACTGGACGAGTCGGAGACGAATGAGCATGTAATGATCTCACATCGATTCGTTCGGCTTAATGGTCGGCGAGCAGCTTCTCCGACCATCGTGACTGACGAACATTGCCTTTTCGTCTGACTGAGGCTAGAGCCACTCCTCATAGGGCCTGTTCCCACTGATCTGCTCCATGTCGTGCTCTCGTTACGCTCTCATCGAAGCGGACGAAACGAAAGCGCCTTCGGAATTGAACTTGACGAATTGCCCCATCCTTTTTTTGAGATACTGCCTTGCTTCTCCTCTCTCCCAGTATGGAAGATCAGTACGGATGATATGTAGAGCGGAAATGGTCGACCGAGGATTGAAACCGGTTGCTCTCTGGCCAACCCCAGCCCATAGGGAAGGTCATCTCTGCGGGAGACTCCCCGATCATGCGGACGCTTTTGATGCTCTGGTTTAGGGGTCTAGTCAGAAAGGGGTACAGAGCTCTTGAAGGCTATTCAGTAGCGGAGGGAGAAGGCGTTGGTCGAGCGGGACGGGAGTACAGCTCGACCCGTGTGTACACGATCTGGAAGCTCGCTCGAAGTCGCTACAGATGCATGCAGTAGTGTACGAAAACGGAAATGCGCATCTATCCCTGCCTCTGAAAACCCTCATCAGCTCAACCCCGAACCTATACTCAGGCCAACGACTAACCTGCTTATGTTTCGGATTCTTGGAACAGATGATGTATATCCTCCCTTTCCTACACGGCTCATTAGCGTCTGGCTTTCCTCACTAAGTAGAGAGAAGAAGAAGGACACCACCGCGCTCACTCACCTCTTCACCATTGCGCAATTCTCGCACATCTTCTTGACGGATGAACGAACTTTCATCCCTCGGATCTGGATGTAGCTCGGTCGATATGTCGGCGTCGAGAGACGAGTGAGATAAGGTGAGGGGTAGTGGGGGATGTGAGGGATGTGGGGTGGATGGGAGTGTGAGCATAGGTGGGTGATGGTTCGGGTTGAAGGGAGTGATGCGGTTCGAGGTATCGGTCGGAAGGTGAGCGGTTGGGTGGAGATGTGTAATCGAGTTGCGGGCAGGCGAGATGGTCCGGCAATGGGGAAGTGACTGAGCATACCATTGAGTATGTTGGATGAGCGATTCATCCTTTAGCTGAGTATTGCGGGAGGCAGGAGGCAGGTTGTGGTACGCAATACAGATATATTCCAGGGGCAAACTTCGGACGGTCTAAATTATGCCACGTCGCGGGGCATTGGTCGGCGTTTATATGCACCACTTCTTCGGGACGAACCCCATCAGCTCTTATCTAATCCATCATCTTCCTGCTTGGAATCACTACCCACAGTCGACCTCATCTCTTCGGAGAGCCTGCACCTTGCCTGTCACCTCTTTGTATCACCCTCATATTCCTTTGCGAGGGGATTACTTTGGCTTAAAGTGAAGAATCGGGTGGAGGTCATTTTCGGGGTTTTCCAACCTCCACCAGAGACGAACCTCCACCGACCTAAGTCCACACCACCCTCACCAGCAATTATTTTCGAGACGACTGGTGGACATGCCGGCTCGAAGACAATCTGCTTTAAACGCGGACTCGGACTCCCCCATGGAGCGAGGAGGGAGAGGGAAGGATGGGAAGGATAAGGAGACTTTTGGTTGTCCTTATCCCGGTTGCGGTCAGGTGAGTCTTCCCTTTGTATGGCTTCCAAGTCCCCCACTGTTCCTGCCAAAAGGAGACGCTGTGAGGGTACTCTGAGCCGTTGCTGATGATTCGTTGTCGTGTAGGCTTATAGCCGGATGGAGTATTTGAAACGCCACCAGAGGAAACGTGGGTTCTTGCACCGCTCGGATTCACTGGAAATGCTACAGCAACGCTGACCAACGGATCTGCAGACCAGGATGTTCGGCCATTTCAATGTAAAGATTGCAGCAAAGCATTCGCAAGGAGGTACGTAGAGCTCCCGGTCAAGAATTTCCTGCTTACTAGCCTTAGCGACGTGCTTCTTCGACACCGACGCCGATGTCATCCCATACCACCTCCGCCAGACCGGTCCTCTCATTCACCTCCACCACCTCATCGTGGCTACCCAGGCGTACCCATCTCATCCTCTCGTACCGACGCTCGCCAATCATCCCCCTCATATCAACGAGGCCGAAAACATCCCCGTCAAAGCAGCGGAAGCAGCCACGAAGGTCGAGGTCGGGCTCGTGTTGAGGACGACGAGGAGTCGAATGACGACGACCGATACGCCGAGACGAGTCGATATGCCCAGCAGAACGGTAAGGGTAATGGCGGTGTGTACGATATGAGCAATTACTACGGCGATAATCACGTCGAATCCACGACATATACACCTCATCTCCTACCGATGTTCCAGCAAAGTCAGCCGTATCACAATGTACCAGACGAGAACCATCTCGAAGACGCCTCTGTCCTCTTATCTCTCTCATACCCCGGCGGTCTCCCTGCGAACGATAACGACCCTACAATCCAAGGCCAACGCGTCGTACCAGATTGGGAGACCGGTCAGACCATCAACACGATGATGGATGCCGCGAACGACGGCTCGGACCGTGATGGGAGCGTAAGCACCACCTCCGGACCGACGACCGACAACCCTACACCCGGCGGTCAGACCGTACTCACCGAGTCAATGGGGTCTTTTCTCGGGGCGATGAGTTGGCTCGGCGGTATGAAGGAAGGGACCACGCCGGGTGATGCGAATGGATGGGTAGGTCATGACGGCTAGATGGCGGGTCAGGACTGACTCGCTCTAGCCAATCGCGTCTGCCAATGCATCGCCTAAGCCAATTTCCCCGTTCCCTCTTTCATCACTTTTCTCGCCATCCGCTTTCGGTATGACCGCTCTGCCCAACGGCTCAAACGGCATGACCAATTCGATCGAGGAGGAATCAAGCCAAGCTGTCATGTCGATACTCGATCAGCTGGCCATGTACGACATACCTCAAACGAGAATCAACCCCAACCCGGAGAGACCGCTGTTACGGCTTGCTCATAGCGACTTGATGGCCAAAACGGGGATTGAGCCGAGTAAGGGCAGATTCCAGTGAGTGCTACATGTGTGGGCGATTTTAATTCCTGCTCACGTTCCTAGCCTACCCGCGGATCGGTTCGCCGGATGCTATCAGATCCCTCATTGGGCACTTCCGCCGCTGCGGACCCTCTCCCTCATGGCCAATCGGACCTTCGACACGGTCCTCAAACACTTCTCCTTCGTCCACATACCTACATTTCGCTTGATCGATACGGCTGCATGCCTCGCCTTTGCCATTTCTACAGTTGGCGGGATTCGATCCGGCAAGCAGAGGTATGATTATGCGAGTTTATTGCAAAGACCGCCAGTAAAAGGCGACTACGATCCACAAGGGATGGATGGACCTGTTCCACCGGGACAGACTTGGGAGAGCATATATAAGGCGAACTACCTCGATGGGGTTGGGGACGAGGATGAGGATGCGAGGAAGGTTGAGGGGTGGGAGAATGGGCCGATCGTCAGGAATGAGAAGACGAATATGCTGGTCAAGGTGGGGGAATTCCATACCACCACTCCGGTCAAGACTGACGAGTCGCAGAGCTTCTCACTTGCTCAAGGCGTTCTTATGACGGAGTACAATGTCGCGCTATTGCAAGCTTTGGTGCTCTACAATGCGCCGTACTTCTTGAGTGAGGATGAGAATGAGCGCCAGCTCGCCAACATGTTTCTCGGAACGATTGTCAATGTAGTCTCTAGCCGCTTTCTCACTTAGCTCGCTCATGTCATGTCTCCAGATCACCCGCCAAATCGGCTTCTTCACCGCTGAGCTGGAACATTTCGAACCCGAAATACAAATCCCCCAAGAACCCTATTCCCCCAACGACCTCGACCTATACTGGCGAAGATGGATCCAACTCGAGACCCGACGTCGGACAGCGTACCTCGTCTTCCACCTCGACACAGTCTCAGCCCTTGAATCAAACATCCCTTGTATCCTCACGGCATGTGAGATCTCACTCGTCCCCCTCCCAGCACCCGACTCACTCTGGAAAGCCGAGACCGCCGAAGATTGGTTCAGGGCGGTGAAGAAGTATCGACCGATGGCGCTTGATGAAGCGATGAGGAGGATCTTCTTTTTACCGACTTATGGGGCTTTTGATGCGCTCCACGAGAGAGCGGATACCAAGTTCTACAACTTGTTAAATGAGAGCGAACTCGGACCTTTTGCGAGGGTTGCGATGACCTTGACGCTTTTGAGGGGGATAATGGATATTGGGGAAGGGAAGAGGGATAGAGGTGATTGGAGGGATCTGACGGATTTATGGGTCAGTTGTTCGTGGTTGAGACCGACAAGTAGGATGTTGTCGAGTGATGGGAAGGATTTGGGGCTGGTCACGAGGGAGTCGTTGAGGGAGAGATTTGCGTTGGGTCTCGAGAGGGTAAGCCATCTCTACACGACTTTCGAGGAATGGAGCTTATGTGACTTCGGGTCAGTGGAGACAAGGATGGGATTTTGATCCCCTCTGTCCTAGTCCGGCTGTATGTGCGGTAAACAGCGCGAAGGGGATATCACCGAATTCGAACGGTACCGGGATGAGCAGCGGAAGTGGGACTGGGTCCGGATCCGGTAGCCCGACACCTGAGAAATGCTGGCAGAATTACTGCGAGGGTCAGTCCCGTCGTTCCTCATCCCACCTGTTAAGGTTCATGGTCGAGAACGATGGCTGACGCCAACTCGCAGAGGCACTCCCATTTTACTGGCTCGCTCAAGCTTTATTGGGTATCCTCGATTCGGCACCACCTCATGAGCCGGGTTGGAACGTCTTTGCTCCAGGAAATGCGGGTGGTGGGATACGGTATGGGGATATGTTGAAGAATGCTAGGATGTTTACGAGGATGGGTGAGGGTGCTGGGATGGCGGCGATGGGGATGTAGTGGTGGAGTTGAGCATGACGTCACTCAGATTCGCGGAGATGAAAGCGCGAGGGAGAACTGAGTAATACTCGCTCGTGGCCCGAGGAACGTGAGATGGGGACCGGCCAGAGTGCCACCATGGTGACGGGGTTGTGTGGAAGGTGGGGTGATGGGGTATAGCGGATTGGAGACGTTGTATCGTTAGGCTCGACTGGTTATGCTCGATGTCAAAATCAGCACGGTTACATTATTGGCCCATTAGAGATTCGCCTCTTGATTTCTCTCCTAGACTTTGATAGGCAGCATGGAGCGGTCACAGACTTGCGACCTGAACAATACAGATGCTATCGCGTCATAAGTACGGCGATCAGAGACCTGATGACCTCGTGCATCGTGGTGTACAGCTTTGATCCTTCCTGAATCAGGCTGACCGAAAAGGAAGGAAAACCCACAGCGATCTTTGGCATAGTGCTTTTACAGTTACTTCTACGATAGTTGAACAGCCACCAAGAATGAGGACGGCCTCGGGTGCCACACAGCCGGCAAACCACTTTCAGGTCTCAACCTGACAAAGGTAAGGTGACTAGTAACTTCTAGCAACTCGTTGCGCACAACCATCATTGGCATGTCTTTTCATGCTTTGGACTGTTGCATGTATCATCGCTGAAAGGGATGAAGGAGGTTTGCTCGAGTTTTTCGTTGAATTTTTCTTTTAGATATATAAAGCCCCACACTTGTGCGGCCAACTCCCACGATCCTATCATCCACATCCACATACCCATACACATACCCATACACATAACCATACACATACACATACACTTACACTTACACATAAAACAACTAGCCAACAAGCCCCTTACAGCCATCCACATCTCAGCAATACAACCCACATCATCAGCCATCCACATCTCAGCAATACAACCCACATCATTTGACGCACAATGTTTACGTTCCTCTGTCTACTCACAGCTCTTTCAGCTTTCTACCCGATGGGTGAGTTTTAGCACCAGGATTTGAAACTGCACTGACACCATCTAGGGGGGTTGGCTACTCCACTCTCCAGCCATTCAGGCTCCGCATTACTGACAACCACTGTTCAGCCTGAGGTGCAGAAGAGGGACGGCCTGGACCCGGTGCATCTGGCGCTCCCAATTGGAAAGATCTTGTGGAACGTGAGTGACCATGTTCTTTTCTGAGCTGACTGTCTCTGTGGCTCCACCCGGCCTGGAAGACCTATACACCTATATCGGTGAGTTTGTTGGTCTGGATCCTACTTGGTTGGGAAGGATCATTCACAAACACCCAAACTCAAACCCCCCAATTCTGCATCTGGAATAAGGATTGCATTGATCCACAGAGTGGCAGTCCATGGGCACCTCCCCCACCTGACACAGTATGGTCAGTCATATCCTATTAACAGCTTGTTGTGTTTGTGTAATTGACTGTCCTTGATGTCCTTGATTAAGGTGGCCATGGGGTGTTGTGGCCGCTCTGAATCAAACAGATACGTATGACGTCAATACAATGAGTGCAGAGGACCTCTTGCATGCCGTGACCAATTGGGAGACCAATAGCATCAGTTCTGCTCAGACCAGCACTGAAGACATGTGGGACACTCTAGTCACCACATCAATAAAGTCAACTCCCGTTATTCTCAAGACAAACTCAAATCTTGACCCATCCCTTGAACTTCAATCGTCTCATCAGTATGCTGTCCAGAACGCAACAGGTGCACTGACTTCAAACAATGATGGAAGGACGTGAGTTGAGTTCCCCAGGCTCATCTTGCACATCCACAGAATGCTGATCCTGGGGAAAGCGTTGCTCTCTTTGATTCTACTGGAGCTACTCTCTCTGTGGATTATGGGATCACGCTTGCTGGAGCCATTGATACAATTGTCTTCCTTGAACACCATGACTCTGTACCGTCCTCATGATTGCTGCCTGTGATGACTGAATGCAGTTTGCTTGTTCATGATTTCTTCCTCCTCACCGTAAAAGACTGATACTCCGTGCATGGAAGAGTGTGTGGGACGATGCATTTTTTGCACCATATCGGAAAGTTTAGCTCCATTCTGTAACTCTGCAAACTCCGTTCATGTCACACAATTACTGACGGCTTTGTCACGAGGCATATTACTCTCAGGCACATTACCTCGGGGATCAGGCCACAACATCGGTCAATCAGCCATGCCAAGGTATAGGCTTGTCACTGATTTGAAGATACCTGATGAAGTGTCGAACCTGGCAGATCAAGTTGTGCTTCGAATCACATTTCGGCATTGGGTAGATGGGGCCTGAAACAACAATGGATAAGATGGCTGATGGTATGTACGGCAGAGAAAAAGCAGGTCGTCAGCTCCTGGGATCGACGAGGGTTGACTAGGCTTTGTCGAAGTTAGGCTACCGTTGTCGAAACGTATCTTGAATAACTCGAGGACACGCGTGGGTGTAGCCGAGTTACGTGCCGGTCGAGTAGCGCGTAGGCTAAACAGTGCAAGGGCTAAATCAAATACGGCAAAGCTGGGTAACTATGAATGACTCTCGTTGACTTTCAATCTCAATTCGCTGGTTCTCCCGTCTCTCGAACTCATCTCTCTTATACCTTTTCTCCTGGCCGATCTTCGGCTTGTCTTGTTTCGAGATCAATGTGTTTTGTTGTAGGCAAGGGGAAGCTTGTTGAGGACAATGGATTGATCGGAGAAGGCGAGGGGAAGCGTGTTGAGGACAATGGAGCGAGACGTGGCCTTGTTTTGGGGAACAAAGAACATGGTCGAACCTCGTTTCAGAGTACAATGTCGGGGTGAAGCACTGGTTGCTTGTTGTCGGCGATATTCGGCGATGCCATCCGAGCTTCAATTCACGAGCGTGACACCAGTCCTGTCTTGACTTTCTATTCCTTCCCACACATGCAGAAGCAACATAGAAATGTCCGCTTTGCCAATTGTGGTATTAGGTACAATCACCCCAATCCTCTTATCCACATGTTTTGTTGTGGTGAGCTTGAATAGGTGATCTCGCTTTACTTTTAGCCTGCACACCTCAGCTGCTCTTCTTTCTGTAGAGGAAGAGGTTGTACAGCTTGTTCCAAATCAACCTCAGATTACACTCCCACAGTCCTGGCAATTTCGATCCTTTCCCTTTACCCTAGGGCAGTGTAATATTGCTCACTACCATTTGTGGAGCCAGCACTCTGCTTAGTCAGCCATCTTATTGTTTATCCCGACGGATATCTCTTACCTCGGTGGAGATCTCTTCCAGTGCCATTTTGTGTAGATACTTCCACATCCTCACCGCTCAATTGCAATTGAGCCCGAGATTGCTTACTCAGCCCACCACTACCTTGCCATTTTGCACTCATGCAGTCAAAGTCATAGACATTCTTATATGATCCAATCCTGTCACGCCACTGATCCTATATAACCAAGATAGTTCGAATCAACCAAGATCCGAGCTATTTGGCCTTTTTCCTCACCGGTTCCCATCTCCAGATTGTGTCAGAGAGTATTAACCTTCTCCAGTGTATCGAGTCTAGTCCAGTCTAGTCCAGAGTCCTTGGCCCTGAGCCAGTCACATCTAGCCTCAAGCACCTTGTCTTCTGCGTGACCATTATCACTCCTTTCCTTGCCACCATCGCCTAGCCCCCTCCTACAACAAGTCAGAGACAGACCCCTCCCACATCGACCCCTCAAATCTGGCATCCCTGGTACCAGGACCATGACACTACTGCTGCAATTAAACAGGAACATTCTAGTCTGGTCATTGGACTGACTTAGCGAGTGGAGCTCATTGGCCTTATTGGCCTGCAGTAGACATCTGAACAGAGGCAAAGATGCTAAAGGGGTTTGCGCTAAACCCAAACAGTGTCTCTCCTCTCCCTCTCGCACGCTGCCTTTCTTTTGTGACAAAACAAGGCGGATGATCGAAAGTGGGAGGGCCGGCTTCTTCCCCGGGACCATTATCGCCGTTCCTTGTCGATCACTGTTGACACAAGAAGTCTCCGCGAACTCTCTCTTTACTCATTCATCTCGTCAATTCCCGACGACGCCATGGCTAAACCTATCCCACTCCTCAAACCCATTCGAGTGATCTACTGGTTTCGAACCGATCTCCGACTAACCGACTCCCCTGGACTCTGTTCCGCCCTCTCCCTACCCAACATCGAATCCTTCTATCCAGTATGGTGCTTCGACCCAAACTACGTCTACTCCCACCGTGTGGGTCTCAACCGATGGCTATTCCTCCTCTCCTCGATGTCCGACATATCTTCCCACTTGACCTCCCTCAACCCGAGACAGAAGTTACATGTCGTCCGAGGACCGCCTGAAGAGGTCTTACCTTTGATGTGGAAGGAATGGGGGATCACTCATTTGGTGTTTGAGAAGGATTCAAATGGCTATGCGAGAGTCCGGGATAAGAAGGTACTGGATCTGGCGGGGAGAGCTGGCGTGGAAGTTGTAGGGGTACATGGGAGACATCTGTTTGATCCGGAGGTTGTGGTTAAGGTTAATGGGGGAAAGGGTACGATGACGTTACATCAATGGCAGAATGTGAGTGGCCTACCTCGAGACTCTTATCACCTTCTCGCTCTCGATTTCCACTGCTTTATTCATAACATCTCGCCTCGAGGCTGATGAGACACTAGGTGACGAAGAAGATCGGTACGGTCCAGCAAGTGTTCCCGACTCCTATTTCGATCCCCGACCCCGGCGAGACGAGATTACCCCCACGAGAGACACCATATCGATGGGACAAGCTCGATCTCAATGCGCATATCCGTACAGGAGTGAATACATGCTTCGGTGAGTACTCCCCAAACCCTGTTCTGCATCTTCTGCCATTCGACAGTCGTCTGAAACGCGACTGACATACCGGATACTGTCTAGAGAAGCTAGCCGGACCCAACGGTGACTACTCTGTCCCAACAATGTCCGAACTCGGTTTCCCCGCTGCCACAACAACGATCGTCGGCGGTACCACCTCAGCCCGTCACCGACTCTCACTCTTCCTCTCAAACCCTTTAGCAGTAGCAACATTCTCCAAACCTTCTTCCTCACCTACTTCTCTCGAACCATCTACCACCCTCCTCTCACCCTATCTCAAATTCGGATGTATCGGCGTGAGGGAAGTCTGGTGGGGATGTAAAGAAGTCATCGAGGTTTGGAGGAAGGAAGGTGGAAGTGCTAGGGGGAAGGAGACGAAAGAGCCTGAGAATATGTTTGGGCAGTTACAGTTTAGGGATATGTATGCCGCTGCTGAGGTTGGGGTGCCACATTTTCAGAGGATAAGAGGGAATAGCGTTTGTCGGTGAGTCGCCGGGGGTCCCTTTTCACAAGCTTCTCCTTATCCAACTTTATCACCGGATGGACGAGCGGATGAAGGTTGGGGTTGGGTTCGCAGCTGATTGCGGGAATTCGGCGATGATTAGCTTCATCGATTGGGGATTACAAAACAAGTACGACGCAGCAGACGAGGAAATATCACCCAGACCGAAGGACGATCCGATAGATGAAGAGCGATTCGAGGCATGGCGAGAAGGACGGACGGGTTTCCCGTAAGTTCTCTTCGCCTGGTGATCTGGTATTCAAGGTGGAATCCATGCTGATATCGTGGCTGTGGATCCAGGTGGATCGACGCGTGTATGCGGCAACTCAAGAGTGAAGGGTGGATACATCATCTCGCACGGCATAGTGTCGCCTGTTTCTTGACGAGGGGGCAATGCTATATCTCTTGGGAGAGGGGGATGGAGGTGTTTGACGGTGAGTCGCGCGGATCCGAAGCGGATGCAGTCCCGCCCGTCTCACCGTGTACGGAAAATGATGGGACTGGCAATTGGAATAGAGTGGTTGATAGATTGGGACCCGTCATCGAATGTAAGTCAGCCTACGTTTGCGCGAGTGATGGCGTGCGCTGATGAGGTATATATAGCCTGGGAACTGGATGTGGCTCAGCTGTTCCGCTTTCTTCTCGCAGTACTGTGAGTCAAGCTCCCTCTGCTTAGTAGATCAGCCCGCTGATTTGGTAGACCGGGTGTACGGCCTGGTGTCATGGCCATCGAGAACGGATAAGCATGGGGACCTCGTCCGGAAATACTGTGCGTCTTCGTTACACCGCCTGCGTATCGCTGACGAACTACCAGGTCCTGAGTTGAAAGATTTCCCGGACAAAGTGAGTCTACCATCCCTTCCGAATGGATCGTGAAACTCACTATGTGGGATTCGTATAGTACATCTACGCTCCACACCTCGCCTCTCTTCCCGTCCAAGAGAAAGCAAACTGCATCATCGGCGTCAACTACCCTTCACCCATCCTTGACGAAAACACCGAGAAAGATCGATGCATCGCACGGATAAAGAAAGCTTATTCCCTAGGCTTCCACGGGGACTCACCCGAAGTTCTGAATGGGACGGCCGAGGGGATATTGAAGAAGCGGGGTGAGGAGACTGGTGCGGGACTGGTGAAGAGTGAGGGGGAGAGGGAGGAGGCGAAGCGGAAGGAGAGGAGGAAGAGGAGTGGGGATGGGAGCTTGGATACGTTTTTTAAGCGGAGTAAACGATGATGTCCTTCATTCATACAAATTGATAGCGCGGAGGCTTTTACGTATTGTCACCGGATCGTGTCGAAGAAGTGAGATTTCCTAAGATCAATGCGGCGCTTTCCCCAGCTCACGAGAAGGAGTTCACATCGTTATATGGATATTGATTTCTGATGCATTCGGCCATACAATCCCTTAACACCGATGCTGACAACCCTACGAGACTGTAATTTCCCCAATGTGCAAACGGTGAAACCCAGCTCAGATAGGGAATTGATGGTCCTAGGAGCAAACCTGCAGACTAGCCCCACCTTGTCAATCTTTAGAAAGCCCTCCTGAATCATATGGCGGGTCTAAAGGCATAATTCATGGGAACTACCGCTTGCGGCAGGTGAGTGAAAGGCCCTCAACTCGCGATCCCGCGTCGGATGATTCCCCCATTCGACTCTCATCGCGATTTGAGTTACTCGACGACGTCTCGCTCGATCGACCCCACCCTCCCGACCCGATCGTGAACGAAGAGACCCATCGGTATGGACTGTATGTAGGATTGCGCTTCCCTACCGTCGTGTTTTCCCATTGGGTTTTA
>JAABUH010001322.1_pt1 | contig 28547 bp, 27 predicted proteins | sample 5559121 | NCBI WGS metagenome assembly JAABUH01 (sample SAMN10711871, study PRJNA513364) | rock metagenome | isolation source: Antarctica rocks | place: Antarctica: Victoria Land, Battleship Promontory nord | collected 2015-12-28
CTTCAATGACACTTCTTCGTCAATGCAATGATCTATCTACTCACATCGTTCTACCCATCAATGAATTGAACTACTATGTTCACATGCAGCTAGTGAGTCTGCTTCAATGACACTCTTCGTCAAAGCGATGATCAAAACATCGCTCTATCAATCAGTGAATTGATTTACTCTGTGTTTCTGTGTCAACTAGTGAGTCTGCTACAAAGACGCGATTTGAATCGATCTCTTCAATGAGTCAATCGATTCTCTCATAGTGAGTCTGCTACAATGACACGTTTGATAGTGAGTCTGCTACAAAGATAAACAATGATCGATCTCTTTGATGAGCTAGTCGACTGTGAATCGATCTATCTTGAGTTTCTGTTCAACTAGTAAGTCTGCTTCAATGACGCGATTCGAATCGATCTCTTCAATGAGTCAATCGATTCTCTTCTAGTGAGTCTGCTACAATGACACGTTTGATAGTGAGTCTGCTACAAGAGCAGATAATGATTGATCTCGTCAACAGAGTCAATCACTCGATAGTGAGTCTGCTACAAAGGCATGAATGAAACAAGCTCTGCTACATGCATATAGTAGAGACGAATCAACAGTGAGTCTGCTACAAGAGCACTCTTTGTCAATGCAATGATCTACAATCACATCGCTCTATCTATCAGTGAATCGATCTATCTCGAGTTTCTGTGTCAACTAGTGAGTCTGCTTCAATGATCATTCTTTCTCTTTTATAGTGAGTCTGCTACAAAAGATCATCACTCTATCTTTCTTTTTCTACATAGTGAGTTGACTACAATAGACATTTTTGATGATCTGAAAGATCAATAAAAAGATTGATAGAAAGAGCTTCTTCGTTCAATCGTTAATGACTCTCTGTCTGATCAGAAGAATAAACTCTTGAAAGATGATTAACAAGAAAAGCGCACTAGAGAATAACATTCATGCAAACATGAATAGTCAAAGAAGAAAGATAATGTTATGATTCTAACCTTCATCTATTCTTCGTCTGATTTCATTCTAATCGAGTCTAGCGAAAACCTGAGCTAGTCATGATGTCATTGAAACTCTGTCTTTTATGTATAAGATGTCAACTCTATCAAGTCTAGCATAGAGCTGAAATGAACATATATAAGTTGAGTTCTTTTCTGTACATACTCTTTTCTTTCTTAGTATTTGTTTATTAGTTAAATGACATTCATATGACTCGCTCTATGCTGATCTTCAACAAATGAGTTCAAGCTTTCTCAATATATCAGCATAATCAACGAGTCACTACTTCTTCGAGCACTGTAGTCACGACTATCAAACTTATCATTTGAAATTACTATTTTATCTGATATCTTTTCGTGAATTACTCAATGACATTGTTGATGTGATGAAGATGTTTTGATATTGATGCAGTTGATGAGTTGCAAATTTTTTGATCACTTGTAATCATAACTTGCAGACTCTTCATCTGAGTTATCTTTTTCACTAATAGTGTCAGAGACTGAGCTAAACTAGAGATACTATCAATATAAAAGATTGATATTATTATTATTACTTTGATAAAATCTAGATACAAGACAATACATCAAATAATATATAAGATGAAAGACAAAGAATGAAAGAAAAGAATGAAAGTTCAACTTTTATATACATGAATTGAGCAGAATCAAGACTAGACAGTAGTTTTATGACTTAAGATTGCAAAGATTTGCACACATGATTGAAATGATTAAAACAAAATTGCTGAAACTAAATTAAGATAATGATGATTAGATTGATGATTTAATTCATTGAATTGCAAAACAGATTTAATGAATCAAGATTATTTAAAATATCAACAATTTATGTTCTAAATTGAATTGATGATTTGACATCATGACAGTAGCTTTTCTCTTCAAGACTGAGCTTTTGTGAAATGATGAGAAAAAACAAGATAAAATGAGAAAGAATTGAAGATAAAGACTGAAACAAGATGAGAATTGATGTGAACGCATTTTAATGTGATGAAGCACAAATGAGACTAAAATAGATCTGAGTCACATTTGAGTCAGATTTGAGCAAGATATCTGAAGAGCAAAATGAGATGAGATGCATTTTAACATAATGATGCACAGATGAAATTAAAACACATCTGAATCACATTTGAGTCAGATTTAAACAAGATGTCTGAGTCAGATTTAAACAAAATCTGAGTCAGATTTAAACAAGAAAAAGATGAAACATAGTTTAATGTGATGATGTACAGTGAGACTAAAATACATCTGAATCACATCTGAGTCAAATTTAAACAAGAAGTCTGAGTCAGATTTAGACAAGATCTGAGTCAGATTTGAGCTAAGTTGAAATGATAAAGATTGAATTTAAAGTTCTTGACATTGACATTGAGATATCACACATGACATTACATGTGATTCTTCAACAACAGAATTAACGAGATGATATTCATTAAGTGCTTACTCACAATTATTCAGAAGATGAAAAAACTTTCAAGTAAAGAAGTGATTTTTTCAATCAATGTAATACTTGAGTAGAGATGAGTTATAACATCTATCATACTTGAAGTTTAATATGCTGTTTACATATCAGAATCTTTTGTCATTTTTAATAACAATGAGTTTTCAAGACTTCTGACGTTGACTTGAAAGAAAGTCACTTGCAATATGATTCAAAAGAATGACATGAAAGATTGAAAAAATCTTCATGAATGTTAAAAAATTTAACTCAATGATCAGAGAATTGTTCTTGAAGACATGCTTGATCTTAAAGAAATCAAAATTATGATCATTTAACTTGATAATAAGATGAGCGATGCTGAGATTGCAAACATTTAATCAGACTTCATTTTCGATGAAGTATTTAAAACAAGAACAACAAAAGAAATTAACATAGAATTTGTAAATGATCTGAACTATAAACATCTCATCATGTAAATGCTCAGTTAATTTCTTCATCTTCTTGATGAACTCTTCAACATTGATTAACTTGTTTTGAGCTTGAAACGTAAGATTCTCAAGCAGAGACTCAGAAAACTCAAAGTTTAAACGTGAGTTTTGACTTAAATTGATCAAGAAGAATGATGTTAAAGTGATTAATGATGATGCATTATTGATGATGAATTCAACTTCAGAAAGTCATTTAACTCAATCATTCTGCATGTAATTGATGAAGACTTGAAAATAATGCTTCATGACAGCATTAATTCTTTCGATTTGATTATCAATTTCAAAGTAATATATCATTAATAACTTGACATTTATCTTCAGCATTTTACACATATGCTTTCAGACATTGAAGATGAATTGTGTGTCTCAATCAGATATGAAGAACTTGAGTAAATTATGATGTTTTCAAACATGAGCATAAAAGCAGTTGATAACTTCTTCAACTTTCATAGAAGTGATGAGAATTAAATGTCTCATTTTAATAAAATGATCAACAAAGATTAAAATATATTTATATGTGATATTCATGAAGATATTGAGCGATAAAGAATTTACATAGTTCATGAAAACATCATATTAACGACGTTCAAGAACTGAAAAAAGATGCAATCATTCTTGAATTCATTGTTTAAAGAGCTTGAAACGTGTGCACACATGACAGTTTCATACGAAGCATTGAACATACTTATAAATGTTTGATTATCAATAAATTCAACTGATCAGTTCATAGCTTTTTGCTCTTTCTGAATGATTATGATTGTAATTGTAATTCATACACTCTTGTGACATTGATTTAGACTCAACTCATGAGAGACTTTATGCTATTTATATCAAGTGAACAAAACTCTTTGAAAAAGAAAATCACTTGTCATTTATATGATTGCTTCACGCAGTTGAAACAATGAGATTGACACTGTGTTATCAAGTAATGAATCTATAGCTTCTATTCAGCGCATGATGCTCAAGTAAACTCTTGATGAAAGTGTCTGTGCTGTTTAATTATGACACATCATCTTTACTCTGCTCTTCATTGATGATATTTTATACAATGATGTCTTGATTCAATTTTCAATTCAAAGATGAAAGATGTTTTTTTGCATTTGTAATGTTCATGATTGTAATGTATGTAAAGCTGTGTTCTCTTACTCAATGATTATCACTCATTGAGCAGAGAAATATGTGATGAAAGAGAGATGCACATGATGAAAAGATAAAGTGTGATTGTATTGAGTAACTCTTTTCTTCTTTTGATTTGACTTATGTCACGTAAACGTTGAATGAATTGTTAGTATAAACATGTAATTGCAATCATTTAATGTTTGACTCTGATCAATGAAAGAGAATGCATTCTGATTGTTCTCTTGAGTTCTCAATTTTTCATGTGAATAGATGAATGACTTGATGTCAAGTAAAGAAAATGAGCTCAAGCTTTTTCAATATATCAGCGTAATCAATGAGTCACTACTTCTTCAAGCACTGTAGTCATGTCTTTCAATACTTGAAACAACTATTTTATCTGATATCTTTTCATCAATTACTTGATGACATTGTTGATGTGATGAATATATTTTGATATCAATGCAGTCGATGAATCGCAAATTTTTCAATCACTTGTAGTCACAACTTGCAGACTCTTCATCTGAGTTGTCTTTTTCACTAATAGTATCTTCTCATCTTTTACTGACATTGATATGTCATTAATCTTCTTCGTAGATTGATTGTAACTGTTAGAAAAAAGTGTTGTTGCATGAGTGAAAACTCTGCATGATGACTTTTCTGATCACACAACGTTCTAACATTGTTCAAACTGCATCAAATTGAGATCTCTTGACTCTTCTGACTTTTATTCAAACACAGAATAGAATTAAAAGATTCATAGTCAACATCATGTACAGATAAATCTCATTGTTTATCTTAATTAATATTAAATTAACTTAATAAAATGCAAGAAGATGTTAGAAACTGAACTAAACTAAAGATACTATCAATATAAAAGACTGATATTATTATTACTTGATAAAATTTAAATACAAGACAATACATCAGATAATATGATTATGATTGATTATGATTGTAATTCATACATTTTTGTGACATTGATTTAGACTTGATTCATGAGAGATTCTATGCTATTTATATCAAGTGAACAAAACTCTCTGAAGAAGAAAATCACTCATCATCTATACAACTGCTTTACGCAGTTGAAACAATGAGATTGACACTGTGTTATCAAGTAATAAATTTATAGCTTCTATTCAACGCATGATGCTCAAGTAAACTTTTGATGAAAGTGTTTATGTTGTTTGATTATGACACATCATCTTTGTCTCGCTCTTCATTGATGATATTTTATACAATGATGTCTTGATTCAATTTTCAATTCAAAGATGAAAGATGTTTTTTTGCATTTGTAATGTTCATGATTGTAATGTATGTAAAGCTGTGTTCTCTTACTCAATGATTATCACTCATTGAGCAGAGAAATATGTGATGAAAGAGAGATACACATGATGAAAAGATAAAGTGTGATTGTATTGAGTAATTTTTTTCTTCTTTTGATTTAACTTATGTCATGTAAACGTTGAATGAATTGTTAGTATAAATGTGCAATCGCAATCATTTGATGTTTGACTTTGATCAATGAAAGAGAATGCATTCTGATCATTCTCTTGAGCTCTCAATTTTTCATGTGAACAGATGAATGACTTGACATCAAGTAAAGAAGATGAGCTTAAGCTCTCTTAATATATCAGCATGATCAACAAGTCACTACTTCTTTGAACATTGTAATCACGTTTTTCAATACTTGAAATGACTATTTTATTTAATATCTTTTCATCAATTACTTGATTACACTGTTGATGTGATGAAGATGTTTTGATATTGATGCAGTCAATGAGTTGCAAATTCTTTAATCACTTGTAATCACAACTCACAGACTCTTCATCTGAGTTGTCTTTTTCACTAGTAGTATCTTCTCATCTCTTACTGACATCAACATGTCATTAATTTTCTTCGTAGATTGATTGTGACTGTTAAAGAGAGTGTTGTCACATAAGTGAAAACTCTGCATGATGACTTTTCTGATCACATAATGTTTTAACATCATTCAAACTGCGTTGAATTGAAATCTCTTGACTCTTCTGACTTCTATTCAAAACAGAATAGAATCAAAAGATTCATAGTCAACATCATGTATAGATGAATCTTGTTATCAATCACATCAGATAATATATAAGACAAAAGACAAAAAACAAAAGAAAAGAATGAAAATTCAACTTTTATATACATGAATTGAGCAGAATCAAGACTAAACAATAGTTTTATTGACTTAAGATTGCAGAAGTTCATGCATATGACTGAAATGATTGAAACAAAATTGTTGAAACTAGATTAAAATGATGATGATTAGATTGATGACTTAATTCATTGAATTGCAAAACAGATTCAATGAATTGAAATTATTTAAAATATCAACAATTTATGTTTTAAATTGAATTGATGATCTGACATTATGATAGTAACTTTTCTCTTCAAGACTGAACTTTTATAAAACAATGAAAAGAAATAAGATGAAACAAGAAAGAATTGAAGATGAAGATTGAAACAAGATGAAAATTGATGTAAATGCATTTTAATATGATGAAGCACAAATGAAATTAGAATAAATTTGAGTCACATTTGAGTCAAATTTGAGCAAGATGTTTGAAGAATAAAATGAGATGAAACGCATTTTAATGTGATGATGCATGAGAATTGAAATACATCTGAGTCACATCTAAGTCAGATTTAAACAAAATATCTGAGTCAGATCTAAACAAGATCTGAGTCAGATTTAAGTAAGAAAAAGACGAAATGCAGTTTAATATGATGATGCATAGATGAAACTAGAATACATCTGAGTCACATTTGAGTCAGGTTTAAATAAAATTTGAGTCAGATCAAGATTGAATCAAGATGATGAAGATTAAACTTAAAGTTCTTGATATTGACATTAAGACATCACACATGACAGTACATGTGATTCTTCAACAATAGAGTTGACGAGATGATATTCATTAAGTGCTTGCTCACAATTATTCAGAAGATGAAAAGACTCTTAAGTAGAAAAGTGATTTTCTCAATCAATGTAATACTTGAGCAGAGATGAATTATAACATTTATCATGCTTGAAGTTTAGTATGCTGTTTACATATCAGAATCTTTCATCATTTTTGATAACAACAAGTTTTTAAAATTTCTGATGTTGATTCAAAAGAAAGTCACTTGTGATATGATTTAAAAAAGTGACATGAAAGATTGAATGAATTTTCATGAATGTTGAAAGATTTAACTCAATGATCAGAAGATTGTTTTTGAAGACATGCTTAATCTTAAAGAAATCAACATTATGATCATTTAACTTGATAATGAAGCGAATGATGCTGAAATTGCAAGCATTCAATCAGACTTCATCTTCGATGAAGTATTTAAAATAAGAATGATGAAAGAGATTGACATTGAATTTGTAAATGATTTGAGTTATAAGCATCTCATTTTGCAAATGCTCAGTTAGTTTCTTCATCTTTCTAATGAACTCTTTGACATTGATTAACTTGTTTCAAGCTTGAGATGTAAGATTCTTGAGCAGAAACTCAGAAAACTTAAAGTCTAGATGTGAATTCTGACTTAAATTGATCAAGAAGAATGATGTTAAAGTGATTAATGATGATGCATTATTGATGACAAATTTGACTTCAGAAAATCACTTAACTCAGTCATTCTGCATGTAGTTGATGAAGACTTGAAAATAATGCTTCATGACAGCATTGATTTTCTTGATTTGATCATTAATCTCAGAGTGATACATTGTTGATAACTTAACATCTATTTTCAACATTTTACACATATGCTTTCAAATATTGAAGATGAATTGTATGTCGTGATCAGATACAAAGAACTTGAGTAAATCATGATGTTTTCAAACATAAGCATAAAAGCAGTTGATAACTTCTTCAACTTTCATAGAAGTGATGAGAACTAAATGTCTCATTTTGATAAAATGATTAATGAAAACTAGAACATATTTATATGTGATACTCATGAAAATACTGAGCGATAAAGAATCTATATAATTCATGAAGACTTTATATCAACAACGTTCAAAAATTGAAAGAGAATACAATTATTCTTGAGTTCATTGTTTAAAGAGCTTGAAACATGTGCACACATGACAGTTTTGTACAAAGCGTTGAACATACTTATAAATGTTTGATCATCAATAGATTCAACTGATCAGTTCATAACTTTTTGCTCTTTCTGAATGATCATCAACGACACTATCATGAGCGAGCTGAATGATACAAAGACGTAGTTTATTTGAGTTGAGCACATACTTTCTTTCTTGAAAGTACAGATGATTCTCATATTCTTCACACTCAACTAAAAAGATCTTATTATGATGTCATGCTTCATTGCAAAGTGCTTCAATTATCTGAGCTGCGAATTTGTCATTGATTTCGACTTGCTTTCATAATGTCTGAATGAGAATGTCAGCAGAATCTTCATCAAGATTCAGAATGTCTTGATTTAACTGAGACTTGATGTTTTCAACATCGAATTCTTCAATTTCTAGATTCATGAAAGTTAAAATTTGCAAGAGTGCTGAGATAATTGAAGACAAATGTAACTGAACTGAATCTAAAGTGATGATTTATGACTGAAGCTTCATGACTTTGATGTTGAAGATGTTGAAAGTGAGATTCTCAACAATATCAAGATCTAAAACATGAGTTTTCAGAATTGTTTAATGTTGATATTGATGTTGAGAATTGAATGTATCTCTCTCTTTAAAAAGATTTTCTGAGTGACGTGTCAAAGCATTCAACTTATCATTGATCTTGTTAAGACAATAAGCGATGTGATAGTTGAATTTAGATAGAAACACACTTCAATGAGCTTGACAACGACTCAACTGCTTAATTGACATGAAATACTCAAGGTTTTTGTGATTCGTGATCATCTCGACAGAATAGATAAAGTCTTTGAACTCTGATCATCATTTCTTGAAAGCGCGAACAATGATCATGAGTTCTTTATCGTAGATCTCGTAGTTACACTCAACTGAATTATGCTTCTTCGAAAAGTAAGCGACTGAATGAAGAATCTCGTTCTCATCGTACTGAAAGAGAATGTCTTCAAACACATAGTTTGAAGCATCAATTTCTATCACAATCTTGTGATCTGAATTATAGTGACGAAGAATAATCTTGAAAGTGAAGACTTTTTTAAGAGTGTTGAATGCAATCTGACATTTCTGAGATCAAACAAAGAGTACATCTTTTCTGATGAAATGAGTGAGCGAGATAGCTATTCTACTATAGTCATAGATGAATCTTCTATAGAAGTTCGTGAAATTTAGAAAACTTTGAACGTCTTTAACGTTGATCAAGATGAGTCAGTTGACAATGATGTCTATCTTAGAAGAGTTCATCTTGATCTCTTCGATGATGATTATCAATTCTAGATATGAGACTTGAGTGACGTGAAACTTGCATTTGATTATATTCATCTGAAGGTCTGCTTCTCGCAGCTTTCGCAGAATGAGCTTGACATAAATCTCGTGCTTGAGTTCATTGTTGAAATAGATCAAGATGTCATTCAGATAAACTGTACAAAACTTATCTAAATGTTCGCGAAGAGTATTGTTGATGTACTTCTGAAATGAGACAGATTCATTACATAAATCAAAGAATATGATTAAATACTTGAATAATTCAAATCGAGTGCGAAAGATGATAAGAGCTTCATCTTCTTCTTTGATTCGAAGTCGATTGAACGCAAAGATGATATTCAGCTTGATAAAAATTTTAGCTCGATTTAGATGATTCAGCGTTTCTGAGATCAGAGGCAGAAAATATCGATTCTTGACTGTGATAGCGTTCAGATCTCGATAGTTCACGCAGAAGCAAAGTTCTTCTTCGAGTTTCTTGACGAAGAGAGCAGAAGCGATCATCTGAGAGCGACTGACTTGAATGAAATCTTTGCTCAGATTCTCATTCAGATAACGACGAAGTTCTAGAATTTTGTCACGACTCATGTCGTACAAAGCGAAAACTGAAGATTGAGCATCTTCTTTAAAATGTATGACATAATCATGAGCTTGATGCGAAGACAAGATATTGACGTTCTTCTTGAAGAAGATGTCTAGAAACTCGAAATATCTGAACGATAGAATTGTGACTGAATCGACGTTCTTACTTTGTTGATAGACTTCAAGATCTTCTTGTGTCGTGAATGCAGTCAAATGAAATTTCTTTTTCATTTGATGAAGATTCAGACGATGATTCTTATCATACATACTGTCTTGAGAACGAGACGAGAACTGAGCAAAAGTTGAGCTGTTCTTCAAACAGACAGTTAAAGTCGCGTGACGCGATTTTGACCTGTCAGAGTCTAGACTAGAAGATGAGATTGATTCAAGATTCAAGAAGACATCGATTTTCTTTAGAATGACGCTAAACACTTCAATGTCTTTGACATGAGCAGCATGATCAAAGCTTCGAGCTTTCAACTCGACTATGTCAAGTTGTATAGAAGATCGATTGAATTGATCTGCTCGAAGAATAACAGAAGTTCTAGAGAGAAAAGAATTTCGACACTTGATTTTTGATGAGTATTCTTTTTGAATGACTTGAAGAATACAACTAGAAGCTTCTTGTTTCAGACGAGAGACAAGACTGAACGAGATTTGTTTCTTGTGAACGAGCTGAGTATTAGTTGACTTCTTGTGAGCGAACGAAGAGTTATATTGCTTCTTGTGAGCAGACGAAAAACTGAGTTGCTTCTTGCGAGCGAATTGAGAACTGAATTGCTTCTTGTGAGTAAACTGAAAACTGAATTGCTTCTTTTGAGTGAATGAGAGACTAAATTGCTTCTTGCGAGCGAACTGAGTGCTGAATTGCTTCTTGTGAGCAATCTGTAGACTGAATTGCTTCTTGTGAGTGATTCGTGAACTGAGTTGCTTCTTGTGAGCGAATTGAGAGCGAGACTGAAGAAAAGCTACTTTGTTAACTTCAAGCGAGAAATTTTCTTCTTGTTGATTAAGATCATAGATCTTGACGAAAAATTGACAACAATGATTAAGACAGAAGAAGAAAGATAAGATGAGAATATTGTGTTCAAAATTGACATCAATGACGTGATGACGAAGTCATGACAGACTCATGATGATGAGATATTGACTTAATTCAGTGACATAGAAGAATAGTCTTTCGATGTGTTCATCAAGAATCATTGTGATTTCAACAACATGAGTAATGTCATCGATTAAAGCGACTTGATCATCAAATTCTTGAAGTCTGCAAGAGTGAGTTAATTGATGCAAGAAAAGATGATGTTGTTGCGCGAAGAATTTATTCATAAAGACATAAGCAGAGACTTCACTATCAATCAGAGCGAGAGCGAGAACTCTAGATTGAGCTTGACGTAGAATACAGAATACTATCATGTGATTATCTTTAAATGTTGAATCGAATTCAAAGAGTTTCAAGACAGATTTAGCAGAAAACTTTCTATATGATTGAAGTGAGAATGAAAAGATTGAGACTAGTAGACAAGATGATATGTATACAGATCTTTGAGCGCGACTTAGCTCAGAAACTAGACTTTTCTCGCAGACAGCGAGACTTCTTCATTTATACTGACGACGTCACTGTCGTAGATGTTCATGATACGCAGAGTGAAGAACTTCTTATTTGAGCATTCTTTAGTGATTTTGTTCGAATGTTGCAACTTGCAGTAGTAGCACAGCTTTCACTTGTTGCAGATTTTCTTGATTTCAGAAACGATCAGAGTCTTATCTTGAATGATGACAATGAGAAAGCTTAGATTCATTGACTCATCAAAAGATGAGAAAGAAAGAGATGAAAATACTGTTGAAACAACAGTCACAGAAGTGATGATCTTTGAACTCAAAGAATTATTGATCAACGCAGAGATGCTCTTGACTTTGATGAATGAGACAATGATGAAGACGAAGCGAGATTGACGATGCTTAAGCTGCTGAAGCTCTTCGTCAATGTCAGAGAATGCTTGAACTCATTGATGAAAGATGAATGATTGAGTTTCATCGAGATTTCATCAGAAGAAGACGATGACTTGAATGAAATAATTGACATTGCGTTTCAGACAGTCAATCAATGAAAAATCTTTCATCAAAGAACATTCTTTCTTTTGATAGAAGAGATTGTAGTAGTTGACAAAGCTATTCGTGCCTTGCTTCAGAGTTTCACGAAGATATAGACGAGCATCTTCTGTCTTGAAAGAATTGTCGCAGCAATGACGTAATTTGTGTCATCAATCTGCGAAGATGAAAATGATACAGAGATCATTGACTCGATATTGACTCATTAGATTGTGAGTCTTCTTATCTATGATGAGTCGTGACTCGGCATAGACGATCTTGACTCAATGAGAGAGATAACGATCGTCGTTCATGTTCATGCGCTGTATCAGACTCTGCTCTCATGCATTCAATCGATCTTTGTTCTTCTCATACTCAGATATGTCAAGAAGCTTCTCGAATCTAGAAGCAATGATGACAGCGACAGAATTCGCAGAGAAGTGAACGATGAGAGAAGATTGATTGTTCAAGATTTGTGCGACGATCTGAGCTATCATCACGAGAGACTGAGAATTCAACTTTATATAGACTGAAGAACTGAAAACGATGAACGAGAATGAGATGATGACATCATGTTATCGAACTTGATTTTGAAGCTCTTGCATTACGCGAAAGATCTCGACTAAATTTTCGATCACACTTTGAGCGAACTGTTCAACAGCATGCTCATCGTCAATCGAGAGATTGTGAGATGACTTCATTTGAGCGAAAGAATAACTAGACGAGATTTCAACGTATGAAAACGTTGCAGAAAGTGTAGATCTTTCGTAATGTCAGAGACTGAGCTAGACTAGAGATACTATCAATATAGAAGACTGATATTATTATTATTACTTTGATAGAATCTAGATACAAGACAATACATCAGATAATGTACAAGACGAAAGACAAAGAGCGAAAGAAAAGAACGAAAGCTCGACTTCTATATACATGAATCGAGCAGAATCAAGGCTAAACAGTAGTTCTATTGACTTAAGATTGCAGAAGTTCGCGCACACGACTGAAATGATTGAAACAGAATTGCTGAGACTAGATTAAGATGACGATGACTAGATTGATGACTTGATTCATTGAACTGCGAAACAGGTTCAATGAATCGAGATTATCTAAAATATCGACGATCTATGTTCTAAATCGAGTTGATGATCTGACATCATGACATAAATGATGAAGACGAATGAGAAATCGACGATATATTGAACTTTCAACGATATCGAAAATGACTTCAATATCAAGTCAAATGAAAGAGTTATGACAATAATCTCAACTGATATAACGTTGATGATGACGAATTTATAAACATTCAAAAGATGATCAATGACTTTCATATCAAATATTCAAGAAAAGCGCACTAAGAAACAACATTCATGCGAACATGAATATTCAAGAAGAGAAGATAATGTTATGATTTTAACCTTCATTTATTCTTTCTAATCTTCATCTTGATTTCATTCTAATTGAGTCTAGTGAGCATTTAAGCTAGAAGTGATGTCATTGAAACTCTGTATCATATGTGTAAGACGTCAACTCAATTAAGTCTAGCACAGAGCTGAGAAACACACATATAAGAATTGAGTTCTTTTCTGTAGATACTTTTCTTTCTTAGCATTTATCTATTAGTTAAATGACATTCATATGACTCACTTTATGCTGATCTCTAACACTGATGAAACAGAATATGAGTATATCACTTTCAGTCACTACTTTGATGAAGACAGATCGTTTTTCAAATTCATAGCAATTTCATGCACTTGAATCATCTTGAAACAGTCATATGCTCTATGTTCTGACTTCTTGCATTTGAAGCAGAGTTCTTTCTTAAACAACTCTTTCTAAATAGAATCGAGATTTGATCTTCTGAGTTTCTTTCACGAAGAGACTAATGACGTGAGTCGAGCAGTCAATGTGCTAGAGACAGAGTGAGCAGCTTGAGTCACTGATGCTTTGATGACTGATCGAGCATTCAATTCAGTTAATCTAACATTGACTTGCATGCAGATGTCAACAAACTCATTCAAATCTGTGATTCATTCATTGAGCGTTGCTCGTTGAAGATCTGAGCTGATCTTATGCTGAAGATTATTTAGTAAAGTCTCGTTATTGTACTTTAGTTCTGCATTAAATCTTTGAAATTTCATTCAAAATTCATGAAAGAAAATCTTGTTCTGATACAGCTTCAAGTACTGTTGTTGAGTTGTGTAACAATGATTGAAATCGTCGTACATCTTATTAATCATCGATAGTACTTCTTCGACTTCTAGAAATGAGTTCAAGAAAATATCTTGCATACAAGATGTAATATGTTTAATCGCAGCTTCACTGACTTAACTTTCGATGTATGCAATCTTCAACTCTTCAATAGAAAAGTGATTCTTATTTGTCTTCAGCTTATTTTGCATTCAAGACAGTCAATTGTTTACATTCTGCGTTGAATCTTCAAACAGAGATGAATTCAATAACTTGATCGATTTCGAGAAATGATCTTCAGAAATCAAAGTGCTTTGTCGACTTGATGCAGTTTCTAAATAATGTATAATCACGTTCTTGTCTTTATTCTCTTTCTGCAGACGCATTTGCGTAATCTTCAACGTGATGTTTATCTTGTTGACATCTTCTAACATCTGAATCATGTCATTGTGAATCTCGATTTTGATGTCGTGCTGTTGACATATGTACTTGATAAAGACAACAATGTCGTTTGCTTCATGAGTGTTTATTCAAGCATTCAGTTCAGTGTTGATGCTGATCTTGATTATTTTGTGATCAAAAAGCAACGCGTTCGTGTTCTTTTCTTCTGTATTCAATGACACATTCATGTCTTCTTCTTCTGATGCTGTTCAATTCTGTGATAGAAGTGATTCTCTTCTAGCATTTTGAAGTTCATAGCGAGCAATGCTCACTGATTCTGAGCTTCTAATCATGATATAAGTAGAAAATTGCTGATCGAGATTCTGATGTTACTCTATTGAACTTTCTGAGTTCAAGCAATGACTAGTATTTTATCGAACTTTCTGAGTTCAAGTACTGCTGAAATTTCTGATTTCTGATGATGAGTTCAATAAAGAGTTAATCAAGAGCAACGCGTTTATGTTCTTTAATTATGATTCTATCAAAATTTCGAATTTCGAATCAAGATTCTTCTTTAGAAATTTCTGATTTCTATCAAGCTTTCTGAGCTTGAGTTCTGATTCTGCTGTTGAAATTTCTGAGTTCAACTTCTGATTGAGTTGATTGTGTAGCTTGTTTTTGTATCATCTACATGTCGATAGCAAGATTAATGAGCTTTGAACTAATGTTATGAGTCTGCATAAAGCGAATCATATGAGTGTATTCTAACTAGAAGTTCAAAGCTAAAGAAGAAAGAAGATGAAACACGTCAAGAGTCTTATACTCACGAAGACGCGTTAGGTCACTAGCGTGTCAACATCAGCTCTGTACTAGTTTATGATAGTCTAACATGAACTATGTTAGACTAATTCAGAGTAATGAGACACGCTTGCAACAGAAACAGATCATACAAACATGAAGAATAGTTTGAAAAGAGAGATTTAATGCAGCTCATTTTCAATATCTGACATCAGAGATGACACATCAACATCTGCAACTGCATAAGAATCATGCAAAGTCTCACAGCGCATTATTGACGCAGCTACGCATGAGAAAAATTGACTTCAATCAATTTCTACATGAGAGATGAGTACTTGATGTCACTACAATGATGTGCAAGTGCAACAAAGATTGAATGTTGATCAAGCACATTTTATTAACATGTTTCAGATGAAAAGTAGAATGAAAAGCAATGCAATGAGAAGAGAACATCACGAACTTGAGAAAGCTCTTAGAAATCATGAGCGCAGCGATGATGATCATTCAAATGATACTCTCAACGAGCATACTGAATCAATTTCAAGCTGTGATGTTATTAAAGAATCAGATAAAAGAGAGAAGAAATAAAAAAGAAACAGACTCATAAAGTTCTTGCATTGAAAACAGTTATAGTATAGAGCGCAGAAAGAAGTGATTTTTGATGTGAAAAGAACGCTGCGCTAGCGCAGCGTTCACTACAGTATATAGAATCTTGCATAGACTCATAATGAGTGTTGAATCGAGTAAGAATAAAAAAAACATAAGACTGAAATTATTGCTGAAATTAAACATTATTACTCACGAAACTCATAATCAATTTATAGTGATTGATCTAGTCTTTAACAGCAAGAAAATACAGTTCATAACACGCAAGTGTGAAATACGAATTGATCTGCATCAGAAGTTGAATCATCTTTCAATCATTATAAAACTATGTTTACAAACAATCTCAGTGCAACTCTTAACTTAATGACTTTGAAAGAAAATGAATACAGAAGCATTAAGTGCTTATCTGCAAATACATTTATCTTTGAAATGCTCTTTAAATGACAAAACTATGATGAATGACAGAATGTGCAAGATTATCAGAGTGCTATAGAAGATCATTGAGAAATCTACTTTCTTGACAAAGTCATCAAATTAAGTAAAAGACTTTTGAAATCAAAGCTGCTTCAAAGTAGTAATGAAATCAAAATAATTGCAAATTATATGAAAAACACAAGACACATTAAAAGCGTGAAATGAATATTTGAAGCACAATGATCATAAAAACAAGATCATTCAACAAATAAAATGCACACACTTCAGATCACAAATGCATGAGTTGAGCAAAGCATTCAAATCAATATGATGCTTTGCAAAATGAGCTAGAATCGAAAGTCAACTATCTAAAAAGCTTTCTCAGTTTTCATCACTGAAGTGAAGTGACATCGATCATATGACAATGACATTTGAGAAAAAAACCAAGATACTGCAAGAAAAGTTCTTTTTCTCATTTTTTCAAGCGAATGTCAATGACATCGCAAAATCATTCATATTTCTGACAGTCTCATTCAATTCACGCATCACAGAAGATGAAGTGAAGCAGACAATCAGACAAGTAAAAGCAGACAAAACATTGAGCACTTCAAATATTTCAAACAGAGTGCTTCAAGTGAATCTTGCAGAACTGATCTCAGTATTGATGAGTTTATTTAATGCATGCATAACACACAAGTATCATTTGAAGCAGTTCAAAAAGACTTAAACAATAATACTATGCAAATCAAAGAAAAACTACTATATTGATTCAAAAATGTATTGACTCATTGCTTTGTTTAATATCATGAGCAAAGTCCTGAAGTTGATCATGATCAAAAAACTGAGTGACATAGTTGAGACTCATCACATGCTATCAAATGCTCAAATGAAAGTGAGATGCAAGCGATTCATGATCTCAATGTTAAATCTATTAATAAATTAAGTTCACACAATGTGAGACTGTGAAATCAAATATGTGATCTTCATGCTAAACTTAAATGTCGTTGAAACATTCAATCAAGTTTTACATGTTAAACTTCTGCATACATTGAAAATGAAAAGAACATCAAGCTACATAATTAAATGAACACGCAGCTTTCTAAAGAATCAAGAGACATCGCTAATATTCAATGAATAAATGAGTAACATGCGTAAAATAAATGCAGACATATCACAGAGATTTCTCATTTCATTGATTCTCTTTCTATTCTTCAACGCAAGTTTAATTAAAAAATACAAAGCACTGAGAATTAAAATTGAAGTGTTTAACTTCATAAACAATATTAACATTCTAGTTTATGACAGATTCATTGAAGAAATTTGTAGAACACTGAGCAAAGCATACAACATTTGCGCGAAATGAGCTTGCATTCATGACACAACGTTCGCATCAGAAAAGTACAAGCTTACACATTTCATTAGAAAATCGAAGAGATTCAACATGATGACTAGCATATAAATAGAAAACTCAGTTATTAAATTGAAATCAGATGTACAAGTTCTAGAAATGTAACTGAACATGAAACTGTAATGAAACATGCATTTTCAACAAATAAAGACGAATCACGTCACAAGAATGCTGATACTTAGTCATCTTGAAGTCTTTACATGAAAAGCTATCTTCACAAAAGTGAAACAAGTATACTCAACAGTAGTGAGATCAGAAATTGCATTCAAAGCGTCAGTTTGACATCAGCATGACAAGAAAGATAAATTGTTGAATAAAGAATGCAAATTAGAAACACTTCAGAATCAGACTTTGCATCATGTAGCAGAAGCATTTAAAAGAGTAAACATTGAAACTTTAAAGACAGAAATATACATGAGTTCACTACATGTTCATTTGAACATGCTACAGAACAAAATCATGTTACACAGTTGAGTTGATAATTAAACGCAAGAGATCAGACAAGCATGCAAACTAATACATGTTTGTTTGATGAGAGTTAATCATGTCATTTCTCGCTTACTCATCATTAAGAAAATAGTACTTCTGAATGTTTTCATTCAAAAAGATGCGAAGATACAATTAAAATGCAGATGATGCATTCTCTTCTTCACAATGACTTCAACAAGCAATAACATTGCAATAATGCAGTATCATAAATGTTACAAATGCATCAGAATTGATTAGAACTAGTTAAGATTTAATCGAGATTTGATCTAGATCTGACTCAGATTTGACTCAGATATGACTCAACATCTTTTTTCTTTCTTAGCATCTTCTAATCAGCTTCTATTGTCTTCTAGATAAACACACTTCTTTGTGTTACGAGTAGTTAACAAATGTCTATGACAAACACATTTCTTTGTGTTGCAAACATTTTTCAAATCAACATTTTTCTTGTGTTTCAACACGTTCTCTTTGAGACTAGCGTCGATCTGAGTAACTACTATATAGAGCGTGTTCTTCTTACTTTTTGTATCTTCTTTCTTCTGTATTCTTAAAGTCTTAGTTATAACTATCTTTATAGATCAAACATTCTAGTCACGCACGCACTCTAATTAGTTTCTAAACATGATTTCAACATTACTTTAAGAATTTATTAATCACATAATACTGATATTATTGTTCATTCAAATTCACTTGATTGACAATGAGATGAGTATAAAGAAATTTGTGTATCTGATGATCAACAACATCGAAAGACAGAACAACATCAAGAAATCAATAAAATCAAGAAATTAAGATCTTGCATTGCTAAAGAATCTACAGCTCATTCAGTATGCGCTCGTTCAAATTGATTAATAGAATCAAGAAATTAAGATCTTGATTGCTTGAGAATCATCAAAAAAATTCTTCTCTCAAATCAGTAACATTCTTTTCTGAAGACTAAACAATTTGAACTACGATCTCACTACATATCGTCAAGCATCGCTCTTCGCTCAATCATTAATTCTTCGCTATGACTCAATCATCTGTGAAAAATTTCTCTGAGAGTTATCAAAGCTTCTATTCTTCTGTCACTGCAGATTCAGTCATTTATTCTGAGCTATCATCTTGCATATTGAAATATCTTAGAATCGACTTCGTACGAAAACATCGTCACTGTGTGTCTCACTCTCAGACTCTCGATGAATCTCTGAAAGCTTCTATTCTTTGAAATATAAAAAATGTAAAGCAGCTACAACACTGAGTCAAACAAGACTCAAAAATGTTTCTAGAAGATTTAAACAGTCTTCAAACTCAACGAGATCTTGATGTGAAAGCTTGTAAATTATTTGACAAAATATCAAGCGAACAAATATGAAAGACTCGCTTTAAGAAAATTGATCAAGCAAAGAAACGATCGAATCAATTGAATCAAACACTTCAGAACAAATTGACTGAAGCACAACATCATCTGCAAGTGACTAAAGATGTTACTTCATCGATCTCTATTCTTTTCATCTTCAACAAGCAATCTCAGAAGCTTTTGAATTCATCTTTGTTTACTGATGAAAAAGAATCTATCTAAAATGATTGATAAGAAAAGATTCGTAACAAGCTAGAAATCAACATCAATCATTTCAACAATGACAAAGCTATACTAGTCTACATTCATTCTTGAATCAGCGAAGACGCAGTCAAAGTCACTTTAGTCAGACGTCAGCGAGATTCATTGAATTCTTATTCAACGATCAATGATCTACTAGATGAACTTGCTCAGCTATATGATAATTCTGACAAAGAGACAAACTTTCGAAGAAAGTATGCTAATCTCTCTTAAGAAAAGAGCAAATTCAGCAATTTCTATTCAATGTTTCAACGTCTGTTCTTTTATTTAGATTATCACGAAAAGCAATTAATCATTGATTTACGAGATAAGATAGTCTATCATCTTCGTGCAGCTTGAAGTAGTCAATTGATTCAGTCAGAATCTCTGAACGAAATTCATAGCTATCTGATTCATTTGAACAATGAGCATCGAGTCATAAATGATATTAAAGAAAAGAAATTCATGATCAAGATCAGAAAGCAAGTCATCTTTGCTGAGAAATGAGATTCATTGAATCTCTATAGAAAGATCGAAGTTATCATATCAGTTGACTCGTCAAAATCGCGTGACGTGACTTTAACTAGCATCAAAGAGATAAATATACAAACTGAAAGCTGTTTCATTTGTCATAAGTCAGATCATTCTTCTAGAGAGTGCTTTGATCGAACTTCGAAAGTCAATGCATTAGAAAATGATGAGTTTGATCGATCTACATCAAACTCTGAGTTAAATTCTGATTCAAAAAACTAATTATCTCTTTCAGAGTCATTGAAGAGATAGAGATCATATTTTTGTGCAGTCAAATCGAAGTTCTACTGAAAGAAAACTATTTTGAAAAGTCATTTCTGATCAATGCTTCTCTTATCTCTCAGAGCAATTCTTTCAATCTTCGCTCTTTGATAGACAGTGATTTCATCGTCTACACGTTGATACATGACAAGCTAGTCAATAAAGTATGTCAGAAACTTGAAATACAATCTATATTACTAGCAAAAGAGAAGTTAATACAAGAATATGACGAAAAGTTAGTTAGAAAGATTATTACTCATAAGATTCTACTCAATCTCACAATTGAAAGACATAAGAAATTGACTGTGTCAATGCTGATAGCTGATATCGAGCATCATAAAGTTATATTAAGCAAACTTTGAATGAACAAAAATGAAATATTATTGAACATGAGACATGATACTATCGTATTTTCTGATCAATTGAATATTTCTATTTCGATTTTTTTGATTTCGTCAAATACAAAGCACTCAAGTTGATTGCAATCAACTTTGATCTCTTCAACAGCTCACAGCAAGATCTCTAAGATGCTCAAGCACTCAGTTTCATTCATTCAGAAAAAGTCATTCTTGATTCAAAACATAGACATCATCTTTTTTCAAGCACTCGTAAAACGAAAAAAAAAGAATCAGACAGAGGTTTTTGCTATGTTCATCGAAGACATCGATAGAAAAATTATCTACAATACTCAATGTGAACTAGATGTTATAAACATCTTTTCAGTCAATGAAACGATTCAGAATCTGAAAGATATTAAAGTCAAGTTATCATTGAAATATCAGAATTTTCTAGACGTTTTTGATCGAGCTCAAGCAGACAAGCTATCGTCTCATCGTTCATATGATCATAAGATAAAGCTTACTAGTGACGTAACATCATCTTGCTGTCGAGCATATTGAATGTCTTTCTACAAGCTTCAGAAAGTAAAGAAATATCTGAACAAGAATCTTTTCAAAGAATTTATAACTTTCAGCAAAGCTTCGTATTTCTCATCTGTTCTGTTCACTCTAAAAGCAAATGAAGATCTACGATTCTGCGTTGACTATCAAAAGCTCAATGCTATTATTAAAAGAAATCGCTATTCTCTATCTTTGATAGATGAGATGATTGAGAAAATAGTTGATTGCAAGCATCTGACTCGATTAGATATTATTTCAACTTTCAACAAACTGCGAATGCATTCTGATAGTGAGAACTACACTATCTTTATCATCGCTTTAAAAGCATACAAATCAAAGATGTTATCTTTTGAACTTATCAATGATTCTGTCTCGTTTCAGCAGTATATGAATGATGTTCTTTGAGACTTTCTAAATAACTTTTGTCAAGTCTATCTAGACGACATTCTGATCTACAGCAAAACTCAATGAAAACATTGACAGCATGTCAAGATGATATTAGATCATCTACAAGAAGCTGATCTACAAGTAGATATTTGAAAGTGCGAATTCAACGTAGAAGAAACTGTCTTCTTAGAAGTCATAGTTTCAGAACAAGATCTTCGTATGAATTTTATCAAAGTGAAAGTCATAGTCAACTGAACTACGTCGATCAATCTAAAAGAAGTTCAGAACTTCATGAGATTTATTAACTTCTATCGTCGTTTCATTAAGAACTTCTCGAAGCTAGTCAAATCATTCATTCAGCTGACTAGAAAGAATACGTCTTTTGTTTGAAACAAAGTCTGTGTTCAAGCTTTTTATGATCTAAAGAAACAGATCAGCTTGATCTCAGTTCTACGACACTTTGATTCAAAATGACAAACTATTCTAGAAATTGATGCATTTGACTACGTCAAAGATGAAATTCTATCACAGTACGATGATGAGAAAGTTCTTCACTCGATAACTTTCTACAGCAAAAGCATGATTTTCGCTGAATGCAATTATCACATCTATGACAAGAAACTGCTGATCATTATTTGATGTTTCAAACATTGAAGACTCAAGCTTGAATGCATCGAGTTACTCATTCAAATGTTCATTGATCATCAGACTTTGAAGACTTTCATGAAAAACAAACAGTTAACTTAATGTCAAGTCAATTATCTAGACATTCTATTCGAGTTTAACTTTCAGATCATTTTTCGATCAGGCAAAATGAATACTAAAGTCAATGCTCTAATCAGAATGTCTTTGATCGACGTCTCTGAATCAACTCAGCGTACTGAAGATCGCTATCAGATCATTCTGACATTTAATAGAATAAATATTCTAGCTATTAAATCTGAAGTTGATCTCTATCAGTGAGTAAAAGATATCAACAGAACGAATGAGCTTTGCAATGAGTATAGATAAGCTATAAGCGAAAACAAGCTCAAGCTACATAGCATTGAATTGAAGCACTGCGAGATCGTTGACGACATTCTGTTCAGAAAAGATCTACTGTGAGTTTCTGAGAATATGCATACGAAATTACTAAAGAAAATTCATGATCAGTCTTTCATCTTTCACTCTGACAATCGAAGAACTATTGATCTAGTTCAACGTTTCTACTATTGATCAGATCATCAAGCAACAATTAAACGTTACATTTGAAACTGTCATGTCTATCAACGAAGCAAGACATCTAGAAATAGCATCAATGAACTTCTTTATTCTCTCTTGATTTCACAGAAACGCTGAAAGAATATAACTATGAACTTCATCACTGAACTACTTCTATCAGAAGATTATAACGTCATTTGCACAATCATATGTTGACTCATCAAGAAACATCACTATGTTTTCTGTCATTGAGAAGACGTTGACATCTCAGTCGAAGAAATGATTTGAATTATGCTATGAAACATCTATTGACTTCATGATCTATTTAGTTTCTATTGTTTTGAACAGAGACTCTCAGTTCATATCAATCATGTGACAAAGTCTTTGCAAGTGACTCAAGATCACAGCTAGTCTATCAACAGCTTATCATTTTGAAATCAATAATCAATCGAAATGAGCTAATCAAGACGTTGAACGAGAACTAAGAATCTACTGCAATTATATGCAGAATGACTGAGCAAAATGACTATCAATGATAGAATTCAGCGAGAATTTCAATATCTTCTCGATCATCTCAATGACTTCATTCTACTTCAATAAGAATTTTCATTCACGAATGAGTTTCAATTCAGATACAACTGACTACAAAATTACTCATGAACGTCTTGAAGCTAGAAAAGCAGATGATATTATCATTTGAATGAAAGAGCTTCTTATCTTCGATCATCAGCAATTGAAAAAAACGAAGCAAATCATCGAAGCTCAGATCAATAAATATAGATGAAACATCATCTATGAAGTAGATGATGGAGTTTGATTATTCTCTAGAAACATAAAGACAACTAGATCATGTAAGAATTTGAAAGATAAACAGCTAGAACTTTATCAAATCACTGTCAAAGTTAAGATCTTTTATCATCTTCATTTATTGATAAGCATGAAGCAGCTGCATTCAATGTTCAGTTCAAAGCTATTATGTTCTTATTTCAACAATCTCTTATCAGAACAGCATTCAAAATCATTTAAATTTCTCACTATTGAAAACGATGAGCACTGAAAGATAAATGACATTCTGAACTTTAAATGATATCAAGATTAAATACAATACAAGATCAAATGAATGAGACTAGATCGAGACAACGAATGATACTATGTCGATAAAGAAGAATTTGAGAACTCGAAAGAAGTTCTAGTTGAATTTCATAAGCTCTATTCAGACAAGTCACACTAAATTAAAAAACAGTGAAAATTTTTGCGTTTCATTTGTTCTATTTATGCGAACATGAATTTTTAAAGAGAAAGATAATGTTACAAATGCGTCAGAATTGATTAAAACTAGTCAAGATTTAATTGAGATCTGATTTAGATCTGACTCAGATTTGACTCAAATATGACTCAGCATTTTTTTTCTTCTTTAGCATCTTCTAATCAGCTTCTATTGTCTTCTAAACAAACACACTTCTTTGTGTTACGAGTAATTAACAGATGTCTATGACAAACACATTTCTTTGTATCATAAACATTTTTTGAATCAACATCTTTCTTGTGTTTCAACACGTTCTCTTTGAGACTAGCGTCGATCTGAGTAACTATTATATAGAGCGTGTTCTTCTTGCTTTTTGTATCTTCTTTCTTCTGTATTCTTAAAGTCTTAGTTATAGTTATCTTTATAGATCAAACATTCTAGTCATGCATGCACTCTGATTAGTTTCTAGACACGATCTCAACATTAAAGATCAATGAAATCAACAATGAGAAAAGTACAAAGAATGCATCACAGACATCAATGCAATCTCAGCACAAAGATTGCATTTGAGCAATAAAATGATAAAGATGCATTATGATTTTCAGAAAGCAGAAAGCACTCTTGCAATGCATATCAGAATCAAACGCATAGATCTGAATGTTTATCTGCACTCTAGAAATGTTTCAGACATGAATAGCTTGCGATGTGACTGCAAATAAAGTCATCAGACGACGAAGCATGTACTCATGTATTGCTTGAACTGATCGCATCTGCAATCAAGAATGTTACAAGATGCTGACTTCTTGAACTATCAAATAATCATCATCATCACGAAGAGTCTCAAAGCAATAGCAAAGATGATGATGAAAATGAAGCTCTTGAAGCAATTTAAAGTGACTAGAACACTCATTCTTTAACATGCAATCAACGCGAACAAATTTAATACATAGTCTCAAAACTCACTGTTTCAACTGCGTGAAGCAATCATATAAACAACGAGTGATTTTCTATCTCAGAGAGTTTTGTTCACTCGATACAAATAGCATAGAGTTTCTCATGAGTTGATCTAATCAATGTCACAAGAGTGTATGAATTTATTATTATTATTATCTTTCAGATTTTAAATTTTGTGAATTAGTGAATTTTTATTCATGTATATTTAGTTAATTATAATGAATCAAATTAATACTTAATTAATCAGATATTAATAAATGATTAATAAAGATTAAACTGAGTTTAAGAATTTTCTGTTCATCAATGCTGTTATTTATGATTTCAGATTATCACTAGCTCAGGAACGCGAAATTATGCGCATGGTTGAGTGACATGGTCGAACATTTTGCATGGTCGGCCGACCTCTAGCGTGGGTCAGCCGACCTACATCCTCCCGTAGGGGAGATGGTAATCTTCGCCTTCATAGGGCTGATAGGGCTGGGGCCCGCTAGTAGAGTCTTCAAACAGCAACAACCAAAATTAGGGATCACGGTTCGTCATATGACAGTCAGGTCAGGTCAGATGTTTTCGGTCATGCGGACGTCACATGTTTCTACTTGGCAGCCAATAAGACAGCTTATATCTATATTACTAAGGCTTTTGACCAATCAGAGCCCAATAATCGACTATAGGGCTGAGCGTTCTAAAAATTCCGGAGCCGCAGACGCCTGAGAATCCGGAGAAAACAGAGAAAACAGAGAAAACGGATTGGGGCGTAGAGCGGTTTGTGGAAGGGAGGAGGCGGAGGGGGCCGAAGGACGTGATGTGATGGAAGAGGAAACTATTTATGACTTGCCTGAAACGAGAACGAGCTTCAGACTTGGAAAATCTGATAGCTAAAACCCGCGTGCCTTATCTGCGATACGAGGTCAAAAAACTAATTATTCGGAATCCGCAATTGGCCTCCGTAGGGCTACCGTAGTTTATTAGATAAGCTTCCGTATTCATCATATATTCAAAAATTCAACCATTCTATCTTTCAATCCTCATGTCGACTCAAAAACGCGGTCGCGATGTCAGTCCAGCCACTCGTGAGGCTATTGCCTATGCCAGATATCAGAATCGATCACCTTTACGCGTCATACAAGCTCGTACGGGGGTTCCTTTGTCAACAATATCAGATATATGCAATCATGCCTATAAGCGAGCTAAAATTCATGAAACAGAGCCTTTTCGTGGTGAAAACACTGCTTCTGAATCACATTCTGAAAGACCTTCAATGCTATGTCAAGAAGAGATTGATAAAATGATCAAACTGGTCACGTCTAGCTATGAATGGAGGCGAAAATGCTGGATGAACGTTGCTCACGAATGTAACGTCAAAGGATCCAAGCCTACCATATCAAAAGCCTTCCATGAAGCAGGCTACGAATGATATTCACCTCGTCACAAGCCCTGGCTCACTGACATCATGAAATTCGTACGATTGCAATGGTGCAAGGATCGAGTGCATTGGGACCTCACAACACAAGGCTGGGGCCGTGTGATCTATACAGATGAAACAAGTGTCGTATTGGGGAAGCATCGAGGTCAAAAGCACGTTACACGAAAGAAGAATGAAGAATGAGATCCAATGTGCTGTGATAAGGACTTTGCACAATATTCCACGTTTATGTTTTGGGGATCCATAGCTCTGAACTGGAAAGGACCTTGTTATATATATCGACCCGAAGATAAAAAGGAACGAGCTGCTTTCATAGCTGCTCTTACTGCCGCGGATGTACTACGAAGACCTTTGAATCGAGCAGCTCATGCAATTCAAAGAGCAGAGCTCTTACGTCAACAAAAGACTCATGAACGGGTTCTTACTCATGCTCCCACGTTCTCCTTCGCCTCATGTGAACGTTCTGCACGCGGAGGGATTGACTGGTATCGCTATAATAGATGTATCCTTCAGCCTCTTCTTTTACCCGCCTATCAGAAATTCAAGGCCTCGCATGCAAACAGAGCTTTATTAATGCAGGATGGAGCCTCAAATCACACCTCCCAATGGAACAGACCTTTGTTTATGGAGCAGGACATAGATATGTTGTTTTGACCAGGCAATAGCCCCGATCTTAATCCCATAGAGCATGTATGAAACCTTATAAAGGATCGAGTATCACGTCGACGGCTCTTTATTAAAGGTAGATTGGAACTGGAACTGGCCTGATATGATGAATGGGAAAAGTTGGATATAGAAAAGAATATTAATCCTTTTATTTTGAACCAGAAGCATCGGGTGGATCAGATTATTCTTAAAAAGGGTGACAATCACTTTCACGGATAGATATATATTATAATTCATATCATCTAACATTTCTACGTATAATTGGTGCTATTGTCATTACATTTGGCTATTTGCGTGTTCGTTTGATTTTCGTGGAAGTGCAGTTGCGGTACGGAGGCCATTCCGGATAATTAGTTTTTTGACCTCGTAACTCTTCCCGCGAGAGCAGAGCGTTCTTACACAAGTCTCCTCCATCCTTTTGTTGAAATACGAGGTCATATGGGGGCATATTGACATTTTGGTTGTTGTTATTAGGGAGGTGGAAGGTGAAAACTCAACTAGCGGGCCCCAGCCCTACCAGCCCTATGAAGGCGGAGATTACCATCTCCCCTATTTCCAACACCTTTCTTCGTCCGCAGATGGTCACTAGCAGCTATCTAAAGTCAGTAGAAGAACAGTCGATCGCTAGACTACATCCGAACAGATATGAGCCTGAATGACAGATCAAAGATAAAGAGGCGGAATTGATTGTTTCTTTTTGGGCTTTTTCCATTGTTTATTTCTTCCTGTGACAGAAGTTGCGCGATTGTATTCGAGTTTGTGATTGTGTTGTTATAAGAGAAGGTCACTCCGTCTTTTTGAATCTTTTCATGAAGGTGAGATCTGTTTTGCTGAGATTCTGCTTTTTTTGTTTCTTTCTCTCATTGGCTCTGAACGTTTAATGTTAAAGTACATGTGGTTGTATTGCTGACTTAACGAAGGACACAAGTCGTTGTCTGTTACTGATATATTTTCTAGACTTTAATATTGAAATATTGTTGAAATTCTATTACTACCTACTTTGCTTTCTTCGTCAAAATGTTTGCTCC
>JAABUH010001323.1_pt1 | contig 28540 bp, 27 predicted proteins | sample 5559121 | NCBI WGS metagenome assembly JAABUH01 (sample SAMN10711871, study PRJNA513364) | rock metagenome | isolation source: Antarctica rocks | place: Antarctica: Victoria Land, Battleship Promontory nord | collected 2015-12-28
CCTCGCCTATCCGGGCGAGGGCGACACGCCCGCGGTCTTGCCATCGGACTTTGTCTTCGCCGGCACGAGCGACAGGGGCTGGTAGCCGGCCCTTAACTCCAGCCCTACCCGCCGATGCCGACTAATCGTGTCCCCATGCACGGTAACGTACACGCGCTGTACGGGTGCGCAACGAACTGCACGCGATAGGTCGCGACTTGCCCCCACAGGGGGTCGCGCGGCGGGACAATAAGCGGGCCGAGCACGGGCACGCGCCGCAAGACGGTCCAGCCGACGTCGGCCGGCCGGCCGCTGACGACCAGGGTGGATGCGTCGGTCGCGGTCGTCGCATTGTCCAGGAGAGAGACCGCGTCGCAGTAGGGGTTCGCGTTGGGGCAGCTCGAACCAGACCGTGGATAGGCGATAGCCCGGACGAGCACGGTGCGCCCGACCCACGCCGCGGGATGCGCCGCCATGCCGGCCTTCACTTGCGCGACCGTGTACACGTCCCCGATAGGCGCGGCCATCCGGCCCGCCACCGCCGCGGCGGCGAGCAGGGCGAGGAGCGCGAAGGCGAGCAGGAGAAGCAGCGCCCTGACGATCATGGCGCCACCTCCATCACTTGTCCAGGCCTGCCTGCCCCCACACCCTGGCCAGGCTCGCGCCGGCGGCGCGCACGCGCTCCTCCGGCGGCAGCGCCTGGACCGCGGCGTCGAACGGCTCGACGGCGACCGGCCCGTCGTAGCCCATGCGATCGAGCAATTGCAAGAAGCCAACGATGTCGATGACCCCGCTGGCCCCCGGCAGCAGCCGCTCTTTGTCCTTTTGCTCGTCGATGTCTCGCCCCGCTGGCGCGTCGTTCACATGCGCGTAGACGATCTGCTCGGCGCGCAGCCGCGCCAGGTCGTCCACCGTCCCGCGCGAGGTGTACCAGTGGAAGCAATCGAGCAGGAGGCCCGTGTTGCCGACGCCGATGCGCTCGCCCAACTCGAGGGCGCCGTCGATGGTGTGGATGAAATCGTACGCGTGCCCCGCGCGCAGCGTCCTGGGTCCGACGAACTCCAGGCCCAGGCGGCAGCCATGGTCGGCGAGGATCTGGGCTACCGGGCGCAGGCGCGCCACGTGGCGCCGCATGTTGTCGTCGTAGTCCCGCTCGTCGGAGTACGGCAGAATCCAGGTCGCGCACCAGGGGCTGCCAAGCGCCCGGGCCAGCGCGGCGTGGCGGGGGAGATCGGCCAGGCCCGCGTCGAATGTGGCGTCGTCGCCCCGGAAATCGACGGGCAGGCTCCAGGCGCCGGGGCGCAGGCCCACGGCGCCGAACAGGTCCGTGAGATCCCGGGTCAAGGTCTCGCCGGACCGGCGCAGCAGCTCGGACGTGGGCAGGTCCAGGCCGGCGAAGCCGTTGGCGGAGGCCAGGCGCAGCGCCTCCTCGAACGGCACGGAGAGCGACAGCGCGCCCGCGCTCAGGCTCTTGAACATGGTACAAGGGCTCCTTTACTGGTTTACTGGCGGCTCACGACGCGGCGTCTGGCCGCAGCTCGCCCGCCGCGACCATGCCGGCCAGCGGGTTGTCGGAGACGGTCAGGGGCAGGTCGACCCGCCCGTGCCGGCGGCTGCTCTCGTAGATGGCGAAGATGATCTCGGTGGCGTGCAGCGCGCGCCGCGCGCTCAGCTCGGGCTCGCGGCCGTGCAGCAGGGCGTCGACGGTGTCGGCGATGCCGCGCTCGTGGAAGCCGGGTCCGTGCAGGGTCTCGTCGCCCGTGTCGATGGTTTCCCACCCGGCGCCGTCTCGCCGCCACACGCGCAGCAGGGGACCGTCGGGCACGCCGACCTCGATGGTCCCCTCTGTGCCGACCAATCGGTTGGTGGCGCCGATCGACGCGGCGCCGGGACCCGTGGCGACGGCGCCGAACACGCCGTTGCGATAGCGCCAGCTGCCCAACGCCTGATTCTCGGCGTGGACGCCGAAGACGCGCCGCTCGGCGCGATAGTCGACCTGTCCTATCACCCACTCCGCCGCGGGCTCACCGGCATAGAAGCCACACATGTCGATGTAGTGCGTGCCCGTGTCGAAGATATCCCCGCTGAAACCGACTTCGACGCGCGACAGGTCGCCGATCGCGCCGCTTTGCAGGAGCGCGCGCGCCCGTGAGAAGGGGGCGCCGAAGCGGCGCATGTGGTTGAACGTGAGCTGCACGCCGCGCTCCTCGCAGATGCGCGCCATCTCTTGCGCCGCGCCCCACGAGTCGGCCATCGGCTTCTCGCAGTGGACGGCGCGCGCGCCCGCCTCGGCGCAATCGATCGTCATCGGCGCGTGCAGGTGCGGCCACGTGCAGATACTCACCACGTCCAGGTTGGCCTCGGCGAGCATCGCGCGGTAGTCGGTGTAGACGCCTGCCGCGGGGATACCGTTAGCCTCGGCGAACGCCCGCGCGTTTTCGGGCACGATATCGGCGCAGGCGACGAGCTCGCAGAGATCCGGGAGCGCCCGATAGCCCGCGGCGTGCTGGTAGGCCATGAAGAAGCCCGTCACATCCGGCCGCTCCTTCTTGCGGCCGGTCCCGATAATACCTACGCGCAGCCGTGCCATGCGTTTTCATCCTTTCTCGTCCGTCTATCACACAAGCGTGCTTACGGGTCCGAGTGTAGCACGTCCGCATGGTCTCGGTCCAGCGGCGGGCCTCCAACTACAGGATCTGTGAAAAGTCGCCAGCGCCCCTCTCTCCCCTCCTCGCCCCCTCCGCCCCTGGCTGACTAGTCCCCCGGACCCTAGCCGCGGGTCCGCCGGCCTAGCGCGCCTCCGGGGGAACCCCGGGAGATGCCTCCCCCCAGACCCCCGCCACCCAAACCTACCCCCCAAACGCCATTTGGGCAGTTTCGTACAGTGTTCCGGCGAGTTCCGCACAGTTCCCGACCTGTGATGACCAGTGTGCGCGGGCGTACAGTGGTCTCGTACCGCCGCGGAGGCGGGCTACGAGACCACGAGAAAGGGTTGGGAGTCATCTATGTCCGCTATGTCCGCCAAGCTCACGCAGGCCGATCTTCAAGCAGAACAGCCCGTCGATCCTGTCCCAACGCCGCGCGGCGCGGTTCCGGTGCGGTCCGCGCGCGAGGGGATCGAGCGCCGCTGGCGCGCCCTGCCGCTGCCGGCGGCGAGCCGGGCCGCGCTCGCCGACCCGTCCGTGCTGGACGAGGCCGCGCACTACGGGGGCGCCGTCGAGAACCCGATCGGCGCTGTCCGGGTCCCGGTCGGGTTGGCCGGCCCGCTGCGGGTCGACGGCCGCCACGCGCGCGGCGACTACCACGTGCTGCTGGCCACGACCGAGGGCGCCCTCGTCGCCTCCTATAACCGTGGGGCGCGCCTCATCAGTGCGGCTGGCGGATGTAGCGCCGCGCTGCTCGACGAGGGTGTCGGGCGCGCCCCCGGCTTCGCCTTCGACACCCTCGTCGAGTGCCTCCGGTTCGTCGCCTGGGCCGAGGCGGACGCGCAGCGCGCGGCGTTCGAGAAGGAGGCCGCGCGGACGACCCGCCACGGCGCCCTGCGCGACGTGCGCGCCATCGTCGAGGGCAACCACGCCTACCTCCTCTTCGACTACTCCACGGGCGACGCCGCCGGCCAGAACATGGTCACGATCGCCACCGACGCCGTCCTCTCCTACATCGACGCCCGCAGCCCGGTGCGACCGCGCTACCGCTTCGTAGAGGCCAATTTATCGGGCGACAAGAAGGCCAGCGCCCGGTCCGTCGCGTCGACGCAGGGCAAGAGGGTCACCGCCGAGGTGACCGTGCCGGCCGAGCTCGTGCGTGCAATGCTGCACACCACGCCCGCGCGCATGGCCGACTACTGGCGCATAGGCGCGGTCGGCGCGGTGTTGGGCGGGACCATCGGGGTCCAGGGGCACTACGCCAACGGCCTCGCTGCCCTCTACATCGCCTGCGGCCAGGACGCCGCGTGCGTCGCCGAGTCGGCCGTCGGCGTCACGCGCTTCGAGGAGACGGCGCGGGGCGAGCTCTACGCCGCCGTGACCCTACCCAACCTGATCGTCGGCACGGTCGGCGGCGGCACGGGGTTGCCGGGCCAGCGGGCCTGCCTCGAGATCATGGGGTTGGCCGGGCCGGGCAAGGCGCGCGCGCTGGCCGAGGTCTGCGCCGCCCTGCTGCTGGCCGGCGAGCTCTCGCTCGTCGGCGCCCTGTGCGCGGACGAATTTGCGCGCGCCCACAAACTCCTGGCGCGCGACGCCCGCCTCTGCGCGGACGGAGGGGGGGAGGCGTCCGATGCTTGACGTGCGGGATGGCGAGCGTCATGGGCCTGGCCCTAGTGGACGCCGTGGGCCGGGGCATGAAGGATGGGTGCAGGGGACGGACGGGACGGACCTTGAAGGGTCGGCGCGGGGCGCGTTGCGTGTCCGCATGGTATGGGAGGCGCGGCGGTGGTGGCGCTACCAGGCCGAGCGATTTCCGCTCGTCGCGCACGGTCTGCTCATCGCCGCCTTTAGCATCTCGACCGTCAGCTACTCGACGCTGGCGCGGGGCGCGGGGCATCCGCCCGCCCTCGGGGCTGTGCTCGTCGCCTGCGGGACAGCGTTTCTGTTCTTTCTGCAGTTGCGCATCGCCGATGAGTGGAAGGACTACGCGGAGGACTGCCTGTACCGCCCCTATCGTCCCGTGCCGCGGGGGCTGGTGAGCCTGGGCGAGCTGCGCGCCCTGGGAGTGGGGGCCGCGGCCCTGCAGTTGCTGCTGGCTCTGTGGCTCTCCGCGGCGCTCGTCCCTCTGTTACTTCTGGTGTGGGCGTACCTCGCCGTGATGAGCAAAGAGTTCTTCGTCGGCGGTTGGCTCAAGGCCCACCCCGTCGCCTACATGGCCAGCCACATGCTCATCCTGCCGCTCGTCGACCTCTACGGCACGGCCTGCGACTGGCGCGTGGCCGGCGTCGCGGCCCCCGGCGCCTTGTCGTGGCTCCTGCTCGTCAGCCTGCTCAACGGGTTCGTGGTCGAGATCGGGCGCAAGATCCGCGCGCCCGAGGACGAGGAGCGCGGCGTCGAGACGTACAGCGCGCTGTGGGGCGGCGGGCGCGCGGTGGCCGCCTGGCTCGCGGCGCTGCTGTTGACCGCCGGGTGCGCCCTCGTCGCTGCCCACGCCATCCGCTTCGTCGCGCTCGCCGCGACCCTGTTTGCCGCGGCCCTGCTCGCCGCCGCGGTCGCTGGCGCGCGCTTCGTGCGCCGGCCGGGCGCCTGGTGGGCGCGCGTGATCGAGCGCGTGTCCGGCGCCTGGACCCTCGTGCTGTACCTGGGGTTGGGCTTGTTCCCGCTTTTGGCGATTAGCAAGTAGTGGTTAGCAAGTAGCGATCGTTCTGCGCAAGAGTAATCGAGGGCAAAAGCCTTGGGTATCGACGCTTTACTCCGACGCCCGGAGCTAACGGCTAACCGCTACTTGCTAACCGCTTGGGAGATACGACATGACCTACATTTTTCATCCCGACGACCCGCGTGGGACGCGGGGCCTGCTGGGCGGCAAAGCCGCGGCGCTCGCCGCCCTACAGGGGGCCGGGTTCCCCGTGCCGCCGTTCTTCGTCATCACGCCCGCGGCCTGCGCTGCCGGCGTCCTGTCTGTGGAGTCGCCACTCGACGCGGGCGCGGTTCCCGCCGCACATGAGCCCGGAACGGAACCCTACCCGAGCGCAGGAGTACGCGCGGAGTTGGATCACGCGCTGGCCGTCCTCTGCCCGAGCGGCGAGGCCGTCGCGGTGCGCTCCTCCGCGACCGACGAGGACGGAGCGGCCCACTCTTTCGCCGGACAGCTCGACTCGTACCTGGACGTGGTCCCGGCGGATGTCGCGGGGCGCGTCGCCGCCGTCTGGCGCTCCAGCCTGGCGCCGCGCGTGCGAGTCTATCGGCGCGAGCATGGGCTCGACGATGCGCCGCATGTCCCGGCGGTGCTCGTGCAGCGCATGGTCGCCGCCGAGGCGTCCGGCGTCGCCTTCAGCGCCGACCCCGTGTCGGGGCGGCGCGGCATCGCGGTCGTCGCGGCTGTGCGCGGCTCGGGGGCTGCGCTCGTCTCGGGCGCGGTCGACGCCGACGCCTACCATGTCGACCGCACGGAGCGCATCGTCGCGCGGCAGAGCCCTCGCCCCCAACCCCCCGCTTCCGCCCACGAGGCGCCTTTACACGTGGGGCGACTCTCCTTTCCCGCGCACGGGAGGAGGGGTGGTGAGGGACGTCCTGTGTTGGGCGATGATATGGCGCGGTCAGTCGCGCGGCTGGCGCGACGGTGCGAGCGGCTGTTCGGCCGGCCGCAAGACATCGAGTGGGCCATCGAAAACGGCCGCCTCTACATCTTGCAGGCGCGGCCCATCACCGGACTGGCGCGCGTGGCCGACCCCGACGGCGCCTACGCTCTGTGGGACAACAGCAACATCGCCGAGAGTTACGGGGGTGTGACGACTCCGCTCACCTTCTCCTTTGCCCGTCACGCCTACGCCGCGGTCTACCGCGAGCTCGGCCGCATCCTGGGGCTCCCCGCCTCCGCGATCAGGGCGCACGACGACACCTTCGAGCATATGCTCGGCCTCGTCGAGGGGCGCGTCTACTACAACCTGCTCAACTGGTATCGCCTGCTGGCGCTGCTGCCCGGCTTTCGGGTCAACCGGGGCTTCATGGAGGGCATGATGGGTGTCGGGGAGGGGTTGCAGGCCGATGTCATGGCCGCCGCGGCGCCTACGACGTGGCGGGAGCGCCTCGGCGACGGCCTGCATCTGCTACGCGCCGTCGCCGGGCTCGGCGCGGCCTACGCCCTGCTGCCCCGCCGTGTCGCGGACTTCTACGCGCGGCTCGACCGCGCGCTCGGCCCGGCCAGCCCCGACCTCGACGCCATGCGCCCCGACGAACTCGTGTCCTACTACGACGATCTGGCGCGCGAACTCCTCGCGCATTGGGACGCCCCGCTGGTCAACGACCTGTGGGCCATGATCTTCTACGGCCTGCTGTGCAGGCTGACCGCGCGCTGGTGCGGCGACACGGCCGGGACACTGCAGAACGGCCTGCTGTGCGGCGAGGGTGGGATGATCAGCAGTGAGCCGGCCGCACGAGTGCGGTCCATGGCCGGGCTCGCCGCGCCCCACGAGGAGCTCGTCGCCGCGTTGAGCGCGGGCGACCTGGCGGAGGTTCGGCGCATGATGGCGCGCCTACCCCTTTTCGAAAAGGAGTACGACGCCTACCTCGCGCGATTCGCCGAGCGCTGCCCCGACGAGCTCAAGCTGGAGAGCCCGACCCTGCGCGACGACCCCTTGCCCCTCCTGCGCGCCATCGGCGGCACGGCCAAGCGCCTGCGCGGAGACACGAGCGATGGGGCTCACGGGACCGCGGGCGTCCCGCCCACCCCGGCCGCGGCGTCCGACAATAACCCCACTATATCCATATCCATCGAAGCGAGACTGCGCAGGGACGCGGAGCGACGCGTCGACGCGGCCCTGGCGGGGCATCCCGCGCGCCGCGCCGTCTTTCGGTGGGTGCTCGGCAACGCGCGGACCCGCGTGCGCGACCGCGAGAACCTGCGCTTCGAGCGCACGCGCGTCTTCGGGCGCGTCCGCCTCATTGTCCTGGCGCTGGGCCGCGCTTTCCACGCGCTCGGTCTGCTGGACGACCCGCGCGACGTGTTCTACCTCGAGATCGAGGAGATCAGGGGCTACGTCAAGGGGACGGCCTCGTGCACCAGCCTGCGGGGGCTGACGGCCCTGCGCAAAGAGGAGTTCGAACGCTACAAGACATCCGCCGCGCCGGACCGGCGCTTCGCGACGCGCGGCGCGGTCTACGCCGGCAACACATTCCGCGGCGCCGAGTCCGCCAGTTCCGCCGAGCCTGTCGGGGCCGCCGGCGGCGATCGTCGAGTCGGACTTGGCTGCTGTCCGGGCGTCGTGCGCGGGCCGGTCCGCGTCGTGGTCGACCCGGGGGACGCGCGGGTGCGGCCGGGCGAGATCCTGGTGGCCGAGCGCACCGATCCCGGCTGGATCATGCTGTTCCCGCTGGCCGCGGGCGTGCTCGTGGAGCGCGGCAGCGCCCTGTCGCACTCGGCCATCGTGGCCCGCGAGCTCGGCATCCCCACGGTCGTCGCCCTCGACGACGCGACCCGCTGGCTGCGCGACGGCGACTGGGTCGAGCTCGACGGCGCGAGCGGAGCCGTCGCCAAGATCCCGGCCCCGGGTGGGGCAGCCAGGCCTGCTGAATCTACTGTTTCGAATTGCCATCAAAGGGAGGCTCTACATGTCTAGCATCCCGGGCAGCGAGGTGGCGCGGGAGGCCGATTTCTCGGCCATCCGCTACGGGCAATGTTGGGAGGACGCCGACGCGCTGCTGGAGGCGCTCGACGTGCGGCCCGGCCACACCGTCCTCTCGATCGCCTCGGCCGGCGACAACACCCTGGCCCTGCTGGGCAAAGGACCCGCGCGGGTCGTCGCCCTCGACCTGAGCCCAGCGCAGCTGGCCCTGCTGGAGCTGCGCGTGGCCGCCTACCGGGCGTTGGAGCACCCCCAATTGCTCCAACTGGTCGGCTCCACGCCCGGCGCGCGGCCGGGGTCGCGCGCGGCGTTGTATCGTTGCTGCCGCCCCGCGCTCTCGCCAGATGCGCGCCGCTTCTGGGACACCCACCCCGCCGAGATAGACCGCGGTATCGCGGGAGCCGGCCGCTTCGAGCACTATCTGGCGCTCTTTAGGAAACGTGTGTTGCCGCTCGTGCACGGCCGCGCGCGCGTCGACGAGTTGCTCGCGGGAGGCAGGACGATCGGTGAGCGCGAGGAGTTTTTCCGGGGGCGCTGGGACTCGTGGCGCTGGCGCGCCGTCTTCCGCCTGTTTTTCTCGCGCACCGTGATGGGACGCCTGGGGCGCGACCCGCGCTTCTTCCGCTACGCCGAGGGCGACGTGGCCGGCCGCCTCCTGACGCGCGCCCGCCATGCCCTGACGAGGCTCGACCCGGCCGCGAACCCCTACCTGCAGTGGATACTGGCCGGGCGTCACCTCACCGCGCTGCCATACGCGCTGCGCCCGGATAACGTCGACGTTATCCGCGCCAACCTCGCGCGCCTCGAGTGGCGCCGCCAGTCGGTCGAGGACTACCTGGCGACGGCCGAGGCGGGCTCGCTCGACGGGTACAACCTGAGCGACATCGGCGAGTACATGTCGCCCGTCGCCTGGGCGCGGCTGCTGGGGCAGGCCGCCCGCGCGGGCCGGCCGGGCGCGCGCCTGGCCTACTGGAATCTCTTTGCGCCGCGCAGCCGGCCCGCCGCCCTGGCCGGGATCGTCGAGCCCCTGGAGGACTGCGCGGACCGGCTGCACCGGGCGGACAAAGCCTTCTTCTACAGCCGCTTCGTCGTCGAAAGGATCGTGTCATGAGCGTCTACATACGCGCGCATCCCTTGCTCGGCATGGCCTTGGCGCTCGCCGCCCTGGTCGTGTTGATGGGCATGCTATCCCTGTACGGGCGCCGGCGTCCCCTCGACCCCGAGCTGTCGCGCAAGCTTTTCCACGCCGGCGGCGGCCTGGTCGCGCTGGCCTTCCCGCTACTGTTCGCGGACGCGTGGCCGGTCCTCGCGCTGGCCGCCCTGACCGGCGCGGGCCTCCACGCGCTCAAGCGCGTGCGGGCGCTGCGGGACGGTCCGGGCGCTGTGCTCTACGCGGTGGGGCGATCCTCGCACGGAGAGCTCTATTTCCCCCTGAGCGTGGCCCTGCTGTTCCTGCTGGCGCGCGGCGACGCGCTGTCGTACGAGGTCCCGCTGCTCATCCTGACCCTGGCCGACCCGGTCGCCGCCCTCGTCGGCGCCGGATACGGCCGTGTGCGCTACCCGACGGTGGACGGGCGCGGGCACAAGAGCGTCGAGGGCTCGTTGGCCTTCTTCGTCGCCGCCCTGCTGGGCGCGCAGGCTCTCCTGATGTGCGCGGGCGCGGGCGGCCTCGCGTCGCTCCTCGTGGCGACAGGCGTCGCGCTCGCGGCGACGTTGGCGGAGGCCCTGGCCTGGCGCGGGCTGGACAACTTGTCCGTGCCGCTGGCCGCCTACCTGGCGCTCGAGCTCCTGCCGGCCGCCGGGGCATCGGGCCTAGTCGCGCTGCTCGCCCTGGCCGCCCTGAGTGTCGTCGCTCTGGCGCGCGCGTCTACCGGGAGCGCGTCTACTGGGAGCGCCGGCTTCCAGCCGGCCCCGGTTGCCACAACTGCATTCGCCGCCGTCGACCCGTCCGCCCCGGGGCGCATACCGGTGAGCCGTCGGCGCTCCCCAGTGCAGAATCAAGGGACATAGTTTGATATGACGCGCGGGCGTGTGTGATACGCCCCTACGAACATTCGACCGCAGTCGGCGTGGTTTGCCATGCGACCGCAGTCGCAGGCTTCGGCCGCATCAAACAATGTCCTCTGAAACAGCACCAGGCAACACTATCCAATCGCACTATAGTCAAATGGAGGGATGACGACATGACAACAAACACGGATACCGTGGACTTGGTGTGGGTCGAGAGCGGCGCGGATTGGGAGCGCTTCCGCGCGCTGCCCGGACCCGACGCGCAGGGCATCGACGACGACGGCGCCGACGCGCACTGGATGCTGGCCGGGGACGACGGCGCCGTCGTCGCGCGGTGTTCCCTGTGGTGGCGGGACACGCCGTCGCTGGACTCGCTGCCCGGACGGCGCATCGGCTTGATCGGGCACTACGCCGCGGACACACCGGCCGCAGCCGCGCGCCTGCTGGGCCACGCCTGCGACGAACTGGGCGCCCGGGGCTGCGCGCTGGCGGTCGGGCCGATCGACGGTGGCGCGCACCGGCGCTACCGCTTGCTCTCCTGGCGTGGCGCGGAGCCGCCCTTCTTCCTGGAGCCGGACAATCCCGATGGCTGGCCGGACCATTTCGCGGCGCAAGGCTTCGCGCCGCTGGCGCACTACTACTCGTCGCTCGCCGAGGGGCTGGGGCGGCGGGACCCGCGCGTCGGCCCCGCCACGCGTCGGCTGGCGGCGCACGGCGTTGCGATCCGCCCGCTCGACGCCGGGCACTACATCGGCGAGTTGCGCGCCATCCACCGCGTCGCGGCCGAGAGCTTCCGGGACAACGTGCTCTACAGTCCTTTAGGCGAGGAGGAGTTCGTGGCGCGACATCGCCCGCTGGAGCCGCTGTTGCGCCCGGAACTGGCGCTGATCGCGGAGCGTGGCGGCGAGCCGGTCGGCTTCCTGTTCGCCGTCCCGGACTACCTGCAAGCCCGCCGCGGCGACCTGATCGACACGGTTGTGATCAAGACGGTGGCCGTGCGCCGGGAGCACGAGGGGTTGGCCCTGCGCGGCGAGGGCCTGGGGGGACTGCTGGTGGCGCGCCTGCTCGAGGTCGCCCACGAGGGTGGCTACAGCCGCGCCATCGGGGCCCTCATGCGCGAGGACAACGTGTCGCGGCGTATCAGCGCGCGCTACGACGAGCGCGTCATCCGGCGCTACACGCTCTATCGCAAAGAGTTGGGGGGACGGCCGTGAACGTCGCCGCGCTGCTGCGAGACCAGGCCATCGCCCGCCCCGACGCGCCGGCCATCGTCGATACGGTCAATGGGCGCGCGCGTGTGACGACGTTCGCGGAGCTAGACGACAGGGCGGCGCGGGCCGCCGCCTTGTTGCAGGGGGCGGGCCTGCGTCCGGGCGACGGCGCGCTCGTGCTACAGCCCATGTCCGCCGAGCTCTACGTAGCCCTCTGTGCGATCCTGCGGCTGGGGCTGGTCGCCGTGGTGATAGACCCTGCCATGGGGCGGGAGCGCCTCGCGCGCTGCTGCGCTCTCTACCCGCCGCGCGCATTCATAAGTAGCGCGAAAGGGCGCCTCCTGCGCCTCGTCTCTCCGGCGGTGCGTCGCATCCCGCACGCATTCGTGATCGGGCCGTCGCTGCCGGGGGCCGTGCGGTGGTCGCGCGCGGACGGGCTCGCGCCCCACCGGGGACTGTACCCGGCCACGGCGGATACGCCCGGACTGCTCACCTTCACCAGCGGGAGCACCGGGGAGCCCAAGGCGGCCGTGCGCACCCACGGCGTGCTGCTGGCCCAGCACCGCGCGCTCCAGGAAAGTTTAAGGCTCAGGGCGGGCGAGAGCAGCCTGACGGCCCTGCCCATCGTGGGCCTGGCCGACCTCGCCTGCGGCGCCACCTGCGTCGTGCCGCGCGGCGACCTCCGCCGTCCCGCGGCCATCGACCCCGCCCCCATCGTCGCGCAGGCCGCGGCGCACCGGGTCGAGCGCCTCGTCGGCTCCCCGGCGCTGTGCGAGGCGCTGGCGCGCCACTGCCGGGAACGTGACATAACCCTTCCCGCGCTGCGTCGCGTCTACGTCGGCGGCGGCCCGGTCTTCCCGCGCCTCGTGGGCGCGCTCGCGCGCATGGCCCCGCGCGCCGAAGTCGTCGCCGTGTACGGCTCGACCGAGGCCGAGCCGATCGCCCACGTTTCCTGCCGCGCGGCCCCGGCGCGCGACTCAGTGGTCACGGAGGCGGGACGAGGACTGCTCGCGGGCCACCCCGAGCCGTGCGTGCGGCTCGCTATCCTGCCCGACCGTTGGGGGAGGGGGCTCGGCCCCTACACGGCGGACGAGTTTGCCCGACTGGGGGCGCCGGCGGGCACGCCCGGCGAGATCGTCGTGTCCGGCGCGCACGTCGTGCCCGGCTATCTGCACGGCCACGGCGACGGCGAGACCAAGGTGCGCGCCGGCGGCGAGATCTGGCATCGCACCGGCGACGCCGGCTTCCTCGACGGGGACGGCCGCCTGTGGCTGCTCGGGCGCTGCGCCGCGCGCATCGACGACGCGCGCGGCACGCCCTACCCGTTCCCCGTCGAGTGCGCCGCCGTGGAGAGCCCCGGCGTGCGCCGCGCCGCCGTCGTCGCCCATCGGGGCCGCCGCGTCCTGCTCGTCGAGCCCGAGGGCGGCGCGGAGGGGCCGGACCTGCCCGCGCTCGAGAGACGGGTCGCGTGGGCCGGGATCGACGCGGTGAAGCTGTGCCCTCGCATCCCCGTCGACGAGCGCCACAACGCCAAGGTCGATTACCCGGCCCTCCGGCGTCTGCTTTCTGTGCAATAATACGGTCACATACCCGTATCATCTCTATCCCATGATGCGCCTATGAACTAAACAGTCGCCGGCGAAGGATTATGCATGTGGTCGACAAACAGAGGCCCGACGTGGACGCCCACGGGGCGGACGCGCTCGCCGTGGTGGGCGCCGGGAGTTGGGGCACGACGCTCGCGGTGATCTACGCGCGGGCGGGGCGCGACGTGACCTTGTGGGACCGCGACGCCGCGCGCGCCCGGATCATCGAGGAAACGCGCGAGAACGGGCGCTACCTGCCCGGCGTGCCCCTGCCCGAGGGGATACGGGTCACGCCCGACCTGGCGGAGACGGTGCGCGGCCGGCCCCTCGTCGTGCTGGCCGTGCCCGCGCAGGCGACGCGCGCGGTTGTGACGGCGCTGTGCCCGCAGCTCGCGACCGATGCCGTCGTGGTCGTCGCGGCCAAGGGGCTGGAGGTCGGCAGCGGGAAGCGCCTGACCGCGGTCGTGGCGGAGTGCCTGCGCCCGCGCCGGCGCGGCGGTATCGCCGTGCTCTCGGGTCCCAACCTGGCGGGCGAGATCGTGCGCGGGCTTCCGGCGGCCTCGGTCGTGGCGGCGCGCCGGCGGCCCGCGGCTGTGCTGGCGCAGCGTCTGCTCTCCACGGGGCGCTTCCGCCTCTACATCAGCGCGGATGTCGTCGGCGTCGAGCTCGGTGGGGCGCTCAAGAACGTGATGGCCCTCGTGGCGGGGCTCTCCGACGGCCTCGGCTACGGCGACAACGGCAAAGCCAGCATCATGACGCGCGGGCTGGCCGAGATCGCGCGGCTGGGCATGGCGGCCGGCGCGCGACAGGCCACCTTCGCCGGCCTGAGTGGGTTGGGCGACCTCATCGCGACCTGCTCCAGCCCGCTCAGCCGCAACTACCACGTCGGCTATGAGCTGGGGCAGGGGCGCACGTTGGAGGAGATCCGCGCGGGGATGTCCTCGGTCGCGGAGGGGGTCACGACGACGCGCGCGGCCCTGGAGCTCGCGGCGCGCTACGGCGTGGAACTGCCCATCGTCGCGCAAGTCGCCGCGGTGCTGTTCGAGGGCAAGAGCCCGCACGACGCCGTGAACGAACTGCTGACGAGGGCCGCGCGCGACGAGCTCACCGGGGAAGCGCTCTAGCCCTTCTTGCGCAGCAAGGGCAGCGCGCCGCGCGGACCCTCGTAGATCTCATAGCCTTCGGGGACAGCGTCGATGGCCTGCTCGTCGGGCTGTTTGCGGAAGAAGTAGATGGGGCGCTCGAGCTTGCTCCCGGCTAGCGTGACCGTGCCCTGGTGCAGGTAGTAGACGACCCCGCGTGTGTTCGTGTAGGCGTACGGCATAGCGCCTCCTCTATTGATGTATGCCATCTTTCTACCACAAATGCCTGCGCGTGGTTGTGCGCTTTGCTGGTCATCATTTCCCCTCCTTCTGTTCTGTTCGCCACGTGCGCGCCAGCAACAACAGCACGACGAGGACGAGTACCGCGTCGACCGGCCACGTCAGCCCGGCGAGGACGACGGTAGCGCGCAGGAGATAGTAGCCGAGGTTGGCCCGCGGCGCCTCGTCGGGTTGGACGACGCGCACGAGCGCGGCGTCGAACGCGAACAGGCGTCGCGGACCCGCGGCGAACCCGTAGACCGTGAGCCGGTAGAGCCCCGCGCGGGCGTAGCGGTGCGTGACCGCGTGCCCGAGCGCCGCCTCGCCGTCCCCGAAGTCCCAGCGATAGGGGGCGGCGAGAGTCGCGGCGGGGAGTGTGCGCGCGAGGTCGGCCCCTACCTCGCCGAGGTGGAGCGGCGTCCCGCTCGCCACCGCCGCGCCGACCGTGAACGGCGCCCACGGTCCTTTGGTGGTGGGAGGCGCGCCGGTGCGCATGGCCGGGACGCCGTCGGCGAGCAGGGAGGCGACGTTGTCGATAACGCATGCCGCCGCTTTCCCCGGCGCGAGGGCATACGGGTCATACGCTGTCGGGAGCGGCCAAGACTACTCCGTTCGGGTACTAGCAGACACCAATCTATCGCGTATAGTCGGTGAGTACAGCCCAGAGGCATGACGGCCGCACAGGCCACGCAGGCTGTGTGACCCCGAAAAAACAGGAGCCAGACCATGAGCTTGTTCACCGCGCGCCATCCCCGTCGAGCGTTGCTCGCCGCCGCCCTCGCCGCCGGCGTCCTCCTCGGGGGACCCCTCGCCGTCAATACAGCCCATGCCGCGATCGGCTGTCGCGCCGACCCGCTCGTTCACCTCACCAATGGCACCACCATCGACGTGAGCGCCACGATCTACGATACCGCCGCCGACGTCAAGGGGATCACCTACGTCCTGCATGGACCTAAGGGCACCGCGTTCTCGACGGTCACCTGGCCGGCGTGGGATCAGTTCACCGCACGCGAGACGTTTCGGTACGTCGCCGATCAGGCCCCGGGGCAGTACCGCACCGACACGCTCGTGCAGACGGGTAGCGCCGCCCGGGTGACGGCGTACACCGATGTCTCTGACCAGGATATGTACGCCGCCTCGGGCGTCAGTGGGCAGGTCATCTCCGTCCATGGGGTCGACAGCCAGTACTAACCCTACAGTCGTGTGAGGGATGGCTATCTGATGCAAAACGCGCTCCGACGGCATCGCGATCGCATCCTGCCGCAACCGGCCGTGGGCAGTGCCCTGGCCGGTTGCGGCGTGCTGTCGTTGGGCGTCGCCTGGCTGCACCCCGCAGCGACGCACTTTCCCCTCTCTGTCGGGGCGCTCGCCATCCTCCTGGCCGGCGCGATCGTCGCCGCCTACTACTACCCCATCCACGTCGGCCATCAGACCAAAGTCCTCCTGATAACGGTGGCCTACTATCTCCTGGCCGTCCTCGTGCCGACCCCCCTGGCCGTCCTCGCCGCCGGGCTCGGCGCGCTCGGGGGCGAAGTGTCCCGCCGGCGCGTGAGCGGGGCCTACCCGAGCGACATCGCCGCCGAGGTGGGCCGCCGCCTCCTGATGGTCCTGGTCAGCGGCCTGCTGGCCCATGCAGGCGGAACCGGCGCACCCTCCTCCCTCGGGCTGCTCGGCGCGGCGCTCGCCCTGGGCGTCCTCGATGCCCTATCCCTGCCCCTGGTCATCGCGCCGATGGCGGGCGCCGCGCCGCGCCAGGTGCTCGCGACCACGGTGCGGGAGACCGTGCTGCCCGAGGGCGTGCAATACATCGTCGGGATCATCGCCGCCGATGCGGCCCTGCGCCACCTGTGGACCCTCGGTCTGCTCGTCGTGCCCTGCGCCGTGATCTATGCCGCGTTCAAGGTCATGACGGAGATGCACGACGGCACGCGTCAGCTTCTAGAGAACATGGCCGACGCCGTGGACCTGCGCGACCCCTACACGGGTGGCCACTCCCGGTGGGTCACGCAGTACAGCGCCGCGATCCTGCGCGAACTGGGGCTGCACGGCCCCGAGATCGACCTGATCGTGACGGCGGCGCGCGTGCACGACATCGGCAAGATCGGCACGCCCGACGCGGTCTTGAACAAGCCGGGCAAGCTCGACCCGGAGGAGCGCGCGATCATGGAGCAGCATCCAGTCACCGGGGCGGAGCTGCTGCGGCGCAACCGGGACTTCGCGCGCGGGGTCGCGCTGGTGCGCCACCACCACGAGAGTTGGGATGGGACCGGTTATCCGGATCAACTCACGGCCGCGGAGATCCCGTTCGGGGCGCGCGTGATCGCAGTGGCGGACAGCTACGACGCGATGACGAGCGACCGGCCGTACCGGACAGGGATGCCGGTCGCCAAGGCGGCGGCTATTCTGCGCGCAGGACGGAACCGGCAGTGGGACGCGGCCATCGTCGACGCCTTTCTGCGCACGATCCCGGTGGAGGCAGGAGCAGCGTCACCCGCGACGCCGGTTCCGTCAGCGGCGGAATCGGACAGGCGGCCGGAGGGAGGCGCGCTCGCCCGGACCGCCTGAGCGCAGAACCGGCCTCCGCCGCTGACGGGGAGGGGGCATCGACGGTGCGCGATGGGCGAGGGACGCGCCAGTTCGGCCGCACGCGCCGTCGTTGGCGGGGGTCTAGGGGGAGGCATCTCCCGGGGTTCCCCCGGAGGCGCGCGCCAATGTCGGACCCGCGGCTAGGGTCCGGGAGACCAGTCAGCCAGGGGCGGAGGGGGCGAGGAGCGGTAAGGGCGACTTTTCACGAGCCCTGTCTGCGACCCGTTTCTGGTATGGAAACTGCATGCGGCAGGTTGTGCGCCGGTACTCTTTGCGGCGGATTACCGGGATCGGTGGGCGCGTCCTCCGCGAGCAAACCGCTGTGAAGCAACACTGATGGGGAGGATGCATGGCGAGGGTAGACGCGACGAGGGGCTCCGCCCCGCGAGACAGGGACGGTGACCGCCAACAAGGATCGACCGTGCTGACGGGGGTCTTGCTGGGGATCGGTATCGCGGGCTTCGTCGACGAGTCGGTGTTCCACCAGCTGCTGCAGTGGCACAACTTCTACTGGGCGACGGACCAGCAGGGCCGCATTCTGAGCGATGGGCTCTTCCACATCGTCAGCACCCTGATCCTCTTGTGGGGGGCGCTGCGCCTGTGGCGCGACCGCGCCGCGCGCACCCCGTCGCGCTCCGGCCGGCTGCTCGCGGGCATCCTTATCGGCGCAGGCGGCTTCAACACCTACGACGGCGTCGTGCAGCACCTCATCCTGCATCTCCACCTGGTGAACGAGCATGTGTGTTCGTCGCCCGGCAACCCCAACAACTCGATCCTGACCTGCCGCGACGACATCCCCTACGAGGTTGTCTGGATCGCGGTCGGCGCGGCTGTCCTCATCGCCGGGCTCGTCCTCTTGCGCCGTAACAGGATCGTACGGTAACCAGGCATGGACGCGACGCGACAAGATCGCCCTCTCGTTGTCCCGAGTTCCCGGGTGATCGGGCCGTCGCCCGGGCCCTCACGCCCCACGCCTCACGCCCCACGCCCCAACAGGGCGTCGGCCTGACCGGGCGTGCGCCAGAGCTCGACCGCGCGGCGCGCGTCGAGGGTCAGCACTTCGTAGCGGGCGGCCGAGCCGTGGACGATCGCGCCGAGCTGCCAGCATAGCTCGTTCCCCGATCTTATCACCCGTCCCCTGCCGTGCCTGTCCTCCCCCATGATACACACACAGCGCCGCCGGATTCCAGGCGCCGGCGCCGGCGTCGGGGCGATAGCGCGGGGACGGGTGCGACTTGTCCGTCAAACGCGCGCCACGCGCGTGCATCTCCACGCCCTGGATCGTGACGCCACGCAGAAACTGGCGCACGCCATCAGGGCGCGTACCCTGTCATTCCCATTCAGCCCAAATCCTTTCCTCCTCCGCGACGCATCCCAGCAGCACGGCTTTGATGTCGGCATGGCGCCGAAGATTTGCGTCCAGTTCTTACGCATCTGGTCAAGACCGACGAAGGCCCGATCAGGATGCGCCGGAAACTCGCTTCGGTAGTCGGGCTCGAAGCACGCGGCAAGCGCATCGAGATCCTATCGATTGATCGCGTCGTTCAATCGCTTGATGACGGACAGCGCGGCGGGTTAGGTTTGTGTATCCATCGGTGTTTGCCTCTCATCGGTGTTTACCTCTTGTCGATATGTTGAAGGAACGCGGCTAGGATGAATGTTGGGGCATGGTGGTTAGGACACGGGTACCGCGGGGATGGTCAGCGTGGAATCATCCCAGCGGCTCCACACTTCGGTCCCCGTCGTGACCAGCGGCGTACGCGCACCCGTCATCGTCGACGCACTGGTCGTGTCGACCTCGACGGGCAGCGTGGTCACGCGGTCGATCCACACCGTCCCGTGTCCCGTCGTGTGGAGGGTGGCCATCGTGGTGGTGAAGCGGTAGCCCTCGCTCAGGTGTCCCCGCACCATCTTGGTCCCGACCGGCCCGACGTCCTGAATGTACGCGCCCGCGGCCTTCATCGCTTTCGCGGGGTCCATCGCGTCGCGGTACATCGCGATGGCCCGCGTGGGCATGGCGCAATTCCAGGCGCGTTGTCCCGACTGCCGCACACAGGCATGCGCGCCTGTATAAACCATCTCGTTCACCCCCTGAACCGTCCTGCTATAGATGTAGAGGCGGAACGTCGTGCCATGGCGGAGCAATGTCTCCTCCATATGCAGATGTCCCAAGCTGGCCCGGGCCGCGTTGGCGCCCGTACTGCGCGAGTCGATGACGACCTTAAAGCTATGCGCGGCGATGGCCTGGCTTAGCTGCCGCAGCACATCCGGCCCGGCCGCGTGGGCCGGCGACATAGGCGCGAGCGTCGCCCCCCCGAGCAGGGCCAGTGCGGCGACGGTTAGGACGAGCGGTCGAGGTGTGGTGTGGTTCACGGTCGTCTCCCTTCTCTTCTTTTATCTGTCTATCTATCTGTTGTGCTCCGCCGCCCGCCTGACAGACCAGGCGGGCGAGGCAAAGCATCGCAACCAAGACGCGGCCAGCGGGGCGAGGGCCACGGGCTACCGGCGCAGGGTGGGGTTTGCCAGGATGATCCCGTCGCCCGAGGCGTCGGTGAGGGACACCGAGGTCACGCCTCCGAGCGGGATGGTGATGGTCGTCGCGGGCTGGCCGTACGTCTTGGTGATATCCCTGACTTTCTTACCGTCGACGGCGACGACCAGCTCGCGCGTCGAGTCGGCGGCGACATCGTCGGGGACGCCCACCGCGACCGAGAACGACGCATAGCCGGGGAACCTGTGCGCGAATAGCACGACCTTCGAGCTATAGAAGTTGAGCTCGATCGCGTGGGCGTAGCCGCTGCCGCCGACTGAGCTATGGGGAGCGTCCTGCGCGTTGGAGACGCCGCCGAAGTCGCTCAGCGTGAGGCTGCGTGGGCCGGACGCGCGGGTGGACTGCGCGCTCGCGAGCAGGGTTGTCCCGGCGAGGGCGAGCGCAGCGATGATGCGTAGTGGGGTCATGGGCTTCATGGTCGTTTCCTTTCTGTACTTTTCTGTATCCGCCGCCCGTTATACAGGGCGGACGGGGCGGACTATGGAGATTATGTGGACGGTTGAGTGCCGTGTCTTCGTGGCCCGGCTCAATCGGGAGGGTCGGGGCCGGACGGCGCCTCGGGGTCGAGCAGCGCGCGCAGGTGGGTGAGCAGCGCGTCGAGGTCGGCGAACCGCCGGTGCTGGCCATCCTGCAAGCCTTCCAGCCGGGCCGACCACTGCCAGCCATTGGGCCGGCTACTGCGCCAGACCCGCAACATGAAGGACTGGTACCGGGCCACGTTAGATCCGTTGCCCGACCGCCGGCCCGGCGGCGTAGCGCTCCGCCATGTTTCCAATGACGGGCAGCTTCGGGCTCTTGCCCTGGTAGGCCATGACCATGAGCGCGACCCAGAGCGCCAGGCCGCCCAGGCCCAGCGCGACGCTCAAGAGCAACCCAAAGATCAAGGCGAGCAAGCCGAGCAGGGGGATCTGGCCCAGGATGATCGACACGATATCGAAGGCGACCCAGAACGCGATCCATGTCCCCGAGAGCAGAATGGACTGGAAGGCGTGGAAGCGCACGAATCGGTCGTTCTTGTCCAGTAGCACGAAGATCACGCCCGTGATCGGCCCGAGAAAGTAGCTGAGCGCGCCCGCGACGTTCGGCGCCAGTCCGGCGCCGGTCGGCACGCCCACATTGAGTCCCTGGACGCCGGCCGGTATTCCCGCCGGGCCGGCCTGGACGGCGGGCCCGTCCGTTTGTGGTGAGCCGGCCTGTACGGACGGATCGACGATAGACGGTCTGGTGCTGTCCTGTTGCATCTGATGGCCTTCCTTTCTTTCTGATCCTGTTGACGTTGACACAATCACCGACCTACCACCACTGTAGGCCACGCTTCTTCCGTTCGACATATCTCTCTCGCCGGCGCTCCACGCCCCCGTCCTGGGGCGGTCGCGGCGCCTGACCTTGTGCAACACGAGACATTTTCTTTTACAACAAGCGCGTTACAGGTGTGATACGCTGGGGGAAACGCGCGCACGCCGCCGAGGAGGCGCCCATGCCCAGCGCGATGCCGCCCATGCCGCCCCCCGACGTCCATGTCACCTACAGCCGGCAATACCGGCGCTGCGGTAAGCCGGCGTGCCCGCGCTGCGCGGCCGGCGGGACGGGTCATGGGCCGTATTGGTTCGCCTACTGGCGCGAGGGCGGCCGGCTGCGCTCGCGCTACCTGGGCAAACAGGCGCCCATAGGCGCGTCCCCGCCGCCGGGCCAGACGGATGTCTCCCCGCCCTCGAGACAGGTGGAGGAGCGACACCGAGATATCGCCCCTCCATCGCCCGCGCCCGCTCCGCCGGGCGCGCGGCCGGCGCTGCGCGTGCGGACGCTGGGCGGCTTCATGGTGTGGCAGGGCGACCGGCCGATCCCGGCGTCGCGGTGGACGCGGCGCGCCGCAACGGCCCTCTTCACCAGCCTGTTGAGCGTGTCGGGCTACCGGCTGCACCGCGAACAGGTCGGTGAATTCCTCTGGCCGGACGCCGAGCCGGCGGCGGCCGCGCGGACCCTGCACGCCACCCTGCACCTGCTGCGCGGCGTGCTGGACGGACCGGGCGCGGCGGGCGCGGCGGGCGCGACCACCAGCGCGCTGCGCCTGGCCGGCGAGATGATCGTGCTGGAGCCCGGCGGCGGGGCGCCGCCCGCGGCGGACTGGCTGGACGCGGCGGCTTTCGAGCGGGCGGCGCGCGCGGCCCTGGCCGGCGTCGACCGGCCTGCCTGCCGGGCCGCGCTCGCGCTCTACGGCGGGGACTATCTGCCGGATGAACCCTATGCCGAGTGGGTGGCGCCCCGGCGGGACGAGTTGCGCGCGCACTACCAGGCGTTGCTGCTCCACCTCGCGCAGCTGAGCGCCGCCGCGGACGATCTCGCGGACGCGGAGCACTGCCTGCGCGCGGTGCTGGCCGTCGATGCCTGCCACGAGGAGACGGCCGCGGAGTTGATGGGCGTGCTCTCTGCCCAGGGGCGGCGCACCGCGGCGCTGCGGGTGTATCAGGCTCTGGCCACGGCGCTGGAGGCCGATCTCGATCTGGCGCCGAACGGCGCGATCGAGGCGTTGCGCGCGCGGCTGGTGGCGCAAGAGGCGGCCCCCCACGCGGCCGACCGGCCGCCGCACACCCCGTCTACGACGGCCACGACGGCCACGACGGCCACGCCCACCAACCTGCCGGCGCCGCTCTCGGGCTTCGTGGGGCGCGCCTGGGAGAGGAGCGAAATCGCGGGCATGGTGGCGGACACGCGGCTGCTCACGCTGACCGGACCGGGCGGCTGCGGCAAGACACGCCTGGCGTTGGAGGTGGCGGGCGCGCTGGCCGGCTCCTACCCCGACGGCGTGTGGCACGTCGAATTGGCCGCGCTGAGGGACGCGACCCTCCTGGCCGGGGTAGTCGCGGTCGCGCTGGGGGTCCGGGAGCGGGCGGATCGTCCCGTGCGCGACACCGTACGCGACTTCCTGCGGCCGCGCGAGACGCTGCTGCTGCTGGACAACTGCGAGCACCTGATCGACGGGTGCGCCACGCTGGCCACGGACCTGCTGCACGCGTGCCCCGGCGTGCGCATCCTGGCGACCAGCCGCGAGGCGCTGCGGATCGCCGGGGAGACGATCTGGCGCGTGCCGGGGCTGGCCGTGCCTCCGGCGGACGTGCGCCCCGAGCCCGCGCTCCTGCTGCGGTTCGAGGCGGTGCAACTGTTATGCGCCCGCGCGCGAGCAAGCCGGCCGGACTTCGCCCTGACGACGGCCAATGCCTCCGCGGTGATGCAGATATGCCGGCGCCTGGACGGCTTGCCGCTGGCCATCGAGTTGGCGGCGGCGCGGCTGGCCACGCTGGCGGTGGACGCGGTGGCGGCGCGGCTGGACGATTGTTTCGGGCTGCTCACGGGGGGAAGCCGCACCGCGCTGCCGCGGCAGCAGACGTTGCGCGCGACGATGGAGTGGAGCTATGGGCTGTTGAGCGCCGGGGAGCAACGCCTGTTGCGCCGGCTGTCCGTGTACGCCGGCGGATGCGCGGTGGAGGCGGTGGCGGCCGTGTGCGCCGCGGAGGGGACACTCGCCGGGGCGGCGCCCGACCTGCTGGACGGCCTGGTCGGTAAGTCTCTGGTGGGACTGGAGGACGCGGACGGTGCCGGGCGCTACCGGCTGCTCGAGACCGTGCGGCAGTACGGATGGGAACGGCTGGAGGAGGCCGGGGAGGCCGCGGCGGCAGGCCGGACACACGCAGCCTACTACCTGGCCCTGGCCGAGGAGGCGGAGCCCGCGCTGACCGGGCCGGACCAGGGGCGCTGGTTGCAGCGGCTGGACCGGGAGTATGACAACCTGCGGGCGGCGCTACGCAGATCCCGTGACGGCGGGGAGTGGGAGATCGGGCTGCGCCTGGCCGCGGCGCTGTGGCGGTTCTGGTACGTGCGCGGCCGAGGGAGCGAAGGGCAACAGTGGTTGGAGGACCTGCTGGCCGTGCGTGGTGGCGGCGATAGCGCCCGCGCGCCCACACCCGCGCGGGCGCGGGCATTGTACGGGGCCAGCGTCCTCGCGGCCGAACAGGGCGATTACCGGCGCGCCGAGGCCCTGTCCGCGGAGAACTTGACGCTGTTCGCACAGCTCGACGACACGCTGGGCCGGGCGCGCGCCCTCAACCTGCGCGCCACCGTGGCGCGCTACCAGGGCGACCATGCGCGCGCCGCCGCGCTGTACGAGGAGAGCCTGGCCCTTTTCCGCGCACTTGGGCATGCACAGGCGACAGCCGTCGCGCTCAATAACCTGGGTGCCATGGCGGTCGATCAGGGCGCCTACGCGCGCGCCGTGACCCTCAACGAGGAAAGCCTGGCGATCAAACGCGGCCTGCGTGATGTACGGGGCATCGCCCGCTCGCTCCTCAACCTCGGCGAAGTCGCGCGCTATCAGGGTGACCACGACCGCGCCGGGCTGCTCTTCGAGGAAAGCCTGGCGCTCTCGCGGGAGCTGGAGGACAGACCCGGCGTCGCCCTGGCCCTCAACAACCTGGGCGATGTCGCACGGACCCGGGGCGACGACGAGCGCGCGACAGAGCTGTATACGGAGAGCGTCCAGCTGTTCCGGGACGCGGGCGACCGGCACTTTACCGCGCTCGCGCTCAGCAACCTGGGCCAGGTGGCGCACGATCGCGGCGACGACGGGCGCGCGGCGGCGCTGTACCGCGAAAGCCTCACCCTCTACCGCGACGTGGGGGAGAAGTTGGGTCTGGCGGGGTGTCTCGAGGGTGTGGCGATGGTCGCTCAGGCGCAGGGGCGCGCCGAGCGCGCCGCGCTGCTGCACGGAGCGTCCGCCGGACTGCGCGCGGCGCTCGGCGCGCCCCTCCCACCGAGCGACCGGGCCGCGCACGACCGCGTCGCCACGGCGCTCCGAGAGACGCTCGGGGAGCGGGCGTTCGCGACAGCGTGGGCGGCGGGACGCGCCTTATCGCTAGAGCAGGCCATCGCCGCGGCGCTCACGCCCCCGACGATAGCAGCGGCGTGCGGCGCGCAGGTCGAGCCTCCTGTCCATCGCGCCGCACAGGCCGGCCTGTCCCTCCCATCAGTCGCCTGGGACGAGCGCGGCAGGTCTCCGTCGGGCTAAGGCGTCTGAGATGATCGGGTGGAGCGCGTCGCTTGTGCGCCTGCATAGACGATACCGCGATACCGCGCCGTCAACGCAAGGCATGCGCGAAACGTGGTATACTGCGCATATCGAGTGTGCAGATACGTGATGTTCGCGGGGCATTTGTCAGTGGCCACACAAAAGTCGCCACTGGTGGCCATCGTGCGCCTGCTCGTTAGAGGGCAGATGGGCCAGTTCCTGCTCCCTGAAGAACAAGTTCTCCCTGTCTCGGCACGGCCTTCGCGTGGGCGGGGCTTGGGGAACCGTCGGCAGGTTCTCCACGAATGGGGACCATTAGCTGGCCATCAGTGGGGCTTTCTACATGGCCATGTACAGCATTGTGCTCCGGCCCGATCACGGAGAGGCCTGGCATGTTCTATTGACATGCCGGGCCTTTTTTCATGCCGCGCGGCTCGATGAGGCTTCTATGTCAAATGGCACCATCAAAACAATGACCGATCGCGGGTTCGGGTTCATCCGGCCGGAGAACGAGGGCGAGGATGTCTTCTTCCATCGCTCCGGGCTTGCCGGGGGGACGGACTTCGACCAGCTGCAGCAGGGCGACCGCGTGACGTTCACCGCCGAGAACGATCCGCACGGCAAGGGTCCGCGCGCGGCCGACGTGCAGCTCGTCACCGCCTAGCACGGACGCGACGGCGCCGCATCGTGCGGCGCCGGAGCTCGGGCCACGAAGGGGACGCCCCCACGCGAAACGTTTCGCGTGGGGGCGTCCCCTTGTCTGGCTCGTGCGATCGATCAGCCGATGGCGAAGCTAGCCCGGCCATAGAGCATGGCGGGAACCCCGGGCAGCGCGTCACCGCCGCGACGCATGTGCCGCAGCATGAACGGCCCCTCGAAGTCATGGCGCCGCAGCAGGCGCGCGGCCTCCTCGTTCTGGGACGGCACGACGGCGCGCGCCACCTCGTCGAAGGGGAGCGCGAGGGCGCGCGACAGTAGCGCCTCGGCGTCCCCCGGCGTGCGCGCCGCCCACTGTCCCACTGTCTGCGCCTGCGCGAACAGGTAGCCGGCGACCTCGCCCCCCTCGTCGCGCGCTATGTAGGCGCGCGCGGGGTCGTCCGCATGGTAGCCGGCGAGCACGGACGGGCGCGACGCCCCGAAGATCGGCGCGTCGAAGCGGACGAGCGCCGGCAAGTCGTCCGCGCGCAACGGGGACACGCGCGGGGCCATGGGCGGTGGCTCGGGCGGCGGCAAAGTGGCGGTGCGGCGGAACACCAGAGTCGCGCCGTCCTCCACGAAGCCCAGCGCCTGGTAGAGCGGCGCGCCGGCGTCGGTGGCGACGAGGACCACCACCTGGCAATCGGCCGCTTCGAGCCACGCCAGCAGCCGCTCCATCAAGGCGCGCGCCACGCCGCGCCGTTGCGCCTCGGGGCGCACGCCGATCGAGGCGAATGGGCCGTAGTTGACGGCGCCGCCGATCCCGACCGCGCGGCCGTCGAGGGTCGCGAGCAGCCAGCCGTCCGGCTGCATGGACAGGTAGCGACGCAGTGACGCCGAGCGGCTGGAGGCGGGGTTGTCGTAGGCCGCCGCGAGGATGTCGGCGGCGACATCGAGGTCAGCCTCGGTCAGTCGCCGGATGGAAAGATGGTCGCGTATGGGGCTACTCGGTCGCCTCCGGCCCCCGGCCCCTGGCCGCCTCCTTGACGTAGTCGGTCAGGCCGAGCGCGTTGCCCCGGGGATCGGCGGTGTTGTTTACGCCGAACGCCTCGATCGCGCTCATCCCTTTTTGTCATCCTCAGCGAGGCCGGCGCCGACCCGCCGGACCTCGTCGACGAGGGCGGCGACGTCGGCCTCGGTCGTGGCGTAGCCGACGATGCAGGCGCGCAGGGCAAAGGCGCCGCGCAAGACGGTCCCGGTCAGGAACGCTGCGCCCCCTTCCTGCACCTCTTCCATGATAGCCTTGTTGAGACTGTCCAGGCGGGCCACGTCCCCTTTCAGGCTGGCCGGGGTGTAGCGGAAGAGCGCGATGGAAAGCTCGGGCGCGGCCACGAGCTCCAGGTCCGGCGCGCCCTCGACGAGGGCGGCGAGGTGGCGGGCCAGCCGATTGTGTCCGGCGATCATCCGGGAGAGGCCGGCGCGACCGGCGTGCCGCAGGGTCATCCACAGCTTGAGGGCGCGGAAGCCGCGCGTCTGTTGGAAGCCGTACTCGCTGTACCACGGGGGCACGCCGGCGCCTTTGCCCTCCTCCTTTTCGGCCCCAGTCTGGATACGGATGTAGGGGGGCACGAGGCTGAAGGTCTCGCGCAGCAGCGCGCCGTCGCGCAGCAGCGCGCAGCCGCACTCGACGGGGACGCACAGCCACTTGTGCGGGTCGAGGGCCAGCGAGTCGGCCCGCCCCATGCCCCGGTAGCGCGGCGCGACCGCGGGGTCAAGGACCCCGACCGCGCCGTAGGCCCCGTCGACGTGGAACCAGAGCCCCTCCTCGGCGCACAGGTCGGCGATCGCGTCCAGCGGATCGATCGTCCCGCTGTTGACGGTACCGGCGCTGGCCACGACGCAGAACGGTCGCCGGCCCTCGGCGCGATCCGCCTTGATCGCCCCGCGCAGCGCCGTCACGTCCATGCGCAGGTCGTCGTCGACGGGGACCGTGCGCAGCGACCGCGCGCCGAGACCCAGCAGCTCGGCCGCCTTGCGGATGCACGAGTGGCTCTCCCCCGAGAGATAGAGCGTCAGATCCGCGCCGTCGCGCAGACCATCGCGGCGCACGTCCCAGCCGTCCTGGAGGGCGGCGCGGTGGCGGGCCGCGGCGAGAGCGGTGAGCGAGGCCATCGAGCCGCCGCTGACGAGCAGGCCCATGGCGCCCTCGGCGTCGGTGGGGAAGCCGACGAGCTCCATCAGCCAGCGTACGGCGCAGCGCTCCAGATAGATCGCGGCGTGGTCGCCCCCGGCGCAGCTGGGGTCCATGGCGGCGGCCAGCAGTTCGGCCAGGATGCCCATGGGCGCGGGGGGCGAGTTGACCCAGCCGAAGAAGCGCGGGTGGCCGTTGCCCATGGGGTGCGGCAGGATCTCCCGCGCGAAGGTGTCCAGGATAGCCTCCGGAGACAGGCCAGCCTCGGGGAGGGGTTGCTGCAGCACGGCGCGCCGCTCATCGGGCGTCATGGGGCCGAAGACGGGTTTTGCGGGGATGCCAGCCAGGTGCGCGGCGGCGAGGTCGACGGCCCGGTAGCCCAGCCGGCGGAACTCCTCGGCGTCGAGCGCCAGGGCCATCCCCATCCCCCTGTCCGACGGCTCATAGCCGCCTTTTTCTGTTGTATCGAGCATGCTCACGGATAGCCTCCTTATTTGCTTCTGGGACGCTGCTTTCTGATCTCTCGCTATGCGCTTTTGCCGCTAGCCCAGCATCTTGACCCTTCTAGCCCTACCGAATTCATCAGCCCGATTATACAAGGGCGCGTTACGCACCCGTGTATAATGACGCGTAGCTGCTTCAATAATCGGAGGAAACTCAAACCTTGGGTGGTCGTCGCGCCCCAGATGTTCGCGCGGCCGTTCTGTACACCGACCGACCCATCACCGCCGCTGAGTTCGCCGCCATGCCCGCGCATGAACGCTACGAGTTCGTGCTGGGTAGGTTAGTCCCGGTTGCTCCCGCTTCGACGGAGCACGGCGAATTGGGCGCGAATCTGACGCGCCTCGTCATGAACCATGTGTACGATAACAAACTCGGACGCGCCTATATTGCTGAAACGGGGTTCGATATCACCCGCCCCGGCGATGAAGCTCCACAGACGCTGAGCCAGGACGACGAACTCGACGGCGAGAGTGTCTTGCCAGGTTTCCGGTGTCCCGTTGCCGCTCTAGCTAGCACGGCGCGGCGCTCGACGGCCCGGTAGCCAAGGCGGCGCCGGCGGCGAGCGTCAGGGCCGGATTCTCTCCGCTCGCCGCCGGC
>JAABUH010001324.1_pt1 | contig 28539 bp, 26 predicted proteins | sample 5559121 | NCBI WGS metagenome assembly JAABUH01 (sample SAMN10711871, study PRJNA513364) | rock metagenome | isolation source: Antarctica rocks | place: Antarctica: Victoria Land, Battleship Promontory nord | collected 2015-12-28
AAGCGTTGATATGTACAGGGTATCACATCTAAACTCAAACCCCACCCCACACCTCCACCAAATTCTCAAAATTCTTCTTTCCCATCGCCTTCCTCCCCACCCCCTTCCCCAGCGCCCTGTCCAGCAACGCATCCCTCTCCTTCCTGCCTTCACACTTCTCCAACGCCTCGAAAAACGCCTTCGGCGTGCTCCAGTGCTTCTGGATCTCCAGCGCCTTGTCACCGGTGATGAGACGCGTGCACATGAGCATTTTGAGAAAGATGTCGCGGAGGGTGAGGCCGTCGGATTTGGAGGCGAGGGAGGCGAAGGAGGCGTAGGTGATGGTGTGGGGGGTGGTAGGATGGGTAGTGCGGAGGTGGGTGAGAAGGGGGAGGTAGGTTCGGGGGTGGATGTGGGCGCTGGGGATTAGGTGGAGGGGGCTGGGCTATGGAGGGGTTAGTGGAGTTAGAGAGGGGGAGGAGGGGAAGAGTACCTCGTACAAGTTCTTCAGCATAGTGGTCATGCGTGCGAGGTAGCGGATCGTGTCATCAATCTTTGAAGAGCGCTTTACGAAGTATCCATCAACAACCTGTGTTGATGCTATGGCCGATTCCATCATCTCATGGTATTTCGTTGCATGTTCTTGGCTTAGAGTCTTGTCTTCGACCAGGTATATTACGTTTTTCACGCCCGATTTGCGAAGCCGAAACTTCTGTTCATGGAAACGCCCGTCTTTCACGCTGCCAATCAAATCTTCGAGCGTTTTTCGCTCGACAATCCAGTCCAGCGCGACTTCATCGCCTTCTTCGCCATAGTGAGCAAGTAGATTCGGATCCTTACACTTGGCGACCCAGAAAAAGTCTCCAAGCTCGAGGGAGCGCAGAAGAGGTTTCACTCCTTTCTTGACAAGCTCATTCTCTAGATAGTCGCGATTCTCTTTAGAAAACACCTCACGGGTGTCGACGACTAGTTGCACAGTGAACGTTCCAGGCTGCAAGCGGATAGGTTCGAAAGCGGGAGCAACGTAATGTTGTTCGAGAGGACGCGGCTCGTCCTCTGGTACTTCAGATGGTCTCTCGAAGGGCCGGACACAGGGTCTTGGCAAACGAGGTATGTTGTCTTGAAGCGAAGCACGGATTGCTCTTGCAAGCTCTGGATCGTTGTCCAGTTCATGATCTGGCGCTGGGCTAGATAGCAGCTCACGGAACTCGCTCCTAGAAGCTTCAGTCCGCTCTTGAGAGGATGCGAAGGTGCCAAATTTGTCGGCGGTTGCTCCTCCTAGCCGCTGACCACCAATGGCAGTCTCTCTTTGCATGCTTTGTTTGACCGGTTCAACTGCTCGCGGATGGCTCATAGAGTTTTCAGGACCCTCGTGGTCGTCGAGATTTCCCCCCAGATCTACCACATTACTCCAAGCTCTTTCATTGACAGCAGTACTTGGCTGTTTGCTCTGGTTCACATCTGCATCACTCTCTTGTGCTGCTATCTTCATCCTCTTCGCAACCTCCCAACCCTCGTCAGTCAAGGCATACGTTCGCGTAGGTCTTCCTCTCTCATCCACCAGATCTTTATCGACCAATGTCTTCATTGAGTTCCATGCTGTATAGTATCCAGAGGAATCACGGGCAGTGGTGAAAGATGATTCGCAGTACTCCTGAGCTGTATGCATGAGTTGGGCTTTCGTATAGCATGCGTTGGCGGCTATTGAAGATAGCGCCATGATCAATGCATAAGGTCCAGAGCGGAAGGCTGGCACATATGGTTTGGGTTTGGCCTTTCGAGGTTTCTTTGCAGGTGTAAGATCCAGCGAATCCTCTCCGCTTAGACGCTTGCGAGCTACGTCGCATTAGCTAGCTGAAGGATCAAGTTGAGAAGAAAGCGATTACATTTCCGGTTTGGCTTTGGCATTGGCAAGCCATTCTGCTCACAATGCGCTTTGAGCCTTTCTGTCAAACGGTCGCATAGCTTGGGCCCGAAGCCGTGCAATTGCTGAGCTTCGGAAGGATGGCCAAGAGGTAATGGACATGCTTGTAGAGACTCCAATGCCCTCTTGTATCTGCAGTGCCCTTAGCGCCCATCCTCGCCTCATTATAATGCAGTAACCCACACGGTCGCGCCCTTGGAGCTCCTCTCTCTAGCCACATCATACCATTCTTTTATCCACCCAAGCAGCATTGGATTGGCGCATTCTTCTGGCATGATGACGCTCGTCTTCCATTACGTAGTGGACATCGATGAGAGATCCAGAAGTAAACGGACTAGAAGGAGCTTTAGGCAACATATATGTCGAGATGCATAATTACCTACGGAGTAGAGAGTAAGGTAACTGAAGTGTACCGGTGGTAGGACGACGCGGGCCTCAGGCTAGTCGCGCATTCACGTGACCTCTTCCTGTAAATCAGTCCATGTTGAACGAAACTTCCCAATCGTAGCGCAGCATTTCTTTTGGGCGCGAATGCTCAGATATGGTGGGATTGTTCGGAAAGGAATCTACGCCGTTCTCTTCTTGCTTTACTTTCTATCGATTATTGATATCGTACGTATTATGTCTCTTCAACGAGGTTGATGATGAGAGTATTAAAGAGTACAACAAATTCCTAGTCAAATTCGAGACTGGAAGCTATTCCAACACTCATCTGCCCTGATTTAGCTTATTGCAACCCTGATGACATTCAAGAATGCGAATCAGTTCATTATGTAGTGTATTGTAGCAAGATCGTTGGCCTAAGACAAATTGTCTCTATTCGCAGAAACGGAGAGCAGGAGTCGAACCCATGGCTCGAATCCAAACCTTCATCTAGGGTTGGTCTTGGCGGTTATTGAATACACCGTAATTTTGTAATAAATAATTGTGTAGGCAAGAGCATGCCCGGTGGCTCAAGCACAGAAAATTAGCGACCCCACAATAACTTCTACACCACAGGCACACTCAACAGCAAATTGCTCCCACCTTGTTCCATTGCCCACCACAACACGCTTTTTCAGACTGCCTACAGATATGCTTGAGCTATTGGAGTAATAGGCGAGTATCCTTGTCAGAGTTAGGGCTTGAGGATATCGAGGAGATCGAGGATGCCATAGCTACCAGTCTTGCTGGCCGAGACTCATAAATACGCGCACCTACGAGTATCTCGTTGAAGCACCAGCTATTAGGGTTCTGATCTTATTCTTGGCTCGAAACATATATTTACTATCAAGACATCATGTCAACCAATTCAAAAGTCGCCCCAAAACGACAGGGCCAGAGGATGCCCAGATTAGACAGTTTCAAAAACCCGCAACCGCGTCCACCTCCTCAAGCGAAGAGTGCTCAGCGCAAGAATGTACCGATAACATGTACAAATTCGCAATGCACCAACCCAAATGTGGTCGAAGAAGACCTGGTGTTGGTCTGCGTCTCGTGTGGTAGCGTCGTGCAAGAGTCTCGTATAGTCTCCGAAGTTACTTTTGGCGAAAACCCTACTGGTGGAGCGACGCTTCAAGGCAGCCATGTGGCTGCCGACCAGAGCTATGCTAGAGCTCCTCCAGGTCAGAGACTCAAGATGTCCGGAGGTATGGACAGTAGGGAGATTACCGAAGCGAATGGTACATACCTCATGCGATACCTGGCATGGATTTTGCTGACATGTCGACCACAGGAAGACGCTACATTAGTCAGTTGTGCGCGGCATTGAATATCCCAGCTGTCCAGGATAGGGGAGTGGGATTGTTCAAGCTCGCTGCGGGAATTAACTTCATTCAGGGTCGCCGCACCAAAGCGGTGGCTGCCGTCTGTTTGTACATTGCCTGTCGATTACAACCAGGAGGCACCAAACACATGCTCATTGATTTCTCCGATGTCTTGACGGTGAGTTCTGCCACTGTCTTGCAAGATTTTGATCCATAACCCTGATGCGTTGGGAAGCTCAATGTCTTCAAACTCGGCCAAATTTACACCGCGTTGCTGAAAGCACTCGATTTTCACCAGCATCCTCAACATGTTCAACTTATAAATCCCGAGGAACTTATTGAGCGTTTTTCGAAAGAATTGGAATTTGGCGACAGCCAAATGCGAGTCCAGACCGAGGCGGTCCGTATCGTCCAACGTATGAGTCGAGACTGGATGACGACCGGGCGTAGACCTGCTGGTATCTGCGGCGGTGCTCTCATCTTGGCTGCTCGAATGAACAATTTTCGCCGTACGGCACGAGAGATGTCTTACGTGGTTAAGGTAGCGGAAGCTACGATCTTAAAGCGGCTCGACGAGTTCAAGGTCACCGAAAGCAGTGGCTTGACAGTTGAAGAATTTAGAACAATCGATCTGGAACACGCTTGCGATCCCCCAGCATTCTATGAGCAGAAAAAAGGCAAGAAAAGACATAGCCGCAAGCGTAAAGCTACTGAGCTTGACGACGAGGAGCCATCCGATCACGATTCCGAGCGCGCAGCCTCAGCTGTACCACCAAACATGAGCGGGCAGTTGGTAACCCCAGCCAACACCCAGTCACAAGCACAGAATGACGCTCAGAGTATGCCGCCGCCGCCGGTCCCTATAGATCCGGCTCTACTCGAAAAATCTGCGCAACGTTTATCCGAGCTGCAACCGTCCCTTGATCGCGCTTCTACCTCTCCATCTCCATCTCCATCAACAACAAACGACAACCCCGAGCCGAAACGCAAGCGTGGTCGACCATCGGGTAAAACTGCAAAGCCAGCTCCACCTTCACGTAGTGAGCTCGAGCACGAAGCCGCCATCGAATCAGAGATCACCCAATTTGTGGACGATCCTTCCAACGTCGCTTCTGCTTCTGCACTCCATACAGCTCTTGATAGCGCCGCACCACCCCCATGTCCTCCTGCCACCCAACAGAGCTCCACTTCAAAAGAAAAGACGCCCACCCCACAGGAGCCAACCCTCCTCGAGCCTCCTCCGCGGGAGCCATCCTCTACAAGACCGACACAAACAACCCCGACCCCGACCGCCACCCAACCCTTAATCACCACCACCGAATCCGTCCTCGGCACCATCCCCGACTCCGAAATCATCCCAGACGCGGAATTCGCCTCCGACCCCGAAGTAACAAACTGCCTCCTCTCCCCCGCCGAAATCACCATCAAAGAACGCATCTGGGTCCACGAAAACCGCGACTACCTACGCGCTCAGTCCGCTAAACTTCTAAAACAGCAACTCGCAGAGCAAAACGGCACCGCGCGCCAGATCGTCCGGCGCAAGCGACGTCGAGGCCGTATGGGTGATATGCGCAACTATGGCATTAATGGTGAAGGCGGCGAAGGCGAGGGAGAAGGGAGTGTGGGCCCGAGAACGCCGGCGGAAGCGACGTCGATGATGATGAAGCGGAGGGGCTATTCGAAGAAGATTAATTACAAGGTGATTGATGACCTGTACGTGCCTAGTCGGAGCGGGAGCGCGAGTCTTGCTGGGACTCCTGGGAGTGCGGGTAAACCCGCTCTCAGCTCGCCTAGTGCAGAGCCTGCGACCATAGCGGAGGGAGATGCGGCGGAGGCGGAGGGCGAGGGCGCGGCAGCGGCAGCAGAAGGTGGTGTGGCAGACGAAGCAGAGAACCCGGATGATTACTACGAGGATGAAAATGAGGAGGAGACGCTCGAGGATATCGTGCAGGAGCTGCAAGAGGAGGGGGAGCTGGAGGATGAGTATGAGGGGGAGGAGTATGAGTAGAGAGCATTTTCCTGCTGATGATGATGAAAATACGGTGGTGGAAGTTAAGGGATCGGAAATGTGGGTGGAAGTGTGGCTGTGGAAGTTAGGGGGGTTGGGTAAAGTCGATGGAAGTGTGTTTCTTGTGTGGGTGCAAGACGGTTCATAAGTCTGGATGTGACAGTGGAATAGAGTGGTGCTGTGTCGCTATTTCGGATACATTATTGCAGACGGTGATTACGATTCGTTTTCCTCGCTCGGTAAGGTATTATCATATCTAGCTTAAGCAGCCCCACGCCATCCTCCCTCACCCCTTCCCCGTGCCCCGCCTCTTCCACCTCACCACCCCCGCCCGCCCCGGCCCCTATTCACTCCTTGACACATCCCCCCAACATACACTCACCCATCACTGCCACTACTCCTGAAAGTAGCGCAAAGCTCCACATACCTATGCGTCAGATCCAGCACCGGCTGGGGCAAACTAGTCGCCTGCACGATACTCCTGACCTTGACTGCGCCCTCGTTCTCAATCAGTTTCCGGACAGTGCGGAGGAGGGATGGTGAGAACTGATTCCCATTAAAATGGAGCAAAAATCAGCCATGCATGCTTATGTTTTTATCAAGGGGGAAAGGGGGGTAAAGGGACGAACCTCAGAATACCACCGATACTGCCACGCGATCAACCGAATCATCGCCTGCAACCCCTCGGAATACATGCCCTTGCTCTCCCACATCCTCAATACCCCGACCATCGCCTTGGGACTAAACCTGACTCGCAAACAGCTCTGATACGCCTCCACCGCCTCAGGGAAATGATGCAAGCGCTCCGCTAGCTCGCCCAGGATCTCCCACTCCTCGGCGCTTTTGTTGTACGAGGAGGCGCCTTCGGAGGACGGGTCTTGCTTGGAGCGGGCCATGTCGGTGCGCCAGATGGTGTAGATGCGCAGGTCTTCGTAGAGGACCATGAAGAGGTTGTCGAGCCAGCGCTCGCAGAGGCGTTTGTTGTGGATGTGGGTGTAGCGGGTGTGGGAGGGATTGGGCTGGTGGGAAGCAGGGATGTAAGCTTTGGGGGTGGAGATGGACGTTGGGAAGGAGAGCTTACGTCTTCGCTGCCGGATTTGACGACTTCGGATGTTACAGTGTGTTCGGGTTTCTCGATTGAGTCGTCGACTGATGGTTTTATGGGGGTGCTGGTGTCCCCGTTGGTATCTTCTTCGGCGATTAAGGTTGCTGATGGGGATGACGGCTCGTTCTGAGTTTCTTCTGCTGGGTCACCGTTTGTGTTTGAATTTAGGGCTTTGCCGTTTACACCAGGGCTAGGGGTACCTCGTAACGCTGTCGTGCTTGCGTTGTGGCTCGCTGCAGTTTGCTGGCTGGTACCCGTTTGCTTCTCACTCCTATACTCTTCTTCCATAACGAAAACTTGACTTCTTATTCTGAGTAATTGATCCCAACCGATCTTTGAAGTAATCTCCGTGAGCAAACTGTAAGCCTTGAGAAACGTGCCTCTGTAACTCGCCGCATGCAGCTTCCGTAACGAAGGATGAACCAACTCCCCATCGTAAGTCTCTGAAGGTTCGTTTATCTCATCTAGCATACTCTCCGGCAGAACAGGAAGAAGCACACGAGCTGGCTCCGGCATCCTAGGCGAGTCCTTGTCTTGATATGTAAACATCGGGCAGGAGTTCAATGTTAGCAAAGCAAGATCCCATTGCTCGAGACCCACATAAATCTCGGCAAGCTTTGCCCAGGTACCGAACTCGCTAGGCGCGGCAGTCACGCTACGCTTTGCGCATTCCAAGGCCCAGTCCAAGCGGCCTTTACTTTGGCAAAAAGTCGCCTGACAGTCCAGGAGGGAGTAATCCATCGGTAATTCTTCAATGGCGTCCCGAAGTAGTTTGACAGCCTGTACCTCTTCATCAGCAGCTATTAGTACGCGAGCGAGTAGCGAAGAAATTTCAGTTTCTCGAGTGCGGAGCTTTTCGAAAAGATTTATTCCAGATGCGTATCGACCAGTGGTATGTATGTAATCGAGAAGTCCGGTCGTAAGGTGATTAGAGACCAGATTCGGTACCTGGATCTCGGGTTCTGAGCCCAGTTGCCACCCTATGCAAGCGTTAGTCATCAAATATGTACAGAACCTAGATTCCCAGACCTTTAAAAAAGAGTCGCTCAGCAGCGTCGAGGAATTTGTGCTCCACTTCCGTGCTTGTGACAGGATCAAACCTGCGAACCCCTATGATCTTCTTGATGCTGCTTCCAGTTCCGTCATCCGCATATGCGTATGCCCTTAATACGCCGCAAAGAAATGTTTCCAGCCAAAGACTCTCAGATGCCACTCGTTTGTCTCCTCGTTCATCAATACAGTAACTCTCCACTCCTCCGGGAATTTTGACATCGACACGCATATCCAGCCGCGAGAACGCATTGTAGCAGCTACTGAACATCAACCCTGATGACCACTAACGCGAGACCCAGCACGTACCAATATAATCCAGAGACGATTTTATGCGATTTATCGTTAGGCGTGTATATAAGGGTGTTTACGTACGCAGCCAAACTCGCGGAGGAAGATGCGTCTACGCCGGTAACATGATGATAAACGCCAATCTAATCGGCTGTATCAGCATTATCTATTGCACCATGTTGCGCCCCTTGAGGCATACCTGTCGGCCACCAGACTTGACCGATTGCTTTATTAGATGCACAAGATCAGGGGGCCCTAATTCGCGTAGAGATTGTAAAGCTTCATTGCGACTTTCGATGGCCGATTCTATTTCCTCTTCGACAATCCTATGGTGAGCACGATCAGCCTCATCGCTTCGCTGTAATCATGATCTATACTGCAAATTTACTGGTAGACTTGCAACAGGTACAAGATCTCCTGCAAAGCGCTGTAATAGGTTTTGTTGCAATGCACCAATCGATGTCAATTGACCTTATGGTTGGAATGCCCTTTTGGCGTACTACGCAGATTGTTTCTGGTGTAACGGACGGTTGGGGTAAACGAGACGTGCAAATATAGCTTGGCTGCTTGCACAGTTCCCCGGCCGGGCTTGAAAGAACTATATGAGAAAAGATCACTCACTTACTCAGGAATAGCTGGCGCAACCATTGCACTGTCAAGCAACGCCCTTCCAGCGGCTCGTCCCAAAAGCTCCGGAATCTATCTCTCCGCTAAAGCCGAGTGGTGTTCACAACTGCTGACCAAGGCTGCCAACTTTGACAACGATACTTGCGATGATTGCTGGTGGGACCTTAGATTCACATAGAACACGCGAATTTGGAGAAAGCCGCAGGGCTGAAATTTTGGCGTTAATTTAAAGTTGGCGGGCGACTACTGTAAAGACGCGACAGTCCCGTCTTCACATCTTCCTGTTTGGGGAATTGGTGAACACTTCCCAGGATCTCTGTTGCCGAGCGTTGTAACCCGAGACTGCTTTCAAATTGAATCCGACTGAAAGGTTGGTCAACACAATCAATACCACATATAAGACCAGGTTCATGCCTCTGAATCAAATGTTCATGGTCTTTTCAAGATCCACTTCTCCCCACATATAGGCGAGCATGGTAGGTCTACATCCGTTCAAAGTATTCCTTACTGTTCACAATTCTCTAATATCACTCTAGACCAGTTTCCTTGCGCTTAATATTGAGCCTGAGGAGGATAGCGATAATGAGGTTGATGATAGCAAAGAGATTCAAGTATTTCGGTCTAGGTCTATCCCTGGAGATGAGTTACTTGAAACCTAATCGTCAAACAGATTGAAGAAGCCTTGAAGCTTTATCAAAATGCGCTGAAACTACACTCTCAAGGACCTGACTTCTACGATGAAGCGGAGATTGCCTACCAGACTTTATTTCAATCCGAGATCTTTACCTATTTGGAATCTTTATCAGAGTCTCGCCGTTTTCAAGTCTATGGCGCTTCTGACGTCCTTGAGACCGGCTCCGACCATCCTTCACCAAGCGAATCTGTAGCACCCACGGCAGGTGTGGATGGAGCTCCTAGTACGCTGCCTCAAATCTTGTATCTCTCATACAAAAACCATGGCCAATTTATTTTGGACCGATTGAGATACCAAATATTTCGATCTCAGCAGATACATGGCTCAGGTGAGCTTCAGAGCCCTGAAGATGTAGAGGCTATCTCGAAGGTCATATCGTCTAGCCTTGGCTTTTTCACTGAAGCCCTTGATAGAGACGATACGGATTTAGAACTATGGCGGCAAGTGTCTAAGCTAAGCGGCTTTTTGGGCAGTAGGCGAATTGAAAGATTTTGCTTGGAGGCTGTGCTCGATGACGATGGAGGAAGTCCATATGAGTGGAGAGAGCCATTGGGATTGGAAGAGAGCTTTGCCATGGAGCAACTAAAGATCCTGGTTCAAAATTTACAGGACCATGTCTCGGATGATCAGACATCGGTTCACTCGGACAAACAACCCAATATCAGCAAGTTGTTGAAAAGGTTCTTGGATCCTTGCCCTTATCTTCCGGTGTCATTACTTAATCCATCTACAAAAACCCTTGGATACACAGTGCTTAATTCAGTTACGATCAACTGGGAGATATTAATACCATTACCAACTTGGGCCAGCTGTGGAAAGGCCATTCTATCGGAGTTGGGCAAGATAGCACAAGGTGTAGTAGATCCAGAGCCTGGCGCGAATTATAACGTAGTACTTCCGGCCAAGCTTTCAACAGATGCTGAGCGTATGACGATCAGACCCCGAACGGACGTAAGCGTCCTCATTAGTAGTCGGTCTATGGGATACTCAAAGACGACCCGGGTGCGAAATGATGAAGAATTGAAAATTTCCCAGGGTAGCACTATTCTAGAATATACTAACGAGGAGCTGTTGTCGCCAGAGAATCAGGGTTTCAACAAGGTCCTGACTGGCACAACACCAAGCTTATCCATGGCCCATGAAGGGCACGCTCTTGGACAGGGTCCTTCAAGCTCCAGCACCCATGAGCGAAAAGGCCTTGACGGCGTATACGACATCATTCTGGATAACGAAAACAAAGATGACCAAACCGGTAAGCAAAACAAGACTTCCAGCAGCGGCAATACAATTTCTCTTCCAACACGCAAGAGATCTTCTGAAGTCGCTGGAATGCAAGAGCCTGTTGATGTTGGACGTTCCAGAAGCAAACGGATAAAAGCTAGGGTATCAATCGCGGAGCCAAGTAATCAGGAATTGCCACAAGAGGATTTGACCCAATATTACGAAGAGCAGCTTCGCAACTACACACAAGCTGATCACTGGATGTTTGAGCGTGCAGGGGCCTTCCTCTTAAAACTTAATGCTCAATCCCTTGGTTCTTTGGCTGAACTCAAAAGAACCATTTCAAGGGCGCGCTCAAATGACGTATCGTATCACCTCAGTTCCTCAGATAGATCGAGTGATGTCGTGGCTCGAGATTTGAGGGGTCTTATCTGCTCGTGGGATATGACTGCAAGCAACCTCTTCCTGCAGAGAGCTTCCCTCGATGAGTCAATAGGAGGCGCTGATGGCGAAAGAGACTCCAGTCTCACTGTTTTCCTTGAGCACTCTAAACGAGGTCTCCAGCATCCATCGCACAAGCCATTGTTGTCAAGTGACAATGGATTAGAGGAGTTCTCGAATAACGTGAACAGCACTTGGACTCACCTCGATCAGGTTTCTCTCATGTGGATCGAGAAGCTCTTGAGTGCAAAGCCTGAGAATCACAAGCGTGATGGAGGATCTGACAATAGTGGCTCAGCTTATACAACCTTTTTATGGCCCGACACGCTCAAGGAGACTGTTGTGCAGATTCTGGTGAAACAAGATGAATTCATTTATACGGCTTTGTTTAACCGGGTCCAGGACATAGAGGAGCACCTCTTGAGCTCAGAGAACGGGACTTCGACTTCAAGTATCGAAATAGTTGATAGTACTGTGATCAGTGTCATACAGAGTATTTTTGAGCTTCACCTGGACATATACGGACGTATCACAAACCCTAGCAGCGAAGTTGACCTTGCCACGCGAACATTGCAGCTAGACCGTCTTTGCAGATGGGCTGAACTAGCTAGCTTTGCCTACAGTAAGAGGCCAATGTCAGATCCTTGTACCACGCTCCCAGATCTTCTTTCAATTCGATTCATGTGGTCTTCTGTCGTATACACAAATCTGGTTGATCCGTCTTCTCGTGATCATGTCCTGTTATGTTTTCAAGATCTCAGACGAGTTCTTGAAGGTCTCGACTCTCCAGTCATTGAACTACCTAACAATGCGATAATACCAGAAATATCAGTTGAGGCTGTGGAGAAAGAGATTTCTTGGCTGACAACAATGGATTTCTTTCTAAATATCTTCAGCCCGGGCAAAAATGACCCTCTGGCAGTTATAGAGAGCTTGGAGCCAATGCTGGAAAGGTCTCTCAAGCAACAAAAAGCGAAGCTGCGTGGTCGTTTGATGTCATCCGAAAACAGCACAGAAAGCGGTCTGAGCAACCGAGATACTACCCCAAGTAATCGAGACTATAGTCCATCTCCTAAGAATACATCTGAGGAAAAATTGGATCAGATGCTGCAATTTCTTGACAAAGCAAGCGTTAATCTGAAGTTATTTCTTTGGCGAAAGCTGGGTCGAGCGTATGAAGCAATTCAATATACACCGCGGACGGTTTCTTGTGATCTTCGATGCATTGAGTTGATCACGGACTACTTGCTCTCTGCCGCATATGCGGATAGTACTGCGGAAACCCGCAGAGTTAGTCTTCCCCGTTGGCTACGGATCCTGGATGATCTGATAGTGAGAGTGCTGACGTTTGCTCTGAACGACTCGGTAGCGTTTGATTGCGTGGACGAGGACCACCTTCAAGGGTCTGTAGAAGCGCTAGCTACGATCCAGAGGATTCTTCACGTCTTCGCCTTGTGGGAGGACTCGGTCCGTATTTCCCAAACGTTGCCGCCAGCTCAGGTCAACGCTCCTGCTGTGACCGCTTACGGCTTGTCGAAGCAGAGGTTTCGTAACATGCTCGTTCGAACCTGGACCCTGCAATACGTGCTACTGAAGGAAGCAGTAGCACAAGCCCCAAAGCTGTTCGAAACGCCCAATGACGACCTGGCGGATTACCTTAAGATAGTACACCACGCTTTTGGTCTACGATATTACTGCAAAGAATCAAACAAGATCTTCCTAAGGTTAAAGAAAGCCGAACTTTTGCGACTACAACCCCAGGCCGGTTGGGAAACAGACGTAGGCCAGGTGCTGTTCGACTTGTACGGTTTGAAGGTTTGCCCGACCTACATGGGATCTCAAGACCATGGATGTCCTCCGGAGCCGTTTGGCCGTCAGACTGTCATTGAGATCATGGATGTTGTCATGGTACAAGCAAACAGAATGAATGTTAAAGACCTGTTGAAGAGTGAGCTGAAATTCACTATCGAAAAGATGCACAACGCCCTGAAAGGTCGAAGGGAAACGATACTTATGAAATTCAATAGACATATTTTCAATAAGTACCTGAGATCGCCTGTCAATCCTGTGTTTCTCTATCGTGCCTTACGGGGTATCGGAGATCTTTCTGGTACTTTAGTCAATAATGAGGATTCGATTATTGCAGAGAAAGGGTGGTACTTCTTACAGGGTCATATTGCACTGGCAAAATACCGCTCACAGAAACGTACTAGCCAAGGTCCGGTCGACGATCTAGACAATGCAAGTGCTTTCTTCCGGCAGGATCTCGAGTTCAGCATGGAGAAATGGGAAACCTGGTACAGGCTCGGTCAAGTTTATGACGCTAAGATCGAAGAGGATACTACTTGGAACGCAGAAAAACTCAACAACCACATTGAAGATCTGAACATGCTTCAACGAAATGCAATACATTGCTATGCAATGGCGATCGCAGTCGCGAAGCGGTCTGCAGATGCATCTTTTGAGACTATAAGCAAGATCTCAGAACTCTATGCGGATTTCGGCACACGAATCTACTCGTCCTCGAGAGAACCGTTTTCCATGGGTGCTTTCAGCCTAGAGAATTTTGCTAAGCATTTCAACGGATCGAAAATGGGCATGTACAAGAATCGTCCTTTTCGGGACCTGCGGCTCTACCCTGCTTGGAAATTTGCGTCTGAATTGTTTCGACGAGCTCTTGTTCACAAGCCACAAGACTGGGTGTAAGTTGGGCTTTTCAGACACTGGCATGCCCTTCCATTTCCTGCTAATAAGATCCAGGCTGTGGTACCTGCAGGGTAAATGTTTGTGGAAGATGCATGATTGCGATGATCATATCCGCGGCAATGCACAGCGCATCAGCTACCATTTACCACTTGATTCTTTTAAAAAAGCGATTGACGTCCTACCAGAGCGACGGGATAGCAGACATCCAGAGAAAGACCCTACACTCGAGCCACACTATAAGCTCGTTTCGATAGTGCATAAGCTGGTACAGACAAGGCGGCTTCAGGTATGATCCATAATCGCTCATGGAGACAGTGCTGACTCGAACTTACAGCCAGACGATGGCTGCCGATATTTGGCAGCCACAACCTACGCTCGCAAGGTTCCAGCTGTTCAAGACCTAGAGGACTGGGAAGGTTATATGATACAGGTGCTGAAAACACTGAGATCTGCAGATAAAGCCAATTGGCATCACCGGATGGTTGCAAGGGTAGGTTATGTCTTAAATTGTAGCAAAATGATCACGGCAAGTTGACATAGTAGGCTGCCCATATTCTCTACGACGACTCGCCGGACGAACTCCAGTCAGCTTTAGGTGCAAAGCACGAGCTCACGCAGCAGATTTTTACCAAGACCATGGGCATCCAGGTTTGGAAGCCTGAGAACGAGCGCCCAGGAAGGCACTTCGTTTACACCAGTCGATACGTCAGCTTCTTTGTCCGACTCTCCTTTCAATTGAACGATAGAGCTAGTTTGGAAGTGCTGGCGAAGCGTATACGAAAGAGGTCGGGCGATTTCTTCCATCACGCCCAGATATGGTCAGAAGTTTGTAAGACATACCTAGAGGTACTCCAATTCCGCTCTCCTAACCTTTCCGGACCAAATGCTAACAGTTCCCACCAGCTCCTTCGTCGCGCTAGCTCCGTCCCCGAAGAATACCACGAAACCATTTTCAAACTTCTCCCTCACGATCACTTCGCCCTCAACGCCGACCGCCTCGAATCCTGGGCTCACTCATCATCCACAACCTCTCCAACCCTTGGCCTCCTCAGAGAAATAGTAGAACTCAAACGCCTCAATGGCACCCTCATCAAACCTGCACCGATCGAAGACCTAATCAGTGACACCTACGCCCACCTCTACCATAGCACTGTCCCTGACCTCATCGCTAAATCTAACGACGAAGAAAGTAAGGCGCGCATGCGTGTAAATCACCTACTCATGAATACCGACGGCCCTTCCATCGACACCCCCTCGCCAGACAACCGCCCCGGCGATCCCGCCCCAAAACAAAGAACAAAAGGCGTCAGCAAACGCGAAATCCTCAAAAGAGCCGAAGCACTCCTCCTCAAAACCTCTGCCCCTCCTCCCACCACCAAAACCCCATCAATCTCCCAACCCTCCGCCCAACAACCCGAACAAGACCTCCCCCGCAGCCTCGCGACCCCAGCCGTCAAAGAAGACATAGCGGGCCGCGATGTCGTCAGTAGCGTCCCAGGTAGCCTCCACGACAGCGCGGACGACGAGAGCGAGCTGAGTGAGATTGAAGAAGTGCTCGAAGCGCCCAAGCCCCTTTTTCCGGGCCTGGTCGGCTCGGCGTCGAGGGCGGAGGAGATTGAGGATAGTGAGCGAGAGAGTGAGAGGGAAGGAAAGGAAGAGGAGGGGGAGGATGAGGAGGAGGGTGAGGAGGAGAGGGAGGGTGAGGGGGAGGGTGAGGGTGGGGGTGAGGGTGAAGGTGAGGGTGGCGAAGAGGGTGGAGAGTGATGGGGTGCATAATATCGGCGATTATGGGGATCTGGTGTTATGGCGCTATTTTGCTGAGATTGGATGGTTTGCTTCAATCGTGCTGATGATGTATAGTATCAGTAGATTCGACCCCGGCGCTAGTATAGCATCTTTAACAATCCTTCTATCGAGTACGATAGAGGTTGGCTTTGTTGTACAAATACTCTCCTTAGGTTCACGTTGTCCCTTCAGCCTTCAGACACTGGAGGGGAAAACACAACGGGTATTGTGCCGTCTACTGTCTACTGTCTCCTCGGATTACTTTCAAAACCTCGAAATCGGCATCGAGGATCTTTCAAGATAGTACGGGATCATCGGCAACGACAATGGAAAGAAACGATGGATTTACCTGCATCGTAACCTAAAGTCATCGAACGAAACATTCAAATCTCTCCTTTCCTTTCCGGTTCTTTCTCTTGCTCGAACGAACTGTCCTGGCCCCTATCAACGAACAAAAACCATTCGTATTCGAGTAGACACGATCACCCCACTTTCACGTTTGTAGCAACGGATTCAACGAGTTTAAACCTGGTCACGAGCAGAAACAACCGTACCGCATGTTTCAGACGTAGTTCGCATGAAAATATAGCTACAGAGTGCCATAGGTACCCTTTCTACTGTACAAGGTAGATCTCTAGAAACCCGCCCACCCCAAAGCAAACACCTTCATCCCATAGCTCCTAAAACCATACGCATAATCTTACACAACCACCCCCATCCTCCCCATCCCCACTCCCTCCATCCTCTCCAGAGCAGCCATCCCCCAAACATCCCTCCCTTGCCCTCTCCACATATGACTATAGACTCCTACATCCTCATCCACCAGCAGTGCCAAATCCTCGTCTTCCGGCGGTAAACGGATGCCGTTGCCTGGTTTGGGGTATGGTAAAGGGTCATAGTCGGAGGGGAGTTCGTAGTAGGTTTCGTCTTCTTCAGCTGTGACGGGGGGGTTTGTTGTTCGTGAGGGGAAGTCCGGGTGTAATGGTGCAGTTAACGTGTTTGGCTGTGGGGGTAGAAGTATGGATGCGGTGGATGTTTTTTGGGGGTCGAATATGGGAAGGGTGGGGTACAATGTGCTGGCGTGGAGGAGGAGGGAGATGAGGTGGGCGGCCGGGAGGCTTTGGAAGTAACGACGTTTCTGTTGGTTCGAGAGAGTTAGGCGTCATTGTTCCTTTAAATGTTAGTTTGCAAAGCGACACACCTCCACAAGACTCATCCCCTGCGCACTAGCTATTCCCTCCAAGTGCACCCTCTCCTCCCTCAGTACCTCGCAGTCTGCACAATACCATTCCTGTTCCTCAATCCGCACCACATCCCAGGGTATTGGTGGGTCATGACAGTATTGGTGCCAAGGCGTATTACACCCGTCACAAAACACAATCACATTACTCGCCGGACTGTGGCCCCTCCCGCAATTCTTACACACGCTTGCCTCGCCAGGCTTCCTATACCTTCTTTTCCCTTTCTCTTTCTTCGCACTCCCCACCTTCTCCATTGACTTTGGTTTAACCGTAGGCGTCACCTCGGTATCCGTACCTAGGTCAATAACAGTCCGAGGCACCGGAGTAAAAGTAGCAACTTTGGAAATCTTCCGTCCCGACCTTGATTGCGTCGGTAAAGGCATATACGTCTCGCTCGCATCCGTATCATCCTTGTCTCCTTCTTCGACGTCCTCTCTCTTCCTCTTGATTCCCCTGTGAAGGCCCCGGCCCATTGATGTTCCAGCTCTGCTACCCCTAGGTCTCCCCCCACCGAAACCTCGTCCTCTCCCAATATTTATTCCCTTCCCTCTCCCTCTGCCTCTCGCAGTGCTACTTGGCGTAGGCCCATCACCAGGGCCTGTGAGTGTAGTCACAGCTGTTTCCAGCTTGAACTTTGGTGGCCTGCCGCCTCCATGTCTGCCACCTCTACCTCTCCGCCCTCCGGTCTTTGCTCTTTTGATTTGGGGTACAGTAGCAGGAGTGCTTATATCTTGCGCCGTGACCATCTGGTTGAGCACAGACTCTCGAGCTGCTTCCCAGCCGAGACCCACTTCCACAGGAGCCTCGTTTACAATCGGGGGAGGTAGATTAACGGCTGGAGCCGAAAAATTAGGAACAGGTGTAAAAGTCACATTGGGCGTGGTAGGTAGGAATGGCGGAGCAGCTGCTACCAGTATGCCAGACTGAAGGACCTGGCTTGGGGCAACGGAGCGGGGCCTAATGCTGTTTTTGGGAGGATGTTGGGGAGTCAGGTTACGCTGTGGGGAGAATCGGATCTCCTTTTTGGGTTGCTCGAGGCTGTGGAGGTGTGGGTTAGCAGGTTTTAGTTTTGGGTAAGAAGGCCTGTTCCAATCGGATTCATCCGTGGTGGAGCCCATTGGAAGAGGTGCTGCCATCGATATGGTTTAGGTAGTGGGAAGGTGCATCTGCTTGTGCCTTGTAGATGGCCCTGACGGTTGGCTTGGTAAATAGCCCTACAGCGCGGTAATGCGGAAAAGCCCTTAGCTCCGCGGTCCTGTTAGTTGGCGCCAAAATCATCAATTTCGGGTGCTAGCACCACATATACCTCACTTCTGTTCCTTATCTAGATCTATATACAATCAAGCTACAACCCCTTCGGCCTTCAATTTAGCAATATATGTCTCACTCATACCCAAGATATCTCCAAGAACCTCATCAGTATGCTGTCCTAGCAGTGGTGGCGGCATTCTTATGCTGGGTTCTGAGTACGAGTACTTGACAGGCGTGTTAACGAGCTTCATAGGACCGCAGGTTGGGTGCTCGACTTCTTTCACCATATCACGGGCCAACACTACGGACGTCAGTCACTGGCGATCTCAGATATATCCATGGTTATGACCTACCATGGGGGTGATTCAATGTTCCTTGAATGTCATTCACTGCAGCATAAGGCATACCGCTCTCGTCAAGGAGCTCCAGCCATTCAGCCGTTGTTCTCTTCCGCGTTACTTCCTCAATCAGGACTTCAAGAGTCACTCGATTCTTAACTCTCGAGTTATTCGTGAAAAATCTCTTGTCTGACTTCCATTCCGGCTTTCCAAGCTTGTCACAGAGAATGCCAAACAATCGATCATTACCACCTCCTAGCAGAATATCCCCGTCTCTAGTTTTAAAGCCTTGGTATGGGACAATAGACGCTGAAACATGTCAGCAACAAGTATGATCCTCAAGAAGCGCAATGGACACACGATGCGCGGTTCCCCATCGGCCCGAATCAGGCTGTCCGCTTATCAAAGCCGAGCTTGCCATATTCGCCAAAGTTGCTACCTGGCAGTCACTCAGAGCCACGTCGATGTGCTGCCCCTTGCCTGTCCTCGCTCGCCCCAGAAGTGCTGCCATTATGGAATTGGAGGTGTACAGTCCTGTAGTCAAGTCTGTCACAGCAACTCCCACTTTCACTGGTGGACCATCTCTCGATCCCGTAATGTGCATCAATCCCATCTCCGCCTCAACCATGACATCGTAGCCGGCCCTTTTCCGGTATGGACCCGTCTGCCCGTAACCAGTGATGCTAGCGTAGATAATTCCTGTATTGATCTGGTTAACACTCTGGAAGTCCATTTTGTATTTCTTGAGAGTGTCCGGGAGGTAATTCTCCACTAAGACATCACAATCTTTGACGAGCTTATGCAGGATTTCAATTCCATCAGGTTGGGCAAAAGAAAGTCCCAATGACTTCTTGTTCCGGTTGACCTGAGGAAAGAGCCGTTCAGAAATTGCTCTAATTCCCCATTACGTCAATGCTCACCGACAAGAAGTAGGCACTCTCTCCGGGACTATCTGTATGATCTCCTCGTATATGTTTTGCGTATGGCGGTCCCCATGCTCTTGTATCGTCGCCTCTTATGGGATGCTCTATCTTGATGACTTCTGCGCTGCAAAATTCTGTGTATCAGCTTGGAGAAATTCTTGACTTGGCGCCCACCTCTTGGGAGGTGCATACTGGGTTTGTGGCTGCCTACCCCAGGTCTCCAAGTATTTGTGTACAATAAGGCTGTACAAGAGGTTAGTCTGGAATCGCAAATAGACCGATTGAGCTTAAGGTACTCCAGCCAAAACCCTAGTCATGTCCAGCACCCGAATGCCGGCCAGGGGCAAAGTTGGTGACTCCGTAGCCGCCGTGGCGAAACTTTGGTATCTTGGGAATCTCGAACCATTGAGGATATTAATCTGCCTCTGATGCTTTGCAAGGCACCGAAAAAATCTGGACATACTCATTTCACCTTTCGAAGCATGTGGTGATTAAAGGTAAGAACTGAAAGCAGGCGGGGGAAGGATCATGAAGCCCCGCAGCCGAGGTTCCGAAATATACATAATTACGTAGATATATGTTCCTCGACAATCCACACTCTACATTTTCCATCCGAGTTCATTGCTTATCGACGGTGATACATCTTTGAATCATGTTCACCGGTATTGTCGAGGCTATTGGTAGTAAGCACCTACATCAGCTCACAACATCAACCAAGACCTCCAGCTAAGCTGACCCAGCCAGCTGTCTCCGCCCTCGAGAAGCAAGATGACACTGCCAGCGGTGGCGGTGGAACTTCGCTGACCATTTCTGAATGTGCCGACATCCTCACAGATGCTCATCTTGGTGATAGCATCAGCATCAATGGTAGTCCAGGACTGCTTTCCCCCCGCCCTCAACGCCATAGTATGAAGCCAACTGCTGACCCTTGCGATAAGGAACCTGCCTCACCATAACCTCCTTCACCCCTGACAACTTCAAGGTCGGGGTCTCCCGTGAAACCCTTCGCCGCACCAATCTCGGCTCCCTTGCCCGCAGCTCCTATGTCAACCTCGAGCGCGCCGTCTCCGCCTCGACTCGCATGGGCGGCCACTTCGTTCAAGGCCACGTCGACACCATCGCCAAAATCCTCTCCGTAACCCCCGATGGCAACTCTCTGGTTTTCCGGTTGCAGCCCCGCGAAAAAGAGGTGCTGAGATACATAGTGGAGAAAGGATACGTGACGCTTGATGGGGCGAGTCTGACAATTACGAAGGTGGAGGATGGTGAGGGGTGGTGGGAGGTTATGCTGATTGCATATACGCAAGAGAGGGTTGTGATGGCGGGGAAGAAGACGGGGGAGGATGTGAATGTGGAGGTGGATATGGTGGGGAAGTATGTTGAAAAGAGCGTGAAGGGGTATTTTGAAGGGGAGGGAGTAAGTGACATGGGGGTGCTGGAGAAGATGGTGGGGAGGATTGTGGAAGAGAAGATGAGAAGGACGTAGATGGTTCGAGATAACTTAGACAATGCTGCGAGTGGCTAATACGTTGATGAACGCCAGTACGTAGGCTCTTGACAAAACACTTCCAACAGCTTGCAAGTTTGGCTGCAGAAGGAAGAAGTTATTCTAGTGCTGCACCTCAATCCTATAGAACGTTCCCCAACTCAGGTAGCGCCTTTTTTTGTCCAATTATGCGTGACAGAACCTGATATATGGCAAATCTTAAATGTGCGCACATACAATTGCAGCATACATCAACATCGTCCGCTTCTTGGACAAATCATCTCAACATTGGTTCCAGAAAGATAGGCGGAAACAAACACACATGATTAACCCTCAATCTATTGTTGCCATACCAGCGGTGGTCATGCCCGTAAGTGCCCAGATTGCCTTGCAGGCACAGCGATTCTAGCTGTCCTTGATCTTTACCTCGAAGGGAGCTTGGCAGGGAGCGTAGACCGCAACTGATAGCGCAGCTTCTTTGCTTCCTTGGCCACGCCTGGTTAAGCTGTCAGTGTCAAAGTTCGCTTCCGAGACTTATCTACTATGTAGTAATTGGGTTGTCGGACACGTCATCAGTCAGGGTCTTGGCGATCATGTCTGTGTTTACTGTCACGCATTGCAAGCAAGCAAAACAACATGAAGATAAAAATATTGGAGGCTATACGATAAGACCTCCAGCAGTGTTTTCAGGAGTTGGATGAGTTCTCCGAAAATTACGGATTTTGAGTCTAAAAGAAGAATGTTACAATACAATGGAATGGATCGAGGCATGCCGCCCGCCTTGCAGCATCAGGCTGTCGAACAGATGCAAGGCGAATTCCTCGCCGAGAGACCTTGAAGACGAGAGGGTGAGCTCAGCGGGTGACGACCATTCCATCCGTCAGTCATCGCCGGCGGAGGCACCGATCTCATGGACGAGGAGGAGGCCAAAGTCGAATCCCGTCGTCGCCGGAGAGGGTGAGGTATTTCACGAGATCGGCTCGCATCATGTTGTCCTCCAGGTCGAGGAAGGTTTCTGCGATGTCTGGCCGGTGCGAGAACTTCTCAAGAACGTAGCTCTCGGCGCTGTGCTTTGTCACGACCTCGTAGTGGTGCTTCTGGTTTAGCTTCACCCAGGTCTAGATAGCTTTTCGCTCTGCCTCCTCCAGACCTGCGGCGCTGGTCTTCGCGGTTTGCCAGATTTTCCTAGGAAATTCTGGGGGGTTCAAAGCTGAGGACCTATTGGTAGGCAGATCTGTGAGGGCTTCTGCGGGCTGGCTGCAGAGAGAGGCATTGAATTTGGCGAGGTTTGCAATTTATAATGAGCAAGCGATTGATCTTGAGATCTAGGGGAGCTTGCCACGACATAATTGTAGCTTAGTGAAACAGGTGAAACGACTTGACACACGCATAGAAATTATACAGAGTCGTGGCAGACGTTCAGTATCATAATTCCGACAGGAAACACTTAATTGACTAAGGAACGAGCGTATGATCTTTAAAGGCAGAGCGTTATGAAGGCTCCTTTGATTGAGAAGAAGCGCTCGATTATTAATCAAAAGAAACTGAGCCCGTTGAAGCAGGGAAGCACATGAGCACATTGCTGATAACTCCCGAGTCCCACGAGCTTGGTTGCAAGAGAGCTAAGATTGATAAGGTTCAGGACTCGAGAGAGGCGAAGCTCCTTTAACACGTTATGATTGATCTTTAGCTTCGAAGTGTGTGCCTATTGCGGTAATCATCGCAAAAATAAGCGTAAGGTTGTTCTTGATCTATACTTTGAGATTAAATAGATTTAAGATTCTTATTTGAAAAGATTAAGAATAATTTTGAGTGCGCTTCTGAGAGCTTTTTTCTCCTTGCGCCTTTATGCTTTCAGCGTCTTTTCTCTTAACTGCAGCGCTTCTTTCGTCCGCCCGACGTTATCATAAGAAACGGCGAGGTCAGTCATAGATGTGAGGGTATCAGGATGTTCTTCACCCAATATAAACCTTCGTTCTTTCAGCGTCTTTTCTCTCAACTGCAGCGCTTCTTTCTCCCGCCCGGCGCTATCATAAGAAACGGCGAGGTCAGCCATAGATGTGAGAGTATCAGGATGTTCTTCATTCAATGTACGTCTCTGTACTTCCAGTCTCTTTTCTCTCAACTGCAGCGCTTCTTTCCTTCGTTCGACGTCATCATAAGAAAAAGCGAGGCTAGTCATAGAATTAAGAGTATAAGGATGTTCTTCACCCAATATACGCCTTCGTGCTTTCAGCGTCTTTTCTCTCAACTGCAGCGCTTCTTTCCTTCGTTCGACGTCATCATAAGAAAAAGCGAGGCTAGTCATAAAATTAAGAGTATCAGGATGTTCTTCACCCAATATACGCCTTCGTGCTTTCAGCGTCTTTTCTCTCAACTGCAGCGCTTCTTTCTTCCGCCCGACGTCATAATAAGAAACGGCGAGATCAGCCATAGAATTAAGAGTACCAGGATGTTCTTCACCCAATGTACGTCTCTGTACTTCCAGCCTCTTTTCTCTTAAATCCAGCGCTTCTTTCTTCCGTCCGACGTCATTATAAGAAGTAACGAGGTTTGCCGGAGACGTGAAGGTATCAGAGTGTTGTTTGCTCAGCTTGCGTGCTTCCAGCATCGTTTCATGAGAGTCTGCCGATGAATCAATTCTTATTGACGAAGGACTAGTCCCCTTCGATTCCTGGGAAAGTGAAGTCCCCTTAGGCTCGTGAACAAGCGAGTGGTACTGCAATATACGTGGTGTATCATCGCCTGAAACTGACGGTGAGAGCGCTGCAGTGGTGTAAGAGTGTGACGTTGAAGAGCTTCGTTGCGATGCAGGGGACGAAGGAGGTAGTGAACTATAGTCGGGATTATTTGGTGGCGGATCGGTTGAGGTATACGGGGATTTGGGATGGGGCGACGTTGCAGAAGAGTGAAGTGGTGAGGGCGACCGAGGGTGGAGAGAGGAGAAGGAGGAGGAGGAGGAGGAGGAGGAAGAAGGTGCCGACTTTTGAGAAGCTGTGAGCTGGGGTGAGGCCATGAGGGAAGAATGGAGAGGAAGAGAATACTGCTGAGCAGCAACGGGCTTCAGGAAATCGTGAGACCGAGGGCGTAAAGAATTCGAAGCCGCTGCAAGTAATTGCTGTTTACAACACCGATTGTAAAAAGCGGACGGTACATAGTCATTACCAAAGCTTTGCACTAGAGAGGAACTTGATGGTCTTTCTTCCGGTGCAAAAGACAGCATTATAGATACCAAGGACATAGCAGTTGTGGCCATCTGTCCAAGCGCTGCAGGTGGATCAACCTCTGCCAGAAGCCATGAGCTGATCGCGTCAGGGTTATCTTTGAAGTTCAATCTCCTGGAGCCAGTCTTCTTGAAGAATGTCTTCAATTCTGCTATCGATGATCCTCTCAAGGCTGATATGATCTCATAGAAGACACATCCCATGGACCAGACATCAGATGCCTCATCTCTGCGAAAACCATCATCAACCTCCGGAGAGCAATAGCGTGGTGTGTTACTGGCCAAACTCGTTGAGTCGCTAATGGTGTCGGCGCTCAAGCCAAAGTCGGTCAGAAGCAGTGTATTGATATGAATGAGAATATTTTGTGGCTTTATATCCTTATGCCGTATACCATTCTCATGCAAGTAGGCAAGCGCAACGCTTAGACATCCAAAGAATGTCTGCAGCAAGTCCTTCCGGTCCGTAGGTATAGGTGCAGCGTCGAGGAATGTGCCTAAATTCATATCCGCGACAGGTTCGGAAAGCATAGCTATGACTCTCGTATCGGTGTAGCTACCTATCAGAGAGACACAGTGGTGATGGTCCACGGCTTTGAGCATCTTGATCTCCTTGGCGAATAGGCGGAGGCCTTCGGGACTGCGAGTAATAACCTTCCGAGCATAATTCTTGCGAAATGAAGGACACCAGACATGATCCACGAAACCTGTTCCACCGGACCCGAGATCTTTCAGCTTGTCCAAGTATTCATCGTCGTCGCGCGTGAAATTGAGATGAACATCTTCGGCCCAACGTGAGCTGCAGACGTGCTGTTGAGCTTGTGTAAATGCTCTTGGCGATGAAGAATTCTGGAAGAAACTCCGCGCCAACGAAGATTGAGGGAATGGGAACCATAGATCGTTAAAGCCCTTCGCATGGAGAAATGGCAAGCGGTCAAGCTCTTGTATAGTGCGAAGGATATAGTATAGCTTTGGTGTCTCTCCTGCATCTGCTTTACCACTGAATCGGAGCAGACGACTTATCTGCTGGAAATCGATATCCTCTAGGGGATGCTTCTTTATATTGCGCGCCGGTGGGAAGTAAGCATCAAGTCTATCTTCATACACGGCGTTCTCGTGCTTCACGATCTGCTCTTGACACCGCAAGAAGTCGTTGATGATATCGTTGTATTCGAAAGTCTAGTTCAGTTTTCGGGTTTTAGCGAATTTGGCGGGGAAAACCCACAAATCAGCCTCAAATTTGGTGCAAATAGAGCAAATACCTAGATATCATCCCCACATCCCCAAAACACCCCAAAGCTTCATTTTTGAAGCTATACAAATCTCAGCCTCACACGGGGGCAATCCTGTCCTACCTACCATGCCTCAAGCTCTTATCCAGGATCTTAGAGACGAGATTCAGTTTCACCTAGCCCGTGGCGATAGCACAACGTTCATACACAAAGTCACTCATGTTATCAGACAGCAGATCAATCGTATGCGTAAAAAACATCTTCATTTCAGCGATGTGACATCTGCATTTGATATGATTGATAGATCAAGACTTTTGAGTGAGTATCATGCTCAGAAGCTTCTTGACTTTCTCAGTCAACGATTCATCATCTATCAGAATGACATGATCTGATTTCTGTACGACGAGTTTGTATCAGCAGAATGCTCAAAGAAGCTAGATACAGCAGAAAGATCACTCAAAGAGTCGCTGCTGAGCGCGATGAGAAGCTTCGCAATGAATGAGAATAACGACTTATGAGCTGAACATTTGATCAGCTAATCTTTCTCGATGAAAGCGTTGCTTGTGAGTGAACAGATAAATTCAACTTTCTTTTCTTCTTTACTCTTTTTAATCATGCTAATGCTTGCTCGTTAGCTGATCAAAAGTATGATTGAGTCTTAATTAATTTATCTTTGCACGTCACTTAAAGTTTAAAATGATCAAAGAGATGAAGCATTTTATCAGCATTTTTTATTGATGAATACATTACATGAAAGATGCATTACAACTTCATAACAAAAAAGATCTTTCTGAACTTCATGTGATCACAGATGCTTTCTATATGCAATTCTGAAAAGATAGAATCACATTCAATGATGATCATGAATAATGCTAGAATTTATCAATCAGCAGAGCTTGATAAGTTATGTGAAAGCTTTAAGATGCATCTTGTCAAATTGTCACTCTACTCGCTTGACTATAATCTCATAGAAAACTCATTTTCAGTGTTGAAAGTTTAAATTAAAAGAAATAATCAGCTTGTTCAATAATATGATGAATTTAATAAGAAATTTGATGAATTTTTAAAAGTAGCAGTCAGATCACAAAGAGAGCGAGTTAATAATTCTGAAGCACTTTTTCATCTGATTGACATAGTTCATATATTCAAATGATATCTAGATATAGATAGACTCATCATAGTCAAGCTTATTATGCTTCTTCACTATCTCTGAATAATCATCTAAAGTCTTCTTCATCTTCTTCATTTTCTTCATTTTCTTCAAACTTTTATCTTCAATTGATATTTGCAAGACTGAAATCTTGACTTGAGACTTTAAAGCAGATCTTCAAGCTTAAGAATTATATAAATGACTTCATGTTTGCATTGTTAAAGTACAAGCTTGTTGAGCTGATGTAAAAGATGTAAAGTGTGCTGTTGATGTATCTTTAATCATTGATTCAAATGATAATTTGTCATTTGAATCAGAATCTCTAAAGTGAGCATACTTCATTGACAGTTTGTAAAGAGTGACAGAGACAGATTTTAGCGCTTTTAGTGATCAATATCTTAAATATTTATTTAATCTCATGTTTCAGATTTGCGTCAATTTTAGCTGAGATATATTTATAAAAGCGCTAAAATCTCTAGAATTTCTATGAGCGCAGTATGCATCTTTATTGTTTGATTCAACAAACATGATTCTGACTCTTGTAGCATTGATAGTTGCAACGTTGAATAATTAATAATTAATTTGACTATTTAAATAATAGCTATTTACACAGTTTAATATATGCGCTGAGAAAGTCAATGAGAAAGTTAATGAGAAAGTTAATGAAAGAGTTAATAAGTAAACTAATGAGATAGAGAGTCATGTAGAATGTTTGATAGAGAGTCATGTAGAATGTTCAGTAGAATCATATTTGATGCTCAATAGAGAACAAATTTGATTCTTGAATGATGAGTAGAATGATGAGTAAAGTGATGAGTAGAATGATCAGTAGAATGATCAGTAAAGTGATCAGTAAAATGATCAATAGATAGCTCAGTAGAATGATCAGTAGAGTGATTAGTAGAATGATCAGTAGATAGCTCGATCAAAAGCTCAGTAGAAAGCATTGTTTGAAGCACTGTTTGACGTGTTTTATGCGCTTGATTGACGCGTTTTATAGAGCGTTTGATAGAGCGTTTGATAAAGCGAGTAGATGAGCGAGTAGATGAGCGAGTAGATGAGCGAGTAAATGAGTGAGTAAATGAGCGAGTAGATGAGCGAGTAGATGAGCGAGTAAAGTGAGCGAGTAAATGAGCGAGTAGATGAGTGAGTAAATGAGCGAGTAGATGAGCGAGTAGAGTGATGAGCATGTAAAGTGATGAGCATGTAGATAAGCGAGTAGATGAGTGAGTAAATGAGTGAGTAGAGTGATGAGCATGTAAAATAATGAGCATGTAGATGAGCGAGTAGATAAGCGAGTAAAGTGATGAGCGAGTAAATGAGCGAGTAAATGAGCGAGTAGATGAGCGAGTAAATGAGCGAGTAAATGAGCGAGTAGATGAGCGAGTAAAGTGAGCGAGTAAATGAGCGAGTAGATGAGCGAGTAGAATGATGAGCATGTAGATAAATATTTTAGCTGAATTAGCTGTATTAACTGAGTTAGTTGAATTTAGTTCAGCGCATATGAACAAATGCAAATTATATCGACAAAAGCGAGATTCAATGCAGTGACATATGAACAAATGCAGATTTTATTGACAAAAGCAGAACTTAATTCAGCGAAATCAGCTAAAATTTCGATTTTATTCAGCTTTAAGCAACAAATGTCACTTTAGCTAAACTTTAAAATTTAGTTCACTTTACAAACTGTCAATGTTGCTGACATCATGAATCAGCTGTATGTCAATGTCAGCAGATATGTTTAAGCTCTTTCAATGATTCTCATCATGCTTTTTTCAGCTTTGTATTGTTTGTAGATCATAATATCAAGCATTCAGCTCATCAAAGACGTGTCAAAAAAACGTGCTTAAGTGTTATTAACTTCAAAGACATGTCAGAAGATATAATCACAAAGATCATCGTTCTGAACAGAACTGCTAGAAAAAACAAACAATGTATATCAATGTTAATTGAGCATAGAAGAAGTCTCAATCTTCTTAAGTGTCAGAAACTGAGTTAAACTAAAGATACTATCAATATAAAAGACTGATATTATTATTACTTTGATAAAATCTAGATACAAGACAATACATTAAATAATGTACAAGATGAAAGACAAAAAGTGAAAGAAAAGAATGAAAGC
>JAABUH010001325.1_pt1 | contig 28520 bp, 40 predicted proteins | sample 5559121 | NCBI WGS metagenome assembly JAABUH01 (sample SAMN10711871, study PRJNA513364) | rock metagenome | isolation source: Antarctica rocks | place: Antarctica: Victoria Land, Battleship Promontory nord | collected 2015-12-28
CACCTAGCGTCTTGATTGCAAACCCGCTGAAGACCACTTTCTCATAGTGGGCGTCTGCGTTGACGATGGACTCTGCCATTGGGGCCCCTGAAACGTTGTAGTGTTGACTCTCCAGTCCTGCCTCATACAGCAGATTTCTCTGCAGTCCTGTGCGGCTACTGGGCTTGGGTGCAGCCTTGAAGCTGCTTGCTGGTTCATTGTTTTGCAGAGCTAAGCCCCTGGCATATCTTTCCTTGCTATCTTGGCTGAGCTTGCCCGCAGAGCTGGGGTTGCTGTGCATCTGTGTGTGTAGCAGGCTGACGCTGCCTTTGTGGCAGTATACAAAGGCCTTCCCTGCAGCGAAGTTGTATTCGTCAAGTAGGTGATCCGTGTACGGTTTGTGGTGTTGCCACTGGTCTATGCACTTGGAGATACAGTTGTAGTGGGGCATCAGCTGTGTTGTGTTTTGTCCGTTGGACCAGTCGCACGGTCTGCGTCCGGTCGTACGCCTGTCTGTGACGTTTCTGCCGATGACAGCTTCGTCGCTAACGTGTGTGTGTTGGCCATAGTTGTTTTCAGTGTGGAAGTGTTCATATGCAAGTGATCCTGGTTGTTGTGATCGCTCACTACCCACTGTCACCTCTTCCAGCGCGAGTTCTCTTTCGAGAAGACGATACTGGGGAGGCGTGGGAGTGGCACAAGTACATGCTATGCAGATTTGTAGAGCAAGGAGCCGGATCAAAACAGTTGGAACCCATGCATGGCAGCGCCTACCGGTAGCGCCGCGCTTTAGCTGGTTCTCCTTGTCCATCTGTCTTGGCTAGTGCTTGCTATACTACACACGTTAGCGGCGCTCGGTTGTCCACACTAGACACAATCGGCATTCTTCCCTAAACCTTGGTCATTGTATTGGTGTATATGCTACATATGTGTTTTACATTGGTATATACATGATTGCAAATTCATTGTTTCATGAGGTTTTTGCAGAAGTCAAGCAACAGAATAAGCTGAGCCGTATGCCCTGCTGTCATGTAGGAGGAGGAGGCTGTACCTCGAGCTCTCATGCCTGCTTGGTATAGCAGTGACGAGGGCAGAAGACGGGTCACTTTTCGCCGGCAGCTGCGGGATTTCCCCAGTGACAAGACCACAGCATGAGGGACAGGAACAGCATGTTGGTGGAGTTGCATCTGTACTACACACGAAATGATGCTTATGGCAACCTCTGGAAAAGGTATGGGATCTGTATGACAGTTTCTGAGCAACCCTTTTGCGCACTTACTTGAAATTGCTGTGAGGCAGGCTTGCTTGATCACAAGTGAGTGAAATAAGCTTGAGCTTGAGCTTGAGCTTGAGCTTGAGCTTGAGCTTCCCCCAAGACATGAGAACACTCGAAGGCAACATGCTTGCCGAGCAGATAGCGAAAGTTGGACAAAGCGGAGAAGACCTAGACATATGTAATGCATTTTTGTGAGGGCTTGAGATGTCATCAGTAGATAGATTCATTTACTATCTCAAGTAGGTACCAAATCACACCTTCCTTGGAAACATATGTGTTCCTTTCACCGGGTCTTGGACAAAGTGCAAACAATAACATTTTATGTCATACAGGTGCATATGACGGGTGTCACTTGGCTTTCGGCATGAGTATGTGAGTCCAGTGCTACATAGGGGCCCATCTGTTGTGGCATTGCAGCTTTCTCATACAGTCATGAGGCATGACTGAGGGCTGCAAGATTTGCACTAGTCTTTTTTGGGACGGGCAACAACACCATGTACGCACCGCCAACGCTGAGCGGAGCTGCTCTAGAAATGGTTTTGGTCAGTTATATGAGGTTATTGCATGTACGTGCGGCATGTCATAGACTTTTTGGCTCTACATGGTAAGCCCAGATCCTCACTACCACATGACAGAAGCGCAATGATAGCATGCCAGACAGCGGCAACTTGTCAAAATACTCTGCTCTGCTGTCATTTTCTCCAGTGCCATCATGGTATCGTTGCATCTACATGCGGATTGTCACAACATTCCCTAGCTCTAGAAGCATATGTTGATCATCAATCCCCCTTGACACAAGTTAGCACAAACCCATTGCAATTGAGTGTCCTAAGGATTGCGAGCTCAAGAAGTGTATGACTAGCCCAGGTTCTTTCTGACACACTCGATGTTGCTTCTCTCATGGTTACTTTGTTTCCTCAGTGGTTGCTGTCATTTTCTAGATTCTTTGAGAGTAACACGCAATCAAGACATTGCAAGTGCGCAGCTTGCGCATATATTTTGCTGCTGTTGCAATGTCACCTGCAGTGAGCAACCGACACGGTGACTGCTGCAGGCTTAAAGATGGATACAACAGCCAAAGCTGCTCTGCTTGCATCAAAACTAAGCAACATCGTCTATGTCTCTATCACTGCTTAAAAGCCGAGGTCTCAAAAGACTCCCTGTCCATCCCATGCAGGTGCAACTAAGATTGCACATGCATGGTAATAGCTTTTTCTAATGCTCCATTATATCTCAATACAATAGCAACACACTAAAGTGCATGACTTTCTCAGCATACCAAGCAATTCATGCATGTTCTGCACTGAAGAACTTCACTTTCATGATTTCACTTTGTTGCAGTTATGTCATCCACATCTTTGACAATAAGGGCTATTGCTGCAGGGCTGTTTGCTACTGCTAGTGCCAAACCTGCTCTGCAACAATCAAGACTATTCGACAGCGCCTGTGTCACTAGCACTGCTTTGAAAGGTGAGGGATCTAAAACATTCCCAGCTTGCATGCATGTCTTGCACAAATGTAAATGTGTTCAAGCCCATTGGCAACACACACAGCTATAGTATTGATCACTTAGCTTTTGTATATCAGCAGTCAATCAGCATTCTTTCACTGTCTCAGCATACACAGCCAGAGATGCTTGTGCCTTGCACTAAAACACCTTTGCGACAAGTGTCACTGCTCAGCATGCAATGTCTGAAAGGTGGTGTCCCTAGGGCCAGCTGACTGCTATAAGTTGTTCTTGAGGTGAATATATATCAGTATTCCTAGGACTGCCTTCTTTGTTGGCAACTGCTTGGCATGTTCATTTGGGTAGGCACTGTTACGTGTTGCCACCGCTAGCCTGGTGGAAATTTGCAGCTCTCACATTTCTGTTATTGCAGGTCAACAGCCTAGCATCTTGCACGTTGGTGATTTCTGTGTCTGCATGTTCACTGGACTGTTTTTGCAAGGCAGCGTTATGCTGACAAGACCTGCAGCCTTACATGGTATGCAAAGTTGCCCTTGCCATGTAGCTTGTGATTGTTGTAAGGTATGCTGCCAATTGGTTGTTGCAACAAGTGAGACAACCTTATTCATTGAGAAAGCAGCAGTTATCTCAGCGTCAATGCACGCATGTGCAGTCGTTGCCAATTGACTTCTATGCTTATCAACCAGGTGCCGCAAGATGGATCCTCTTAGCAGCCGTGCCACAGAGACATGTAAAGCTGCCCTTGACTGTTTTTTGGCTGCTTGGCTGAGGCTCAGGTACAACTGCTCACAACTCTATGCTGACAAGTTTGTGCACAGCAATTGCAGCTTCTGTGCATGAGGCTGGCCAATTTTGCAGTATATACAAATATGGCATATGCAGCTGCAGCTTGCTGTTGCAGTACTACACACACTGCAGACTGCTACTCAGTACAATTGCACCCTTCGGGAGTAACATGCTGGACCCCACAGCTTATTCTGTTGGCAAGTTATCTTGTTTGCCAGCAAGATGCCTGACATGTTTTGATGTCAAAACACTTGGTATGAGAAGCTAATTCACTGCATGAGTTGCCTCCTTGCCCTTGCTGCTTTACTGGTGTCCTGCATGCATTACTACCGCAAAATGTAGCACAGCTTGTTAACAAGCTTAAAAAACGTTTTCTTACCTGCTGTTTCTCAAGCTTGCAAGAGTATTGCTTGATTTGCAATACGTATCACATCCAATGTGTTTGTTCAACACAGCCTCTTTTCAGTCAGACTCGTTCTCAGATTCTTGTCAACATTGTCAACTAACTTAGAGTTACAAATGATGCAGCACACAAGTGCTCTTTGTACAGTCACAGGCATTGCTAGCATGACATGATAAATGAATACGTCTTCCATCAAGGCGTTCCGAAGAAGTTCTACCTTTTAAGACCATTAATGCCTTGACAAGTGACACGGTGCCGATCAGTCATGACGTTCATGGTATATTTTCTGTTCATCGAAGGTATTGGATGTGGTCAAGCAATGATTGACCTATTATACTTCATGTCAATGCATTTGATCAATAGATATCCAAATTGCATGCAACGGCCACTGTGACGCAATTGAATGTGCTACACAAAAGTACATATGTATGCAGGAGCAGCCAGTGTCAACACGGCGCTCAAACAAGTGGTGTCCCAGCTTGTCATGATCAGGTGGAGGCTGTATGGCAGAAAACCCAAAGAAATCTGAAAACTCTGGAACAATGGTGCAAAAGCATTGCTGCTAACAAACATGATACACGAAAACAAAATCAGCATTGCAAAGGTGACGACCATGCAACATTGCAGTAGATGTTGCACCATGTTACGTTGGGTACCCCACTTTCCACCAAGCAAAGGCACCACCAGTAGTAAGACATAAAAGGTTGTTGCCCAATCCACACACAACAAAGATGCAGCTTGCGCTGCGGCAATGCCAAGTGCAATGGTCCTCATGTAACGGTTGTGAAGCAGTACATTTGCTTCTCCACGTAGTCTGAACACTTTGCTATACAGTTGCGCAACTAGCAGAACTGCCAAACAGACAGGCAAAGCCAACAGCAGGTGGTATAGATACAAGCTGTTCTGATGTCTGCCTGAATCTTCATTGCTTGACATACTTTGCAATCTGGTGACCATTGCACATAGTGCCCATTTGACCACATTGCATGTCACGTGAATGCAACAAGAGTGCTTCATGGCTTGTGAACAAGCTCTGTACAGGTTGCATCCCACATCAAATTTTGCATCGGAAGCAAAGTGGAGTGATGTCACTTCAGAAGCTGAATCGGCTGCCTGCAACACAATATAAATGATTGAGGCCAAAGATGACTGCAACAATATTGGAGAACGTGATTTCTGGCTTGGCATCAATGCATTGGATGGACAAGCTATACATCACTCATTTCATTGACCTGGCTGTGAGTTACCCAGCTTGAGCTGAACTGTGGGATACACAGCTCTTACCTGTAAGACAAGAACAACCATTAAAAGCAGTGGGGCCACAATGTGTGCTTGGAATGGCACATGCCAATCTGGAGATATCAACACATAGAATGTTGTTGAGTGATGGAACTGCTCCAGGAGATTGTTCAGGCTACGCATTGTGAGTTCCAGTAACACAGCTAGTTTTATGATGCCCTCCTCCAGCCCATATGACCAAGCAACCTATGTGCATAGAACAGCAGTTAAGAGGGCCCACAACATCATTTTAGACAAGCCAGCCATCTTCAGACAACGGCACGTGTGTTGATTGCTCGATGCAGTCCCATGGACACAATTTAGACTTTTCAAAGGTTTAGGTACAACAATATTTGATATACCTCATGTGAGTGCATGTCTGTCCTGATGGTGATGGCATCAATACCATACTTTGCAAACTCAGCATGTATTCCAGCTGGTAGAGCTATGGCTTGTTGCCAGCTGAAGCACAGGACTGGCCACATGTTATTCCAGTAGGCTTGCAGACTTTTTGAAATATGCTGCAAAAGAGGCACCTTCACATCCTGCAAGCAAAGCCCAAAGTTGCTGTTGAAAAGTGAACAGCCTGATGAAGGAATGTGTAATAAACATCATTGCAATGTTTACTACCTGAGACAGAGTGAGTGCAGGACCATTTTCAGTCAGCCGCTTGACCAAATAGTAGAGATCCAACATGGGAAGCTGGCCGTTCCATCCTGTTGTGTCAACATGCAGAGAGTTGAATGTGTTATTGCTCATCTGCAATATCAATGCCTGTTGGAGCAGCCCTGACTGCCCAAAATGGCTTTGAGCTCCATGGTAGGCATCTAGCCATTCCTGCAAGATTGTAGAATCGCATTCAGAACAGCAATGCTCTTATCACGTTGTGTACAACAACATAGCTGGGTGTGTTGGCATCAGTGCCTTTGCTGTGAACCAATCTGGACAATTGCTGTGCACATGGCCAGACAGAGCTGCACAACTGCTCAGTAAACTGCAGCTTTTGACGATGATCAACCCTTTGTTGTCAGGGCTGTTGGGTCTGAAAGACATGCATGCATGTCCAAGCCCTGACCAAGGAAGAAGCATACGGATTAGGAGCTTGCAAGCTTTGTGATCTCGAACAGCATTTCTCACCCTTGTCACTTGCAAAGCGCCACATGATGCATCAGGTATGACCCAAACAATGTCTTTGGCCAGCCAAGGTACATGTTGCAAATACTGCAGTACAGCCACGGCCACTTGGATTGCTGTAAAATCTGCGGCCGGGTTTCCTGCAGTGCAGCAGACTCGTCAAAGGGCCCCCTTTTGAAAACATGCAGGTTGCAAACTTCGTGCTACCCCTGCATGGCTGCTGTAATGCGTTTGTTGCAGCACACAAATCAGGTGACATGCCAAGTATTGAAGCATACACACCACTCACTGGAGTTGCAAGAAGGATTGCTTCCTTGCCATCACCATGCGGCGCTCTCAGAATACCGTGCAGTGTGCTGGCATTGCACTGCAATGTGTGCAAGTGACTCCACCAGTGCTGAATTTGCATGTGTTGCAACATTGCTTCTGCAGATTGCTGGGGCTGGTGTGTGGCTGCCAAGGATCGAAAGGCGCCTTGTACTGATGACAAGCCTGACGAGTATCTGCACTACTATGATATCAACACCAGAGGAACTGAAGCAAGTTTTGAGTCACTTGTAAGTCTTACTGTGCTACAGCTGACCTGATCTGTGAGTGGGAAAACCCCGCCAGCAGTGCATTTTCGTCCAGATAGTTTCTTTTCGCAGCTAGTGGCAAAGACAAGAAGACAGCAAGAGCTGTTACGTACAACGCAATGCTCAGCGCCTTGGCGTGCCGAACGCAAAAGCCAAGCAGGCGGTGGGCAAGTTTCTTTCGTGCGGCCATTGACGACTTTCGGGTTCAAGGCAGGCAAAATTTCGATCCTTCAGATCATCACAAGAGATCCAGGCGTCCGAGACTAAGTGCAAGCTTGTTCACGACGAGTATGTCAGGTATCATCCTCCATCCTACAAAGAGGGGAAAAGAGCATTGCTTTGCATTTCACGCGTGAATCACGCGCAGCGTTCAGTGGCGCGCGGCGAGTAGGGTTGAAAGAATTTGTCCGACTCTGGCGGTGATCTTGCGCAAGTGAGATCGTGCATTACAATCCATTCTGACTGGATGGAATGACACCCGCTTAGTGTCATAATGCTCGCGCAGTCAGCGTGGTGTCGTGCAATTGGCTTGCCTGCACTTCCTCCCCGTCCTCACTTTCCTAGAAACAGCTTGCGCACCCGTGGAGCGGCAACATCCAACAGTAGCGGATGTTGCGCATGCAGCTATGACTCCCAGCTACAGGCGAGGAAACACGAGCTTGTTCACAGACCGCGTAAGCGACAACGTAGATGCACACGTTCACATGCAGTCGAGCAGTCCGACGCTGCGCTCGACAACGGTCCAGACACTGACTCCAATCCAGTAAGTTGCCTCTCAAAGATATCCACTGATTACTGCATCTCTCTCAAATTTGGCAGCTTTTGAGGTCAGACAGTATGTCTTTGCAGGTTGACGTGCAGAACGCTACAGACAATGCTCCTACTGCTGACCTGACAGATGTTGATTTAGATGCAATCATATCTCAAGGCAGCTTTGATCAGCTGTCAACTGGGTCACAAGGTCAGCATATGCAGTGAGCTTGGCATCTGTTGCTTCAGTGCTGAAGTTTGGAACAGCCTGACACAGCTGTGATTTGTAGACTGGTATAGCGAGCTAGACAAAACATCGAGTTCAATTGTTGCTCAAGATACTGAACCTCAGGTGAATGCGCATTACCAATCTCAATATTCAGCACCTGCCTGTCAGCTACGTGCTCAACACAATCAGCGCAATGTAGGATCAAATCAGCAACTCCTCTTTTGGTTGATGTCTGAGGTATTGCATTGTCCTTGCAAACATTTGCCGTGTCTATGCTTCAGGATGATGAAGAAGATCCTGATGCATCGTACCCAGAGAGACCATCAAGAAGGTCTGCTAGTTGCGTTCTGAGCACCTGATGCTTGCGTTTGCTGTAGCCTTTTGTGTCACTTAAGCTGCCCTCATGCAGCTTAGTTCATTTTTTGGCTAGCAGATACATCCTGCCTCCACATGCCTGTATTGCTGCGCAGTTACACACTGGCTAGTCTGCTAGAACTGGCTGACATCAGTTTGCCTGAGGACTTTGGTGAAGATGAAATGGAGGTGGCTATAACAGGCCTTCAGAATAGACCTCAAAAGGTGCTGCACTAGTATCAGCTGCAAAGCAGTAGTTGATGCCAGCATCATATGTCGCCAGATATATAATCAGTTTTCAAACAGGTTTATGCAAAGTGCCTGGGTATGTCGCATTTAAAAGCCATACCAACAGCATGTGGCTAGTCACGCCAAACATGCTGCATGCCCGCCATCTTGTGCTGCATTGTATAGGTGCATGCCGGTGACCTGTATATTCATATCACAAAGCCAGATGAAGATGTGTGGGGATGTGTTCATGAAGCTCTGCAACGAGGGGCCGCTGCAGTCATTGCTGGAGAGGTTTTTGAAGCAGAAGAAGACTTGGAGGTACCGGTGATGCTGCTGCCAGATTGTCTGGATGCCCAGCAGCGTTTGGCCATTGCATTCTACGACAATCCGTCAACCAAGATGACTGTTGTTGGTGTGACAGGCAAGTCCCTATTTTGCATGAGACAGGCAGGCCACTTACTTGCATGAGACATAGAGCAAAATTGCATGACAGGTCAATTCGATGTGATGAATGTTTGAATGTGGAAGCGCACTTGTTTGTTTGATGGTGTACAGTGGTCAAGTGGTTGCGCGGTCTAACTGCAAGTTCTCTCAAGCAGTGCTTCTGGACTCACTGGAACAGAATGCAAACATGCAGCAAGCAACATAGAGCTGCTGATCAGACACAGCAATGTATGCAGGCAGCACAGGCAAGACAACAACTTCATGGCTGATTCGCGGTATATTTGATGACCTGGACAAGAGCGCTGGCTTAATTGGCACCGTTGAGTACGGCATTGATGAGTTCCTGATGACTGAAGATGGGGATCTTTGGAAGCGGGATGAACCAGACCCAACTTTGCAAAGGTGTTCTTCTGTGGGGTCTTCCCTTTCAAATTTTCACTTTGGCAATTACAGTACAAATTGGCTACATGCCACAGGCTGACAGCATATCAAATGACTCCAGCATCAGCTTCTGTGATGCATAGTCAGGCATAAAGTTCATGCCAATCATGCGTCTTACATGTCGTCGTTTTTGACACTAGTTACAAGCTGAAAATCCCCTTTTGACACCGGAATTGCTGTCGGCAGGGAGAGCAGTGTCCCAAACTGCTTGACTCCCTACTGTGGCAAATATGAAGTGCCCGAGACTTTACCAGATGGGCTACACGTGCAGAAGATCATGGCAGGACAGGCCGAACGCGGAGCTGCTGCGTGTGTCCTGGAGTGTACGACATCAGGCCTCCAAGAGGGCAGGTACTTACGCAATCAAAAGCTCACTGCACTCATAGCAAGCTCATAACAGGCCACTTACATTTGGATGTCCTAATCTAATACTCTCATTGCACCTTTGCTGAGCGATTATTAGCATTATAGATGCCACTACTGGCATGTTCATGCTAAAATGTTTGTGGCTTGTGTCTGTTCTTCTGAGCATGTCCTGCAGTATGTTTACTGATAGTTGACAGGCGTGTAGCTTGCCAAACATGCAAACGGCATTGGCCAAGCAGAGTTGTATGCTACATCTTCAGGCGCCTCTCACTGGTAATATCTTGGCTGCAACAGCTTGCTAGATGTTGAGTTGGCGTGATCTTTCAGTTTGTGGCAGGTGTGACTATGTGGATTTGGATGTGGCAGTCTTCACCAACATCTTGCAAGAGAAGGTTGATGCTTTTGGCGGGATTGCACCCTATCTGGACACCCAGGGGTCATTGTTCCTCAAGCTGCAGGACCCTAACAGGCAAAGGGCTGTTGTCAATTCGGATGGTACGTGCTTGCAGGTCTAAGCACAATGCTTGATATCTTTCACCACAACAACTACCTGTACTTTTGTCACAGTGTGACCGCAGTCAACTAAAATTCATGGTTACATAACATGCCAGTGTCACTCAAAAACAGTGAAGGCAACCTGCCTGGATCATGTGTTGCTGATCTGCCCAGGTCATGACGTCTGCACACATTGGCCATACACTCTGCGTGTACCACAGCTGCATCAGGACCTCTGAGACTCTTATGTGTGCATGTGGCCCTGTTCCTGCTTTGGCTTTGCACCATACATATGTCAGGCTCTTCTGTTGCAGCAGGAAGAGTGGCAATCCTGGCCAACATGCCTGTACATGCATGCAGCTCAACAGCATGCTGTGCAAATCCTCCTTGTGGTGTCATGTGTCTGATGCATTCATGACTGATTGCTGGCTGTGTGGTGCAGACCCATATTCAGATGACTTGAAGCGCTTTGCAGCAGCCGTCCCCGTGGTCACGTATGCCATCAATGACAGGTCAGCTGATGTGTACGCTGAGAAGGTTGTGATGGGCATTTGGGAGAGCGAGATCACCGTGAGGACACCTATTGGTCACCTCAGAATCATCACACCACTCATTGGCCGCAACAATGTGTACAATGTACTTGCTGCTGTGGCCACTGGCCTCTCCATCAATGTCCCTCTTAAGGTCAGACACTCATCACTGCTTCAAACCAGCTCTAGCATGGGTTTTTGGCATGCCTGGCATCTTCCAGTGCACATGAAAGGAGCTATATTGTACCAAACCATAGCTGTTAGGCCTGCATGCGCATGTGTAGCTGGAGTATTATGGCTGACATTGACGCTAGGTCTGAGTGCCTGAGTGACTGGAACAGCTTTGCCTGATCATCAACAGCCGGAAAGTAGTGGAGGATTCTGCAATCGGCAAGCTATGGAGTATGTGCATAGACCATGACATACACTTGTGATCCAAGCATTTATACCATTTTGCTGGAATTGCGTCTGCCTGCCAATACTTGTAGCTGTCTGTGCAGACCATTGTAGCTGGAATTGAGGCGACAGAGGTGGTGCCCGGCAGGACAGAGTACATTGACCTGCAGCAGAACTTCCAGGTGCTGGTGGACTCTGCTAACACCCCTGGGGCCCTCAACAGACTTCTGGAGGACGTCAGAATGTGTGGAGCGCGCAAAATCCTGCTGGTGTTTGGCTGTGAAGGCGAAGAGGACAAAGCCAAGCGGCCTTACATGGGTGAAATTGCCCACTACAAGGTTGAGTCCACACTTGGCGCCAAAGTTGACCAGCTTTGTACATATTTTTAGATGTGTCTGTTCAGGCCATACAGTGCTGAGTCCCTTGTCTATGCACTTTGTGATAGCCTGCATCAAGCAGTCCCTGTCATATATTTATGCGCTCAGCAATAGCATAAGCAAGCTGCATCAGACGCTACACAAGCACTTGGCGCCTATAATACTGCCTGCCCTCCACGCTTGCAAATACAATCTATCAATTGCACCACTGCAGGTGATGTCTTAAGATCAATCGATCAACTTAAGTTTCCTGTTTAAGATACATACTCAGCAGATGCAATCATGTGATGCAGGCAGACACAGTAATAATGACCAACCAGAATCAGCGCAGCGAGGCGCCGCAGGAGATCATTCAGGACATCATCACAGGCTTCCCTGATGAGATTCTGGACAAGAATGCTCGCAGGCCCTGGGCTGGCGGCTTCCTCCAAGATCCCAGCAGGGTCTCACATACTGTCCGCGAGTTCCTCTTCTACCACCAGAATATGTAAGCTTCACAGGCTAGCTTGCTCTGACTCAGCAGCAAACATTATTTTGTATAGCCATTATGCATTCACCTTGTTATGCAATGGATCAGTCACTTGTCATGTCATCAGATCAGTACTTTGTAATCTGCACTGCATCATGGCATGAGGATCAACAGCAGCAGTCAAAACCCAGCTGCAGGTCATGAGCTTGCAGCTCATGTGAATGTTTTGCTGGGCCTGCATCTTGTGTTCGTCATTCCCCACCATCAGTGAGTCACATAGTTGTGTTTGGCTGCCCTGCTGCTGAGTCACAATGTTGAATGTGATATTGGGTGTAGATGGCGGCGGTATGTATGCGAGGACCGGTACACTGCCATCAGGTGGGCCATCGCTGCAGCACAGAAGGGCGATGTCGTGATAGTGGCTGGCAAGGGAGATCAGGACTGGACCGAAGTTGCAGATGGCCGAGGGGGATTCATCAGGGTATGCAGCTTTGCACTTTATTAGAGTGCGCATTTTTGCATACATGTTCAAGGTTGCTGTTGCAACAATCAACATTGTCTACTGGTGCAATATCTGCACAGCATTGCAATTTTGGATGGTTGGACCTGCTTTCAGATGTGCATGTTTGCACACTGGGCAGTGGATTGCATGTATTGCAATGCCGCCATCCTGTGCATCTCCCAGCTTGGCTGCGAGCATGCCTTCCATGCCTCAACAGCTTGTTGTATGCAATTGCTAAGGCAGTTCATATGTGTTATGCACCACATGCTGTCATCGAAGTAGAATTTGTCTGGACAGCCGTCATGACACATGTCTGGCATGATTCAGGGATGGCTGGATGACAGAGTAGAATGCCGCAATGCACTGTCAAAGCTATACAAACTGGACACCCTGAGGTACATGGATCGCACAGAAATCCCATTTGTTGTAATGGGTGAGCGGGAACCTCGCCATTGGGAATGGGGCAAAAAGTAGTCCTACAGCTTCAAGCCTGGCCATGAAATGAATCAGTTTCCCTCTCGTAAACATGCAGATCCGACTAATGGTGCATCATACCACTGTGTAGTCGACTTTGGACAAGTTGATTTTGTTGACCTTGGACAGATTGATTTTGTTGTACAATTTCTGACCCCGTCCATGGGTTGTGCTCTCTGCTCAACCACAGATGTGTGGTGCTACGATATCAGTTGTGTACAACCAGAATCACTACTGCCTCTGCTGGCCAAAACAACTGCTCTGGATGATGTTGGCAACTGGGCATGTACATAGAGCTTTGGCTGTAGGAGGCTGCGTGCATATTGTACAGGCGCAATGATTGCATCTATAAAAGTAAGATGCTGCATCTGTCTGATCATCAGCTGTTGTACATATCTTACCGGGCGGACACTGATGTCAACATGTGCTGCAGCTCCACAATTGTATGGAAAATACGTGCATGTTGGAGCAAAAAGCGGTGTCTTCCTGACTGCATTGCACCTGCAAAATAATCAGCTACAGGCCATCACCACACAAGTATATGTAGAAGATCTGACCAGACATTGCATGGTCAACAATCCCAACCAGTATTGTGTGCTCGTAATCATGTGCATAGCTAAGTCAATAATCAAGATTCATAGGCAAAGCAGCAACCTTTTCAGCTGTTCTATTTGATGCAACTCTTACCTGCTGATGCTGACGTCACGTGCACATGTCAGACACTGGTATGTCTGAGTCATCTGGCTCACTGGGCTGTGTGCATACTGCAGAATTTTGTCTTGCAACAATTGGCAAGTAGTACTGCTGAGCAGCCCCTGAACCAACAGATGCATGGCAGCGCTGTGTTACACTGTGAATGGTTTGCAGAGGCAGAGCCTTTCTTGACACATGACAAGTAATGTGCAGTAGGCATGTCAAGCGTGACATGGCTGGAAAAGTGCAGCAGAGAATGTGTTGAATTGCTTTCTATTGAAGCATATGCCAACTGACATGACATTTGCACTGACATGACATTTGCACATGATGACAGCACGGAGAAGCTCAGGTTGCTTCAGATGCCCTGAAGCTTGTGTTTGTTGCCATACCTGCTGCTGCAGCTCCTACAGCGACCATAAGAGCACCACTCTTTGCACCTGCACTCACACTGCAGCATATAGACACACACACACGCAGCCTGCAATATAAGCTTTGTTTGACTGCTGCAATGATGTTGTGTGCCAGATAGCGAACTTGCTTGCATAATATTAGTCATGCCTCACAGGGATGCTTACCAGGCATGCTTATGGTGGAGCTAACCATTATGGTGTCTGCTTTGTGCAAGAAGCATCACATGCCATACCTGCTGCAATGCCCAGAGGGCCGGCTATTGCACCTCCTGCTGCAGCTCCTGCAATTGTGGCAGCTGCTGTGGCTCCTTTGTTCCTGGCCATGTGCTCCAACAGAAAGGGCAGTCTGGTACTTTGTCCTGTACTGGACTCTGCATCCTGCGGACTCTGCAATGTGCCAATCATAGCAGAAAGTTGGCATTGGACTGCACATCATGGCATCTGCTGCAAACAACCTTCTTTCTCCACTGACCGTTTGGGGCTTCAGTCTTTGCAAGTGCTCTGGCAAACGGGCCCAGACAGCTGCAATGGGTGCAGAAGCAGACTGATAAGCTGTGTTCCACACAGATAGCTGTCCAACATGACTTGGCTCTTCAGAAGCCTTGCCAGTGACATTTGCTTGCATGTTAGATGCTGACGCATCATGGGCCTGTGCTGATGAGCTGAGCAAAGCTGTGGACTGAACTTGCTGAGCTGATGTAGGAGTTGAGGTTGGTAGCGCTTCTGTCGTTGAGTCTTGGGCCCTGGTATCTGTACATACTACGCATAAATCTTCAGTGGTAGCGAGATGATCAAGAGCTGGAGCTGGCGAGTTGAGGATATCTTCGAGATCGTCCAAGTGCTGAGCTTGTGAGTCTGCAACAGCTTGAGCTTCAGCCCAATGTCTTGGTTGGGAGGGAAGCACATCAGGCCACACTTACGAGACCCAAAACGAGTCGCTTTCCAGTAGTTCATGTCCACGAATGTAGGAAAGCTCTATCCTCAACAGGTGTAAAAGGCGCATGCAAGCGAGACGCTCCTCAGCAACTGTAGGGCGCATCAGCCAAATCGGCGCTTGACCGGCCTCCAAAAAAATTGCACACCTCAGGCAAGTATGCGGCCAATGGCCCGGTTGTTGCGGTCATCAAATCGATGCTGAACGCTCTGTAAATGATATCGGCACGACGTTTCGTATTTTCCAACAGAAACCTTTTACAGTATGATACAGTAATACAGTCACGCTGTTTCGGTCCTGTGCAACAGGATCAGCACTGTCTTAATGAGCATTATTACAAATGGTGGAACCCAGAGAAATCCCTGCGCAGGTTTTGCTGCTGTGATGCTTCGCATTCCTTGCTGGTGTTGAGGCAGAACATGCATGGTCCCATACTGCTTACGCTTGGCAAACTACACGCGCATCTTTGACAGCATCTTGCTCAACAACAACGCTACATTGTGGCAAGCAAGCCAGTATATAGCAAGGCAGAATTGGTGTGATCTGATGCTGTTGTTTTGCAAAAAATACAGCAAATGCTTGCCTTGACTGACCAGTGTGTCACTGTGTGCTTGGTATGCCAGCAACTGCAGACAGCACCCATCAGTTGATCATCTGGTATGATCAATGTGAGGAGATGTGGCATGACCTGGTCATAATATCTGTTAGCGCAATAGCCAGACACCTTGTCATGTTGAGCGTGCATTGCGGATGTTCAGGGGTAAGCGACGCGGGACGTCCCAGGCTTGACAGCATCCTGGTAGTAGGGCTGCTTCTCCCATGCACTTGAATCAAAAATCCACCTGCACACACAGCACACCTGTAGCGTAAGAGTCTGACTTCGTGTGCGGCAGGGTATGGGCTTGTGACGGCCAGTCTAAACTAAGGGTAAATCTGGCGGTTGAGGAATATTGTCCAATCAACAGCTCATGTGTTCCCAGCAACGCACATGATTAAAGAAAGCATTGCCTCTTGACCACAGAAAGGTGCATGCGTAGGCACAGAAAGACTCGTATTGTAGCAGCAGCATACTTGGGGATGACACTGTGGATGCCAACATTGGCATCAACCACTTGTGTGATCTGGAAGTCCACGCCCAGGCTCATAATGTTGATAGCCTGTAACAGCAGCTACAGCACTGCACAAAGACCAAAGTCTTGCAGCAAAACCTATGTGCCACCATGTCAAGAAACAGTTGCTTCCCTGCCTAGATGCTGGACAATGCACATGTGAGCAACCCTGCATTGGCGGCACTACATGCACCATGAGAACGTGAAGCTATCTGCTTGTGCACACGACGTGTTATGTAAACGTTATCAAGCAGCAGTGATGACAGGGCATGTCAGCCTGACCCAAGGACTAACAGGTGGTGTCTAGACGCCAATCGCAATTGCATACCTTTCAGAGTTTCAAGTAGCTATATGATGGCAAAACGATGCTGCAGCTTGCACTTTGCAGGTGTGACAATAAACTCAATCAGTGCTCAGCCCGGCAGTCATACTCTCAGCAGATCGCGTACCACATCTTCAGTGATGTCATAGTTGTGCATCAAAAAGGCACGTGTCTCATTGTAGACGGTTGACATGGCTCTGATGAGGTCCACCCCCCCCTCTGGCCCATACTTGTGTACATTCACCTGCATGCACACAGTATGACCCCTCACGACAGGCTGCTTAGCAGGACTGTTGATCTACGTGCGCGCATCAGTTTGTTATGTCTTGCAATAAGGGACACAACACCAGGTTTGTCAGCTGTCTGCATCTCATTCAAAGCACAATGACCTGCAAGGTGGGATCCTCGATAGACTAGTTTGCTACCGGCTTAACATAGACAAATAGGGTTTGAACGCAGGCAGACCTGTGGGTTTGGGATCTCTCGCAGGAAGTCCTTGTAGGCAAAGCCATGTAGAATGATTTCATTGGCATTCTCCAGCATCTGCAGCCAGGATGTAAAAGGCTTAGTCACCAGTCCCAAATGGAATCAGGCCATAGCAGAAGATGTCATGCCATTCAAACAATCCCACATTCATGCCAGTGTGTCTCCGTTCAGAACGCAGCAGCACAGACAGAAGCAGTGCATGCATGCATTCAGGTAGTACCACGTCTTCATGCATAGCTAGGTGACCAGCAAGCTTGATGCACAAATGAGTGCATGCGAAGCAAATTCATTCCCGGGAACGCACATGGCAAGTGAGTAGTGCCATGGGCAGCACTTGAGTATTGGAGCAGGCTTACCGGGTAGTCTATAAGCTGCAGCTTTTTGGGCAGAGCATCAGCTTTGTGAAGAATGATCCTGTGCAAAGCGGTATACATCAGCCCACCTACAGCTTGCTCTGTCACGCATAGGGCCACAGCCAGTAAACTTTGCAAAAGCTATAGCTGCAGCGCCATACTGCTTTCACACAGGGACACTTGCCTTAATGTGATAATACCTGCATGCAGACTTGTCTGCATCCTTTGCCATTGCCAACCTCATGGCAAGACACATGTGCATGACATCTCTCATCCTCAACCAGCAGAGCAGTCATGCTGCAGGCAGGCATAGTTCAGGTACCTGAAATGGCCATTTAGGGAGGTTTCTATGCCAGTGGCAGCTGTTTCACCATCAGACTGGGAGCCGTGACAATCCCCCATGGACAGAAGCCCTCCCACCACCTCTACGGGATAATACATGGTAGCTGCACACCATATGCAGCTCTGTGAGTGACAGTTGCTTGTACATCACAGCAAGCACCACTTAAGGGCTTTTCAGCAGCATTGCTGTCTGCTGAGCACTACTGCAGTGCAACATTGTTTTTCTAGACGCCACACCTCCAATGCCAATGCGCTTGTTGTCCAGGTTGCCTCCTGTGCGGAAGGGAGGGCCAGTGGTGACAGCAGCCCCCACAGCTGGGGCCAGCCCCATGTTGCCAATGTGCATGTTCATGGGGATGCGGTATTTTCCCTTCACACTGTAGTCTCGGATCTCCTCTGGGGCATCATACACAAAGCCTCCATACCCTGAACCTGTCCAGTTCTGCACAGCACAGCAATGCCAGCAGGTTGAAGACAGCTGCATAGCTCATTGCCTGGCCTGCAACATACGTACAACATGCACTCTACAATGTATATCACTTGTCTCAGGGCTGACTTGGACCAACGCTTGACTGCACCTAGTCAAGCATGCAGCAAAACATATCAGAAGCGCCCATAAGAAAACCCGAAGGCTGACAAGAAGTGCAGACAGTGTGATACCTGGGTGTTGTTGATGCATGGCACATGGACACCGCCAAAGGTGTAGTCTGGGTTGTTATACATGGCTGCACCGGCAGCGGTGGTGCGTGGCATTGCTCCTGACTCTGGTACACAACCGGTCGTGGTCTTGTTGATCAGGTGGCTGCTGGAGTCATACATGTACTGAGGCTCCCAGTATGCTGCTCTGCCTGTTTCTGGATCATTGATAGCCTGCAAGGACCAAGCCTGTTGGCCTCTCTTCCCAACACAATATGGCAACTAATTAGCCTAATAGCTGCCACCATTGCTTCCATGCACAGCGGCTTTGTCAGTCTGCAGCTGCTGCTGATACTGAGGCAAGGTCTGTGTGCATTTGGCATTGTATTGTTATGCTCCAGTGCATGCCACTTGCTACAAAATTGGATGTCTGCATTAGCTTCCACATGTGGCTAGCACAGCTGATTGATCTGTTGCGTGTCCAAAGTTACACAAACTTACACCAGAAAACCGTACCTCTCACACAACGGAAACCTGTCTCACCTTATACACAACTGCCGCATTTCTGGTGGGAAGATAATCAGGTGTAGAATAACCAACTCTGTTCCACCAGCCAATGGCATATGCTGTTGTTGTGCCAAATGACTCCCCTTGAGGGTTGGGCCGCGGCACCAGGTCAAGAATTTGAACCTACAGTGCACATGGCATTGCCAGCATCATAGGCCTTGACAATACAGAAGGTCATAAATGCACAGCAAGCGTGTTCAAGTGACCACAGCAACAAAATTCAGATGGAGGGCAAAACTGGAGAGTAACACCAAAATGCAACCACAGCAGGCAGTGTGCACCATTCACAAAAGGCAATGATCTAACTCTGCCGTGTCCTGACAGTCTGATGCAGTGTGACTTTGAAGTCGTAGTCCAGAAACCAGAGGTTCCCATGTGCCAGACTTACCTCAATGACGTCGCCAGGTTCAGCTCCACAGACATAGATGGGACCTGTCATGTAGTGACCCCCTGCATGAACACCCTTGTCTGTCAAGACACAGCGGCCACATAAGCGTGTTGTCAACTTGTTTCAGGGCTTTTACACAATGCTTCATCAACAACAGCATTGCATGGCACAACTGCCTTGATAATTGAGCATGCATACCACCATCAGCTGTGAGCAATGCCACTAGAATGTTGCAGACAAGTATCCTGTGACAAACGCAGCCAATGAGCAAGCAGATGCATACGTCTGGTGCCCTCTGGGCCCTTAAAAGCAATGCGGGGACCATCTGCGTCCCAGTGATAGATGTCTTCCATCCCAGGATCCCCAGCACCCATCAGGGACCCTTTAGTCAGCAAACAGCACAGTCACTAAACATGGCAAATATGCAAAACGTAAGTACCTGTGTCCCCAGTAGGCCCCTTGAAAGGAATACGGGGACCAGACTGGTCCCAGTGATAGATGTCCTCCATGCCGGGGTCCCCAGCCCCCATCTCTGACCCTTGAGCAATAACACAGCACATCTCAGCCTGGCGTGCAGTTGCTTTGCAAAACAGGTCAGATGGACAAGGTATTAATGCCTGGGCCTGCAAGTCAGAATCTTGTGAGATCGTAGTGAAGCCGTGAAGGCTAAATCTTACCTTTTCACCTGTTCAGGTCCTGCGCAGCACTCATCAGTTCAGAACACAACAATTATGTGTCACTAGTTAGATTTGGCAGATGCTGCCTCCTTCTGTGGCACTGCTAAAGGTACAAGAGCCCCCTCATGCCACTGTCCAAGGCACGATTGCAGCACGCAGCACTGTGCACCTTCTGTTGTATGTTTAAGCAAGCATTGCTCACTCAAGCCTGACCAGGACTGATGCTCCAGCATTCTCAAATCCAGTATAACATCTTAGAGAGCAAGCTTGAAGTGAGTGGTGACCACAGCCCAGCTGTGCAGTTGGGTTCAGTGCTGTCCCAACATGAGCACCCTTGTGAGGTGTAACCAGATAGCTACAGGAGCCTTACATGCAGAGCCACTTTCAAAAGTGGGCATCTCAACAGCAATGACTGAGTCATTGACCACTACCATGGCAGGCTCCAGCAGATCATACCAGTAGCCCCAGTGACCTGTCTGGGAATTGCCTTTCAGGGAAATCCCTAGAGGGCACCTGCAAAAATGTACTGCATCAGGTTGTTTCATAGGCTGCGTTGCAACTCAAGAAGAAACACCTCATCTTGTCAGACGCATGCGTTAGTATGCCTGTGGTGACCTGGCAATTTACACAGTATAAGCATGATTGTATGACCTGCGTCAACTGTATACACGTAGGCTGTTGCAGCATTGCTGTCAAGCTGGACTTGCTGCAAGCAGTTGCATGCATGATTTGAGCAGGCATCATGTACCCAGCACTGTTACTCTGCTGCAGAGATTGGCTAGCCACCCCATGCAAGGCACTGCAGCAAGAAGGGATGGGGCTAGCTTCTCTGCTTTCTGAAGTTCGGATGAACTTTGTTGTATTGTACAAGTCAGGAATAGGGGCTGCACCGCACACAATCCAAGTCTCAGAATCAAGTTTCAGAGCATTTGCTGCTGAGCAAAGATGCACAATTTTGCAAGGTGTACTGCAAGCACGTGAAGCATTATTGCTGGCGTGCTTGGGTGGGGTTGTTACTTGCAGGCCGGTTGAGTAGAGCCTGTAGAAACTGCGCGTACTTGTCAAGTCTGGGATCGGAGGCCGCACTGTCCTATCTGCAGTTTCGCTGCATGTTTGCCAGACGCCCTCAGAGGAAGTCGCCTCGCCATCTGCACAGATGCCGAATCTGACGATTTTGTGCTGCATGCACCCATTCGGCATCTGTGACTTGCTCGCACATGTAGATCATGCGACGCATTATGATCAGTACAAAGCAGGGCGACAAGAGAGTGCCATGAGTCTAACAGTATTTGGCGTGCATCTTTCGCATAGGGCTGAGGCTCACCTGCGGTAAAAGCGCAACTATCGCCTTCAGCGGCTGTGTCGCAGACCACAGCCAAGTAAAAGACTGCAACACAAAACGTGACTCGTTCACTGCGCATGCCGAGCATGACGACCCTGCGACAATGAGCTCATGCAGTGATCAGACAGCAGCAGCTGCTGTGACTAAGAAATGAGGCAGTTTATCTGGCATTTGAGCCTTTCGTAAATTTGTCGATCCAGAACCCTCTTGACGCAGACTGAGCGGTCGACTGAGTGTGCTGCAGCGTGAATGTACACATGTTCAAAAGTGTTTACACATCCATGTAATGAAGAGGTATGTGTTCTAGCACGCAGTTCTGACAAGACTAGTCTCTAAGAGAGAATTTGACACATTGTCAATAACGTTCGATCTGACAATGTATGATGAAAGCTGTAACAGTTAGACAATTGCAAGCTGGACAGATCTGGACTAATCTGGACTAAGCAATTTGGCTGCATGTCACACCAATGCTTGACCACAAGTCTGCACTCATCATCGCAACACTACATCAGCAGCTGTACATGCTTACATTGGCTGGCATTGAGTGCACTGGATGCATCCATACGGTATGGCCTAATGCCTGTACACTAATATACTGTACCAGCACTGTTATGGTGGTGCACTCTCCAGAATGGTGCCCTCTCCATAATGGTGCACTCTCCATAATGATTGTGGCAGCAACAGAAGAGGAGATCACCCAAAGTCAGTCTCGCCATGATTTTCAAGACCTGATGCGAGTTCCAAGCTGTGGCAATCCGGCCCTAAGCCAAACAGCAACCTGCAAGTGCAACGATCAACCACAACACGTGCGATGCAAGCACATCACCCTTGTCATCTGTCACTGCCTATGTCATGTCAAGCCAGGTCCAGTTGAGGGTGACAACAGCTACCGTAGTACAAACCAAACATGGCACAACTCATATAAAACCGTTGTTGCAACTATGAAGCTAACCCTATGTCCTCAAGTTCATCCAGTTCAATGGGTCATACCGGTACCTACTCTACTACTGGTAAAGCTCAAATGACCATTCTCAGACCTGGGTCCGTGTCCTGTCCAAAAGGACAGCAATTGACAAAATCTTGCATGTTTGCTCCCCATAGAAACCCCTTGCAATACCCAAGGAAAAATAACATTAAACACAGCTCACACATGAACATACAGCAACATATTTTGTGCCAGCTTACTACAATGCATGGAGCATTAGTAATATAGATTCTTGGGGCCGGGTGACAACCGTGGTCGAATGCTCTGGGCTGCCTTTGCAGCCAGTGCAGCGACCTCCTCCTCACTCTGTCTACAGCTGCCTGTCTGCATAGACAAGGGAATCTGCAGCAAGTTATTGTTCATCTCCACCAAGTATTCTGGCATGTCCTGTACAAGCCAAGGATGCTGTAGGACCTGCTGCACTGTAATGCGCTTGTCTGGGTTCACTTCCAGCAGCCTGCCCAGGAGATCATAGCATTCTGGTGTCAATCCCTGTATTGCACCGGAACAGGGGTAAGCTGCCTGTACATCAAACATGCCCAACAAGCAGCAATCTGTAAGAGAGTCATTGCATGGCTGTTTGGTCGATGAAGCGGGCTGCAATCTGCTGATGTGTACTCAGCACAACTGTAGCGGCTTTTCTCTGTACTTGCTTAGCATATGCTGCATGCTCTCAACACTTTGTGCCTTTTGCAACAGTGTGTTTGTAACAGCATCAAGTCAGCAGGTACTGCTACTTCCGAGGGTGCTACCTCTGGTCGCTGATAATCTGCTTTGAGGATTCTAGGCAGCATTTTCTGCAGTACTGCTTGAACTTCCAGCCCTTCATCTTCTTGACGCCGGAAGGGGAAGCAGCCAGTGAGCATGCAGTACAGCAGAATGCCACAGGACCACAAATCTGCCATCTTGCCAGCATACTTGTTGTACAGCAGCACCTCTGGGGCAACATACTCAGGAGTTCCTGCGCGACGATGATCATTGTCATGTCATTCAACCCTGTCACCTAGGGTTGCAGAGCCTGCCCAGGTACGTATTTAGTGTGTGAACATGCGCTGCAAGCTGCTGCGACAGTCTGAAGCACCACATCCTGACAACTGTAGCTGACCAAGAGTTGCTGTGCTGGAAGCCTGTCTAAAGACATACAAGCCACATTCAGCAGCCATGTGTACTCTTAACTCCAGGTTGACCTCACCAGCCATTCTTATGTATTGTTTTCCTTGAAGACTTGCTGGAGTCTCCCAAGCAGTTGAGCTGAAAATCTTCAGGTGCAGTACAGAGTGTGGAAAGTACTTGCTGAAAGCTGCAAAACAGGGGATTATTGCATGCTGCACAGAGTGTTTGTGCTTTGGACTATGATGAATGTGCAGTCTTAGATGCTGGTGACATCCAGTTGTTTTGCAGCCATCAAGCATACCAGTATTCTTTGAAGTAAGCCCTCAGCTCAAAATAAATGTGGGCTGGTGTGGTGGTTGCTGATCAACTTGTCAGTGAGCATTAACTGAGGTTTGCTTTCTTACCGCACATGGTCTTGCTGATGGAGGCGCACAGCTCATCTTTGCTGTACCCAAAGTCACACAGCTTCAGCACTGGTCTCTCTGATGTATCCATCAGCAATGTATTTTCTAGCTTAATATCCCTGTTGGCAATGCCCATCTGCATCGGCAGCAGCACTCGGTCGGGAATAAGGCAGCCACATTTATGACCCAATTTGCAGTGTATGCGTAGCGCCGCACTGATTACTGTATTGGATGACTTACCAAACTGCGGCTGTCACACACCATGCAAAGAAAGACTAGCATGAGAACATGCAAAGTAGGCTCAGTTGCATGCAGGTGATTGTAGCATCAGCAGTTGCACATAGGATGCCTAGATGCATTACGCGCGCACACAGTTAGATCCTGACTCTCAGACAGGCAGCACGAAAAGCATATCCAACAACATGTTTGCTGATGGCATGGCGGTCTGTCAACGAGAACAATGTTGTCGATAGCGGACAGAATGTGTACAAGCACCTCAGGAAAAGGCAAAATTACCGTACAGCAAAGGGGCTTGTGCATAGTAAGTGATACACAGTGGGCTGACCTGATGGCAGTAGTCAATTGCAACAATGAGCTGCTGAAACAGCCAGCGAGCTTCACTCTCCATCAATGCACGGTCATATGCCATGTTGTGACGCTCAATGTAGTCCACAAGATCTCCCCCAGGTGCATACTCACTGACAATGCCAAGGTGCTCAGGAGTGAGGAACACCTCATGCAGCTGAATGATGTTGGGGTGCATGCAGCATAAGCGCTGGTTCAGAATCTCCTTGCCCGCTGTCTTGATCCTGTAGAAGCAAGAGGGAATGAGTAATGCAAGGCTGGCACAGGAAACTACATCAAAAAAACCTATTCCAGCCTGCTAAGACTCGAAATTTCAGGCTGAAGCAAAATAGATCTTTAGACATTCTGTATCACACCAAAGTAGCTGTTGGAAGTTTAAACTGTCAAGCAGTCAGTGATTTGCGTAACTCACGCTGTAGTTCCTCTATCGATAAATTTGATCGCAAGTTGTTGACGTGTGACCGTATCTTCAGCAAGAACGACAAAAGCTGACGCGCCAGCACCTATGTCTGAGACTTTGTCGTACTGCTCGTTTTCATTCAACGGGTTCGGCGGAAGAGCCCCTGCCAAAACGGTCGTGGGAGTGCCTTGATCGCTTGCAGTTGCACTGCAAAGCCCATACATTTGTGGTACAAACGGCAGACGTTTGCCAAATAGCAGATCTCACCTGTGCGAACGAGATTCTATACGTGACTCACAGCCCTTACCTGGCCGCAACGCTCTTCAATTTGACAAATTCAGGCTTTCCTGGAAGCTGACAGCAACTGCTCTGGTCAAGATTTTCTTGTGATGCTCCTGCAACGACTCGGCCTGGTTGCAGATGTTTCTGGTCGAGGCTAGTACTGGTGGTCCTGACGCTCTTCGTCCCTCCGCACCAGCCAAAGGGCATTTTCGACTGCAAGGCTTGTCAGCTATCTTGCAATGCAACAGAGTTGGACGTGCCTCCCAATGCTGCCCATCTCATCGCCGAATACGCCGTTGCAGTGCTCAAAGTCAAGACGAGGAATGAACTGCGATGAGGCAAGGTTAGTAATTGGCATAGACACGGGTTGCGGCAAATGCAAGCGCTACCCGCTTGACGTCTCGCCATTCTGATACGGTCTCAAATGCGGTGCGTGTGCTTTCCTTAATACATACACCGGTCATCAACCGTGAACACAAGGCGACCACTAGCGCAAACAAGACCACTTGCCAGTTAGACGGACCGATACTTCCCCTCATCAATATAGTCCCTCACTATAATCCCTCACTCCTGTCACTCCGGTCGTTCCCGCGTGACCATCGCTTGTCTCCCAGGAGGTTGAGATGACATCCAGCAAATCACCTAGAACCATCCTTGTCCCTGTTGACGATACGAATGTGAGTCGGGTTCGCTTTGCTGACTTTGCTGATCAAGATTTCCTACAACCTCGCATACTATTTTCGCTGTTCAAACAAGGGCTCGGAGCAAGCACTAGATTGGGTGATTAGCAACTTGTACAGACAAGGTGACAAGTTTATTGGTCTAGCGGTCACCTGCGATGCGAAACAGCTTCTTTTTCACAAAGACTTTGAGCAGGACATTCCATGATAGCATCCTCAATAGCTCGTGAACTCATGCTCATCACATCAGGGATGTTTTCAGGTGATGAGATTCACTTCTTCCATGTTGTGCCAAATCCTCAGGCAAAGCTGCTAGGTGGAGGACTTGGACTTGCAGATGCTGGAGAGTTCATGGTTCAGGCGCCTGACCCCAAGGATGACCGCAAGCAGGCAAGCAATTCAGTACTCACAATGATATCATGTCCCAGTTGATCCTTGCAGGCTTCTGGTATACAAACACAAGACCAAGTCACATGCTAACCAGTGTACTGCTTGTCATTCTTCATGTCGACATTCAGCGCTGGCTAGCCTGGGCATTGGCTTCGTTCATACTGCTTGGTACTGCTGGCCACCTGTTTGTTGATGTCTGCTCATGTGCAACAGGTGAGCACAGCAGAAGGGTTCATAGAACAGAGGTTTGTGAGCAAAGTGGAAGCCTCCAAGATTCCGCACCAGGTTGAAATAACCCACTTCAACACAGATAAGGACTCCATTGGTGCAATCATTTGCAAAAGAGCTCAAGATCTCAATACTCCAGCTGTTGTAATGGCCAAACACAACCAGGGCAGCATCAAGGAGTTCTTCCTGGGCAGTGTGTCCAAGTATTGCACTCATCACTGCAAACAGCCTGTCATTGTCCTCCACTGACGGCCAAAAGAGCTATGCACCATACGTTTCACACAAACAGCCTGTGCAGCTCTGCATCATCAGCAAGAGGGTCTCAAGTCAACGGCAGTTGTTTTGCACTACATCATGTATGGACTTCCGGAAGTCAGCAAGACATGGCAAAGTCAGGTTTGTTGACGATATGAGAAACGTGTGTGCTCAGTATTGTGTGGTGTCTTTGGTAACTGATGTAGGCTCATGTTTGTTGAAGTGTGGACATGCAGTTGTCATGTAATGTTAAGCAGCTACTCACCAAGCAATTATCGCGGGGGTTTGAGCATCACATGAACAGTCTTCATAAGTGTATATGAACCACTGATCAGCTAGTCTAAACAGCGCTGTCAGCTAACTCAGAGCTTAAACGATCATGCACAGAGGCTTCTGATGAAAGATGCATCCTCAAGCACGTCCATTTGTAAGACTCGACTTGTTGGGTCACACATCACGACATTTGAATAATGTAGTATGACTTCAAATGGCGTCAACTGCTACCAACGAACGTCGAGGTGATCGGGTCCGGCCGATGTACTGACGTGAAGCGGTTTGCACGTGTTCTGATAGTCCAGCTGATCTACAAGACATGTGCGGCCTTGATGCATGTGGTCATCTTGCGCTAGTCAGACTTTTATCGTGGCAGACGCGGATGTTGTCCTGAGCATTGGGATGCAGGTCACGCCTCAGAGGCAGTCATGAGGTCCCTCAGTTTTGTCTCATCAGTTTGTAGATCGCTTAAGCTCAGAGTTGCGTTTCAGCGTCTTGAACAGAACAGGCGGCGACCATACTGATTGCTAGGCATGGGGGGTTGCTTGTCGTTGAACAGGTCTGGCAAACTAGGCGTCCCCGCAAGCCAAGACGAAGACAGAAATCATCTGGACAAACCAAATGTCAGCGGCTCTCGCAGTCAAGACGTTTCTGGCTTGACCATCGGCAACAAGTATACCGACAGCATCGACAATGGCGAGGGTTCAGCTTCGACTTCGGCTCGATCGGCAGACTTTCCGAGTACAAGGTGACTCCGTGTCTCATTCGGCTTTGTATTTGGTCTAAGTCCTGTTTGCGTTGCGCTTGCGTCAGTTGGCAAGCGGTTCACTGGACCTTTGTCGCCGTGTGGTCAACCCATCGGCAACAATCTTGTTGCATATACATTTTGTAGTTGCGAGACACACAGTCAACCGGCATTGGTTCTGCTACAGTACGTCAAACTACAGCAACGTCAGTGCCGTCACCCGCACAAGCGTTCTGCCTGCGGTGGGCAGCAGAGACAACTACCTCTGGAATCACTCTTACTATGTGAAGGTCCGCAACTTGAGGGAGGGCTCATCTGGGTCAGTGCATTTAGCTGTAGATCTCCGCTATGGAAATCAGGTGGCAATCAAATTCATTCCTAGAGGGTCAAACAGGTAATTTTTAGCTAGTTCATTGGACCTGAGGTGATGTGCAGCGCGCCCATATAGACACCTGTGTATATCTGGGAAACAAGCCGCTCTGCAGATTGTATCAGCCACCTTCTAGTGCTGGCTGCGCATTTATGCCAGGTGCAGGATAGTGGAATGTTTTTTTGCAATCAGAGCTGCTTGGCAACAATGATTAGCCGCACACTTTTTTGCTTGTCTGTTCACAGTCTGCAATTCAACAGCATAATTAGCTGCATGCTGCTTTGCTTGTCTGCCCCTGAGTATTGCAGTGCTCACAAGCATTCTGATTGCTCTGCAGTATACATGTTGTGGCCCGAGAGGTTTTGAATCAGCGTTTGTGCTTTCATCACCCTCACATCATCCAATTCAGAGAGGTCTTTCTCACGGCAGATCACCTAGCTATCGTCAGTGAGTTTGCTGCTGGTGGTGATTTAGCAGATTATATTGACCGGCATCAGGCGGTTTACAAGAAGGCCAGCATGACGGAGTCCAATGCACTGTGGCTGTTCCATCAGCTTGTTACTGGGGTCAACTTCTGCCATCAGGTAAGCA
>JAABUH010001328.1_pt1 | contig 28491 bp, 30 predicted proteins | sample 5559121 | NCBI WGS metagenome assembly JAABUH01 (sample SAMN10711871, study PRJNA513364) | rock metagenome | isolation source: Antarctica rocks | place: Antarctica: Victoria Land, Battleship Promontory nord | collected 2015-12-28
ACATGTACTTTCCATCGATCTCGGGAGTTATTTCATGATTTGAATCTTGCCTACTTAGGTATTTCAAAACCAGATGACGTACTTGCATTCACCCAGTTTGCAGCATGCTAGTATTAGTAGCCTCGCGAAATACGAGTATACATGTTCAGCATCTAATGTTTTATACCTTCATTAACACTCAGGCACTCAGAAGGATAGATAACCCCTACCTTAATGATGTTGTGAATGTGGTTGGAATTGAAAGTGAAGAAGAGACGCTAGCCCCAATAGGTTTAGCGCTCTGTAAACTGAGATGTACCTTAGAATCTAGATCTGTGCAAGAAAATCATTTACTAGAATGGTATTCAGCGTTTTTTTTTTAATGAAAGGCGTTTAAAAAAGTCAGCCCTTTGTCAGATGTTTCAATACCACGATAATTTCAAATATCTGTAATTTAGATATCTACTGTATGTGAAAAACAAAAGTAATTTTTAAATAATTGTTTGTTATGAAAAGCAGTATTTTATATGTTTGAAATATATTTGATCACGTTTTTAAAGCTAGTGAGTATAAGTCTTGAAGCCTTCGCGAAATCGATTTAAAACCTTTGCAAAACCTTTTCAAAACTTTTTCTTCGATAATGATTGCACGCAAACTACTATCAAATAATCTGACTACAGGCGCAATATACTAAAAGCTTCATGTATACTAGAATATCTAAGTATCTTGTCTATTAAAATTTCTTCTATGTATGCGCACTTGACGTCGCTGAGCAGTCGTTAAGCTCTTACTTTCTCTGGCAGCAGCAACGCTTGACGACGACGAGGCCTGATGACGGCAAGGCGATGCTGAGAAGATCAATCAATATACATATATATATCAATTAGTTGTATGTGTGTGCAAAACGACGAGCGCAAATAATAATGCACACAGCAGATTCAATCTTCTCGATTCAGTTGCATCTTCAGCACTGCGATGTTATTTGAGATCAGCAATTTCATAGATATTTAAGAGAGATGAGAGTGATGTTTTAATCGTATCTATAGTAAACAGAAGTCAGCTATGACATCATTCACATGATCAATAATCTTGAGTAGATGTGTGATAAGCGACGCGAGATCTTTTAAGTCGTCGATCATGTATAATTGATGTCAGCGAGAAGTCAACATCTTTAGAGAAACGCGATCGTTCAAAGATATAAACGAGGCCTACTTTTTCTACTATTGCTGTTCATTATCTTCTTGATTTCGAGCAGAAGATCTTCTTTTTCCATCTACTCATTTCATAACTTGACGTCTACATAAGGAAAGTTCTTGACACTGCGCAGCTGTTGAGCTCTTGTTTTCCTGATGATGATGAGACGATGCTGAGAAGATCAATCAATGAAGATACATATATTTATATCAATTGCTTGTGTGTGTACATGTGAAACGACGAACGCAGACAATAGATACGATTAATGAAGTACATTGAGATATTATATTTTATATATTTAATTTTGAACAAAGGTCGATGAGTGATATCAGCGCGTAAGTCATATAATATAAACATAACTTGAATGTCTCATTAGAACATTTACTTGAAGAACACATCTAGAATTACTTGTTATATAGCTGCTTGAAAAATGACAAGACTCAAAGAAAAGATTCTGCTTAAGTGATGAAAGGTGAAAGTAAGAGCAACTAGACTTGAATCTTCAATTCTTTCGAAAATCACAAACTATTGCAATTATGATGCGAAATTCGATTTCTAAGAGAATTCTCTTTGAAAAGTTGTTTTTGCATTAAAATCGCGTTTTTAATGAAAGACTTCGAAGAACTCAACACTGTCATCATGCAACATAACATGTGAAGAGACATTTGAAACGTGAAGAGAAGAGATATGAGAATCTTGAAGATAAAAGATAAATCTAAAGATAAAGCTCAGAAGAGAAGAAGAGAATGTATGCTTGAGATGACTGCTGTTCTATCGCTTTCTGTTAGTCGCTGTCAATTGTCTTTAGAAGACTGTGATCTAGAAAGAACTTATCTTTAGCTTGAGCTTCTGATCTTGCTTCTGAGTGCTCATGTGATATGATGAATGTGTTGTCGATCAAGATCATTTTCAGTCTGTGTTTAACATAAAATACTTAAGCGATTCAGCGTTCAATTGTGAAAGATCACTAGATTAAGCTGATGAAAGTTAAATGAGAGTAAGAGAAATAACATTTGAGATAAATGAGTGTTGAAGAAATATATAATGAATGATGATGATGATGATGATGAGATCGTTGAAATAGAATTTACTAATTTGAGATGAATTTTGAAATTCATCTTCAAAACATATTTTCTTCAAGTAATCTCAGAATTGCTTTTTAGAAGACTGTTGATCACTCGTAACATAAAGAAGTGTGTTTGTCAGAATGACAAATAGAAATCAAAATAAAATTTGATTGAAAAACACTGAAAGATGCTGAAATAAAATAGAGCGACGTTGTTGAGAAATAGAGTACAGATGCAATATAGAAAGTCGTATCAAAGCAACAGAGAAAGCAAACAATGAACATGTGCAATGATCGTGCTAGTAGAAAGATACTGTAAAACGTGTATGTTTTTGTCTTTATCTACAAGTTGCAATGACATTTATATGTACACTTGAAAAACACTTTTCGACTCTTCTATCATTGACTCAGACTTCGATCTCTTCTCTCTTACTAACTATCTCATGAGAATGATGCAAGCAGTCTTACAACATTCGTCTCTCATCTAATTAGTGATCATTTCTTAATCACTACAGAAAGAAACAAGAAGAAAACAATTTATTCATCAACGCTTGAGAAAATAGAAAGAATACAATCTATCATTAATGTTCAAGCAATTGCTCTTGAACACTTTCATTCATTGTTTTTCATCGACTTAATATCATTCTTGACGCAGTAGAAATAGAATTTAGACTTATAGACTGCAATCTCTGTCTCTTTCATTCTTTTGTAAGCTTTTCTCATCTGATTCAATGCAGATTTTTAATGAAATTCAACAAACTCTTTTACTTGCTTCAGATTCTGATCAAACAAAAGACTTCTCTCTTTCAACATCTTCATCAAATTTCAGCTTCGAAGATTTATCAGCATGTTTGAAGTCAAACATACTTCTTGAATTCTCATGATAACAGAATGACAAAACAATACTTTCTTTTGTTTATCATTTTTTAGTTCAAAAGAAGTCACGTCAATGAGTCTTTGATCTCATAGTGCAATGATCACTTCATTCTTAATTTCAAATTTTGCAATTTTCATGTTGACTTCATCTTTAAAGATCGCTGTGTGATAGATGAGCATTGTAATGCATTGTTCATCAGATTTATCTCTATTGTCGTGTGATAAATGTGACATTCAAAAATGAACACTGTTTGCAAAGCAAGATTGATTCACTCATTTCAGATCTAATCTTCGCAAATCATCTTCATTGAACATCTCAAGTACTATGCAGTGAGTATACTCATTCATTGCTAGATTTCGCTTGATCGCTTCTTTTTATCATTTTTTCATGTGAAGATGTAAATCAAGAATGAATTCATCATCTTTGTTAATTAACTCATCTGCAAACACTGCTGTGCTTTGAATTCAACTTTGTTCTTTATCACTCATCAAATCATTGACATTCAGATTCACATGTCTTATGAGTTTTGAATCATTCTTGAAAGTGATCTTCATGAAATATGAAAAGATCAGAAGATCGATTTCATGATTCAATCAAAGAGTCACAGTAATGAGATAATACATTATATTCTGACGTACTAGTTGTTGCAACATGATGTACATAGTCATTCTTAATCAGTTGTGATTTGTAAGATCTAAGTCATTTCTCTGATATCATAAGTACATGCTTAGTTTCTCTCTTATCAAGACTCATGTATTGTCATTTAATATTTAATCAAACACATTTGATAACATTATTGCATCATTTTTCTTTCACTTCTGATACTTGATCTTTTCTATGAACATGTTACAAATCAGAAACATATCAATCTTGTAATTCTGTAATATATGCAATCGTAGTTGAAATAGTTGTAGTGAATCAGTGAAGTGAAAGAAATGACTATTTTGATGAAATCAGTCTGCAAAAGTGACATTGATTTTCACGAAATTTAGTCGAAATCTATAGTCGTATATAATATTTATATGATCAATAAGTATTTCAAACGACAGCTCATTTATCAGTAACTTGAGTTTATTTCTCAGTCTCTGAAAATGTGAATGACACACAAACGTTTCTTCACTCTTAGTTTCAAAGTGATATTCTCTCAGCAACTTCATTGTCATGATTGAAGATATTGAATCAAGATAATCAAGTCTCTGCTTTCATGTATGAAACATTCATATGCAAGAGCATGCTCTACTCTCTTTCATTTTTCAGATATTTTCAATGATTTGATAATGTGATTGTTGAACTTTTGATTGTACACTTTTTATCGCTGTCGCAATGATAGCTTTCTTGCAAACATTCACAGTATCACTCATTTCTGTTTCTAAGCTGTACTGTAGAAGAATCTTTTCATTATTCATGACTACATCTAACGAGAGAGCAAGTCTTTGCTCATCATATTCTGCTAGCTTCAAAAACATTGAAGTAATCAAGATAAGAAAATGAGAAAATATAAAAAGATGTATGCATGATGTTCTTAAAGAATTTAACGATGTGAACGAAGCAATCATGTCAAAAGAGATTGATGTGACAACTCTTGATGATTGATGAAATCTTATCATCAGACTTCACATTGCTGACATTGATGAATTAAGATCTGAGATCATTACTACATCGCTTGCAGTCAACATGAAGTGTAAATCTTCATTCTTCAACATTATTGATGAGCATCTTGATTGTAACGATAGTATCAATGATCTTGATCTTCTTTCAAAATCAAACTGCAAGATTGCTGATGAGCTAAAAACAGTCTCGACATGATCTGTTTTCAAGATCATGTCACTGATATGCTTACATAGCAAGTCAGACTTTACTCATCTTCAGTTCATGTGATTTAGCTTCTCATTCATTAACATAACTTTAATCTGATTCATGATCAGTTTGTTGAAGTTTGTGAATTGTGAGAATGAGAAGATTAAAACTCAATCTCTGCTGACAATTATCTGCATTGCTCTATGATATACTATCTGCTTCATCATCACTTTGATCAAATGCTCATTCTGAACTCTTGCAATGAAAGCACGCATTTTATTCATCGCTTTTCTTTTTACTGAATACAATGAAGAATCTTTCTTTGAGATTCAAAGATTCAGTAGTTTCAAGTCTCATTTGTTCATCATGATTTTTCTTGTCTCAGTTATATCTCTTCTCTCTTTTTCAATTCTTTCATGCTCAATATTCATCATCTTTCATTCTTTTTTCTCGCTAGTCATTCTTGAATAAAGTGAGTTGTTATCAAGAAATTTCACGAAGCTGTACATCAGATTCTTTACATTGACGTGTAATTGCATAATTTGATTTCAAAATTGATGAATTGTTGTCTGTCATTCTTGTTCTGTGCGCAGAGAGTTCAAGTAATTGACTAGTTCTTTTTGATCATTTATGAAGTGTCTCAGATGATGCAGCATTATCACAGAGCTTGCTTTAGTGAATGTCATTAAAATGATGAAAGTAAAGATAGTTAAAGAATTTAAATGAGATTCTTCTGAGAAAATGTGTAAAAGCTTTCGTTGATGAAGCTTTGATGTGAGCTTTTAATGTCTGAGAAAACAAATGCTGAGTGAAGAATTACGTGAGATGTTTAGTTATTCTAGTGTGAATTCAAATAACAGAGATGATGAAATACGTGAGATTTTTAGACGTTTTAGTGTGAGTTCAAATAACAGAGATGATAACTATGTTGAAAGATAAAAAATACATGCTGAGTCTTCTAAAGCTCAGCGCTAGTAGAAATTGCTTGCAGTTTTGCAAATAATTCTTCTGCAACTTGCGCTTGTCATAGTTGAAGAAATGTTGATGACTCGATATTAGTAACAAATTTCTCAGCTGACTGATTGATTATTTTTCTACATTATCTGCTACGCATCATATGAGTTAAATTGACTTGATGTAGCATCATGTTGTCTTGTCATGTGTCGTTTAAGTTGATCTTGATATATTCTCGATCTTCAATCTTGATATATTTTCTGATATATAATCATCGATCAATTTTGATTCTTGCTTTAAGTTCTAGCTTTAATTATTACGCAGTGAACTTTAGCGTGTACTCTGCGAATTGATTAAAGTTTCGCTTTGTTCATTTGAAACTAAAGCATTTTGAAACTTTCAATCTTCAGTACTGAAGTAATTCAATACTGACATTGCAGACATCTGCATCTTCACTCTCATTCTTCTTTTCATATGCTCAAGCAACTTGAAGCGACTTTATGACATTCTTAACAACTCATGATTTTCTTGCATCAACTTCGCTTCTTGACAACTCAACAGAGAAAGAGCTAATACAAGTGACATTGTACAAGACAATGCTATTGAAGCTGCACTCTTGAGTGTGAACAATCTTATCTCAATTCAACAGAAGTCTCAGTGACAGATGCTTTTTTCAAGTTCACAGAGACTTTCAATTAATAGTGAATAAAATTCAGTGATGCATTCAAGTTTTTGATTGAAACATTGATTGCAATTTCTGACATGATTTTCTCAATGAACGTTGTTATTGATAAATTCTGATCTTCATTCTTCTGTTCATTGCTGATCTCACTTTTCAATGCTCAATTCACACGCTTCTTCAATTTATTTTCTGCAATCGTTTCTTTCAAGATCACTTCGTTGAGCTCTGTAATTTTATATCATTCTTTTTCAATGTTCATCTTTACTACTTGAAAAGATCTTAGTCATCTTCATGTCAATTTCAGCGTATGCATGTTGTTCAATTTGATGTCATGCAGCAGTACAAGATTATTCTTCAGAATTGAACTAGTATGAATGCATTTGTGATCATTTTATACATCTTTGTCAATCTTTCTCATTCTTCTCAAATGCAGCGTGATCTTCTTCAAATTCTCATCTCTGCATTCAAGTTGTTGAGCATGAAGAGTCAATAACTCATCAGTCATATGAACATTGTTTCATGAAAGAATCTGTCAGATTGAAACATTAAGTTCTATAAAAAGAACAACATTGCAGTCATACAAGACATGATATGAAGTTATTTCAGTGAAAGTTCTTACAATGATTTTGTTTACTCATAACACACTGACAAAGCTTCTGACTCATCTCATGCTTTCATCGACTATCATCTTGATCAAGACATTCACAACAGCTGTATGATCTCTCTTCACAGAATCATTCATCTGTAAATGATAAGTCAACATCATCACTTGCTTTATCTTATATTTCTCGATCAGCGTTTCTACAATCTCTTTGTTCTTTAATTCTTCGTTCATGACAAATCTTCTTGAACAGTTGTGTCTGCAAATCACATCTTTTCACAGAAATTTCACTATCGCTTTTGAAGTTGCTGCTTTCAGAACTCTTTCTTCTACTCATTTCAAGAAGTCATTTCTTGTCAAGACAATATAGCATTTTTCTTCGCTTGAAAACATGTAAATGACATTCATCTCAATCTTCTCTCAGACTCTTGAGATTCAGATAAAATGCAGAGTCTTCTTCTTTTGTCTTGATGCTTGTAACTGACATTCTTCACAGAATTTTACATATGCACATGTATTCTTTCATATTTTCTTTCATCAATATCTGTTGATCATCTTTTGATATGTTCTCTTTCTTTCATGATGATTACTTTCATCATGCAGTTTCTGCAGAATATTACTGCATTCTTCTTGAAAATTCATCATTCTTTGCACAGAAGCAATTTTGTTGAATCTTTTAAACAAATGTTTATCTTGAATCATGAATTTCAATGCTTCATATTTGAACTTTCAAAATTCTTTTGTTGACATTTTGAATGAGCGCGATAAGAAGATTAAATAACAAGCTATTTTCTTGAAGTATTCTGAATACAAATCTTTCAATATTGACTGAGCAAAAATGAATGAAATTTAACTGAGCATCAATGAAGTCATTTATGTCTTTCTCATAAGTTTCATCTTCGTCATCTGAAGATTCTCTGAATCTGCGTGAGAGTTCATCAAGTGCGCTATGCTTGCAATTAAGAACATGATGAACATCAAAATCAAACAAGCGAATTCAAGCAAGTCATTATGTTATCAATGCTTCTGATAAGTCTGACGCAGATTAATTCAGTTGTGTCATCAGAATGTTGACATCTATTTCAATAACAAACTTCATGTTGTATAGTCAATAATGAATCTTCTTCAATGTCTTCATCAGATCTCTGCATTCTCACTTTTTAGCATCATATCTTATCTCTTGCTCATTTCATAGCTCACTTTCATATCGTACGAAGTGTCAATTTTTAGAATTCAATGCTTTCTGCTGTAACATCGCTTCTCATTCTTGAAGACTTGCATTCACAACAAGAACAATTTCTTCTGTCTGCTCAGAGTAGTTCAGACTTCTCATGATCAATGCAGTGATTAATGTCAGCTTCAACTTGTTCATGACTTTCTTTTGTTCTCTTTCTCACATGAATTTGATCTTCTTTTTGAAGAGCTGAAATATTGACGCTGCGATCAAGATCAAATTCTCTATTCACACTTGATAATACATGCATACTTCAATGAATGCTTAAGCAGATGTGACATCATGACAGAGACATCATTCTAGAATCTTGATAATTTTGAAATCTTCTGATCTGCAATCATGAAAGTCACAAACAAATTTCACAATCTTTATGCTCAACATGCAGAATTGCAACTTATCGTCAGATATGATGCAATCAACAAGCTCAAAGTTCAAGAGTACAAAGTTGAAATTCTTAATGTGCTTCAGCATAAACTGATGCACTTCTGAAGCAATCTTTGCATTATCATAGATTGTCTTTGATTTCTTTACTTCAATATCATCGAGAAAAGATCTGCATATTTCATGAAGATTCTTCAATATCTTGATTATGATTCTGACAAACTGAGCAACGAAGTTGATGACATCTTGTGATAACGTCGTTTGTTGCAATAATTTCAGAGATGTCATGAACACTGTGAGATCTCAATATATTTTTGTCAGCGTAATCTGATTGTACTTAGAAAACAGATCTATCAGAAAGATCATAATCATATCGACGAATTCTTCAAAGAATTCATTCACGTCTGAAAGCAGATTGACGTCTCTGATGATAATCTTGTTTATATTTATCGCTGCATTGATCATGTGATATTGATTGAACTTTTTCTTGATCAGAAATTAGAAATTTTGATATGAATCATGACAAGATTTCAATATGTCATGCTTTATTCAATTCTTGAGCATGTTTATGATGATCTGATGAAGTGTTTTAAAGACTGAAAAATTGAATGTCTGTCATGCATCATGTGATATCATTCGAATTTGCTACAAGAATGAGACTATGTCTTTTATCTTTCTCATTTCTGAGAAATCTCAGATCATTGTTGCTTCTCTGTTAAACAACATCTTTAGTAGTAAATTCTTCTCTTGCAGAGTAAAAGCATCATTGCATATCATTCTCTTCGCTCACTTTGAAGTCAGTCTGAATTCTTGAGCAATTTTGAAGAATTTGAGAAACAGTCAATGATCATACTTCTCTGACTTCATCTCTGTCATATTCAATTTGATCTGAGTCAGTAAGATTTGTTTTCAGTTTGTCAAATCTTCTGATATTAAATCATTCAACTTTGATGAATTCACAGATTGAATCTTCTGAGCTTTTCTCTTGTATGCTGTCGCTACTTTGACATGATTTATCTTCTCATGCTGACGAATTGAACTCAGATCAAATCTTCATGTCATTTGCATCGCAAGTTTGTTTGAACGACATCATAACATCTGTGCACATTGCATGCTATCATTCAAGCAAAATCGTTGAATGAAGCTTCAATCTTTCTTTTTCTTTTCTTCTTTGATCTTGATGAACATTTCAGAGCTTTTCAAGCGCGCTAAATCAACAGTCTTTGAGCTTACACTTCTCATCGCAGATACGCTCTCGACAGAGCATTCGTCTACTCATTTAAAAAGTTTTTCACTTTCTCAAGAAATATTTTCAACACATCTTGATTGACAGAATTATGCATTAAAATCAATTTAAAGAACATCATTATTTCATCATCATTAATGACTGTCATCTCACAAGTTTCTTTTGAAGTATTGTTGATGCATAAACGCGTCTTTCGCTCATATGATCTGCTCAGTATCAGAGTGTACTCATTGCTTTCAATCACAAATATTGAAATCATTGATTTTGCTTCGTCAATATCAATCTTCACGTCATTGCAACATTCAATGATGTTAGTCTTTGCTTCGCTAACTTCTATCATATCTAAATGAATTTCTCGTCACATAGACAATTGAGCTCTTGTGACAAGAGTTTCAGACATAACGTTGATTTCAGCATCACTATCAAGCAGTGTCTTAACGTAAATCTCATCACTCATCAGCACTTGTGTTCTTGAACATCTCATTTCATACAGAATCATGTTCAACTTTTTGAGTGAAGAATCTTCAAATTTTACTGCTGTTACTTGCACATCATCAATCTTTTTCATTTTCATTTTCTTGTGTTGTTTTACTTAAGCGTAGAGAGCTTGAAGAAGAATAGACGAATATGTAAGCATTTATCCAATGCTCATGTCTTGCATCTTCTGATTCATTATAATATGCATCACATCTTCTGTATCTATGCATTTCTCTACTATGTTTTGCATTCTCTTGTCTCAATTGTCTGACTCTATCTTGCTATCATTTAGATTCTCTCTCATCGACTTTTTCATTGTTTTTATCATTCTTTCAAAAGCAGCTGCATTCTGCATGATCACATTCTTACTTATTCACTTCTTCAAGAACATTCTTGAAATCAACAGATACTCTTCAGACTGTAAATTCTTCATGCTTGACAAATGTTCTTCTTTTCTTACTTTTTTCCTTCAAGTTCAATTTGAACTCGTTCTCTGTTGTGTCGTTGTTTTCATCGCATTCTCATCTGATTTATAATCATGTTGAGCTGTGACAATCATTACTTCTTCGTCTCATTTTTGTTTCTCGTCTGTGTTCTCTGCTTTTTTCATGATCATTGCTCTTACACTTGTCAATCTGATGACATCAACATGTTCTGTTCTCATTTGCTGACTTTGTTTCTTCAAAGCATTGTCAATTAACTCTTTCTGAGAACAACTCAATGTGAAAGATGTCAATCTGTCATCTCTTTCAGCGAGTTTCATTCAGAGTCTTTTTATTTCATTCATGTATATCTTTTCTTCTGTCTTATAAATATTCAGTTAATGACATCTGATCTTCTGACATTTTATTTTCTCATAGAAGAAGCATTCTTTCATTTTAAACATTGAAGACATTCATTCATTTCTTGAAAGTGAAAATGATGATGACATCAACATTGTTGAACGAGCAGACATAATGAATTCATGTGAGATATAGACGTTGAACATCAAGACAGATGCTGTCATGTTTTGCATAAAAGATTCAATCTTCTTTATTGCTGTCTGCAAAGAAAGCATCATTGTCTCAAACTTATTTATCATCTCATTCATTGTTGTATTGCTGAGCTATGCTACTATCGAAGAATCGAAGAACTTGTCTGACATTGTTGATCGCTTGATCTGATATTTGTTCATGAGCTTGCTGAAATCATCGAAATTCTTGATCATGATTGAGAATTTCAACAGTGCTTTGACAGAGTTGCAGTAAATCACTATCACGTCACTAACTTTCTTGAAGTTCATGAAACTGAGATCTTCAGAATCGAGTGCACACTTTCATATGATCTTTTCGCTTAGTATAAATGAAAGACTCTTGACAAATCAGCAGCATCTAATATACTCATTTATTTGCTTGCATTTTATCAACAAATGTGATATGCTTTTGTATTGTTGACTGTACAGCTTCAGATCATTCTTCATGATACAAGACTTATTCTTGAAGATTTTCAGAAAAATTCAAGAATTCAACTGTTGATCAGTGTCATTTTTCTTGTATTTCTTCTTCATCGTCTTCTTTAGTTCTTGTCAGTTGAAGTTGATATATTCAATCATAGTCTTGATGCTATCATCAATGATCTTGTTGCAGTATCTTGACAGTTTGCAAAATCAATCGATCTGATTCAGCTCATAATCATCACAGAAGTCTTTATATCTTTCTAGAAAATCAGTCATGTTCTTTTCTTCAAAATATGAGACTTTCGAAGTTTCAAGCGATGACATAAATGTCAGATATTTCAGAAATGACATTGTGATCATGTTTATTTCTGAGCTGACTCAAGAGCTGATGAGTGTAGCACTCATGTTTACAATAGATGTTCTCAATGAACTTGTCATTTTGTTGCTGTGAGTTGATATTGAAAGCTGTGAGAATGAAATACAGAATAGCAAAAATAATAGAGCAGTCAAAAAGATCTCGTTATTTTGTTTTTGCTTCTTGACTCGTTGAAGTTCTTCTTTCTTTCTTTTGCAGTTGTTACAACTGATCAAGATGCTTTTCTTTTTTCTTCTATTATTTGATGAACAACGCTTGATCTTATGCTTCTGCTGAAACATGATTCACTGCTGAAACTGACGTCATTTCTTGTACTTCTGTCTACATTGCTTCGAATTCATTCTTTGATTCTTGCTTTCGCTGTCTGTTTCTTGCGAGTCTTAAAATCAGACGAATTCTTCTTCTGATCAGAGCGTCTCTTCTGAGTGTCAATCATTCGCGAAAGTCAGTTTCTTTCTTCTTCGCTGTTGTATCTTCGCTCAAAGAGAGACAGTTTTCGTCAGCTGAAGATACATGTCTCTTTTAGTTTCAACTATGAAAACTTTGTGACTTGAATAACTTTCGTCAATATTTCTAAGCGAAATGAAGTCGCTATATCAATTTCCCGTATTTCAGAGTCAAATCAATTTTCACTTCAAATCTTTTGTAAATCTTCTGATCACTGTAGAGATATCGTGTTGCTCTTTGCTGTTCAATCAACTTTTCTATTCAAGATATCATAAAAATGATATTCTTACGCTTGAGCTTTAATGTTGAGAAATAGAATACAGATGCAATATAGAAAGTCGTATCAAAGCAACAAAGAAAGCAAACAATAAACATGTGCAATGATCATGCTAGTAGAAAGATACTGTAAAACATGTATGTTTCTGTCTCTATCTACAAGTTGCAATGACATTTATATGTACACTCGAAAAACGCTTCTTGACTCTTCTATTATTGACTCAGATCTCGATCTCTTTCTTCTTACTAACTATCTTGTGAGAATGATGCAAGCAGTCTCACGACAACGTAATCAATCTGAGTCAGATCGAAGACTTGTTCTAATCATTATACAGTGAACATGCTAGCATTCATTGTGTATTAATTAGAGTCAAATCTTGATAGTTCAATAAAGCTTTAAAAAGCTTTATTCAATTCTAACACGTTCATAACAGTAATATCTAGCAAGTGTTAAAGATTAGCTGTTGCATTTTATCATGATGTCAGATCATTAACTCAATTTAAAACATAAATTGTTGATATCTTAGATAATCTCGATTCATTGAATCTGTTTTGCAGTTCAATGAATTAAGTCATTAATCTAGTCATCATCATCTTAATCTAGTTTCAGCAATTCTGTTTCAATCATCTCAGTCATGTGTGCAAACTTCTGCAATCTTAAGTCAATAAAACTATTGTTTAGTCTTGATTCTGCTCAATTCATGTATATAAAAGTCAAGCTTTCATTCTTTTCTTTCACTCTTTGTCTTTCATCTTGTACATTATTTGATGTATTATCTTATATCTAAATTTTATTAAAGTAATAATAATATCAGTCTTTTATATTGATAGCATCTTTAGTCTAGTTCAGTCTTTGACATTATGAAAAATCTACACTTTCTGCAACATTTTCATACATTGAAATCTCATCTAATTATTCTTTCACTCAAATGAAGTTATCTTACAATTTCTTAATCAATAATGAGCATGCTGTCAAGCAATTCACTCAAAGTATGATTGAAAATTCAGTTAAAATCTTTCATGCAATGCAAGAGCTTCAAAATCAAGTTTGACAACATGATGTTATCAATTCATCTTCATTCATTGTTTTCAATTCTTCAGTCTATATAGAATTAAATTCTCAGTCTCTTGCAATGATAACTCAAATTATTGCACAAATCTTGAACAATCAATCTTCTTTCATCATTCACTTCTCTGCAAATTCTGTTGCTGTCTTCATTACTTTTAGATTCAAGAAGCTTCTTGACATATCTAAGTATGAGAAGAATAAAGATTGATTGAACGCATGAGAGCAGAGTCTGATACAGCGCATGAACATGAACGATGATCATTATTTCTTTCATCAAGTCAAGATCATCTATGTCAAGTCATGACTCATTATAAATAAGAAGATTTACAATCTAATGAATCAATATTGAGTCAATAATCTTTATATCATTTTCATCTTCGCAGATTAATGACACAAGTTGCATCATTGCTGCAACAATTCTTTCAAGACAGAAGATGTTCATTTATATCTTCATAAAACTTTGAAGCAAGATATGAATAACTTTATTGATTATTACAATCTCTTCTATCAAAAGAAAGAATGTTCTTTGATGAAAGATTTTTCATTGATTGACTGTCTGAAGCGCAATGTCAATTATTTCACTTAAGTCATCATCTTCTTCTGATGAAATTTTGATGAAACTTGATCATTCATCTTTTATCAATGAATTCAAGCATTCTTTCACATTGATGAAGAGCTTCAGCAGCTTAAGCATCATCAATCTCACTTCATCTTCATCATTATCTTGTTCATCAAAGTCAAGAACATCTCTGCATTGACTAGTAATTCTTTAAGTTCAAAGATCATCATTTCTGTGACTGTTGTTTCAACAGTATCTTCATTTCTTTCTTTCTCATTTCTTGATGAGTCAATAAATTTGAGCTTCGTCATTATCATCATTAAAGATAAGATTTTGATCATTTCTGAAATTAAGAAAATCTGCAACAAGTGAAAGCTGTACTACTATTGCAAGTTGCAACATTCAAGTAAAATCACTAAAGAATGCTTTAACAAAAAGCTCTTCACTCTGCATATCATGAACATCTATGACAGTGATGTCATCAATATAAATGAAGAAGTCTCACTGTCTGCAAGAAAAGTTTAGTTTCTGAGTTAAGTCACGCTCAGAAATCTGTATACATATCATCTTGTTTATTAATCTTAATCTTTTCATTCTCACTTCAATCATATAAAAAGTTTTCTGCTAAATTTGTCTTAAAACTCTTTGAATTCAATTCAACAATCAAAAATAATCACATGATAGTATTTTGTATTCTACATCAAGCTTAATCTAAAGTTCTCATTCTTGCTTTGATTGATAGTGAAGTCTCTGCTTATGTTTTTATGAATAAATTCTTCACGCAACAACATCATTTTCTCTTGCATCAATTAATTCATTCTTGCAGACTTCAAGAATTTGATGATCAAGTCACTTTAATCAATGATATTACTTATGTCATTGAAATCACAATGATTCTCAATGAACACATTGAAAAACTATTCTTTTATGTCATTGAATTAAATCAGTATCTCATCATCATAAATCTGTCATGACTTCATCATCACGTCATTGATGTCAATTTTGAACACAATATTCTCATCTTGTTTTTCTTCTTCTGTCTTAATCATTGTTATCAATTTTTCGTCAAGATCTATGATTTTAATCAACAAGAAGAAAATTTCTCGCTTGAAGTTAACAAAGTAACTTCTCTTCAGTCTTGCTCTCAATTTGCTTGAAAGAAGCAACTCAGTTTTCAATTCATTCACAAGAAGTAACTCAGTTCATGAATCACTCACAAGAAGCAATTCAGTCTACAGATCATTCACAAGAAGCAATTCAGTCTACAGATTGCTCACAAGAAGCAATTCAGCATTCAATTTGCTTGCAAGAAGCAATTTAGTTCTTAATTCACTTGAAAGAAGTAACTCAGTTTTCAATTCACTTACAAGAAGCAACTCAGTTCATGAATTGCTTACAAGAAGCAATTCAGTTCACAAATCACTCACAAGAAGCAATTCAGTTTACAGATTACTCACAAGAAGCAATTCAGCACTCAGTTCACTTGCAAGAAGCAATTCAGTTTTCAATTCACTTGCAAGAAGTAACTCAGTTTTCAATTCACTTACAAGAAGCAACTCAGTTCATGAATTGCTTACAAGAAGCAATTCAGTTCACAAATCACTCACAAGAAGCAATTCAGTTTACAGATTACTCACAAGAAGCAATTCAGCACTCAGTTCACTTGCAAGAAGCAATTCAGTTTTCAATTCACTTGCAAGAAGTAACTCAGTTTTTCATCTGCTCACAAGAAGTAATATAATTTTTCATTCACTCATAAAAAGCAAACTAATACTCAGTTTGTTCACAAGAAACAAATCTCATTCAATCTTGTTTCTCATCTGAAACAAGAAACTCATAATCATATTCTTCAAGTCATTCAAAGAAATACTCAATAAAAATCAAGTGTTGAAATTCTTTTCTCTTTAAAACTTCTGTTGTCTTTCAAGCAAATCAATTCAATCAATCTTCTATACAACTTAACATAGTTAAGTTGAAAGCTTGAAGCTTTGATCATGCTACTAATGTCAAAGACATTAAAGTGTTTAATGTTACTTTAAAGAAAATTGATGTCTTCTTGAATCTTGAATCAATCTCGTCTTCTAGTCTAGACTCTGACAAGTCAAAGTCACGTCATGCAACTTTGACTGTCTGTTCAAAGAACAGCTTAATTCTTGCTCAGTTCTCATCTCACTTTTAAAACAATACATATGATAAGAATCATCATCTGAATCTTTATTAAATGAAAAAGAAATTTTATTTGACTGCATTCACAACACATGAAGATCTTGAAGTCTATTAACAAAGTAAGAACATCAATTCAATCACAATTCTATTATTCAGATATTTTGAGTTTCTAAACGTTTTCTTTAAGAAGAATGTCAATATCTTGTCTTTGCATTGAGCTCATGATCATGTCATACATCTTAAAAAAGATGCTCAACTCTCAGTCTTCACTTTGTACAACATGAGTCATGACAAAATTCTAGAACTTCAACGTTATCTGAATGAAAATCTGAGCAAAGATTTCATTTAAGTCAGTCACTTTCAGATGATTGTCTTTGTTCTCTTCATCAAGAAACTTGAAAAAGAACTTTGTTTCTGCGTGAACTATTAAGATCTGAATGCTATCACAGTCAAGAATTAATATTCTCTGCTTCTGATCTCAGAAACGCTGAATCATTTAAGTTGAGTTAAAATTTTTATTAAGCTGAATATTATTTCTGCATTCAATTGACTTTGAATCAAAGAAGAGAATGAAATTTTCATCATCTTTTGCACTTGATTTGAATTATTCAAGTATTTAATCATGTTTTTCAATTTATGTAATGAGTCTATCTTGTTTCAGAAGTACATCAACAATACTCTTCATGAAAATTTAAATAAGTTTTATACAGCTTATCTGAATGACATCTTGATTTATTTTGACAATGAACTCAAGCATGAAATTCATGTCAAGCTCATTCTGCAAAAGCTGCAAGAAGCAGATCTTCAGATGAATATAATCAAATGTGAGTTTCACGTCACTCAAGTTTCATATCTAGAATTGATAATCATCATTGAAGATGTCAAGATGAACTTTTCTAAGATAAACATCATTGTCAACTGACTCATCTTGATTAATGTTAAAGACGTTCAAAGTTTTCTAGATTTCACGAACTTTTATAAAAGATTCATTTATGACTATAGTAGAATAACTATCTTGCTTACTCATTTTATCAGAAAAGATGTACTCTTTGTCTGATTTCAAAAATGTCAGATTGCATTCAACATTCTTAATAAAGTCTTCACTTTCAAGATTATTCTTCATCATTATAATTCAAATCACAAGATTGTGATAGAAATTGATGCTTCAAACTATGTGTTCAAAGACATTTTCTTTCAATATGATGAGAATGAAATTCTTCATTCAGTCGCTTACTTTTCAAAGAAGCATAACTCAGTCAAGTGTAACTACGAGATCTATGATAAAGAACTCATGATCATTGTTTGCGCTTTTGAAAAATGATGATCAGAGTTCAAAGACTTTATCTATTCTGTTGAGATAATCACAAATCACAAAAATCTTGAGTATTTCATGTCAATTAAGCAGTTGAGTCATTGTTAAGCTCATTGAAGTGAGTTTCTGTCTAGATTCAACTATCACATCATTTATTATTTTGACAAGATTGATGATAAGTTGAATGCTCTGACATGTCATTCAGAAGATCTTTCTAAAGAAAGAAATACATTTAATTCTTGACATAAATATCAACATTAAACAATTCTGAAAACTCATGTTTTAAATTTTAATATTGTTGAGAATCTTGCTCTTGACATCTTTGACATCAAAATCATAAAGTTTCAGTCACAAATCATCACTTTAAATTCAGTTCAGTTACATCTGTTCTCAGTTATCTCAGCATTCTTGCAAATTTTAGCTCTTATGAATTTAAAAATGGAAGAATTCAACGTTGAAAACATTGAGTCTCAGCTAAATCAAGACACTCTGAATCTTGATGAAAATTCTGTTGACATTTTCACTCAGACATTGTGAAAGTAAGTTGAAATCAATGATAAATTTGCAGCTCAGATAATCAAAGCGCTTCACAATGAAACATAACATCACAACAAGATCTTTTTAGCTGAGTGTGAAAAACACAAGAATCATCTGTACTTTCAAGAAAGAAAGTATGTGCTCAACTCAGATAAACTACGTCTTCATATCATTTAACTCGCTTATAATAATATCATTAATAATCATTCAGAAAGAGCAAAAAGCTATGAACTGATCAGTCAAGTTTATTGATAATCAAACATTTATAAGTATGTTCAACACTTCATATGAAACTGTCATGTGTACACACGTTTCAAGCTCTTTAAACAATGAACTCAAGAATGATTGTGTTTTCTTTCAATTTTCAAACGTTATTGACATGATATTTTCATGAACTATGTAAATTCTTTATCGCTCAGTATTTTCATGAATATCACATATAAATATGTTCTAATCTTCATTGATCATCTTATCAAAATTAGACATTTAATTCTCATAACTTTTATGAAAGTTGAAGAAGTTATCAACTGCTTCTATGCTTATGTTTGAAAACATCATGATTTACTCAAGTTCTTCATGTCTGATTGAAATATACAATTCATCTTCAATGTCTGAAAGCATATGTGTAAAATGTTGAAGATAAATGCTAAGTTATCAACAATATATCACTCTGAGATTGATGATCAAATCAAGAGAATCAATGCTGTCATGAAGCATTATCTTCAAGTCTTCGTTAACTACATGCAGAATAATTGAGTTAAATGACTTTTTGAAGTTGAATTCATCATCAATAATGCATCATCATTAATCACTTTAACATCACTCTTCTTGATCAATTCAAGTCAGAACTCACGTTTAAACTTTAAGTTTTTTGAATCTTTGCTCAAGAATCTTACATCTTAAGCTCAAGACAAGTTAATCAATGTTGAAAAGTTCATCAAGAAGATGAAGAAACTAACTGAGCATTTATGTGATGAGATGTTTATAGCTCAGATCATTTATGAATTCAATGTCAATCTGTTTCATCGTTCTTGTTTTAAATACTTCATCAAAGATGAAGTTTGATTGAATGTTTGCAATTTCAACATCACTCATTTCACTATCAAGTTAAATGATTATAATGTTGATTTTATCAAGATTAAGCGTGTTTTCAAGAACAATTCTCTGATTATTAAGTTAAATTTTTCAATATTCATGAAGATTCATTCAGTTTTTCATGTCATTCTTCTGAATTATATTGCAAGTGACTTTCTTTCAAGTTAACATCAGAAACTTCAAGAACTTATTATCATCAAGAATGATAAAAGATTCTAATATGTAAACAGCATACTAAACTTCAAGCATGATAAACACTATAATTCATCTCTGCTCAAGTATTACATCAATTGAAAAAATCACTTTTCTACTTGAAAGTCTTTCAATCTTCTGAATAATTGTAAGCAAGCATTCAATGAATATCATCTCGTCAATTCTGTCATTGAAGAATCACATGTACTGTCATGTGTAATGTCTCAATGTCAATGTCAAGAACTTTAAGTTCAATCTTCATCATCTCAATTCAGCTTACATCTGACTCAGATCTTGTTTAAATTTGTCTCAGACATTTTGCTTAAATCTGACTCAGATGTAACTCAGATGTATTTCAGTTTCACTTGTGCATCATCATGTTAAAATGCGTCTCATCTCATTTCATCTTTCAGATTTTATCAAGATTTGACTCAAACATCTTGCTCAGATTTGACTCAGATGTGACTCAGATTTATTTCAGTTTTATCTGTGCTTCATCACATTAAAATGCATTCACATCAATTCTCATCTCATTTTAATCTTCATCTTCAATTCTTTCTCATTTCATCTTGTTTCTTCTTATTGTCTTGCAGAAGCTCAGTCTTGAAGAAAGAAGTTACTGTCATGATGTCAAATCATTAACTCAATTTAAAACATAAATCATCAATATTTTAAATAATTTTGATTCATTGAATCTATTTTGCAGTTCAATAAATCAAATCATTAATCTAGTCATCATCATTTTAATTTAGTTTCAGCAATTCTGTTTCAATCATCTCAGTCATGTGCATGAACTTCTGTAATCTTAAATCAATAAAACTATTGTTTAGTCTTGATTCTGCTTGATTCATGTATATAGAAGTTGAGTTCTCATTCTTTTCTTTCACTTTTTGTCTTTCATCTTGTACATTATCTAATGTATTATCTTGTATCTAGATTCTATCAAAGTAATAATAATATCAGTCTTTTATATTGATAACATCTTTAGTTTAGCTCAATCTCTGACACATTTGATCAGATCTGAGAATCATTTATCTTTCTCATTCTGACTCACTCTCTCATAAAAACTTTATATTCATGTTGACATGAAGTAAAAGATGCTCATCATTTATTTGTAAACTCAATGCAGAGTCATCAGCACTCAAACTTTTTGTCACAGAAAGTACATAAATTTTTTTCACTTTGATAGCTGACAGATTCATCATCATTTGATCTTTGAAAAGATATAGAAGAGAATGATAAAGAATTTGATCATTACGTAAAGAATTGATTATTGATGTGACGTTGACAAACATTCAACATTTATCAGAGAAACTGTAATGAAGTAAAACGGTATTGAGTTGAGTCAGCTGACTCGTATGAAGAGAAACAAAGTTCTCAGCAGAGAATGTGACTCGATGCTCATTTACACTGTTGATAAAAATCAGCGATGTTTTTCACTGATGTTGATAGACTGTTCACTTACTCATCTGTAAAACTAATTTTCTTGCATCATTGAAATAAAGCAGTGTCAAACTGAAAGACATTGAGCATTTGATAATTTTAAGCAAAAGTCTTTCGAAGTGAGATGATAAATGAAGAATTCAAATTAATATCTGAGTTACAAATAAGAAAGTTGCATATTTCTTTGACATGCTTGAGAGATATGCAGTCGAAGGCTCTTGATTTCAGATGATGTTGATCAAAGACAATTTCAAAGATGAACTTTCTGATGAACTCTTCATTATACACTTTGATTCTTCGATCATCATCTGTATTGTAGATCTCAGATGACGAGAAGATGAACACAAGAAGTTTGAAACAGATCTTGAAAATGATGTCAAGAGCTTTTGTTAAGCTTGAATCTGAAACGACGAATGCTTCTAGTTTGACAAAGCGAATTGTCTGCTGCAAGTTTTCTTTCATAAGTAAGATCTTCTCAACATCTTTGAAATTGATATGAGTTACAGTCTGCTTAAAGAATCTATGAGATAGATTAAAATTGATTCATTTCTCAATTTATCAAAAGACTTACTTGTGTTTATCTTCTTCAATTAAGACATTAACGTTGTTGAGAGTTGCATACTCGATAGTAATGACTTTAAAATGAAGTTTTATATGAATATTGAGATGTGACTTGAATTGTCTGAACGTGATCGTGATCTCTTTCTTCATCTTCACATTCTTGAGATCAACTAAATTCATAGTCGAGACAATCATCTTCTTGAACTCATTGTCTGCAGTCTCATATTGAATCTCACTATATTTGCTGCTAGTTGTTGATGATGTGAGACTTGCACGATGATTTGTTGACGTGATTGTCATCATCACAATCTCAAAGAGAATTTGAAAAGCTTTTTTATCTTTGCTGATCTTATTCGAAAGAGCGCGTTGATTCTTGAAAGACATAGAAGTGATCAGAATTATAGAATTAGACTTAGTCATGACATCGTAACAATGAACAATCATATTAACAGCATCAAATTCTTTGACGCGCATAATTCAAGCACACACGTCTTGAACTGCAATCACATAGACGAACTTTATGCATTTCAAAGTCAATCAAGTTCTCAATAATACTGAGATGATGATTGATGCTCTGATCATCTTTTGCATTCTTCAGCTTTTCAGATGAGTGAGCGAAGATTGCAAACATTCTCAATCAGAAGAAAACTAAAAGTGCTGCAGAATTGAGACATATTTTCTTTGTGCTTGTTTGATAAGAATGATCATAAACAACAATTCATGTACACACTTCGCAAGATCTTCATGATTCGAATGCGCTGAATCAGCAGAACGTGTAAGAATAATATTAAAAGCTGACGTAAGCTTTAAAAGTGCAGAAGAATCTTCGTTTAATTCTCATTTGCAATAATACTTGATGCATGCAACTGATCTTAAAGATTTCAGATGTGCTCTTTGTCGCTTCATGATCTCATAATATCATTCTTGAGTGATGATGTCGTATTTTAAGTTGCTTCGCTTGAAAGCTTCGACAACACATGATCAACAGTCTCGAATAACAGCAGAGATCTTGCATTCAGAGTTTTTGTTCTGCTGAGACATATTCTCAGTGAACGCAAGAACAAAGACACAGACATTGATGCTGTTTCTCTGCACTGTCATGTTCATTCTCTTGTTGAGATCTGTCAAGAACTGTAAAGCGTTGACAACATCAAGAAATTTTGCATCATGAGAATCAAGAATTATAGAAAAGACATTGATTCTTTTAGTTCTCTCACGTACTGTCATGTCAGTCAAGATTGCATAAATTTTCATGAGTGATCAATACATGTTTCTGAACAGGTCAAAGTCATCAACGAAGCAGAGAAATGAATTCGAAAGACATTTTTCATCAACGAAGTTTTGAACAAAGTATTCTCTTTCATAGACTTTAATTTCTAGTTCTTCTCTTGATGATGATGATTGATTTATTGATCAAATGATTTTCTTTCTAGTATTGATGATGCAATGAACAAGTTAGACATGATCACTCGAATCTGAGTCAGTATCAGTCAAGTTTTCAGTTTCTGCGCTGTTTTCATAATAATAATCAAAATGAACATCTGTAATTCGCTTCAGAATTTGCTCTTCATATAGCTCATCGACAATATCTTTCAGAGCAAACAATTCTTGTTGATCTTGAACAGAGTCATTGATGTCTATAAGCTGCTGCATATCTTTCAAAATCTTTCATCTCTGAGCAAGTCTTTGAATCGTCAGTAAAATGACTTCAGAAACACATGCATTCGAGATGTGATCTTTTTCAACGCAAATGATACGTTTCATATAAGATAAATGAGCTGCATCATCACATTTACAATTATTGTCTGAGCATTTAAAGTAAATGACATTCAAAGAAAACAGAGACTCTTTATTGAGTTGTGCAAATTGTTCAGAGCATGAACGTATTGAGAATTCTCATGCATATGATTTTCAGAGTTTCGACGACTTATCAACGAAATTGATCATGTCAAGATGCAATTTATCAGTGAACGCTTTTGCTGATAACATCATTTCAAATAAATGAGACGAGTTGAAGTAGTACATAAAGTTCTTTTGTATCATTGAATCTTCTCTGATCGAAGAGACAAGTGTTGACATCTGATTCATTTTCAGTGTCAGCTTCTTGCGTTGCATTTTAAGCAGTGAAAGTTGCGCTTTAATGTGCTTTCAAAATGTACTCAATGTCTTGAGTAGATTTCGTACTTGATTAATGTTCTTCATCAGAATCAGTACTTCTCGCAGTGATTCTCAATTCTGTCTTGTGATACTGATCTTCTTCATTCAGAGTTCAAAAGTCATGATAAAAGAGTCAACATCATTCAAGAAGCATTTGTATAAAATTTCTTCTGATGTATCAGCTGATAAGTCTGCGTCTCAAGATCTACTTGATGATGACATTCATTTCGTGACATTCTTGATGCTGTTGATGATAGACGCGTTCAATTCTTCACTTTGTTGATGTAATTCTTCAATGATTTCTGCAAAGTCTGTTACTGACATTGCTGTGATAGCTACAGATGTTTCATTCTCTTCGTCATTCTGAAGATCAAACGATAAAAAATATGTTGACATGTCGTTAGAAGCATCTTTGTCGTCTACGTTTAATGACTTCAAGAAAGACTCAAGATCATCTGTTGATCTGAGTGCGTGCTGATTATAGTTAGAGAAGAGACTGCTATTATTGTTGCAATGCTTACAAAGTTTTGTAATTCTTGCGAAGTGTTTGCATTTTCATGAACTATAAAACCTCATTCTGTTTCTTTCATAAATGACACAGATCTTGAAGTCATCACATTATCATCAAGTTGTAAAAAATCTACAGAAGAATGAGCACGCAGTTCAGCTGAAAGCTGAGTGTATCTGTTGCGATGATCAGTCATTCTGCTGCAAGTATGCTTTTGAACGAAGAAGATGTTCTAAGAAAGAATGAACAAATAATCAGTGAGTCAATTCAAGACTAAATTCTATAACTCGAATGTGTTTGTTATGAAAGACTGCTTATACAGTTAACGACGCGAAGCTTGAACGATGCAATGTGTGACACGCTCACAGATAGTGAATAGATCAAGAATAGAAGTGTAGAACGATGTTATTGACTGTTTTTAATCTGTTTCTCTCTGCTTTCTTTTGCAATAAGCTGAATCATCATAATGCTGCATCATGCTTTCTTGAGTTTGAATCTGTGTTCTTCAATCTGAAAACAATGCATCATTGCTGAAAGATGCATGCTGAATTGAAGATAGCTATTCTCTGCAAACTAAATGACTCTTGAGAAATTTAACATGAGTCTGTTGAATCAATCTAAATTTATATGAGAAAGAGTTGTTTAATTAAAACTCTGTATATGAAGAAATGAGTTGCAGAAAGATGATAAAGAAATCTTGACAGATTCAAAGTCGAGTTGTATCTGATAGAACTGAGCTAGTCTATTCTGTTTATGAATTTTTCATAAACGTGATTTTGCAAAATTCTCATAGCGTCTCAACATCTCACTTCTTAAAACTGTTTGCCAGCATATCAAGCTCTGTGTTAGAAGTCAAAGCTGTGTGTCAGCACGCTGTCAATTATGCACAGCACTTCAATCAGCTTTCAGAGCAAAATTTGAAAGCGAAGCAGTGAGATGCTGAAAGCGATCTCATTCTCGACACACAAGAAGTTCAAACTCAACTCTCAAGTTATGTAACTCAACTCTCAAGCTCAAGTTTCTCAATTCAACTTTCAGGTTTCTCAATTGAACTTTCAGATCTCAATCAAGAAAGTTGCATCAAAATCAACTGCTCTCAAGTCAACGATTTCTAAGTCAATGATTCTCAAGTCAACTGTCTTCAAGTCAGCTTCATTCAAATCTGTTATGTCAAAGACTGCGAAGCTAGCTCAGAAGATCACAATCTCATCATCGACTTTTAAGTCTGTCTTGATTGCTGACGCGTCAGATCTCACTGTGCAAGAAGATGATGAGTCTTTATCAAGTGATTTATTCGAACTTACTACGAAGAACATGAGTTTTTTCCATCTTCAGATTTAACAGCATGCTAATAATTGTAGCTTCGCAAGATTATTCTTGACAGATTATCTGAGATGAAAGATGATCATGATAGATCGATACAAGCGAAAGAGAAGAATGAGAGAGATGAGAAAGATGATAAGATTAAGAAAGATGATGAAAATAATATGAATTCGCTCAGAGACATCTACATTCAAGACTATCTTATAGATGCAACGAGCGCATCGACACGTTGTATCGCTAAGTTTTCATTAATGTTCGTAGAGAAACTGAAGAAGATCAAGATGAAGAAATCACTTTGTGACAGATTGAAGCGTCACATCAGATATATGTATCTTCTATATTTTCGACGTTTTCATTATGAGACGATCATTGAGAATGTCTACGATGTTGATGTCATCTCAGACTCAAATTCTCGTCTATATCAATTTGTCTATTGACAAATCAACGATTGAATCAAGACTTGAAAAAACAGAAGCTTAGATAAGATGACAGTAAGTCTTTTAAACTGAGATCAAGTTGCTATGCTAATGATCATATCTCAGATTCATGTGAGAGACATTTTGAAGATGAATGATGAGCATGCTGCAGATCTAGAGACTTTGCAGATGAAGAAGACGTGTACTAAGTGATTTTTGAAAAACTACTCAGTCAACGCGTTCACTGATGTATTCAACTTCATTGCAAGACACATTGATATAAAGAAGTTGACTTCTCTTGCACATCATTACTGTCAGAGTATGTATTTGAGAGCATTAATTTCTTAGATCTGCCTTTACTAACTGTACTCAGACATCTACGCTTCGCTGACAGTCAAGATCAAGATGCACATTGATTGAAAGACTAGAGACTGTCAAGATGACATTTATTATCATTGTGAGACTCTAACTGAATGATGAGAATGCATGACAATTCGCGACGTATGACGTTCTCTCAATCTCATCTACTTTAAAATCAAGATGAAGCTCACGAACTGAACTGTCAGAAAGATGCGACATGTTGTGCTATCTGATCATGATTCTCTGATTTTCACCTTGATGCTTTCTCACGACATGAATTTCTTGAAGAATTTGAAAGTTTTTGAAGCTGATATCGAAACTTAGAATGATCAAGAGAGAATTTGATTCAGCACTGATATTCATCTGACAATAGATGACGAGATTGACATGATGAGTTTGAAGTTTGCTTTCTGCTTTGAAAAGCCTTATACTCAGAAATGAGCGTGACGTTCGACTCATTGATTGCTTATGTCATATATTCTGATCTTCATTTTGCTTCTTTAGATATCTTTCTTGCTTGATTTGTATCTATCTACTTGAGCTTAGACAGCTCAATCTATCTATCATAAAGATATTCAATATCTCAGAATATTGTCAATTTCAGTCTTCTGATATTAATAACAAGCAGACATGTCATGAGAGTCGCTCAGTGATTCAGTTGCGTCATCTATTCAGTACTGATCTCATCTAATTCGAATACATTAATGTCGTCTTCGTCAGACAATTCGATCATAAGTTCAGTCAGTCAGAAAGATCGGCAAACATTTGAGCAAAAAGCTTTTTCAAATCGCAAAAAAACTCTAACAAAACCTTCGCAAAACTTTATTATTCTTGTGCCAAATTTACTTTGAAGCTTGTGACGCTTGTCATCGGAACGTCACCTATTTGTAGCACATGTTCAAGCTCAACGCTCTTGTTAAGATAGTCTACTTCTTCTTCAAATGTATTCAAGCACTTTGATTTTGCAAATTCTCTAAGTGTGATATAAATTTTGGCGACGATGAGTATTTGTTACAAGTGTTAAACGATACCGTTTTAAATTACTGATGTTTGATATCAATAGTTGTTACGATCAAACTGTACGATATTACATACCATTTCAAACAGTAATTTTAAAAATTACTGTTTCAATACTATCTTATACTAGTCTGTTTCATCATACAGCTATGTATTATTAATGCAACAAAAATTCTGGTACAGATGCAGCCCCTAAGGTACTCATACAGGTCCTTCCTGCAGCGGGCTGGACATCGCTTAAGCGTTGCTGGGCTTGTTCAGGTATACCTTAGCTAGCTTACGCTCTCACACAAATAATCCTTGTTAAGAGGCTTTTTGCTGATGCAATGTCCAGCCCGCTGCAGGAAGGACCTGTATGAGTACGAGTATGACGTGCCTGATGTGAATCTCGGTCGCGGTCGCGCTTGCGCGGCTACCGGAAGTGGAGTCGCGTGTTCTTCCTATCAAACTCGACGTCCTTCCTGAAGCGACACGGAAGATCTACCTTATGAAGTGATATCCCCTCATGCGCTTCCAGCGGCCCTCTTTGGTTAGCTCATGGCCCTTGGTGTCAAGCCATGGAGCCGAATGACAGGGCAGGTGTTTTTTCTTTTCCCATTCACTTGATGATTTCCAACACACCGTTAGCAATGCGTGCCTCCTTGTTCCTTTTCTTCACTTCTTGATTTGTCGTCAACTTCTCCGTCTACCGGTCCGGCAACATGTACACAACTCCCTTGACGGCTACGCTCCTGTTTATTGGGCTGTGCTTCCT
>JAABUH010001329.1_pt1 | contig 28478 bp, 26 predicted proteins | sample 5559121 | NCBI WGS metagenome assembly JAABUH01 (sample SAMN10711871, study PRJNA513364) | rock metagenome | isolation source: Antarctica rocks | place: Antarctica: Victoria Land, Battleship Promontory nord | collected 2015-12-28
CTTGACGGGGGTGCTGCGCGCGCAGGCGCGCATCGACCTGCGCGAGCAGTCCATCATGGCGAGCGCGTCGGCTGCGGCCGCGGCAGAGGGCCCGCTCGCGCCCGGCACGGCCTCCGCGCCCGGCGGCCTGCCCGACATCGGCGAGGAGTAAGGCCGGCGTTGCGCTGCGTGCCTCAGCCCCACCCCCGGGTGGGGCCCGTGCCGCCGCGCGTCCGCGCTGCAGGTGCTGCAGCGCAGCGCTGGCGTGGGAGCTCGCGGGCGGCGGCATGGGGCGCGCGCCGAGGCGGCGCGGAAGTGGGCGGCATGTGAGGCCGGGGCCTGCAGGCAGACCGCAGCACAGGCGCGTCCGGCAGGGGCTGCATGCGCGCAGCAGCACGGCGGTGTCCGGCAGCGACGGGGTTGTGCGGGGCCGAGCTGCGTCTCCATGCGAGCGCCGCGGAGGCTGCGCCGCAAAGCAGCGTGCGCCGGGGGCGGCGCTCGAGGCCGAGAACGGGCTGCACGATCGAGCGGTGGGGCAGGGGGCGGGGGTCAGATGTGCGCCCGCGCGTCGCTGCAGCAGGCGGCTTGGACGCAGGCGGCGGCGGGCGCCGCTGCAAGAGCCAAGCGACGCGGTGGCGCCATGGCTGGCGCCCGCGCTTCTGCGGGAGGCGGGCAGGAGCGTTGCTTGCCTCGCATTGCGCGGCAAGCAGCGCGGAGCGAGGCCGAGTGCGCGCGTGTGCGCTCAGCGCTGCTGCTGCTCGGCGCTCACCTGGCATTTCTGCAGCCGGCGGCGGGGCCTTGCATGCGCAGCATGCAGGGTGTCGCCTGTGGAGGGATGCTGGTCGACGCATCCCTGCCAGCATCACTAGTGTGGTCGTGGTCTGCTGGCATGTGGTCAGTCGCTGGGCGGGCTGCCTCTGTGCCAGGGCCCCGCACTGTGAAGGCGTCATGCGGAGGCAGCGGGCCACGCTTCTCACAAGCAGCCGTGGTTTTTCCTTGTAGTGAGCGCTGCGGGGGCATGTACATGGCACGATTTCATGGCCGTGTGGCTCCCGGGTGTGTGCACTTTGCGGTGCGACGTTCCAGCAGCTCGTGCGCTGAGGCACCTTTCCGGGACGGGCTCATCAGGTGACCTTTGGCTGCACGCCCCGGTGTGTGCAACGGGGCGTGTGACAGTATCTGGCTGCTGGACGCCGCGCCAGTCCTGTCTTTTTCGCACGCTCGCGTAGGAGGCCGGGCGCTTCCTGCAGCACTAGCAATTTGGGTGCTGGTGCATGGCGCTCGCGACCTGGCCCCTTGACAGCAATGAGCGCGCCTGCTCCCTGCATGGGCTGTCTGTTTGTCTGGTCACGTTGCTGCGGTCCCTAAGAGAGCGGCCCTCTCCCTGCTTGTCTCTGGCGTGCAGCGCTCTGCGCTAGACCAACAGCCGGTGTCGTGCCCGTGCACGTTGTTGTGCGCCTGTCCATGGTGGTGCTTTTCAAGACCACGCGCCGCCTAGTAAGAAAAGGACGCCTACCGCGCATGCAATGCAGACCCTTCACGACCCTAAATAATCTCGCGCGCATCGGCCTCCCGGCTCAGGAGCCGGCGGGCCCTCGGCGCACGTTACACTGCCGCCCTTGGCGGCGCTGTCGTAGCCGGCGTGCGTGGCCGCGTAGCGCGACAGCAGGTACTCGCCGCTGGTCGTCGGCGGCCACCGCGGCGGCCGGCCCGGCGAGCAGCAGGTCGGCAGGCACTCCACGTGCTGCGCGCGCGCGGGCACGCAGCCTCAGCAGCTGGTGCATGGATGCAGCAGCGTCGCTGAGGCCGGCGCAGCCACGCCGGATGCTGTTTGCAGCACGGCGCAAGGCGCGCGCGTCTTTGGGGCATGTCAGGGCGCGAGTGTGTACTGCAGCCGGCGCGGCCCTGGCTTGCAGACAGCGCCTCCTCGCAGCCGCCAGGCGCAGGAGACAGGGAAGGCAACGTACTGCAGCGACAGCGCCCAGCCTCTGGCCGCAGGCATGCACGCCCCTGCAGTGCGCATGGCCGCCACGCGATGACGGTGCAGGACTCACAGGCACACTCGCCCCAGTGCAGCGCTGGCCCCAGAGACGCCCTGCGCTTGCAGCGCGTGCGAATACAGGCATCGCTTGGACGTGCACCCTCCGCTGCGCACCCCCCAGGTCTGACACAAGGCGCAGACAGCGGCCTGTTCGGCGGCCAGCCAGCGGCGGGGCCCCACCGCATGGAATGCGGGGTCGAAGAAGAAGGGCATGCTGTAGCGCTCGGCCGCGCCGTCCGTGCACACCCGGTGCAGCGTCGAGCGGAACAGGCCGTTGGTCCACCTGCGCGGCGGCGCCCCGCGGCATGCGGCGGGCGGCAGAGCCACTGGCGCGCTGCATGTCGGGGCAGCACCGGCACCAGGGAGCATGCGCTGGCCGCATCAATGCGCAGGCCGCGAGCATCGTCTGGCGGCACTGCGGGACGCCACCTGGACGCCATGAGGGCTCGGAGGCCAATAGGCAGCTGACAGCATGTGATGCGGCCCTCTGACGGAGCCGTGGCTCCCGCTCAAGCACTGGCTGCGCGGAAGGCGCGCACCGCTCCAGCATGCCGATGGGAGGCGCACGGTTGGGACTGGGTGAGTGAGCGCAAGATGGGGATTTATACAGCAGCGATGTTAAGGTTGCAAGGTCAGTCCTTTACAGCCCTCTGCAGCGATGTCATGGCTGCAGTGCCAGTCCTTGAAAAGACCGCTGCTGGCGAGGCGGGCGCGCGCCGCTCCAGCATGTCGCCCAGGTTGATGATGAAGGCGCCCGGCCGCGGCGGCACCGCGTGCCAGGGCCCGCCCGGCTCCGGCCGCACCTGCAGGCCAGGCGCGCCGTCCGTGCGCAGCAGCGTGAGCATGCCATAGTCGCTGTGCGCGCCCGCGCCCAGCACGCCCTGCCCCCGCGCGGGCGCCGCCCGCTCAGCGCGCAGACTTTACCGGTTGGATAAGTATCACTTACGTCATAAAAGCGCCGTGCGCATCGACCTGGGAGGCCTGCCAGCGCGCAGGCCCAGGAAATGTTCCATGTACTGCACCAGCACAGAGGAGGTCAGGGCTGCCGCCAGAGCAGCCCCCGGCGCAGGCTGTCGGCGCGCCGCGCAAACCCTAGGGTCTCCGCTGCAGCACACGTGCGCGCCTGCTCCGGCGACGACGCGCGCGCGGCGTAGTGCAGCGGCCGCAGGAACGGCATGGGCGGGGCGAAGGAGGCGCGAAAGTGCTCCGCGGGCAGGCCCAGCGCGAGCGCGAGCGCGCGCAGCAGGCGGAAGCCTAGGGCCAGGACCGCCGCCATGTAGGCCTCGGTCGCCTCCCGGTACTCGGGCAGCAGCTCCTGCATGCGAAGGTGGGGTTAGGGTAGGGTCATCCGGCAGCAGCTCCTGCATGCTGGACAGCATGTGAGGCGGGCACATGATGCAGCTCGAGTACTGAATCAGGCTAGCTCTGCAGGCTGCAGCCCAGTGCAAGCGCCGTGAAGACAAGGGGATGATTTGTCTGCCCGCGCCGCATGAGCACCTTTCGGCTGCGTGGAACGTAGTGCTTATAAAAATAGACCGTGACAAAGTAAGTGGAGACTTGGGCAGTGCATAGCATGTTGGCCGACCCGCAGGAGACCCGGGGTCAGCATCCGCGACGAGTGGCATAGCTTTTGGAACATGAACGCAGTATCAGTCAGCCAACCAGGCTTGTTCAGGCGGGTTCTCTCCTCACACGGCCCGCCAGGCCGGCAGTGGGGCAGCGTGCAGGGGACGGGGGCGCGCCGGCGGCGGCCACTGGTTGGGGCCGTGCAGCGGGAGGCGGGCCTCGGGGTCGCCGGCGTCGACCTCGCGGCCAAAGTACAAACCCTCCTTGGTATCACCTTCGCTCTGGGTTGCGGGGTCGAGCGTCTCCTCCGCCATCGGCGTGTAGCCCCTGCACGAGGAAGTGCAGCCGTGTACCCTTCGCTGCATCAGGTTGTCTGCGCCTTGCCGGCGCATGAAGCACAGCCAGCTGCAGTACATAAAGACAAGCAAGTTTGTTCCATCTATTTTAGGTGGAGGCTATGTGAGAGTGCTCGGCTCATGGTATAAAAATGGCATATGGAAAATACTGAGGTTGGCAAGCGCAGGGGGGCTGCTGCTGCTCCTCTGTTTCAACACACGGCACAGGAACGAGGCCTAGAAAGCGTGCCCGGGCGTGACGTGCGCGCCTGTTGTTGCCGTCCGCCAGTATGCGCTGCTTCTGCTCGGCCGGCAGCGCGAAGAACGCGCGGTTCTGTGCAAACACCCGCTCGACGAGCTCCTCGTCCACGCTGTGGTTCACAGCTGCACACACAAACACACGAACACCGTTAACCACCTATGCTGGCCCTTCTACAACAAGGCCTGGCACGAGCTCCTCGTCTATGACATGTTTCAGAACTGCCCCCACCCACCCACACACACACACACAGACACACACCCCGTTATCCGCCTATGCTGGCCTTCTCACAACAAGGCCTGGCACACGCTGCAAGCGCGGGCATGAGCTGTACCGTAGAAGAAGCCGCTGCTCAGGCACGCCTCCCGCACGCGAGCTGCAACAACGTCCTCAGGCTCGCTCAGGTCCACCACGCTGACCTGCGCAGCGCTGCAGAATCGTCCACGGCCAGAGGGCTTTGCGCACGAGGCAGCTTGGTAGACGCGGCGAGCGTTGGTGGGCAAACCTTGCAGGCGGACGACTCATGCAAGCCGTTCTGCGCGGCCATGCCTGACCTTGGCAAATAACCACGACAGCCAGGCTCGTATGTATTGAACAAGATGGCTGCGCACGCGTCACAGCAGAGCGCTGTGTGATGTGCTGTCTACGTAGCACCAAAAGACTCTCTGCGCACTCACACAAGACAGGCGCGCCCGGGGATTGCAGACTTACGTTTGCACTCGCTGCTTGTACAATTATGCTCTGCCGCTGGGGACTCGAGCTAGCAGAAAAGCTGAGCTTGCAATCACTCGTGCAGCGTTTCAATGCAGCAGACCTTTACCAGCAGCGCAAGCCTGAAGCTGGCCTGCGGCAGGCAAGAGCACGCGTCGCGGCCGAGCATGCGAAGCACGTGTGGGGCCCTGCTGCACAGGCTAGCGCAGCCAGCAAGCAGCATGGCGCGTGAGGGCGTGGCAGCCCTGAGCACCACTGCTCGTGCTGCCAGGGCGGACGTTGCTGAGGCTCCCTCGCCTTCTGCGGCCTCGTCCCTGCACACTTTGGAGGCGAGCCCTGCGTGCTTGCTGTGCTCCAGCACCACCTTGCCTCTACCACGCTTGCACTGGGCCTTCCTCACTGTGCGCCGCTGGCGCTTACAATCGCAGTACACGACTTGCGAGTCACGGTGTGCTCTCCGCTTGCAGGACCTGCGGCTGGAGAGCCCGTTCACCAGCGACCTGCCAGCCGACCCAGACACGTCGAACTCGCTGCGGCAGGCGCGCCGAGCCTCAGCCTTGCGCACGTTGTTCGAGCCAGCGCGAGCGTGCGCGCCTCCGCGCGGAGCTGTACGGCTGTCAGTGTAAGCTCTCAGCTGGGTCTGTATATGCTGGACCTTGCCAGAGGTGCGGCCTTGACAGGTGTACGGGGCGTCCTACTCCTACGTTGCCCCCACGCCGACCGGCACGCAGCCGTACCTCGTCGCGGCAGCGCCCGCTGTGGCGCAGCTGATTGGCTTGGAACCTGGCGACATGCAGCGGCCAGAGTTTGCTGCGGCCTTCTCAGGCAACGCGCCGCTGCCCGGTGGCCCGCGGCCGTTCGCAATGGCCTACGGCGGCCACCAGTTCGGCTCGGTGTGTGCTTGCGGCGTCGTTGTCAGTCATTTGTGGTGTTGTGCTGCATTGCATGCCTGTATCAGCTGTTTCAGGAGATGCGTTAGCATGCCATGCGTGTGCACGCCGGGGCCAGAGGACAGAACTTTGTGCATCCGGTGCAACGTGTGATACGTGCCCGGGAGCGCTGAGCGATGGCGCAGAGAGGCTGACATGGCGATGCTGCTGCCCTGCTGCACCGCACCTCTGAGAGATGATGGCGCTAATGTCCCGCTCCCGTCTGCAGTGGGCGGGCCAGCTGGGTGACGGGCGCGCGATCAACCTGGGCGCCGCCGTCGGCCCTGATGGCCAGGCCTGGGAGCTGCAGCTCAAGGTGAGCGCGGCAGTGTGTGTGTACAGAAACATTGAAACAGGCGCACGGTGGTGGGGCACTGTGGTCAAGGTGACAATAATTCACATGGGCATGTCATGAGCCTGCGGTGGTGCTGTGGTGAGTCATTTGTGGTGCACAGCATGTGTGGCCGTGTTTGACCTGTCTCCGCACTGCCCGCAGGGCGCAGGAGTGACGCCGTACTCGCGGCGCGCGGATGGGCGCGCGGTCATGCGCTCCAGCCTGCGAGGTGTGCAGCCCACTACGCCGATGACGCGTCCGCCTTTTGCTCCCCGCTGCTCTTCTGGTGAAGAGCGCTGACGAGCCAGGACGCAGAGAGGCAGATGGTGCAGTATTCTTCTAACCTCTGCACTGGCCCGGGGGTCAACCTCTCTTTAGAAGTGCTACGGTGCGTCCTTGCGCAACAGCCTGCCAGCATCAAGTGAGCAGGTGGGCAGGCGGTGGTTGACCCCGCCCTCCCCCATCACATAAAACAGCTTTGTGATGTCCCGCTTGCGCGCCCCCCCGGCAGAGTTTGTGGCGTCCGAGGCACTGCACTACCTGGGCGTGCCGACCACGCGCGCGCTGTCGCTGGTCGGCACCGGCGCTGAGGTCGTCCGCGACATGTTCTACAAGTGCGCGCATGCCCAGGATCCTGCCCCGTCGCGTGCCCCTTGGCCGTGCCGCACCCGCTGCGGCTTGCCGCCCAAGCGCAGCCAACCGCAGTGCCATGTTCTGTGCTGCTCATGCTGGCAGGCACTGCCCATGCTCAGCTCTGCATGTATGGCGCCTGGCGTCAGATCAGCTATGCAGGTCAGGAGCAGGTCTGCGAATTTCTGACACCAGGGCAGTTGTGGACCTCAAGCGGCAACGTGATGTCCGCCCGGCATGGTGGTCTGCCGCGCCGCTGGCACATGTGCTTGAAGGCACCTGCTGGTGTTCCTGGAGGCCCATAGCCATGCACACAGCACCTCACCACCCTCCTGACGTCCGCGCACCCGCGACCGACAGCGGCAACATAAAGATGGAGCCCGGCGCGGTGGTCTGCCGCGTCGCGCGCTCCTTCGTGCGCTTTGGCAGCTTCCAGCTGCCCGCGAGCCGCGGCGGCGGCGACCTGCCGCTCGTGCGCGCGCTCGCGGATCACGTCATCCGCCGGCACTTCCCGCACCTGCTCGGTGCGCCGGGCCGTGGTGAAGGAGTGGAAGGACGCGCACGTGTGATCTGCTGCCATTTTTAAACTATTGGCCAGACCCTGCAAGCGTGCAGACGCGCGCTCCGCGGCGCGCGCGCAGGCCGGGAGGACAGCTACGCAGCGTGGCTGGGCGAGGTGGCGGCGCGCACGGGGCGGCTGGTGGCCGCCTGGCAGGCCGTCGGCTTCACGCATGGCGTCCTGAACACCGACAACATGTCCATCCTGGGCGACACCATCGACTACGGGTAGGGATAGGTTAGGGTAGGCACAGGCTTAGCCCGCGCCCGCTGCAGGGCACCTGGCGGGACGAGGGGTTGGCAGCCGACCTGCCTCGCCTCAGCCAAGCGGGGTCCTGCAGACAGCCTGAGCTGTCATGCCCCTGGCTTGCAGAGCTGCCCGTGCGCTGGAGCTCGTGCTCTTGTGACAGAATGTGTCAGGAAACGGAGTGGGACACAGAGCATGAATTAGCAGTGCGTTGGTGAGCGCCGGGAGGCATGTCGAGAACCCTCTGACTGGCGTGCGCAGGCCCTACGGCTTCATCGAGCGCTTCGACCCGCAGTTCACGCCCAACACGACCGACCTGAGCGGCCTGCGGCGCGCACCGCCCCTCTCCACCGCCGTGTCGCTGTGAAGAGTGCACTGCCTGACAATCCATGTGCTGATGTGCCTCTCACACGCCCCCCACATGCACTCCTTGGAGCTGCTCTACGCATGTCCCTCTGCACAGCTCTGCCTGCATTCGAGTTGGATGGGGCGTGCATGGTGTTCATGGGCATATCCTATGTGCATGCGGGCAAGCGCGTGCGAGTGCGTGCAGGCTGTCTTGCTAATGCCTCGGGCTGCCCTTGCCTAAACCTGAACCCCCACACCCGTGCTGCAGGTACACCTTCCGCAACCAGCCGGAGATCGGCAGCTGGAATGTGGCGCAGCTGGCGAATGCGCTGCTCGCAGCCGAGCTCATGCCGCTAGTGCGCACCTCGCCTCGGCGCGCACAGTGCACCAGGGGGCCGCCTTGTGGCAGCGCGTGGCTGCAGCGCGATGCTCCTCCAGTGCTTGTGATGCCTTGCTTTGACTAGGGCGCCAGACTGCAGTGCATGCAGTGGCCTTGGTTCGTGTTCCTTGAAAGCTGCCCGGCCTAGCATGCACTTTTCAGCTCTGTTCTCAGCATGTTCTTGGGTCCACGCCGTTGTTGCGGGATTGTTTCCAGGTTGTGAAGGCCGGCCGCCTGCCCGCTGGCAGCTGCCGAGTGCAGGGCGTGAGAGGCCCCAGCGGCGCCATGAGCCAGCGCCCGACATTCTGAGCCTGAGCAGCGGCCGCGTCATCGCAGGAGGCTGCGAAAGCAGCGCTTGGGCGACACTCAAGGCAATGCTGAGATCCTGAGCCTGGTAAGCTGCGTGTGCGTAGGAGGCCGCGGAGGCGGCGGTCGGGCGATACTCGGAGGAGCTGGCGGAGGCGTACCAGGCGCGCATGGCGGCCAAGCTGGGCCTGCGCGCGTATGACAAGGCCACCGCAGTGAGCGCCCCGGTCGTCCCCACCTGGCATTAGCACTGCGCGGAGGTTGTCCCTGACAAGTCGACCCTGACTTTGATGTCATTTAGCTATGCGTTAAAACAGGATGTAGCGCTGTGGCCAATAGTGGTTTGAGGCTGGCTGCACGGCTGTCCCGCCAGCACATGCTGCGCACCTCCGCTCAGTGTGGCAACCAAGGTGTCAGCCAGGGTGTGCATGTGCTCGTGGTGTATATGCATGCGCTGTGTACACCCTCTGGCCAGAGACAGGGGTGCGTGTGATACAGCGCTGTGTGTACGCGAAACAGGTGGCTGTGCTAACCGCCATGTACGAGGACGGCGCCGACTTCACAAACACATTCCGCGCTCTTGCTGCCGTTGACGCCGCCGCGGATGCCGCCGGCAGCATCCCTGCTGCGCTGCAGGAGGCGCGGCCGGCATACCCTGTCACGCGTGCCTGGGCGATCCTGCAACGCGACCTTGCGCCGTGGTTGTCCTGCGGCGGCTCTGCCGTTGCAGCACCGACAGCGGATCAGACGCGGTAGTGCCAGCCATTGGTGCTAGTGCGCTTGCTCAGGGCCGCCCGCATGCTGGCTGCTTGCCAGCAATGATGCGGGCGCGCCGCCGCGGAGCAGGCCCTATGAAAGCCCAAAGCTGGAGCACGCGCAGGCGCTCGGGCCGCTGAAGCCGGAGCGCGCGGCGGCGTGGGGCGCGGTGCTGGACGGCCTCCGCGCGCGGCTGCGCGAGGAGGGCGACCCGCCGGCTGAGCGGCGCGCGCGGCAGGACGCCGCCAACCCGGCCTACGTGCCCAGGAACGCCGTGATGCAGGACGCCATCCGCGCCGCCGAGGCCGGCTCCTTTGACGAGGTGCGTTGCCGGGCATGTCGAAATGGCCAGCTGGGGCTGCAATGCGGTGTTGGCCAGTCCGGCCTATGTGCCCAGGAACATGATCATGCAGGACGTCTTTTGCGCCATTGAGGCGGGCTCCTACGACGAAGTGCGCCTCCGGGCACGCATGCATGAGCGTGGCCTGCTGGGGCTGCGATGTGGCATTGGTACTTGCCTGTCGGCGGGCTGGCCCCTGCGACAAGACGCACCTCCGGGCATGTTCGTGTACGCCTGCTGGGGCTCTGATGCGGTGTTGGGTCACGCCTGCGGGAAGCTCCGCGAGCGCCCAGGGCGGGCTGTCTGCCCAGACACAGGGCGGCGCAGCGCGCTTGCATGCCAGCCCGCCGCTTGCGCCGCAGACGCTGATTGCTTGGCGCGCTCGGGCGCGCAGCTGCACGCGCTCATGGCCGTGTTGGAGCGGCCGTACACGCAGCAGCCGGGCGCGGAGCGCTTCACCAGGACCGAGCGCAAAGTCCGCATGGGCGTCGAGCTGCTGTCCTGCTCGTCCTAGCTCGCGTTCTGCAGCTGTGAGAAGGCTTCGCTGTGACAATTCTGCCTCAGTGCTGAACGAAACGCACGCACAGGGCTCCCATGCATTGTGAGCGTCCCCGGCCTGCAGTGGGAGCTGCGCATTTCTGGAGTTGCAGCGCAAACAGAGGTGTGCGCACTTGTAAGGATACCCTTTTCGTAACCGGCCCGTGTAACATGCTTGAAGCCCTACGTGTCACACACCTCTACGCAGGCCTGCCTGCCGACCTGACTGCGCCTGAGCCCAACAAGAGGTAAATGGACACGGCGCTATCCAAGCAGTAACCGAGCGTCCTCTGCACACAAGGTGACGGGCTGCCAGCCCGCGGGAGCGCACAGCTGCTCGACAGCGCCTGCGCTGCCTGGCGTGCAGGCGCTCGGGCGTGGTGCGCCTCACTTGCTCGCGCCAGGGGTCGGCCCGCCGGCCATGCTGGGCACCCGGAAGCCCTTGTTCGACTCCTCCCGCCGCCTCAGGAGCTCCTCAATCTCCCGCTCCGTCCGGTCCGTGTACTTGACCAGCTCGTTGCCCAGGAATGCGCCGATGCCGGCGCCTATAAAGTGCTCCCACGGCTCTCGCATCAGCGGCACCTTGCGCACCTGCGGCCCAGGCAGAGCGGCACTCAGCTGGCACTGCAAGCATGGACGAAAGCACGCCCTGCATGCAAGCAAGCTGCGCGCATCCGATAACTTAGGCATGCGCCCGCTGGCGCACCCCATTGCTGTACAGCACGGTGAGGAAGCCCAGCGCTGCGCCGACGGTGTACCCCGCCGGCATCCTGCCACTGCTCGCGCACAGGGCCAGCCGCAGGGCGCCCCTTGCTCCACCAAGTTGCTTTACTAAGGCCTGGCCAGCGTGCGCAGCACCGACTCTGCGTGCGCCTGGGGCAGAGAGCTCCGCTGCCTTCTGCGGCAGAATGTAGTTCTGCCTCCCCAAGCGCTGCACCTGTAGGGCCAGGGCATTCGCAGGGCCCACAGGAACTCGAGCGGTCCAGCAACAGTTGGGAGCAACCAGGCATCGAGGGGGATCGCTTGTTGCTTTCGTACGATCAGAATCAGCACGCCGCAGCGTTTCCAGCCGGCCCTGAGCCTCTCTGTTGGTCAAGGAAACCCACAATGCAGGCGCCTGCCCGCTGGCGGGCTGTGCTGTTGACAGCACTCTGCATTGCTGCAGTGTCCTGCGCGTCCGGCCTATCTTCGGAAGCAAGTTCAGCAGCGCATCCACGCTTACTCATAGAAGGGTATTGCCCGCCGCTTCAGCATGCGTGCTGCGCTTGCATCTCCGTTGGCTGCTAGTGCGCCTGGGGTGCCAGCAGTCGGATGCTCAATGTCACGGTGGCACTCGACACCGGCTTGACCTGCGCACCCACTGAGAAGCGGCCGCTCATCCTGAAGCGTAGCGCCCTAAACTTGCTACGGCGCCGGCAGGGTCACTGATGGGACCAGGGATGCGGACCGCACCTTTCTGGGTGAAGTGAGCCGAAGCGTTCCCGCGTTAGTAATTACCTGCCTGGTGCGCGCCGTGCACTGCAGCAGCAGCTGCGTCCCAAATCAGATCACTTGCTTGCACAGTAGACCTGGCCTCGCACACTGGCTTGCCTGCAGGCAGCAGTCCCCGGCGCCTGCGGCAGCGCTGCGGGCCAGCAGGAGGCTGGCTGACCCGCTCACGCGCGCGGGGGTGACAGGTTGGAGCAGTCGCGACGGCAGCCGGCGTGGGCGGTGCGCTCAGACAGCCTCCCGCCTGAGTGCACCGGCAGTGAAAGCAACACGCTGCAGGAGAGGAGCCGCGTGTGAGCTGCGGCGCCCCTAACCCGCGGCCTGTTGCGCCCCGCAGGCGGACCGATCTTCGTGCCCGTCTTTTCCGTGCTTGCGGGCTTCAGTGCGCCCCCCTGCCTCCCCTGCGGCCCCATGCATGCACCCCTGCATGCTCTCAAAGCCCCTCACCTGTTCAGTCAGCAACATAATGCGAGCCACGTCCGCTGCTTGCTGCCATCTGGCCACCTCGTTGGCAGTATGCGGCCCGAACCTGTTGCTCGCAAACCTGCACAGGTATCAAGGCCGCGACCGCGCTGAGCCAGGCGACCATCATGGGCGGGGGCATCGCCGGGGTCGCCCTGTCGCTGCAGCGCAGCAGCCCGCTCGACGCGTCCGAGCCGATCCTGGACTTTCCGCTGGCGCTCATGTTCACGCCGGTGCTGCTGCTGGGCGTGGCCATAGGCGCGCCCGCGCCCCTGTGCGCAGCCTGGTGTGGTCGGCAGGGCTGCCCATGCTCGGCTTCAGCAACAAACCGCGAGTGTTTGTGTAATAAACATGCTGCAGGCTTGTGCCCCTTGGGGCATCGAGGCCTTGCGCCTGTTGTGAAAAGTCTGCGCAGGCTGTGGGTTGCCTGCGCGCGCGGCTGCGAGGCGGTGCGGGCGGCCGCAGCGTTCCTGCTGTGGGCAGCGCGGCGCTCAGCGCGCGCCGCGCGCGCGGCAGGCGTGCTGGGCAACATGATGCTGCCCACGTGGCTGATCACGCTGCTGCTGATCGTGCTGCTGCTCTCGCTCGCCTTCCTGACCTTTCGCAAGGCCATCCGCCTGCACCGCGCCGAGCGCAAGGCCGCCCGGGCCAGGGCGGCTGCGCTCAAGGACCCCGCGCCGGCTGCGGCCAGCGGCGCGCAGGGCGCGGGGCAGCTGCAGGCACGCCCTCGGTCCGCATGCTACCTCGCAGCCGCATGAGCGCGGGGCGCCGCCTGCAGGGCAGGCTGCGAGGACGGGAGCGCTTCTGCGGCCCCTTTCTTACACGCACCGCCGCGCACATATGATGTCTGCTGACTCAGGATGCGCCCTGTACCATGGCGTGGCATGCCTGTGAAAGAGTGTGTGCATACTTTACTGCACTGTGCTGTTTGGCGCGCCCTGCTGCTTGACAGGAGTTGCTATTCATGCGGCTCTGTCACTGGTTGGTGACCGGCGGGATGCCTGGCTTGCCTGCAGAAAGGAGCTGGCGAGCCTGAGCGGGCATCCGTCCCCGCAAGCGGCGGCCACAGCGGCGACGTCGAGAAGGTGCGTGGGCAGCGGCGCCGCCACGTGCAGAAACAGCGGGCACATGCATCTGGTGCAGCGCCCTGCAGGAGCTGCCAGCTGGTACTTGCCTGGACCTGGCAAGCACTGATGGGCCGTCGCCAACGCTTTGTTGGTCGAAACGAAGCATGCGAGGAGAGCCACTGGTGGGGAGGACCTGCGCTGCTCTGCAGGACAGAGCTAGTTTGGGCCAGCTCCGTTGCTCTCTCGGCTGCTCCACAGCAGAGTATGGACACACAGTGCAAGGTGGCGTTGTATTTGGCACAGGGCAGCCCTGTGCAAGCCTCACTGGTGCAACCTAGATAAAGCCTAGATGAAGCGTCACGTGCTTGGCTGCAGGGCGTGGCTGCGGCGGTGGCCAACGACGCCTCGGCCGTGTGCGCACCTGAGCTTACTGGCAACGGGGTCAGCGGCGGCCATGCAGCCCCGGATGCAGATGTGACGCCCGGCCAGAATGGTGCTGCCCAAATGCCACCCGAACCAGGCTGTGAGCCCGAGGGGTCCCGCCGCGTATTGCTGCATGCTGTTCATTGCTTGGACAGGAGCTGGCTGGTTTCTTGCAGGGAGGAGTGGTCATGCCTGGGGTGAGGTGCAGCACTCGAGGCAGACACCTGCCGAGACTGTGAGCAGGCTCGCAGTGCACTGCTTGCCTTACAGCCTGCCGCCCATTGTGCGTCCATTGGCCACTCTGGTGCACAGATGCGCAGGGCACATGAGGCGCCAAACAAGTTTGAGCGGGCGGGGATGCACAGGCGCGCGGCAGGCGGGCGATGGCGCGGCGGCGGCGGAGGCGCCGCCGCCGCGGCGGCGCTGGCGGCGCGTGGCGGTGCAGTCAGCGCAGATGGCGGCCATCTGGGGCGGCTTCCTGGGCCTGCAGATCGGCAAGACGCGCTTCCCGCGCTGCAGCGGCGCCTACGGCGGCCTGTTCGCGGTGCAGATCGTGCTGTCGATTGCGACGAGCGCGTTTTTCACCTGGCAGGCGCACCACCAGCGCAAGCTCAAGCTGCAGACGGCCAGCCGCCTGCGCCAGCCGATGCTGGCCGACGTGTATGCCAAGGAGCCCGTGTGGACGCTGCGGCGACTCATGCGTGCCACCTTTATCGCGCTGATCGGCGGCTTCGTGGCGGGTGCGCCCGCGGCCCGGGCCCCGCGAGCCGGCATGGGCAGTGGTGAGTCTTGCAGCGGGCGTGCGGCAGAGGATGTGGCCTGGGTCCTTGGGGCAGTGCAAGTGCTGTGTGGGCTCCCGCTGCATGGCTTGACATCTGGCAGGGCGCTTTTCAAGAGCATATGGCCGCGGGATTGCAAGGACGCCTCTGTGGCGCGCAAAGCAGCACAGAGCAGGGGCCGCCGAGCAGAGCGCCGCGCGCGCGGCGCGCAGGCCTGTTCGGCATCGGCGGCGGCATGATCATGGGCCCACTGCTGCTCGAGTTCGGGCTGCACCCGATGATCAGCGCGGCCACGTCCGGCATGATGGTCCTCGTGTCCTCGTCCATCGCCGCATTCTCGTTTGGCTTTGACGGCCTGCTCAACCTGCAGTACGCGCTGGTGCGGCACCGCCTGGGTCAGGGCAGTGCCGTGCAGTGTAGTGTCATGTACCCGGCTCTCGCATACCCAGCTCCTGGGCCGTCTGCGCTCTGCGCCTGGACAAAGCATGCGCAGAGCCCTGATCCCATGTGCTGGAGGTGTGCAGCAAAGCCTCATGCTTGTGCCATGCGTGTGCCAAGCTGCTTACCCAGGGCGCCGTGCGGCAGTTGTGGCATGCGTGCGGAGCAGCAGCAGCGCCCGCCGTCTGCCCCTGCGACCTGCCCCGCCGCCCGCGTCCCTGCCGAGCGCTGTAATTGCTCACGCGCGCGCCAGATTTTTGGCATCGGCTGCCTGCTGGCGTCGCTGGTGGGCGTGCTGCTGGTGGCAAGCGCCGTCAAGCGCTCCGGCAAGGCGTCCATCGTCGTCTTCCTGCTCGCCTTTGTGCGCCCCGCCGAGCCTTCACTAGCACTTGCTTTGCAAAGTGCTAATTCGTGTGAATGTCCTCGAAATGCTCCCTTTGTTTCCTCAATGCTTTATGCAGTAGATCATGGATCTCTCTCTCTGGGTCGCTTCAAGTGCACCAACGCTAGCCTCCTCTTTTCACCCTGCACCAACCCCAGCATGAGCAGACAGGTCGAGCCCTCTCCTGCCGCTGCAGGTCATCGGCGCTGGCGCGGTGCTCACAGCGGTTTTTGGCGGCCGCGACGCCGGCGTGGTGCAGCCCTGCTCCTGCCTCTCGCGCACGTCGGCAAAGCCGCAACCCAATGTATGTTGTGAAGCACTCCTCTGGCAGCGCTTCACACGGGCGCTGTTGCTTTAGTCAGCATGCCTGCGGTGATGTGCCGCTGCGCGCCTGCAGCCTGAAGCCGCCGGAAAATGTTGAAGGCGTGCTGGCACGCTATTCGGATGCGCGCCGAGGTGTTGTGGCGTGCGCAGGCCCTGGAGACCCACACAAATACAGGCTTTGGAAGCTTCTGCGGGCCGGTCATCAAGTGAGCGCACTTTGAACTGAGACCTGGAGGAGGCTGGGCCGCAAGGTGTGCATCAGCACCAGCAGCAAGAATTTCAGCTAGTGAGCACGGGCGGCAGGAAGGGCAACGCATGTGGCATTTCATGTAGCATAAGATCAGCACTGTGTGTGACCAGGCGCTCAGTTGAGCGAGGATTATTTTTCCAAGATTTGGAGCACGTATGTGCGTGTCACTGTTGCAGCGGGTCCTCTGTCTATGCAAGCCGTTCCAGGATTTGCAGCAGGTGGAGTGCATGTCGTTGTTGCAGCGGAGTCTCTGTCCATGCCCTGCGTTAAGTGCTGGCATGCGACACTACCGACGCGCATGAACAACTGCAGCTGAATATTCTTTGCCAAGAGTAGCTTGGCGGGTGTCAGTGCAGCCACTGCCTGGAGGCACTCGTGCAGTTTTACTTGGCATGCGGCTGCTGTCGAGTTCCGTGGTGAGTGCTTGCTGTAGCAGAGTTGGATGTTGCGGCGGCGGTGCGGTGATCACCAGACAAGCAGAGCTTTGGCGGTCGCGGGGCCCAGATATGCATGCATGTTTACGTGCAGCTTGTAAGGGTACCTTGGTGCTGGTAGATCTTTAATAGCCAGCTCGTGCAGCTACGCATGGACCTGCCAAGCACCCACCCCTGACAACAACTGTCAACATGCGCTGGCCGCAAGCATGGGAACATCCTTGGGCGCTGTAGATGACCGTGCTTCTCCCAAGCTTCGCATGCGGAACATGGGGAAGAAGGCAGGGTTTTCTGTCGCAATTCGCACGGCGTGAGCGGTTGCCAAAGCACACTCACGAGTTTCTGGCTCGCTTTCCTGTCGTGACCAGAGACGCTAGTCTCAGTTTGTGCTTGTTGAGAAGACACGGAGGACTTGTGCATTGCAGCCCAAGTGCACTCCTGCACGTTTGCACGCGTGCATGTGAGCGTCAAGCCCTTTGTGCTTTGTGCGCTCACCGAAGGCTTCCAGAGGCCGGCCACGGGCGCCTTGGGGCCAGGCGGGCCTTGACCCCGCGGCTGTCCGACGCCCGCTCCCTGGCGGACAATTTCTGACACTGCCGTGCACCTCCGCACTGGGCGGCACGGGGCTCAGCGGCGCGGCCGCCGCTCACGCTGGTGGCCACGGGCGCCGCTGCGGCGCCCGCGGACGCTGGCGCCGAAGCTGAGTGCACTGACGCAGAGGCGCCGGAGGGCGCTGACGCGCCAGAGATGGAGGAGCACCGGCGCGCGCTGAAGATTCTGCTTGCAGGGGGTGCGGCGCTGGACATCCTGCTGTATGCTGTGCCCAGTTGGCAGGCCCATCAGACACCTATGTTCACGCCAGAAGCAAGTGCCAGTCCTCCCATCTATATCCTCCTACCTGCGCTTAGTGCCTTGTTAGCTGTGCGACGAGTGTTGGCGTGTGCTGCCGTGCCAGTAGAAGCGGAGGCAGGCGCGAGGACACTTACCTTGGTACTTGGTGCTGTGCTTGCAAAGGTACTCTCTGAAGGGGCGCCCTGCGCTTACGCCCTGTCCAGCTTCCCCTTGTCGCGCAGACCGCTTGCACGTGCTGCTCTGGGTGTCGCCCTCACAAGCGCAGCCGCCAGAGGCACCTTGTCTGGGGCGTTCAGGGCACAGGGGTGGGGGTGCAAAGCAAGGTGGCAAGCTCGTGTGCAGTGAGCTGCGTCAACCAGTTGTGCTGAAACTTGTGTGGGTTGATCAACCGTATACCTAGCCGATCAGGACGACCTGTAGCCTTTTGGCGTAGACTTGCAAGCCTGTGCTTGAGTGCAGCACGCGTGCGAGCGCCCCTGGCTGCTTGGGTGCTGCAACGGCAGGGCGCGGCAGGCGCGAGGGGCGCCGGGGCGGTCAGCGGCACGTCGTGTGCGCCTGCAGACCGCGCATTAAGGAGCGAGTGGACAGTCAGCAAGTTCTACACCATGCAGTCACAAAGCCCGGCGCCTGCATTGGTGCCCAGACTCAATAAATTTGCACGCGTGCAGGGATTGCGGGGGCGGTGAGCCGCACTGCGACAGCGCCGGTGGACCGCGTGAAGCTGCTGCTGCAGGTGCAGGACGTTGGGCCGGCGCTTACTATCCGCGATGGCTTCCACCGCATGGCCGCCGAGGGTGCGCTTCTCGAGCACCCTCTGCCCAGGTTGGGCAAGTGGTCTGGCGTGTGGGCACACCCTTGGAACGAGCGAGCGTTGCAGCGTCGGGCCAAGCGCAAGGCTGCGCTTGCGGCAAGTGCAAGGCTGCGCTTGCACTCAGCGGCCGTGTGCCTGCTTCAGGCCGCTGCACTCTCAATTTCGCGTTCCGTGCTGTGCACAGCGATGAAGGCAGAGCGCTGCACGCTCCTTAACCCCTCACCCTACCATACCATGACCTGAAGCGGCGTGCCGCGCCGCGCGCAGGCACGCTGCGCGCCTTCTTCCGCGGCAACGGGACCAACGTGATCAAGATCACGCCCGAGACTGCGATCAAGCTGGCCGCGAACGACTACATCAAGCGCTGCGTGGTGGCCGAGGGGGAGCACATCACGCCGGTGCAGCGGCTGCAGTGCGGCGCGCTCGCGGGCGCGACGGCCCAGGCGCGCGCCGGCGCTGTCGTGCATTCGCCCTGCCCTAATCCGCGTGCGCTGCCCTGTCCGCGCTGGCAGGGAGACTGTCGCCAAGCAAAGCAGTTGCCATGATGTGGTCGGCGGCCGGCAGCGAGCGAGCGGCCAGGTGCCACGAGCGGCGCGGCCCCGGCAGCAGGGGCGCTGACCTGGCGCGCCGCGGAATGCAGTTTGCCATCTACCCGCTGGAGCTGGTGCGCACGCGGCTGGCAGTGTGCCCGGCCGGGCACTACCGCGGCATCCTCGACTGCTTCTCGCGCGTGCTGCGCGAGGAGGGCCACCGCGCGTTCTACCGCGGCCTCACGCCCTCGCTGGCGCGCGCCCTGGCCGCGCCGCCCCAGTGCAGTGCAGGCCGTCTCACGTGCATGCGCAGCTGTTTTTTAGCAGTCTATTGGGCGCTTGATGCTTGACACAGCCTTGATCTTGAACCTGGTCAAGGGGCCGCTGCGCTGGGGCAGTTGCGCTTTTGCTGGCACGACGCGCTGGTCAGCGTAGCGTGTCGCTCGCGCGGACCGCTGCTGCGCTGCGGGTCACGCATGCATGCCTGGCGCGCGGCGCAGATTGGCATCCTGCCGTACGCGGGCGTCGACATTGCGACCTTTGAGCTGCTGAAGGAGCACCTGCTGGACGTGCACGACGGCGCGCCGCCGCCGTACACCATCCTGGGCGCCGGCATGCTGTCGTCGACGATCGCGCAGTTCGTCAGCTACCCGCTGGCGCTGACGCGCACGCGGCTGCAGGCGCGCCGCGCAGTGCCTCGCCGTTCCTCTTCACCCTGGAACCCTGCCATGCCAGCGGCTTTGTTAGAGCCGCTCGCGCCGGCACAGCGTTGGCTGCGTATGGAGAGGGAAGGGTCTTTAGGGAATTGGGCAGGTGAAGCGCGCGGCTGCTGCGTCCGCGCATGCACGCGCGCCTGCATTCGCGTACTGGCGCACGCGCCTCCCAGCTGGGCCGCTTATGAGCAATCACCTGTGGGGCGGCTTGTGCAAGCATGGCATGCTCCCCTACAGAATGCACAGCGTGCAGCGTGCTGCCGTTGGCCTCTTGCGTTGCGTGACAGGACTGCAATTTTATTTTTATATTTTTTTTCAACAGTGCAAGTGACACATCAGAGCCGTCACACCAGCCAGAGTTGCAGCCGCGCCGGCGGGAGCGCCGCGGCCGGCTCAGGCGCAGCGCTGCAGCTGCGCGCAGGCCCAGGGGTACTGCGGGCGGCCCGTCAAGTACACGGGCATGGTGGACGTCCTGGTGAAGACCGTGGCGAACGAGGGCTTCCGTGGCCTCTACAAGGTGCGGCGTGGGTGCCGTATGGATAGGTATAGGGTGTTGACCTCAACTCTATCATGTGTGCTACGTGGGCTGTGCGCCGAACTGGGTGTGGCCTGCCTGGTGAGCCAACGGTGGCATTGCCGCGCCGTGGGCGTGGCTGTGACCGGACAGCGCAGGGGGCCCTCAGCTTCGCGTATAGGCATGCATGCCTGGGCGCGCTGACCTGGGCTCGCTGGTATGTTGGTTGCTGGGCGGCGCGCTGACGGGGCGGCGGGCGGCGCGCTGACGGGGCCGCGGGCGGCGCGCAGGGCATGATGCCCAACCTGGTGAAGGTCGCGCCGGCCGCGGGCATCAGCTGGTTTGTGTTTGAGGAGGTGAAGCGGCTGATGGGCATGAGCCCGCGCGTATAGCCCCGGCCCCTTGGCTCGCCCCAGTGTGTCCGCTGATAGCCTAGGCCTGCGAAGGGACGCGCGATTTGCAGGCCCTCGAGGTCTATGGTACTGATACGGGAAGAGCGTCGTGCGGCGCGCGAGCGCGTTGCGCCCGCCGGCGCCGGTTGGCAGCCAGCCTGTGGCGCGTTGTAGGATGCACCATCTGTCTGGCAGGCGAGCCAGGGCGTGTGGGTAGGTAAGGAGTTGATGTCATATACGTGTTGCTGCTTTGTCACAAAGCCTTTGTGTTCCGCACTCTGTCTGTGTGCCGGGGCCCACGGGTCTGGAGGGCGGTGTGCGTCTGCTGCCCTGCAACTGCAGGCGCCAGAGACATTAGGGGAGGCATGGGATGTGGAAGTAACAGCGTTCTGCATCGCGCTCCCAGTCTGCCGCGTGTCTGGCGCGGCTGCGCGCAGTCCTGCCAGCTGGGTCTTGCCGCAACAAGCTTGCTTGGAACTCAGAGGACTGCTATAGGCTCCTGACAGACCCATTATTTGCCAGCTTTAGGGCATCGCTGCCCCTGGTGTGTTTCGGCATTTGGCTGCGGGGTTCACAGAGTGTGGCGGCGGTGGGAACGGTTTGGCCGCGCATCATTGGGGCTGCACAGGGCAAAGTCATGGGCTGTGCCATTGATTCAAGCATGAACATGTGGGTCGAGATAGCGTGCAGGCCAGGCGTGGTCGCAGCGTGAGTCACAGAACGCACTAGCTGCAGAAGCCGCCTTATGCTGTTTTGCATGAGGTGCATCATTGTGAAGCAGGAAGCATGCAGTCTTAAGCCCTCATGCGGGCGGGGCAGACAGCATGTGAGCATAGACATCAGGTCTTGAGGCCTCCGCCAGGCGGGCACTGCTCGACTCCCAGCTCGATCACACGCAGTATGACATAGGGTAGAGCACACACGACTGCATAAGGCGCGGAGCGGCCCCCGGGACGGCGCAGGCAATCTGGTTCAAGCCATTCAACAGCCGCCGGCTGCGCCCCCGTCGCCGCACCATGCCTCAGCCCCTCACCCAAGCCAACCAAAAGTGCATGTACAGCCCCTCACATGCGCTGGCCAGGAGCGCTTAGTCTTGGCGCTCGGCTGCGTAGCTGGCCATGCGTGGCAAGACATTTGTTGCACACTCAAACAAACGTGAACAAACACTTCAGACCAACATGCCTACTTGTCACAGCGGTGATGCGGCTCCCATCAACCTAATGCAGCAGTGCTTGCGTGGGCCAGGGCCCGCTGAAAACACACAGCTCGCTTGCACGCCCAGCACGCGCCCTTAGGCTGCCGCCCAACCAGCGCATCAGCATGCTATGCGCGGCGCAGCCTGTCGACGACTCTGGGCACCGCGCGCAGCACGACGTGCACCCTGCGCGGGCTCGCGCCCAGCAGCTGCAGCCGCAGCGAGACCCTGGGCTCATGGCCCACGCCGCGGTCGCCCTCCGCCGCGCCCACTGCGCTGGAGGCGCGGCGCGCAGCGCTCAGCGCCGCCTCAAGCGCCTCGGACAGCGGCGCGTCCCCGGGCACAGCAGGGCTGCCAGGGTCACGGGCGGACGGCAGCGCGGGCGCCGCGTCCTGCGCGGGGCCTGCCAGGGCGGCGGCCGCGCGCGCTTCCCGCTCTCGCCCGACCACCGCGAGCGCCGCGCTATGCAGGCTGCACGACGGGCAGCCGGCCGCGCTGCGGGCCGCCGCGGCGCCCGCCGCCGCAACGGCCGCCTCCGCGAGCGCCACCGCATCCTGCGCGGTCGCGAGCAGCGCCGCCTGCCGCGCCGCGTCCGCAGCCGAGCGGTAGTCGTCATCCGCAAGGGCTGCCTCGGCCGTGCCATAGGGCTGAGGGAGGGCCAGGCGCACGGCGGCCGCGGGCGCAGGCGGGTCGAGCATGCGGTGCAGCCACGCCCGCAGGCGGCCCCAGGCGGCGCCCGCGAACGGCGGCCCGTGCTCCGCGACGTCGGCGGCCAGCGCGGCCGCCGCCGCCCTGCCGGGCGGGACGTAGAGCGCGCGGGCGGGCGCATGCCGCAGCGCGAGCGTGCCGCCCTGGCCCTCAGCGAGAGCGCCCCGGGCCAGGACGGGCCCGCGCCACCGTGCCCATGCGCCGCCCTGCTCCTCAGCGGGCCCACCCTGCGCTGGATCGCCGCGGGACATGCCGGCTTGGTCGCCCGCCACGGCGGCCCGGTCCAGGACAACGGCGCCGCCGGCCGCCTGCAGCGCCTGCATGTAGCGGAGCTCGCCGCCATCGGCCGGGGCCACGAACGCCGCGCCGCTGCCGCCAACGCCGGACGCGCCGGCCGACGGGAGCGGGTCATACCCCAGGCGCCCCGTCGAGCGCCACGCGCCCTCCAGCCAGGTCCACACCGCCAGGTTCGGACGCGCTGGCCCGGCCGGCGCTGCCCGCCCCGCGGCCGCGCTGCCCAGCGGCGGCCTCAGCGGCGCGCCGGCCGCCGGCAGCGGGTCGTAGCCGAGGCGCGCGGCCGAGCGCCATGTGCGCTCCAGCCAGTCCCACGCCGTGGGCACTCCGGAGCCTGCGGGCTCGCCGGGCGCGGCCGCGCCGACGCTCTCCACGCCCTGCGGCTGCTCCAGCGGGACGCCCGCCGACGGCAGAGGGTCGTACCCCAGCCGCCCGCCGGCGCGCCACGCGCGCTCCAGCCACCCCCACACAGGCCCCGCGGGCTCAGCGGGCGGCCCCCCGTCTGCGCCGTCCACGCTCCGCAGCTGCTCCGCCTCGACGCCGGCAGACGGCAGCGGCTCATCGCCGAGCGGCCCCGCGCTGCGCCGGGCAGCCTGCAGCCAGCCGCACGGTCGCACGCCGCCGTGGCCGTGGGCGCGCCCGGCGCCCTGCTGTGCCACAGCGCCGCCCGCGGCTCTGGCCTCCTGCGGCAGAGCGGCCTCGTCGTCGTCGGCCTGCACGATGTAGATCGCGTCGCCGTCGTCGCCATACAGCGCGGCGTCCGGCATGAGCTCGGGCTCGGTGACCCGGCCGCGCGACGCCCAGGCCAGCCAGCCCCAGCGCCGCTCCCAGTCAGCGTCGACCACCTCGAGGTCCGCCCCGCCGGCCGCGCGCCGCGCGGCGGGCGCGCGTGCGGGAGCCAGCCCAGGGTAAGCGCGAGGGTCAGGCGATGGCGGCCCTGCCGGCAGCGGCGCAGCCGCAGCGTCGCTCCAATCGCCGGCAGGGTCCAAGAGCTGCGGGAAGCCCGATGCCTCGCCCGGGCGGCCATGCGCGTGCGGCGCCAGCGGCAGCGGCGCCGGCAGGTCGTTGCCGCTGTCAGTCAGGAGGTCCACGAGCTGCTCGATTGTGGCCGGGCGCCCCTGGCGCCCGCCCGTTGGGCCCTCGTGCCGCTCCGCAAACACGTGGTCCTCAAAGTCCGGCATCGGCAGCGCGGCGCGCGCCGCGCACTCACCCTCCGCCGTCAGTTCAAAGCCCTGCACAAGGAGCGCGCTGTTACGCGCCGCGATCACACTCGCTCAAAGGCAGGGTTGGTGAGCTCCCGCGGGGCTGCAAGCAGAGCGTGTATCAGACTAGGCTGCACTATGCAGGCACAGGGCGTGCGAGTCCCTCCTGTGGCGTGCCTGCTGGCAGCGCGTGCACGCGGCGCCGCGTGTCGCAGACTGCTCCCCGCGCGCCAAGGCCCGGCTGCAGTCCGCGCAGTTGGCCGGGCAGGCCAAATCACACGCGAAGGGCGCGCGCGTCGCGCTGGAGCCAAAGCCCGGAGGGCATAGGCTGCAGCCGATGTGGTCGCTGCATGCGCTGTCCGCGCAGTTGGCCACGTTGCAGCTAATGCACTGGACCTGCGCGGTGAGTGTGCCGATCAGTGGCAGCGGGCACAGCAACGGCTTGTGGCTGTAGCCTCTACAGAGGGTGCTGCGCCGCAGCGGGAACGGGGGCCGACCACCCTAAGGGTGCACACATGAACGCCGTGGCAAGGCTTGCGCTCAGGCGGGCTGCACACCGCGCCGCTCGCGAGCGTAGCTACGAAGAGACCGGCCGCGCAGCGCGTGCACTCGCGCGTGGTCAGGTCGCAGGCTGCGCAGCCCGCGTCACAGCCCGCCAGCGAAACCCCCGGCACGGTGCGCGGGGCCCCTGCACGCACGCTGAACAGGCTCTTGGAAGCTCCAGTGACTGCGCGCAGCTCCGACAGCCTTCTGCGCCTGATCATAGCTTCAAAGCTGGCTGCAGGCAGGCATGGCGCTCACAGCAGACCATCGGCATTGACTGTGCCCTCTGCACAGCCGTATTCAAAACACCGTCAGCTGCTGACCGGCGTCAGCCCTTACCAGAGGCTCTCACGCTTGCCACAGGCTCACGGACTGCCTTCACAGCCGGCATGCGGACCGACGAGGGCCCGATCACCTGCCAGCCGGCCCGCATCCTGGCTCTCCGCTCGTGCAGGGGCTCCGGCGCAAGCCAGCGCCAGCAGCACCGCCGCGCCCACGGTCGCCGAGGCTCGCATGCTGGGCTGCCTGCGGCCAGTGCTCCGCTCCTGCAACTTGGACAGGCCATTTAAAAGCGCAGGGGTTTTGGGCCCCTAAACCTGGCTCGCCCCACCTCAGGAGGGCCTCAGCCTGAGGCACCAAGCCGGCTCACTAGCTATCATCACCGTCCGTCGTTGCCACACCTACGCCAGCGCGTGTTCGAGATGGTGGCTGCGGCGTTCTCCCTGTCGGCGTCGCCCCTGGCAGCGGCCCGGGCGCAGAGCAGGCCCAGCCGCGCACGCCGGGCGGCGTGCACCGTGCGCGCTGCGTCCGCCGCACAGGACATGGTGCCCGACATGGACAAGCGGGTGCGCTGGCCGGCGCAAGTCCCCGCCAGCGCGCGCCGCCGGGGTAGCTGCGGCGAGCTGCTTTCGGCGCTGTCAGGACCAGGCGTGCGGCGCGCCCCGGCGGTATGGCTGCGGAGCCTGCAGGGTCTTATCCAGGCGCAAGCGCTGCCGGGCGCCGCATGGCAGCGCGCCTCTGGTCCTGCAGGGGCGCCTGGGGCCTGGCTGAGCGAGTGCAGCTGCGTGGAGGCACCCGCTTGCTGTGTGAGCATAGGGCAGGCCAGTTTGCTGCAGCAGCGCCGTGGCGCAAGCTGAGAGCACAATCGTGACCAGCGAGCGCTGCTGCTGTGCTGTGTGCAGCTTATGATGCGCCACGCGCTGTGCTAGGGAGCGCGCACCGCGCCTGCGTGTGCATGTGCCTGTTAGGCGATGATTTGAGCGCGGACACGCTCCCTGTGTCATGCACGGGAGCGGTGTGTGGTTAGGCTTTGACGCGGGACCGGGAGCGCGCAGAACACGATGAACCTGCTGCTGGTGGGCGCCGCGTCGCTGCCTATCGGCTACATGGCGTTCGGGTTCATCGCGCTCGTCGTGCCGCCGAAGTGCGCAGCCCGCTCCGTTTACAGCCGGGGCCTGTCGTCAGGCGTTTGCCTGTGTGCAGTGCAAGCCGTCTGTAACTGGTTGCGGCGCAACGTCCGCTCGTGGCGTCGCTCGAGCACTCTGCCACTCCGCCGCTCTGCGCGCAGCATCCGTGCGTGGCCGCTCTGTAGGCGTGCGTGCTGGTGCCGCGCAGGGTGGCGGGCTCGGGCGGGGCGCAGGCGGCCTTGGACGCCCAGGGTAACATCGTCACGGCCAGCAAGTGGCTGGAGACGCACAAGCCTGGTGCGGCTCCTGCCTGAGGACACGCATTACGCAGCCCTCTGCTGCGGCCATGCGCGTGTGGAGCCTGGGCGGGAGCCTGCCACGCTGGGGCGCGCTCTCTATGCCCTGCAGTAGGGGCCGGCATGAGCTCCCTTGGGTGTGGGACAGCGTGGGACAGCATCGCATGCACGTACGGCTTGCGTGGCGGCAGGCTTCATGCCAAGTCGTGATCTTCATGCCAAGTTGCGGTCTGTTCAGCCGGCGCGCCTGGGTCGCAGGGGACCACTCGCTGGCGCAGGGCCTGAAGGGCGACGCGACCTACCTGGTGGTCAACGACAAGGGCTCCCTTGAGAACTACGGCATCAACGGTGCGGAGCCGCGGGCCTCCGCCCCGACGTCGAGCGGCGAGCTGGCCCCTTGCCCTGATGCCGAGTGGCGAGCTGGCCCCTCGCCGTGGTGTGGAGCGGCGAGCCGGTAGAGGTGCAGCGCCTGCTCGAGGGCGGGTTAACGTGCAGCGGATGTGGCTCTGAGTGACGTGTGAACAGATCCTGTGGTCACGCCTTTGCTGTGGACAGATGATATGCTCGGGTGCGCGACTCGGACGCGCGCTCTTGGGGCCAGGGCATGGAGTCTGCCGTAATGTTTGGAGTGCATTGTCTGATTGCATCCCGGTGGGGTTGGTCTTGATCGAACGTCGGAGACCCCACAGCTAGCGTGAGTTAATGGATCGCGTTCTTCATACGGTGCCGGCGCTCCGCGCGAGCGCTCCCCGGTGCTGCGCGCTCGCGCTGACAGAGGGGGCGCTGCGCCGCGCGCAGCCGTGTGCACGCACCTGGGCTGCGTCGTGCCGTTCAACACGGTGCGCGGCCCGCACCAGAGGCCTGTCGCGCCCCAGAGGCCTGACCTTTCACTGCATAGATAGTCCCGCCACTGCTACCGCAGCGCGGCGGCGTGCGAGGCAGCCTGTGCTGTGCTTGCAGCGTGCAGCTGCAAGCACTGAGCATGTGGCAGCAGACCCGGCCCCGCCTCGGTGCACACGCTAGAGTGCGGCGCTGCGGTACTGGCAGACGCGCGGCCCCTGCAGCAGTCTGATTGCTGACAAAGCGGGGCGGGGGTGTATGGCAAGGCCCGCCTCGAGAAGGCCACGGCTGCCACTGGCGCATATGAGGCAGACCTGCATCACTAGCGGGGCGCGGGTGGCCGCAGGCGTGAGCACATGGCTGTCACCAACGCGCGGGAGGCAGGCCTGCATCACGGGCGGGGCGCGCGCGGGCGCAGGCGGAGAACAAGTTCATGTGCCCGTGCCACGGCTCGCAGTACAACAACCAGGGCAAGGTCGTGCGCGGGCCAGCGCCGCTGGTGCGGTCCCGCGGCCCGCGCGCCCTGCCGGCAACTGGCTGGACCGAAGGACGCTGCATCGCCTCACCAGGTTGTGGAGATGTGCGTGCGCGAATGCGCGGTGCGCGTGCTTAAGGAAGCCGTTTAGAGCCTCGCCACACCAGGTTATGGTTATGCGCAAGTGCAAACGCGCGTGCCGTGTTCGCCCAAGGCGCGCGTGGCCGCGTGCGTCGCCGCGGGGCCTCACGGGGCCTGTATGGCCGCGCAGTCGCTGGCGCTGGCGCACGCCGACGTGACCGACAACACCGTCTTCTTCTCGCCCTGGTGCGCCCTGATAGGGTGTCAAAGGGTGTATACCTTGACAGGGTTTCAGAGGGTATCTGCCTGAAGTAGCCCGGCGCGCTGTGCGCCTGCGACAGCCTCGGCGCCTGCACCACAGGGGAGAGCCGGTCTGTCGTTGTGCTCAGCTCGTCAAGCGAGGGGGCGAACGGGCTGGGGTTGGGGCTGGGGCCGCGCGCGGCGGCGTCAGGACGGGGCAGGTCATGTGCTGGTGGCTGGAATCTTTGCGCGAAACTTACCGGGAGTCGAGGGGTGCTTGCTAATTAAGTGCAGGCACAGGAAAGGGCTGAAGAGTCTGGGCTGGCGGCTGAACGGCGGGGGCGCCGCGCGCGCAGGACGGAGACGGACTTCCGCACCGGCCAGGAGCCGTGGTGGAAGTAGGCTGGCTGGCTGCTTCTCCGGGACGCCGGGCGCCGCGCTCGCTGGACGCTGGTGCGGGGTGTCGGCCGCGGGGGCTCGGGCAAACCCGCAGCGACGTCTGCGCTTCAGGACTCACAGATGCATTGAGCCTTGCCATGCCGCTGCGCGGGTGACGGGCATGCGGCACACGGCCGGCGCGTGTTGCACACCATGTTTCCGCGGACGGGCTATGAGGGACGCTGTGCATGTAGACAAACGCTTGTAACTTGCGGAATTTAAGCGGCATCGAAGTGCACAACAACAGTGACTAGGTAGCAGCAACACACGCACAGGAGCGACATGGGACCCTGGGGCCGCGTCATGAACTGCTAGCATCCTATCCAATGACGTGCTCGACGCACAAGCCACAACCGGATCGCGCGCAGCAGCAGGCTGACCGACGCGCGCCGCCTGCGGCACCGGCGCGCGCGCGCGAGAAGCGCGGCCGAGCCGCGGCGCTCTTGCGAGGCTGCCGCTAGCTGGCGGCGGGCGCTGCGCAGCAGCGCGCGCAGCGCGCGCCTAGTCGACCAGGCCCTGCGCGCGCAGCCGCTCGAGCGCCAGGAAGCAGGTGGCCACGCTCGGCAGCAGCATGTCGCCGCCGGCCATGAGCCGCGCCAGCTCCGGCAGGCCCACGCGGTGCACCTCGATGAGCTCCTCCGCGTCG
>JAABUH010001331.1_pt1 | contig 28458 bp, 32 predicted proteins | sample 5559121 | NCBI WGS metagenome assembly JAABUH01 (sample SAMN10711871, study PRJNA513364) | rock metagenome | isolation source: Antarctica rocks | place: Antarctica: Victoria Land, Battleship Promontory nord | collected 2015-12-28
ACCCCACCGGTCACGGCCGGGATCGAGTCGTGAGGTGGTTTTGGGCGCAGCGCCGTTTGGGTCGCAGAAACAGACTTAGTCACGCGATCTTCACTCCTTGCCGCAGCCTAAGGTATACCTGGGGGGGTATGCAAGAGGGACGGCACCAATCATGCGATCGGCGGTCAGCGGCGGGGGAAGAGCCACCCTGCCCACGTGGTTTTCTGACAGGTCTTGCAGGTAACGGCGCGGCACATGGCGGTCTCTTTCTGGTGAAGGACAAGGTCTGGCCGTGAACGGCATTTGGTCCAGATACCTGGGGGGGTATAGTCGAGGTAACCGTAGACGGTGCTGACGCATTCCGCCAAGACCAGCGCGGGTCTGGGTCAGGCTGTTGGTGTGTGGGCGGTTCCCGACGATGTAGGCACCGGCGGGCGCGTTGAACACCCGGACGGCGACGGAGGACCCATCGCCGCGGTGGGCGTGCTCGCGGAGGGTCTGGTCGGGTTCGACGGCGAGAACCTCAGTGACCGTAGCGGTAGTGCGCGAAGTTCAGGCCGTTGCCCGCACCAACCTCGATCACCGTCGCGCGCGGCCCGGCCAGCAGTCGGTTTCGATGCCCGGTGGCACCGCGACGCTCGGCCTGCGCACTGAACGACAATTCCGATTATTGCCGATAACCTACATTATGACACGTAGTACTCTGCGTATTGCATCAGATGAATCATCCTGAGGCTCCTCCCAACCGAAGACGTAGTCCCCGCTCCGGTCCCTACGTCGTACTTCATCGGCGCGTCTGCACACCTTCCCAATCAAGGACGTGTGGAGCAAACTGGCGGCAGCTCCTGATGACAGTATGTGCGCATGAGGAACGAACCGCCCACGGGCGTCGATTTGATCTCCGACGCAGACGGGCCGACTGTCGATCACACTGGTCACGAGGTCGTCAAGCCATTGCTGTGGTTATCGCGGATCTCGTCCATGCCGTACATTCCCGGCGGTGCGGCGAATCAAGTCGAAGGCCTACGCCAGCTTCTCGAGGATGTGGATCGGCTCGACGGACTCTTGGTTGCCTCAGTCGAGGATGACGACGGCGGGGTGCGCACGCTGCGCAAGGCGACGCAACAGATCGAGCCCACAGGCCTATTGGACAGAATCGACCGCCACCATGTCGCGTTGTCCGAAGCGGCGCGAAAATGGCTTGAAACGCAGGACCCGTACTGGCTGTTGGGATGCTTCCATCGGCATGTCCGCTTCGTTGGTGAGATGCTGGACGCCTTGCGTGACGAACCCACGACTGTCCGGCGCCTTACAGAGGTCGCAAACGAGCGCTATCAGTCAGGGTGGTCGACGCTCGATCAGACCCGCCGCCGTTGCATGTGGTTCACATGCCTTGGGCTTGTAGAATACAAGACCAGCCAACTTGTTGGGCTGACGGACCTCGGGGTCGAGTACTGCGAGATTCTCCTCCCCAGCAAGCCCGACGTATTACCGGAACTATCGGCCGCCAACACGGCCGTCACAATCCCCGAGCCACCGTCACACATCGCCTCCCTGCTTGGCAAATTGACACCGGAGACGTTGATCCAGCGAGACCCAGTGTTGGGCTATGTCCCGCGGGGTAACGGAGAGTCTGACATCGTCCGATCATTGGAACTGCTTGTCAACGCATCGTCTCCCTCGATCTCACGCGCCGACCTCCTAGCGTTCGCTGAAAGGTCATTTGGAATGGGATCATCATCCTTCGGCGCTGCTCTCGACGGCAGCCCGCGCTAGCTCTGGAGCACGATCGAACTCAGTTAGTGCAGGTATTATTTCCATAACGAAGGTAAACCGCGTGTGGAACACACGTACCAGGTCGAGAGGGTCAGCGCTCTCTAGCCATTCCTGCGCTCCTTGAGTTGGTGAGTATATATTGAACCCAGATTGCTCAATTAATCCCGACTTGGTCAGTGTGGTTAAACGTGTTGAGACACGTGCACAGCAGAACAAGGTCACGCTGATCCCCACGGAGGAGTTGGCTGATGTCATCCGCCGACAGGACCAGTCCCCGCGTTCGTCGGTAACATTCTTAAAGTTGGTCGATCCATCTCCGGAGTCGCGCAGGGAGTTTTATGCTAAATGGGCCCAATATGAGCGGCGGGTTAATCTGCTTGGGCATGTCGTTGGGGTACTTGCGCAGGAGTCACAGGATGCCGATGAAGTGACACACGGCGCGCTGTCGACAGATCAGATCTACCTCATCGTTCGGGATGAACTGGACCCAAGGCCATCACCGCAGGACATCGAGGATGCACTACACTTGTAATTTTATGGTATGCCTCGGTCCGACGTCGGCGGAATCCGCAATCGCCTCCAGCTACTCAAGGCAGCGGGTTTGATCGTCGAACGAGCCAACTGGAGATATCAATCGACGCCTCTCGGGGAAGAAGTTGCATCCAGAACCCCGTTACAGGCCGCGGCGGACCTGAGCGCACCACAGCGGCCCGAGACGAATTCTGTGTCTCAAGTCGAACTCAATCTGGACACAGAACGTTTGTGTCGGGAACTCCTTGAAGCTGGAGTGGCATCTGACACGCCTATCCGGCTAGAGAAGGCCGTTGCTGCTGCGTTTGCCTTTCTTGGCTTCGATGCACGCCATATCGGCGGTGCCGGCAAGACGGACGTCTTGTTAACCTTGGTAATGCCAGGAGGTCGACCTGTTCGCACCATCATCGATGCCAAATCAGCGAGATCCGGCGTGGTCAATGAGAACGCCGTTTCATTCGATACTCTCATCGAACACAAGAAGCACCATGACGCGGACTTCGTTGGACTAATCGGACCGAGTTTCGCAGGTGGACTGCAGCACCCATTACTACAGTGTGTTGCTACCTCTCCAGGTGGAGGGGGACGCCCATCCGCACACCACCTCGCCGACCGGCCAGGTTTGATAGCCAGCAAGCTCCAGATGCTTGCCAGGTCACTGCAAGGTCTTGATGAGATGCACGACGAATGACCGATGTCTTGGACACACTGTCCATCAGGATCGTGAACAGCTCCTCCCAGATCTGATCGCGCGCCTCGTTGTGCGGAGTACCGAAGTCTCGCGCTGCGAACGCCTCGGCCCAATCGTCGGTGCTCAGCCAGATGTCAGACGAGTAGGTCTCGACCGTCATCAGCCGACAAGGCTGGCGATGAAGGCGGACTGGTCGTCGAGCGCGGGGTGGGATTGAAACCCGACTGTGCCATCTGGGGTTGACTGGACCCCGGTTGTGGTGCCAGGGCGTATGAGAGCGTTGGTGGGGTCGTGCTCTGTTTGGTGGTGCACCACGTCTGCCGGTAGGCCTCGGGGGTGAGGAAGTCCAGCGAGCCGTGGGTCTGTAGGTGTTGTACTCGATGCGCCAGTCTTCCGCCAGTACCTGGACTTCGAGCATGCTGCCGAACTGTTCGGTGGTGAGGAATTCGTCGCGGAAACGGCCGTTGAACGATTCGCAGGTGCCGTTCTGCCAGGGTGAGGCTGGGTCGATGAACGACGGGTCGACTCCACCGCCCAGTTCTCGCAATACATCGAGCAGCGATGCAAAGCGGGCGGTCCATCCAACAGCACAGTGAACGTCGAGATCCGACGTCGGTGACGCGATCACAGCGACGACACGTCCGCCCAACCATGCTGCTCTGGCGCCGGGGAACCGCTCCCCCACCCACCGCCGCGCAACATCCTCCCCCGTCACCATTTCTTAGTCTTCTCCCGCTCATGCAGCAGCCCAAGAGGAATACGACGAGATCGAATCTGCGGGGTTGCCTGTAGGCACCAGCGGACAATGCGAACTCCTACCAACCAATTATCTCAACTACATGCGGCAGTCCAGCTATACGTCGGCTCACCGACTCATCCGCGATGAGAACGGACCTGGCGGACGAGGCTAAGGCTGCGCTTTCGGAGGAACCGCATCGAACCGCTACCCACCGAGCCCCCGAGACAACTCGGCGAGAACGGTTTGTTTGCGCCGCAATTCGACCTCGGGGTCAGTAACCTGGATGAACTCGAGGGCATTGAAGCCGTCGCCCTGACGACGGTTCTGAGGAGGCTCCAACCCTTCGATCAGCAGTGCCTCCATGGTGGCGATGAGCGTGCTGGGTTCGATACCTGCAGTGGGGACTGGGCCGAGGCCACCATCCTCCCTGACCTGCCTCACACCGAACCAGGAGAAGCGGTCCCACCGGCCCGTCAGCCGGTCGCGAGTGTGCTCCCACATGCGCTGGCCCATCCGCGTCTCGGTCACTCGGCCCACGTAGACGACGCGACCACCGTCATATAACAAGTAGACGCCTGCCTGTTTGCCGAAGTCCACCTGTTGACTCCCCGACTGCTGCACGCCGAGTAGTATCGGGTTGCGGGATGACCAGTCCACCTCACTACGCCTCCAAAACATGCCGAAGGCGTTGATGAAGCCCATTTCGTCGGATTCTTCGGTACTGGCAACTGTCTTCGCGTCAGGCTCAGCTGTGTCTACTGTTTCAGCCGGAGCCATGCCCTCGGATTTGCTCGGCTGGGAGCGCAATGCGTAAGTTCCTGTAGCGACGCGAAGAACCTTGTTCTTCAGTGGCGGCTGCGAGAGGTTTGCCGCGACAGTGGCAGCGGGGGTCGCGCCGACGTTCGTCCGATAGCCGTTGTCGAAGATCGCTTGGGCGATAGCTGCATAATGTACCGGCTGGCCACTGTCATGCAAGACCTTTAGGATCGCCTCGCGCGATCGCATGTTCTGCACTTGTCCTCCTCGGGTGTTTCGTGTGACTGTTGCAATTTCCGCGGACCGGACTCGGAGATGGATCGTACGTGCGCAACCATGCCAAGTTTCTTGCGACGACCGGCTCCTGATCGTCAGGGGTGCCAACTTCTGGTGGACCGCCGAAGACGGCAACGTCGAGTTCGGCGCACTCACCGACAAACTGGGTCTCACCGAATCTGTCGAGCGCGAGATGCGTCGAGCCGGGGGTCAAGTCAGTGTACGAGCACGTTGACGGCCGGGTGTAATCACGGGATCGGATGCGCGGCGGCCGGCGAAGCCGGTGAACCTCCGGACCCCCACCCGGCAGGCCCAGTTGATTGCGTACTCGTTTTTCCGATTTAGAGTTGTCTGCATGAGCACGCTCGTCGAACACTCCGTGTTGCCCCCCGCAACTGAGGAACCTTCCGGCCTGCAGGTCCTGATCGATGTCCTCAGTGGCCGGGATGCCGTGGCACTGGTGGGGGCAGATGCTGTGGCCCATGATCTTCCGGACGAGGTTCGTCAGGTGCTCACCCAAGCGGTGCGCGCGATGGCCGACGGGCACGCGGTCACCGTCGCGTCCCGCGGCACCGTCCTCACGACGAAGAACGCCGCCGACGTGCTCGGCGTCTCCCGCCCTACACTCGTACGGTTGCTCGAAGCGGGCGAGATTCCCTTCACCAAACCCGTTCGGCATCGCCGAGTTCTTCTCGAGGACGTCCTCGCCTACCAGCAGCGGCTTCGCGAGGTGCGCCGTAACGAGCTCGCCGCCATGGCAGCGGAAGCGGCCGAGGACGACTCGTATCGCACGGTCCATAGTTTTGTTCGCACACGCTGACCGGGCACCCGATGGCTTTCCGAGCAGTCCTAGCCTCGGGCTTACGGGCGTTGTCGTACTCCCTGGGCTTCCTGATCCAGGCCGAGCCAGCCGGGCAACACCTGCAGGTAGAACCAGCCCAACAGGCCGAAGGCGAGGATCTGGAACACCGAGTTGATCGCCACCAGCACGGCACCGGCTTCGCGGTCGCCGCAGGACAGGTCGTTCCAGATCAGCACCATCGCAATACAGCGGGCCAGGCCGACGATGATTAGCCCGGTGCGGTAGGTAGGCAGGTCGGGCAGCCACAACCAGGCCGAGGCGAACTTCAACGCCGGCCCGATCACCCAGTTCAACACCAACGACGTGACCAGCAGTTGCTTGTCGCCGGTGACATGGTCCAGCTGGCGGTAGCGGACCTTGGCCAGCACCGGGTACATCATCAGCAGCAGACCGACTGCGATGGGCAGGCTCACCGACCCCACCTTGACCGTCCAACGCGGCGGCCAGGCCGGGGATCGCCCGGCCCAGACCGATACCGTGGGCCATAGCAGCGATGATCCACACCGGCAGGAACCGGTCGAGGGTGGACAGTCGCTTGAGGAGGGGTGCGTCGGGGTCGGGGACTGCGGTATCGGTGACGAGATCACTCGTAGCGGTGGCTCTCCACATGCTCCAATGCTGCTCAGGCGGTGGGCTTGGTCGCGCGAACGATGGCCCCGTGCATACCGGGGGCGGCTTCGTGGGTGAAGACCACCTGGGTGTCGACGAACCCGGCCGCGATCAGCCCGTCGAGGTACTCCTGCCGGCTAAGGGCACCGGCGATGCACCCGACGTAAGAACCCCGCTCGGCGCGGTCGGCCGGGGTGAGGTGGTCCTCAGCGACGACATCGGAGACCCCGACCCGACCACCCGGGGCCAACACCCGGAACATCTCGGCGAACACTGCAGGCTTGTCGGTGGACAGGTTGATCACACAGTTGGAGATCACCACGTCCACCGCTCCGTCGGGCAGCGGAAGGTCCTCGATAGTGCCCTTGCGGAACTCCACGTTGCGCGCACCCGCCGTGGCGGCGTTGGTCCTAGCCAGTGCGAGCATCTCCTCGGTCATGTCGACGCCGTAGGCGAAACCGGTCTCGCCGACGCGGCGGGCGGACAGCAGCACGTCGATACCCCCACCCGAGCCCAGGTCCAGCACGCGCTCCCCGGCACGCAGCTCGGCGACGACCAGTGGGTTGCCGCAGCCCAAGCTGGCCGCGACCGCCTCTGCGGGCAACTCCCCTTGCTCGCCAGCGGAGTACAAGGCAGAGCCGAACGCCGCATCCACCGCACCCCCACCACCACAACAGGACGCGTTCGCTTCCGCCGCCGAGGGGGTGCAGCACTGGTCGGCATCGACCACCGCCAACGCCTTACGCCCGGTGGCAGACACCGTGGTCGCCGCCGCCGCGTAGCGCACCCGAACCTGCTCCCGTACGTCTGCATCAGCCATGACAACCCAACCTCTGATTGAGGGAACTCGACGCATCGAGGATGCCCTTTGTATCGACGGATGTCAATGATTGTGGCAGACTGAGCACATGCCCGTAGCCGCTGTGCCCCTGGTCGATGATGTGGCTGCCTGCTGCAGCCCGGTCACTGAAGGTGTCCTCAACCCCGCCGCCGCCGAACGCCTGGCCCGCATCTTCAAGGCCCTCGGGGACCCAACCCGGGTCCGGCTGGTGTCCCTCATCGCCGCCCACGCCGACGCCGAGGCCTGCGTCTGCGACCTCACCGACCCAGTCGGCCTGAGCCAGCCCACCGTGTCCCACCACCTCAAACAACTCGTCGACGCAGGCTTACTCACCCGCGAACAACGCGGCCGCTGGTCCTTCTACCGCGTCGTCGACGGCGCCCTCGACAGCCTCGCCGGTGCGCTGCGCCCCCCGGTACTGGCCTGATTCTGCGCGCGACCGCACCTACGCACCAGCCACAGCTGACCAGCGGATCCAAGGCTTAACGCCAACGCCTGTACCGCTGCTACTCAACCCCGGTTCCCTGCTTCGTTGAGCACCCGACTGGGTCCCGTAGGTGGCGCTACACACAGAGCCCAGCCGTATTGTCCGGTTGCCGCACATATGATGTGCTGCAGTGACGCGATCACAGACGACCGTCAGCCGAGGGGGAACCGGTGCACCATCGAGCACGATTGGCCATGGCTGGGGGCGCAATCGTCGCCATTTCGATGATGGGCACTGCCTGTGGAAGCAACGAGGCTGCTGCTCCCCCACCGACGTCAGCCACGACATCGACAAGCGCGCGGCCCGCGCCGCCGTCAGCGGCGTCTTCCTCCAGCGCGGCTCCGGCATCCACCTCCGCGGTGGATACCAAGTTCACGACGACCACGATCGGCGGCAACCGCTTCATCGTTGGCCATGCCATCAAGGTGCAGATGCCCTCCGCGTGGGTGATCTACAGTCCCGAGAAAGTTTCCACGGACAAGACAACTTATGAATGGGCTGCCGGGTTGCCCGAGAGCACCCAGCCGCTTCCTGCCGGGGTTCAATTCTCCATGGGTATCAGCGGTAAAGGGGTACAGATCGACACGTTGCCTGCGGGGGCGCGAGCATTGGCCGAGCAGGCCCCCGGATACAAGTTCCTCGACGCAGGCAATGCCGCTGTGCCCGGTGCCCAGACCGCCAAGTTCGTGCGCTGCGAGCGCGACATCGAGTTGTCCACCGGATCGAGGCATGTGGAGCAGGTGAGCCTTTTCGTACAGGTCGAGCCCGGTGTCACGTCCACGATTCGCTTCATCGCGGCGTCAGGCGACTGGGACAAACAGATGAAGCAGACCTACGACTCGGTGCAGGTCATCAAGAGCTGAGGGCGCCAGGTGGTTGGTCCAACATGGTTCCAATGACGACAGTGCCGTCCAGCTCGTTGGATCGAGCCACCCGGGCGCGCAGTCCGCTACGGGCGACGGCGTCAAGCGTGTGTGGTGCCTGGCGCTCGCTCGTCTCGATCAACAGGTGGCCACCCGGTGCCAGCCACTCCGACGCCCCAGCTGCAACGCGCCGCTGGACGTCGAGTCCATCCGTGCCGCCGTCGAGCGCTGCACGTGACTCGTACAAGCGCGCCTCGGGCGGCATCGTGGCGATCGACTCGGTGGGCACGTAGGGCGCGTTGACGACGAGGATATCGACGCGGCCGCGCAGGGTCGCGGGCAGTGGCTCGTACAGGTCGCCTTCGAACACGCGGCCCACCCCCACTATGTTGCGGCGGGCGCACCGCACCGCGGCGGGGTCGATGTCCGCGGCGTACACCTCCGCCCGGGCCAGGCGTGCGAGCAGCGCGGCGCCCACTGCGCCCGACCCGCAACACAGCTCGACCACCACTACCCCTGCCCCCTCGCCCACGAGGACCTGGGCCTGACGCACGAGCAGCTCGGTCCGACGGCGGGGTACGAAGACTGCGGGCTCCACGGTAATCCGAAGGCCGCAGAATTCGGCCCAGCCGAGGATCTGCTCCAGCGGCACTCCGACGATGCGGCGCTCGACCATGGCGGTGAGTTCGGCCGGCGTGCGTGCTGCGGTGATGAGCAGCTCGGCCTCGTCCTCGGCGAAGACGCAACCAGCGGCGCGAAGCCTGGCGACGATGGCGGACTGAGAGTGTGGCATGGGCGCGCAGCAACGCTACCCGAGCCACCGCAGTGAGATAGTGCCCGCATGGACATGGCCGAGTACTTCCGGCGGCAGGCCGCGGCATGCGGGCGACTGGGCTCCCCCATGTACGAGTCCCTGCTCGGTCGGGTCGCCGAAGACATCGATGAGGGCGGCGTGTGCAGCGCGGTGCTCCGGGCACGAGCACGATTCCGGCCCTTCGGCACTGGCCTTGCGTCTCGCCGGCAGCGTGCACCGTCTGGTTCTCAGCAACGAGGCGCCGGAGCTCGCGAGGTACTACCCGAGCGTCGGTGGTGCGTGGGAGGCGGCCGCGGGATGGCTCGCTTTCGAGGCGGTGCTGCGGACGCGGGCCGAGGACGTCTGGCGCTGGCTCGACCATCCGCCGCAAACCAACGAGGTGGGCCGGGCCGCTGCGCTCATGGGTGGGCTGCTGCGCATCGGCGAGACCATCCGCCTCCCGATCCGGCTATTTGAGCTGGGATCGTCGGCCGGACTGAACCTTCGCGCCGACCACTTCGGCTACACCGATGACGCAGGTAGCGCCTTCGGCGACCCCACCAGCGCCTTGGTGCTGCACGAAGCCTGGCGCGGACGGCCGCTAGTCCCCTGGCCCGGGCTCTCGATCACGGAACGGCTCGGCAGCGACGTGCGGCCGGTCGACGTCAGCAACGCCGGCGGGCGACTCACGCTGCGCTCCTACGTCTGGCCGGATCAACGAGCCCGCCTGGAGCGGCTCTCCGCCGCGTTCGAGGAGGCGGCACGAATCCCCGCGCATCTTGTCTGCCAGGACGCGGCGGCCTTTGCCCGGGAGCTCCGGCTGCAGCGGGGCCGGACGACCGTGCTCTGGCACAGCGTGATGTGGCAGTACCTGTCGTCGGCCGACCAGGACGCGATCACCGCCAGGGTGTCGGGGCTTGGCGCGTCGGCGACGGCCGAGATGCCCTTCGCTCACCTGTCGCTCGAGCCGACGCGCCGCACGCCCGCGGCCCCGCACGAGTTCCTCGTCGTGCTGCAGGTGTGGCCCACAGGTGCGCGCACGATCATCGGCACCTCGGTAGCCCATGGCGTGCCCACCGTGTGGGAGTAATCCCCTCGACGCCACCGGATCTCCGTGCGAGGGTGACGGGAACCATCCCACCAGAGGAGGCATCGATGGCGGCCGACAACACCACTGAGGGCGTACGGGCCAAGATGCGAGCCGCGCTGGAGCGCAAGCAGAGCAACGACCGCGGGGTCGAGCACAAAGACCATGCACGCGGTAAGGGCCCCGAGACGCACGGCGCAATCGGCGCCAAGCGAGAGTTCCGACGCAAGAGCGGGTAAGTCCGTTGCCGAAGTCACGCTTAGGTTAGGCCGGTGACCGACACCCAGCCCGACCTCGCCGGAACCAGCGCGATCATCACCGGCGCCAATTCCGGCATCGGCTACTTCACCGCACTGGAGCTGGCCCGCCGGGGCGCCGTGGTGACCTTGGCCTGCCGTAGTGCTGAGAAGGCAGCAAAGGCGGCAGCGAAGATGGCCGCCACCGCCCCCGGCGCGCAGATCGAGGTGGCCGCGCTCGACCTCGCGAGCCTGTCATCGGTCCGTTCGTTCGCCGGTGCCTGGAGCCGGCCGCTGGACCTGCTGGTGAACAACGCCGGGGTGATGTACCCCTTGCGGCGGACCGAGACCGCGGACGGCTTCGAGTTGCAGCTGGGCACGAACCACTTGGGCCATTTCGCGCTGACCGGCCTCCTCCTGCCTCACCTGCTCGCGGCCGCAAACCCACGCGTGGTCACGGTGTCCTCGATCGCCCACAAGCAGGGCCCACAGCTGAACTTCGACGACCTGCAGCTGACCGCGGGATACCTGTCCCCGCTGGCGTACGCGAACTCCAAGCTCGCGAACCTGTTGTTCGCGCTGGAACTGCAACGCCGGTCCGATGGTGCGGGCAGTGACCTGGTCAGCACCGCTGCCCACCCGGGCCTGTCCTCCACCAAGCTGTTCAGCAGTACCGACGGCATGGGCAGCAACCCGGTGCTACGCGTCGCGGCGGGCGCGATCACCAAGCTGGTTCTGCAGTCTCCCAAGGCAGGCGCCCGACCGTCGCTGTACGCCGCCACCGAGGCCGCTGGTGGCTCCTACACGGGCCCCAGTCTGCTGATGGAGTCCCGCGGGGCGCCAAAAACGGCGACGATGTCTGCGCAGGCCGCTGATCCGACGTTGGCCGCTCGACTCTGGGAGGCCAGTGTGGAGCTGACCGACGTTCGTTACGACTGGGCTGCGGCAGCCTGAGCGGCCTGCACCATGCGCCCGATCATGGCGGTGACCCGCTCAGTCGGCCAGCGCGGTTGCATGAGGTGGCTCAGTGTCAAGCGCACCACGGCGTCCATCAGCTCATGTAAGTGCGCAGCCGGAACTGCCTGCTCGCCCCAGTGCTCGTCGGCGAACGTGGTCATCATCGCCACGGCCGACTCCAACACCGGCTCGGGCCGCACGGTGAGCAGAGGCAGCAACACGTCTTCGTTGCCGTGCCCGGCGGACACCACCGCTTTGATCAGCGGATTGTCTTCGCCCAGGTCCAACGCGGCTTGAACGGCGGCCATGATCGCCGCCGTCATGTCGGCCTGGTTGGCGAGTAGTCGCAGCTGCACCACGGCGAGGAAACGATCGCTCTCCCGGGTGACCAGGGCGACGGCGAGCTTGGCCTTGCTGCCGAGCTCGTTGTACACGCTCTGCCTGCTGATCTGCACCGCCGCGGCCAGGCGGCTCATCGTGACGCTCGACCATCCGTCGCTGACCACGATCGCCGTGGTGGCGTCGAGCAGGCGCTCGCGGCGACCTGCGCGGGTGTCGCTTCGCACGTCGGTGTCGGTCACGGGTAGACGTTATCGCGAGGCCGCGTCGGCACCGCCGCTCAAACCCGGCTCGCGGTTGACCAGCGCCAGCAGCGCGCTCATCGCCCGACGCTTGGGCAGACCGCGCCAACGCTGCTCACTCAGTGCCGCTCGGGCGGCGTTCAGCCCGCACACCCCGTGCACCCCGCCCCCGGGATGTGCCGCTGCGCTGCCGAGGTACAACCCGTCCACCGGGGTCTCGGCTCGTCCAAGCCCGGGGGTCGGCCGGAAGATGAGCTGCTGCTGCAGTTGCGCCGTTCCTCCGTTGACGTTGCCTCCGATGAGGTTTGGATCGTTTCCGTGCAGGTCGCTCGGCCGCTGCACGACGCGCCCGACGACATGCGTGGCGTACCCGGGGGCATGCGCCTCGAGCACTTCGTCCACCCGGCCGGCGAGGATGTCCGCCGACTCGTCGTCGGTGATCCCCCGCGGCAGATGGGTGTAGGCCCAGGCGCTCTCGGTCCCTTCCGCAGACCGGCTGGCGTCGCTGGTGGTCATCTGCCCGAACAGCATGAACGGCGTCCGCGGAACTACCGCCGTCCCGAGATCAGCCATCCAGCGCACCAGACCGCGCTCGTCGGCCCCCAGGTGCACCGTGCCTGCGCCGTGCAGGTTCTTGGCCCGCCACGGTATCGGGGCGTCCAACGCATAGTTGACCTTCACCACCGGGGTGTCCCACTCGAAGTGCTGCAGGTCGGCCAGGATGCGTGCGGGCACGGCATCGGCGGGCAGCAGGTCGCGGTACAGGCTCATCGCCGAGGTATCGGCGATGACCGCGCGCTTGGCCTGCACGCGCATCCCCCCCACGGTGCGTACCGCCACCGCGCGGCCCCCACTGACCTCGACCGCCTCCACCCGTTGTCCGGTGTGTATCTGCACACCCCCCGCCTCCGCGCGCCTGGCCATGGCCTGGGTCAGCGCACCGGCACCCCCCCTGGGCACGGGGTAGCCGACGTCTTGGGCGAGCATGGTGAGCAGGAATCCGAAAGCCCCACTGACCGGCGCATCCACCGGGACGTCGGCGTGCATGGCGTTGCCCAGCAGCAGCAAGCGTGCGGCCTCGCTGTAAAACAGCTCCTCGGCCATGCGCTTGGCGGGCAACATCATGAAGCGCAGCAGGCGCAGCGACTCGGTGGTGCCGAGCGCTCGCAGCATGCCCACCGGTCCCCGTACCGGCGGGACCGGTTGGAACAACGTGTTCAACAACGGCTGCTTGATCCGGTGCCACTGGTCGACGAGTTCGAGCCACGCCCGTCCGTCCCGCGGGTCGTGCTGCGCCAGAACGGCCGCGGTCTGCGCCGGGTCGCGGTGCAACACGGCACCTTCGGTGTCATCGGGCCCGAAGGGATGGGCAACGACGGACGGCGCATGGCACCAGCTCAAGCCATGGTCCTCCAGCCCCAACGAGGAGATTGCGGTCGAGGCAGCAGCAAGGGGGTAGAACGCGCTGAACAGGTCGCCGGTGAAACCCGGGACCAGCTCGGCGGAGCGGACAGCACCCCCCACCGTGTCGGACGCCTCGAGGACCACGACGTCCCAGCCGGCGTCCGCCAACGCATTGGCGGCCACCAAGCCGTGGTGCCCCGCCCCGATCACCACGGCATCTGCGGTGGCAGAACTCGTCGCCATCAGTTCCCGAGCAGGTCGTTGAGGTCGTCGGCGTGCTCTTCCTCTTCCTCGAGAATCTGCTCCATCAGCCGCCTGGTCGTCGGGTCGCTGTCACCGATCCAGCGGGCGATCTCCTGATAGCTGGTGATCACGATGCGCTCGGCGACCAGGTTCTCCTCCAGCATCTTGGTCAGGTCGGTCTCCTCGGTCTGCACGTACTCGGTGTGGCTACGCCCGGCCAGGGTGGCCGGGTTGAAGTCCGGAGTGCCGCCCAGCTGGCTGATGCGCTCCGCCGCGCGCAGGCCGTGCTGCAGCTCCTCAGCGGCGTGCTCGGTGAACTCCGCGGCCACCTGCGCCCGGTCGACCCCTGAGGCGACGATGGCGTGCTGGCTGTAACGCAGGTAGCAGACGATCTCGGTGGCCACCACATCGTTGAGCACGTCGATGATGGCTGGCGTGTCGCCGGTGTTGCCCTTGGTCACGGCGCCCTCCGACATTTTCGCGCGAGCGTCGTCACGGATCTTCGTCACGTCAAGAGCGAACTGGTTGGCCATGGTGATCTCCTCGTCTCGAATGTCTGTATGTCATCGTGGCCCGTTCCCCAGCGCTCCGCCAGCGCAGCTACACCAAGCCCTCAGCTTCGGCGACCGACTGCGCAGACGTCTTCGTCGCGGCGAAGACGTCGAGCAGGAAGTCGGCGTCGGTGTAACCGCCCGTCCGGACCACACCATCGGTGTTTCGCGCGGCCGCGTGCACCGCGTCACCCGACTGCGGATAGTCCGCCACGTGATGACGCCAATGCGCGCACAGCAGGGTGCCGCCGGGTTCGAGCGCCGCCACCGCCGCGTCCAGCGCCTCTCGCCATGCCTCGGCGTCGAGGTAGTAGCCGAGCTCGCTGAACACGATCAGGTCGAAGGTGCGCTGCGGCCAGGAGGTGCCCAAGGCCCATTGCTGTAGTTCGACGGCGCAGTCGGTGTCGGTCGCGGCGAGCCGGACGTCCGCCCTCTGTAGCGCCACGGCGGCGACGTCGGTGGCCAGTAGCGCGTCGCAACGGGTGGCCAGCATCGCCGTCAGCACCCCGACCGAACAGCCGGGCTCGAACGCACGGCGGTAGCGCTGCCGGGGTAGCGCGGCCAGGGTGAGCGCGTACTTACGTTGCTCATACCAGCGGCTGTCGAAGCCCCACGGATCGTCGGACTCGGCGTACATCCGCTCGAAGTAGCTGGCGGGCAACGACTTCGGATTCATGAAAAGACCAGCTCCCAACTGCGCAGCAGCCGCTCCAGCATCGGCGGCGGCAACACCGCGGCGTCGGCCGGATCGTCCGACAACGGTCTGATCTGGGTGCCAAAACACTGCGCAGCAGCTTTTTTCGCCTGCTCAAGCTCGACACGGAGCACGATGGTGCTGGCACGTTCCCAGGGCACCGTGGGGTCGTCGGGCTTCGCCCAGTGCCACGCCCACACCGGGTATTCTAAGAGCCGGGCACCCGTCGCAGTGCAGGCAGCGGCCGCGGCGCGACCAGTGGCTTCGTGGTCGGGATGACCATCGAAACGCGCGGTGGCCAGACACCAGGTGCCCGTCGGGTCGCCGGCGAGCAACGACCGCAGCACCTCGGTCACCTGAGGTTCGTGCCGCCGCACCCGTCCGTCCGGTACGCGGAGTCGGGTAGTAGCCGGGCTCAGGCCTAGCGCCAGCAGGGCACAGGCCGACTCCGCGGGGCGCAACCGGGCGAGCTCCGCCGGGGTGACCGTGGGTGAACCCGGATGCGAAGCGTCACCGTCGGTCACGGCCACGATGTCCAGTTCGACGCCCGCGCCCACGGCCGTGGCCATCAACCCACCGACGCCCAGAACCTCGTCATCCGGGTGCGGCGCGACCACTACCAGTCTTCGGCACCCGGCAAGCTCCAGCGGGGGGAACACCCGAGACCAGCTGCGCCACCGCCACTCCGGGGTACCGCCACCGTGGATGACCGGGGTGGCGCTCACCAGGGCGCACCGTGCTCGACGACGTGACCGCCCAGCGTGGCCAGGTCGCGCTCGGCGTGGCTCTGCCGCAGATACACCGTCAGGTCGGCCACCCGATGGGCGTGCGCTGCATCAGTGCACAGTGGACCGGCGCCCAGTGCCCGTCCGACGTGCTGCATGGTGTCGGTCGCCGCGGCCTCCACCACCGCGCGGACCCGGTGGGCGCGGCTCTGAGCCATCCGTGCGTCGTCGTAGGGGTCTGCGTCTACCTCCGCGGCGGCGGCGTCCAACGCCCACCGGGCACCGCTGAGCGCGCTCGCCACGTGGCCCAGATGCGCCAACGCATGCTCGTCGACTCCGCCGCGAGCGGCCCTGTCGACCAATGCATCGGCCACCCCGCACGCACCGCCGTACCAGGACGCGGCCACCCCGATGGCGCCGTGCCAGAAACCCGGTCTGCTCAAGTACGCCCCTGGCGTGCCGACCGACACCGCCGCAGCCTCGTCGAACACCACAGCACCGGAATCGCTGGCCGCCATGCCCACCGCGGGCCAGCTGTCCGGTACGGGCGCCACACCGGACTGGGAGAGCTCGACGGCGAAGAGTGCACGCTGCTCCCCCGTCCGCGCCGTCACCAACGCATGCGTGCAGCTGTGCGCCCCCGAGCACCACAGCTTGGTTCCACGCAGCTGCCACCGTGCGCCGGCGCGATGGGCAGTGACCACGGGCGTCGGGGCCTCCGCCGCCCACACTCCCCACAACTGTCCGGCTTCCACCGATCCTGCGCCGAGCTCGAGAAGGATGGCTGCGGCATCGGTGTGCGCCTCAACCAGACGCCCCAGCACGACGTCCTCCCGAGCGAACGCGGCGAGCGCGGCCCAGCGGCTGCGGGTTGCACCGCACCCGGGGAGGGGCAGCTGCAAAGCGCCGGACTGCACGAGTTCGCGCAACCGTTGCGAACTCATGACACCAGCACGTTCGGCTGCGCCTCGAGTGCCCGCAGGTGCGCCGCGAAGCCCTCGGGTGCGCGTCCCTCAAGTCGGCTGGAAGTCCGCACCGGGAGCTCGGCCGACCAGCAGACTGCCGCCCCCGCCGCACGCACGCGATGGACCAGGTCGACGTCCTCACCGGTGTCGAGCGCGGCAAAACCACCGGCAGACCAGTAGGTGTCCGCACGCAGTCCGAGGTTGGCGCCGTGGACGTGCCGATGTCCGTCGACGCTGCGATAGCGCCGGCCGTACCGTTCGCGGACCTGCGGCGAGTGCGGCCCCCAGCTGTCGACGACGACCGTGCCCAGCACCATCTGCGCGCCAGCGTTGGCGCGGCGAAGCTGGGCGCGCAACCATTCCGGACCCACGACGGTGTCCGCATCGGTGGTGGCGAACCAGGTTTCGGAACCGCAGCGCCCGCCCGCCGCAGCAAAGCCTGCGGCGCGCGCCGCTCCCACATTGCGCCGGTCGATCACCACAATTCGCGCCCGGCGATCGACCACCGACGCGGTGTCATCCGTGCAGGCGTCGAGTACCACCACAAGCTCGGCCGGAACCGGTATGGCGTGCGCCGACAGCTGCAGGGCACGCAAGCACTCGTCCAGCAGCTCCTGCTCATCGTGCGCGGGCACCACGACGACCACCCGCTCGACCGCGGTCACCCTGAGTGCCGCTCGGCAAGCAAGGCCAAGCGGCGCAAACATTCCCGGTTGCGCGGCGCGATGGCTGACCACACCGCTTCCGGCGATGCCGAGCTTGAACGGTTCACGGTAACCACTAGCACCTCCAGTCGGAAAGACACCCTCGCGACGGGCGACGGATTCATCGGTAGCACATATCGTCGCCGTGCGAGTCACCTGAAGTAGATCGCAATGCGGGCCCTTCCGCACGCGCGACGAAGCTCCTGGTTCAGGCGCGCCGGTCAGCGGTCAGCCGCCGGATCGCGCGAAGGGCAACGATCACGGAGAGGGCCGCCAGCGGCAGCTCCACCCCTACCGCGGACACGATGGCCACCACAAGCGCGCCGCCACGGGCTGTCACGACGTCGAACCACGCATCGGCCAGCAACAGCGCCGCAGTACCTGCGGCTGGTAGGACGACGTGTGGGCTCCGCTTGATCACCAACGCACCGGTGAGCAACAGTGCGACGGCCAAGCCGGAGTCGAAGCCGACCCACGCGATGTCGTAGTGCACCGCGAGCCGGCGACCAGGCAGCTTGATCGCGAGATAGACCACCCACACGACGAGTCCCACCGCCATCAACAGGAAGAATCGCCCCACCCTGTCGACCCGCCGGCGCAGCGCTGTGCTGAGTTCGCTCACGGCGTTGTTCGGTTCGTCAACATCGACTCGGTCGTCGATCATCTGGTACCCGCCTCTGTCTGGTATGGCTCGGTCGCCCACCCCACGGGTCTAGTATTCAGCCAGAGGGCAACTCGTACCTCCGGTGGCGTCGAGCCCCTTATCGGAGGTGTCCACGCCATGCCTGGGATTCAGCTCGCAGCCGATGAGCTCAGCCGGCTCGTCGCGGCCCGGCCCAAGGAGACGGCCGACGTGTTGCATCAGCTGCAACATCCCATCCGCTCGGAGGAGGATCTGCTCGACCTGCTGGGGAGAACCACGCATCTCGCGGTCGAGTTGATCGACGGAGCCGACTGGGCGGGCGTCACCGCGCAGTTCGGTGCCGATCCTTTCACGGCGTCGCGCACGCATGAGCGGGTGCAATCGGTCGACGACGTCCAGTACGCACTGGATGACGGCCCGTGCCTGCGCGCCATGCGGCAGTCCGAGGTGGTCGCGCTGAGCGCGACGATGGTGCACCAGGAGTTCCCCGAGCTCTTCTCGGTAGCTCAGCGTCACGACGTCGGATCGTTTCTCGCGGCTCCCATGTCCGCGAACGGCGAGTCGATCGGCGCACTCAACCTGTACAGCGCCGACGAGGCGGCTTTCGAGAGCGCCGACCAAGGCTTCATCACACTGCTCGTGGGGTGCGCCAGCCGGGGACTCTCGGAATACGCGCTGGTGCACTCCACGGAGATCCTCGAGGCGCAGCTGCACCAGGCGATTCTCCACCGTGCTCCCATCGAGCAGGCCAAGGGAATTCTCATGGCAGTGCACCAGATCGGTCCCGACGACGCGTTCACGGTGTTGCGCGAGGAGAGTATGCGACGCAACATCAAGCTGCGCGATCTCGCTGTCGACTTCGTCGCCGACACCGCTGGTCGGGCGGAAAACGCGTCCACTCAAGAGAGGGCGACCAATGGCCGATGACTCCGGAGTGCTGTTCGACATCGACGGAACCCTGTTGGACAGCACCTATCACCACGCGCTCGCGTGGGCCCGCGCGTTCCGGCGCCATGAATACGCGGAAGTGACTGTCGCCCAGGTGCATCGGGCGATCGGCCTCGGTGACGACCAGCTGGTTCCGCACCTCATCGGCCACAGTGATGATGCCGTCGCCGACGCGCACAGCGACGAGTACGCCGCGCTGCAGGACGAGGTGCAGGCATTGCCGGGCTCGGCGCAGCTGTTGCTCCGCTGTCACCAGGCGGGTCTGCGGGTGGTGCTGGCCACCAGCGGAAAGGCCAAGGATCTGGACTGGATGCTGCCGCGGATCGGGGGCGCGGAGAGCATCGCCGGGTGCGTGACCTCTGAGGACGTCGATGAAACCAAGCCGGCACCGGACCTGTTGCAAACAGCGGCCGCCAACTATCAGCTGACGGCGGAGAACGCGGTGACCATCGGCGATAGCGTGTGGGACGGCAAGGCGGCCGCAGCAGCGGGCATTCGCTTCATCGCTGTGCTCAGCGGTGGAGTGTCCGAGGGGGAGCTGCGCGAGGTCGGTGCCGTCGAGGTCTACAGCGACCCAGCCGATCTGCTCGCCCGCTTCGACAGCTCCCTGCTCGCTGACCTGTGAGCAGTCCAGCGCGCCGACATCGGCCTGCATGCTGCGCGAGAGCACGGTCATAGGTCACAATCGGCAGATGCGAGCAGTCTGGAAGGGCGCCATCTCCTTTGGTCTGGTCTCCATCGCTGTGCGGCTGTACACCGCCACCGAGGAGCACGACTTCCGGCTGCACCAGGTGCATGCCGCCGACCAGGGCCGGATCCGGTACAAGAAGGTGTGCTCCGTCGACGGCGAGGAGGTCAGCGGGGACCAGATCTCCAAGGCCTACGAGCTGGAGGATGGGCGCCTGGTGGTGTTGGAGCCCGCGGAGCTGGCCAACCTGCCGATCAGCACCGATCGGGCGATCGAGGTGCTGGAGTTCGTCGAACGCTCGGCCGTCGACCCGATCTACTTCCAGAAGAGCTACTACGTCGAACCCGACCCCGCAGCCGAACGCCCGTACGTGTTGCTGCGCCAAGCGCTGGTGGAGTCCGGTCGCATGGCCGTCGTCAAGATCACGCTGCGCCAACGGGAGACCCTGGCCATGCTCCGGGCCCGGGACGACGTGATCGTGCTGCACACCATGATGTGGCCCGACGAGATCCGCAAGCCGGACTTCCCGTTCCTGGACAAGGAAATCGGCACCCGCAAGAACGAGCTGGCGATGGCCGACTCGCTGGTGCAGACCATGGCCGGTGACTTCGAGCCGGAGGAGTTCAAGGACGACTACCGCGATGCCATGGCCGCGATGATCGAAGCGAAGGCGGCAGGTGCCGCCCTGCCCGCGGCCGCGGCGGACACCGGCGAAAAGGCGCAGGTGGTGGACCTGATGACGGCCTTGCAGCGCAGCATCGACCGATCCAAGCCGAAGGCTGTGGAGGCCCCCGCGACGACAGCCGCGAAACCGGCGGCGAAGAAGGCACCCGCGAAGACCGCAGCCCAGAAGACGCCGGCGAAGAAGGCGCCCGCAAAGAAGGCGCCCGCCTCGAAGGCACCGGCGAAGAAGAGCGCTCCGCGCAAGCGCAGCGCTTGAGAGGCTGCGGTGCCTGAGCTCGACCGCCTCGCCACCTATCGGTCGCGCCGCGATCCCTCGATCACCCCCGAGCCCGACGGCAGCGCACCGCGCGCCGGCAACAAGGGGGCGATCTTTGTCGTCCAGGAGCATCACGCCAGCTCCCTGCACTGGGATCTGCGGCTGGAACACGAGGGCGTCCTGGTCTCCTGGGCCGTGCCCAAGGGTCTGCCCCGCGCGCCGGGTGTCGAACGGCTGGCCGTGCACACCGAAGACCACCCCCTCTCCTACGCGCAGTTCGAGGGGACGATCCCGGCCGGTGAGTACGGGGGCGGCCGGGTACGGGTCACCGACAGCGGCCCCGTGGAGATCACCCGTTGGACTGCCGGCACCATCGAGTTCACGCTGCAGGGTTCGGTGCTGGCCGGACGTCATATCTTGCACCGGAACCGTGGCGAGAACTCCGAGCACTGGACGCTGCGCCGGCGCGACCCACCCACCGATCCCGACTACGAAGCGGTACCGGCCGAGCTGTCCCCCATGCTCGCGGTCACCGGCAAGCCCGCTACGGCCGCCGGTTGGACGTTTGAGGTCAAGTGGGACGGGTACCGGGCACTGGCGCAGGTCATCGGCGGCCGGGTACGGCTGAGCAGTCGCTCCGGCAAGGACATCACGACATCGGCACCCGGGCTCGCCGGCCTTGGAGCGGCGCTGGCCGACCACGAGGTATTGCTGGACGGCGAGTTGGTGGCTCTGGGGCCGGACGGACGCCCCGACTTCGGCCTGCTGCAGCAGCGCATGGGGACCAAGGCCAACAGCCGCGCACGATCGCGGGGCAGCGGGGAGTCATCGGTCACCTACCTGATCTTCGACCTGCTGCACCTGGACGGACGATCCACCATCGGTTTGCCGCACGCCGAGCGCCGAGCGCTGCTGGAGGCGTTGGAGCTGAGCGGGCCAGCTTGGTCGGTGCCACCCCTGCTGGCGGGCACGATGGATGAGGTGCTGGACGCCACTCGCGAGCAGGAACTGGAAGGCGTCATGGCTAAGCACAGCGCCAGCGTGTACCGGCCAGGCCTGCGCACCGAGCAATGGCGCAAGCTGGTGAACCTGCGCAAGCAGGACGTACTGATCGGCGGTTGGCAGCCTGGCGAGGGACGCCGCGCCAACGGAGTGGGGTCGTTGTTGCTCGGGGTCGCGGACGACGGTGGAGGACTGCGCTACGTCGGCAACGTGGGCACCGGGTTCACCGACCGCGCGCTGCGCGAGCTGGCGGCCTTGTTGAAGCCATTGCAGCGCAAAGACTCTCCCTTCACCGGCGGGCTTCCGGCCGCGCGGGCCAAAGCGGCACGCTGGGTGGACCCACAGTTGCTCGGCGAGGTGGAGTTCGCCACCTGGACGGCGGACGGGATGCTGCGCCAACCGCGGTGGAGAGGCCTCAACGATGACTGAGTCGGTGGAGTTCGGCGGTCGCCGACTACGCCTGTCCAATTTGGACAAGCGGCTCTACCCGGGAGCGCACGGCTGCAGCAAGGCGGAGGTCATCTCCTACTACGCATCCATCGCCCCGGTACTGCTCCCCCACCTTCGCGGGCGGCCCGTCACCTTGCGTCGCTTTCCCAATGGCGTGCAGCACAAGAACTTCGTGCAGAAGCACGCGGGCGCCGACACGCCCGACTGGATTCGGACGGAGCTGGTGCCCGGGCGCAGCTCCGAGCCGGTGCGGCACGCGGTGCTCGAAGAGGACGCCGCACTGGTATGGGCAGCCAACCTTGCGGCACTCGAGCTGCACGTACCGCAATGGCGCTTCGGCACCCGCGGCGCGGCCCGCCACCAGCCGAAGCCGCCGGACCTCATGGTGTTCGACCTCGACCCCGGCGCTCCAGCGGGCGTCGTGGAGTGTTGCGCCGTCGCCGTCACGCTGCGGGAACGCCTTGCCGAGGATGGACTACGGGCGTGGCCCAAGACCAGCGGCGGTGTCGGTCTGCACCTGCTGGTTCCGGTGCGTACCAAGGATGCGGCCGCAACGTCGGCCTACGCCAGGCACCTGGCGCAGGAGCTGACGGGTGAGCTGCCCGAGCAGGTGCTGTGGCGCATGAACCGGGATCAGCGGCCCGGCAAGGTCTTTGTGGACTGGAGCCAGAACAACCCGGCCAAAACCACCGTCGCCCCCTACTCGCTGCGCGGCAGGGACAGCCCGACGGTCTCGACCCCACTGACCTGGACCGAGGTGGAAAGCTGCACAACTGCAGCGAGCCTGACATTCACCGCGTCGATGCTGGCGGATCGGATCGACGAGCATGGCGACCTGCTGGCCGGGATGGCGCAACACGCAGCGGCGGTGCCGGCGACCACGAAAAAACCGTGACGCATGACCGGCTACGTGGCTCTCCTGCGCGGTATCAACGTGGGCGGAAACAAGAAGATCGTCATGGCGGAACTCCGCGAGCTGCTGACCCGCCTCGGGTACGCCGACGTGCGTACGCACCTCAACAGCGGCAACGCCGTGTTCTTCTGCCCCCGCAGCGAACCGGACCAGCTCGCCGCGCGGATCGAACAGGCGATCTCCGCCGATCTCGGGGTGAACGTCCGCTGCCTCATCCGCGACGAACCGGAGCTGCGCGCGGTCATCGCGGCCAACCCCTGGCCCGAGCACGCCGACGAGGGTTCCAAACTGATGGCGATCTTTCTGTCGGCCACACCGTCCCCCGCACTGCTGCGGGAGCACGACCCGTGCGCGCTGGAGCCGAGCACGATCGCACTCGGGCATCGGGTGATCTACCAGTGGTGCCCGGACGGCATCTTGCAGGCGCCTCGCGCGGGCGGTTTCGCGGAGAAGTACCTCGGCGTCACGGTCACCGCACGCAACTGGAACACCGTCACCAAGTTGGCGCTGCGCGCCTGTGCGTGAAATGGGCCCACGGGCGCAACCTTTTCACGCACAGGGCGCAGCCCCCGCCTTGTCGGTCTGCACCAGCTCGTCGAGGGCCCTCATGCTCGCAGTGATCGCGGGAGCAAACTCCGGCAGCAGGTGCAGCGTGGTCGGGTCCAGGTCTGCCGGGAGCTCGCCGCGGAGGTGCAGCCCGAGGGTGACCAGCCGTGGTCCGTATCCCCCACCCATGCAGTAGACCGCGTCGAAGATTTGTCCGCCGATCTCGTGCGAGTCCAGCGTCGTCGCGTGCTCGAACTCGAGAACAGTGGTGTCGCCGGGGCCGGGTTGCAGGCGAAGCTCAATCTCGTCCGGGGCAGGGTCGCCGCCGAGCGCAACGGTGAGCAGGTGCGGTGCCGCACAGCGGCGGATCGTTCCCGAGCCGAAATCTCCCTGCGTGATCGTGCCGCCCTCGCGAAGGTCGCCGGCTACAGGTGCGTACCACCGGCTCAGCCGGACCGGGTCGGTACAGGCATCCCAGACGTCCTCGATCGGCGCGTCGTAGGTTCGGCGAAAGATCGCGCAGCGCGCCTCGCCCGACTCGATCTGACGACGCCGAAATTCGTGTTGCGTGCGGTCGGTGCTCATGGTCTCCCTGTTTCGGGTTGGTGAGGGGTGATCTGGCGTCGTCGCTTCCGTCGACCGCGGGCCAGCTCGGTCGACGGGGCGTCGAGTCGTTGGGTCCACAATCGCCGGTACGGAGCGAGCCACACGTCCACTTCGTGGAGCGGATCGGCGTCGACGGCATAAATCCGACACGTGCTTTCGGCACGGACGGTGGCGACGCCGTTCTCGCGGAGCACGTGAAGGTGCTGGGACACGGCTGGTTGGCAGATCCCGAAGTCCGTCCGCACCGCGGCGCCCCAGCGGCGCACTCAGCCTCGGCGACCAGGCCCAGAATCTGCCGCCGAACGGGATCGCCCGGGGGGTCGAATGCGTGCACACCAGCAGCGTATCGGTATGCGTTTATATAAGCAATGTCTAAATCTACGCCTAGAAGTCGGCCACGGCGGGGATCACCCGTTCGGCCATCACCTCGAGCTGCCGCAGCGCGGTCGCATTGGGTACCCCGCCGTGCGCGACCTGGATGCCCAGCTCGGCGAGCTCACGCAGGTGCTCGATCGTCTCGTCAACCCGTTCACCGTTCTCTCCGACATCGAAGCGCAGCTGCACCGTCTTTTCAATGTCGGCATAGTCGCGCCAGGCCTTCGACGCGGGATTCCTTCGACGCAGGATTGCAGGAGGTCAGGCCTTCGGGGTGCGCTCGGCGGTACGCAGGTTCTGCAGCCGCACCTGTCCCTTGGCCACCAGCCGTTCGGCGTAGTCAGTGATGCGAACCTCCCACAGCTGCTGGGAGCGACCCCGGTGGACGGGTGTTGCAGCGGCGAAGAGCGTTCCGTCCTTGGTGGCGCGCAAGAAGTCGGTGCTGTTGGAGACCCCCACCACGTGACCGGCATCGTCACTCAGCCACAGTGCGCCGCCGATGCTGGCCAGGCTCTCAACCAGTGTGCAGTGCACCCCTCCGTGCAAAATTCCGTTGGGCTGCAACAGCTCCGGACCAACGTCAAGCTCGGCCCGCACCTCGTCACCGGAAGCGGCAGTGATCGTGAGACCGATCAGCTTGGTGAAACCCGTGTTCAAGCGGGGGTCCAACTCGGCGGTTGGCTCTGTCGGTGTCACTGCTGCTCCCTCGTCTGCACGCGCGCTCCACGGTTGCAGGCGGTCGCACGGTGAGAATGCCATCAGCGCGGGCGGCAGGCGGGCGCGGGTCGCGACCGATTGCTTGACCCGACTCCGCCGTCTCCCGGTTGTAGGGTTCGATGAGAAAACCGCCGTCGAGCAAGGGAAGGCTCTCTTGATCCACGAGCGCACGGTCGTCGACGCTCACGTGCACGCCCCCCGACTGTCGACCCTCAAGCCGGCGTGGCGGGAGTGGGCCGACACGTTCTCGGGCGAGCATCCCTGGCGCAGCGCCTACGACGAGCGCGGGGACGTGGTTCCGGACAAGTTGGACACATTGCTCGCGGCGGAGGGTGTCGACCATGCGCTGCTGTTCTGCGAGTACAGCCCGCGGGCGACCGGCATCCAGCCCATCGAGGATCTGCTCCCGATCGTGGCGCACAACCCGACGCGGTTCCACGTGGTGGCGAACCTCAACCCACACCTGCACTTCCCCCTCGTCGACGAGCTCGAACGCCAGCTCGACCTCGGCGCCGTGGCGCTCAAGCTGCACTCGGTGCACGGCGTCTTCGACCCCGGCGACAAGGAGCTCTACCCCGTCTACGCGCGGTGCCTTGAGCGGGAGATCCCGGTCATCTTCCACTCCGGGGTGTCCAGCTTCCCCGGGTCGCAGACCAGTTGCGGCAATCCTGAGCTACTGATGGACGCCATGGACTACTTCGGCGACCTCAGCTTTGTCTTCGCCCATGGTGGTCGCGGCTGGTGGTACGACGCAGCCGCCTTCATGGCCCAGACCAAGCCGAATGTGTGGCTCGACCTCGCCGGGTTGCCGCCGAAGAAGCTTCCGGCGTACTACCGCAACTTCGAGCTGCCGCGACTGGCGGCCAAGATGATCTTCGGGACGGACTGGCCGGGCGTCCCAGGCGCGCGATACAACGTGGACGCCCTTGTCGGACTAGACCTCCCGGATGACATCCTGACCGGGGTACTCAGCGGGAACGCCGCGCGCGTCTTCCGCCGGCTGAACCTCTGAACCTCTGAACCTCTGAACCACCACAAGTTACCGGAGACAACTATGCCGATCTATCAACTGGACGGGTCCGCACCGCGGATTCACCCCACTGCGTTCATCCACCCCGATGCGGTGCTTATCGGGAACGTCGCCATCGGTGCGCAGAGTTCGGTGTGGCCGGGTGCCGTGCTGCGGGCGGATTTCGGCAAGATCTGCATCGGCAGCCGTACGTCCATTCAGGACGGCACCGTCATCCACACCACCCGGCAATGGCCGACCATCATTGGTGACGAGTGCGTGGTCGGGCACAACACGCACCTCGAGGGATGCACCATCGAAGGCCGCTGCCTCATCGGCTCCGGCTCGGTGACCCTCAACCGCGCGTTCGTCGGCCGAGGTTCCATCGTCGGCGCCCAGGCGTTGGTCGCTGAAGACTTCCAGGTACCCGCGGGCAGCATGGTTTTAGGCGTGCCGGCCAGGGTGCGTGGACCCATCGACAACACCGCGTGGATCGAGCACGGTGTCGATGAGTACGTGGCCGCCGCGGAGCACTACCTAAGGCACCTGACGCCCGTATCCCTCACCGAGTGCCGCACCGACGAGAGATGAGCCGACCCTAGTGGTATCAGCATTGACCACTAGGCGGTTCATGACTCTTCGTCTGTCGGATGCCGAGGGCAAGTGCCGCTGGTGACTATCGGGGAAAGTGCCTGACGTACCGACGCTGCCAAGGCGTCTCGACCGCCCTCCGGTGGTAGTGCTGTCGGACGTAGGTGATCGCGTCGGTCGCCGGAACGCCGTCGAGAATCGCCAAGCAGGCGAGGGTCGTGCCGGTCCGCCCCCGGCCGCCGCTGCACGCCACCTCGACGCGTTCGAAAGCCGCGCGCCGCCACAGCTCGAAGAACGCGTTCCCCGCGTCGCCGCGGTCGGCGGGCAACCACCAGTCCGGCCACCGCAGCCACCGCGACGGCCAATCCACCGGCGGTGGGCGTTTGCCTTGCAGGTACAGCCCGAACTCCGGGGCACCTTCTGCAGGGCCGTGGCGCAGTCCGCGCCCGCGCACCAACAGGCCTGATGGCAGGCGCAGGACTCCATCGCCCGTCGGATCCCACGGCTGCACACGATGGACGGTAGCGCACACTAAACTCTACAAACCACTAGACGTGACGTGGCAGCGCTGTAGACTATTGGTAAGCCGCAGGTTCGACCGCTGTCCAAGCCGAGAAGGAGACCACTCATGACCACCCAGGAACGAACCGGAGCCGCACCGGGGCCGACGGGCCCGGTCAGCACCATCGACTACAACGAACGCATCCCCAACAACGTCAACCTCGCAGGCGACCGTCGTCTGCAACGGGCGCTGGAGAGCTGGCAGCCGAAGTTCCTGGACTGGTGGAAGACCCTCGGCCCCGAGCTGCCGACCAAGGACGTGTATCTGCGCACCGCGATCGCCGTCGGCCGGGACGGCTGGGCGCACTTCGACCACGTCCCGATGGAGGAGTACCGCTGGGGCATTTTTCTGGCCGAGGCGAAGCCGGACCGCGCGATCAGTTTCGGCAAGCACAAGGGTGAGCCGGCCTGGCAGGAGGTGCCCGGTGAGTACCGGGCGGAACTGCTGCGCCTGATCACCGTGCAGGGCGACACCGAACCCGCCTCGGTGGAGCAGCAACGCACACTGGGCAACACGGCCCCAAGCCTGTACGACCTGCGCAACCTGTTCCAGGTCAACGTCGAAGAAGGACGCCACCTCTGGGCGATGGTGTACCTGTTGCAAGCCTATTTCGGCCGTGAGGGCCGCGCGGAGGCCGAACAGCTGCTCAAGCGCAACTCCGGCGACCTCGACTCGCCGCGCATCCTCGGGGCGTTCAACGAGGAGACCACCGACTGGCTGCAGTTCTTCATGTTCACCTATTTCACCGACCGCGACGGCAAGTACCAGCTCGGCACGCTGAAGGAGTCGGCCTTCGACCCCCTGGCCCGCACCTGTGAGTTCATGCTCAAGGAAGAGGCGCACCACATGTTCGTCGGCACCACCGGCGTGCAGCGCACCGTCGAGCGCACCGCCGAGCTGATGGCCGAGCACCACACCGACGACATCTGGTCCTACGGTGCCATACCGCTGAGCGTCATTCAGAAGTATCTGAACTTCCAATTCTCGGTGTCGATGGACCTGTTCGGGTCCGAGCAGTCGACCAACGTCGCCGCCTACTACACCGGTGGGCTCAAGGGGCGTTGGCAGGAGACCCGACGCAAGGACGACCACGAGCTCAAGGACGCCACCTACACGGT